>Ga0181346_1000561_pt1 | contig 16314 bp, 38 predicted proteins | sample Su13VDMM15DN_FD_130100 | JGI IMG/M metagenome (GOLD analysis project Ga0181346, IMG submission 130100) | Freshwater viral communities from Lake Michigan, USA - Su13.VD.MM15.D.N | ecosystem: Environmental > Aquatic > Freshwater > Lake | place: USA: Michigan | collected 2013-07-15 | reverse complement strand
GGCAGTTATACCATCCTGAATATGAGCGATTGTGACCGTTTCAGGTGGAAATTTATTGTTTACGATTTTATTCATAACTATTGTAGAAATTTATCTGAAATGCCTAAAACCTTACAAATGTCAGAAAATCCTTTCTTGCAACCACAAATCATTTCAATGTCATAGTTAAGCCATTTTTAGTCCAATAGTCGTCCATGTTAATCAATTACTTTCTGATTATTATAAAACTTCTTCAACACAATTTTCTCTAGTCCCAATTCCCTTTGATTGATTTCAGGAACAATAACATTACGAATCCAATTGCGTTTGTATTTAGTATCTTTATTAGTAGGATCTTCTACTACATACTTCATCAAATCGTTCTCATTGGCGTAATCGATGAAGTCTTGTTTAGTAGTCTTGAGAAAAGGATGGTAGATAGAAAATCCATTGAATTGAGAAAACTCTTGGATTGGTTTATACTCAGGATTACCATGAAAACAATTAGAAAGGTAGTTCTCACAAGCATCATTGAGATGATGAGCGGTAATAAACTTACCGCCCATATCTTTCATAACATCTAATCTCCATTGTCTCAATCCATTCTCAGAAATATCTTCATATCTACATTCTGTTCTATATGAATAATGTAATGGAATGTCAAAGTCCACACAGAACTTTGTTACACTTTCCTCCATCTCATCATTAATACTTCCCAACCAATGGTTAAAATGATATACCCCAAAACTTTTTTTATGGTAATTAAACTTTAACCAGTGTCCAGCGGCAATACTATCAATACCACCAGAGACACATACAAAGAATGGTTCCCTTGGAACGTATTGTGGAATTACTTTAATCATATTTTATATAAATGGTCTGCGCGGTGGGAGTCGAACCCACAAAGGATTTTCAGGTCCATACCACCTTATGAGGGAGGGCCATTACCAATTCTGGTCACACGCAGTTTACTAATAAATTTATTTATGCTTCAATAAACTCTACAAATTCTTTAAATTCAATATCCAGAATACTACCACCATTTTCGATAATAGCAACCAATTCTTTAATTAAATCAGTAGCAGGAAGAATCTCTCGTTCAAATCCTTTTAAGTGTGCAACACTTTCAGCATTGAAGATTGTTTGGTTAATTCGATTCTGAATAAACTGCATTCTCATACCCAAATTATAGTTCGGTTTTAATCAATATTCTCTTTGATGATTTTAGTCACTTGTTCAAGTAGATACACTTTAGGTGCCACTTTAATTTGAATACAATTTTTAATATTATCATAGGGAAATGTAAATAAAACTACCACAGTCATAAGAAATGTAGCAATTGCCGGACCAATAAAGTAAATAGGATCACCTTCTTTTTCAGAAGAATTAAATGCCCATCTCCAAAGCGGTGTAATGAATTTATATACCACTAATGTTAGTATCAGTAGAAATAGAACATACAGAGTAATTGGAAATAGATTCTCGTAGAATTTCCAAGTGATATACTCATGAATAAATGGTGGAATTTCATTGACTGTGAAATCTTCAATCTTATTGATTGAAATTTTCATATAGTCGATTACTTGTTCTTGTAGTTTATCTGTATTCATATATTATTTTTAATTGTATGCTCTTGAAAGATAGACGGTATAGACTAAATAATAGTATGGAGACTAATAATTCGAATTACGCATTTATCCTTGGGTTTTATTTAGGGGATGGTCATATAGTTAAAGTGGGTAGATCATATAGATTATCTCTCTATAATGATAAAAATTACGAGGATATAAATTGTGAACTGGAAAAATGTTTATCAAAAATACTACCAAACAATAAAGTGAGTAGGTATGATAAGCAAGGTTGCTGGAAGATTTCGGTTCATAGTAATAGTTTAATTGATATGTTTCCCCAGCATGGAATAGGTAGAAAGCATGATCGTGATCTATGTTTAACGGATTGGCAATATGATGTAATTAACCAATACCCAAAAGAATTTATAAAGGGATTGATTTATAGTGATGGATGTATAGTTCAATCGAAATATAAAAGATATGAGTTTTCAAATAGATCTAAAGATATCCATGAAATGTTGTCCTACGCATGTAGTAGGATTGGAATTATAACTAACATTAGAAGAAAGGGTAAAGACTCAAGTAAACCAACTTACAACCAATGGATAACATCAATTGGAAAACAAAAATATGTAAAGATATTATCGGAGTTTATTACAGATAAATCTTAGTGGGAGCGGAGGGACTCGAACCCTCAATCCATTTAAGGCGACAGATTTTAAGTCTGTAGTGTATTTCCAGTTCCACCACGCTCCCTTTAATAACTTATTTAGATTCGGCGTCTACCAATTCCGCCACATTGCCATTTATTAATAATTCTCAATCAAATCAAAAGCATTTTCCCATCCATCCATCTCAATTTTAAATGCTAGTTCCATTTGATCATACTTTCCTAATTTATCAAACTTTTCTTCAAAGTCAAGTGCCATTTTCTCAGCCATTTCCGCAGATTCAGTTATACGAAGAGTATAGAACCTAAGATTATTGTGCATTAGTGCTGTCATCATATTATAGATCCATGTATTTGAAAAGTTTAATAATCAACGCAAAAACTGCAAAATTTGTAATCAATATAAGTAGTATAAAAATACAAAACGCAGCTATAATTTTTAGTAATTCTTTAGTAGTCATGTTTAGATTATATTCCGGTTTTAATTAATCCCTTCACCATTGCATGTGAAATTATCACACCACCATTAATAGCTTTTCTATATTCACTTGGCATACCCTTCCAAGCATTTATCTTATATTGTAAATGTCCAACCTTTTTAACATAAGTTCCCGGTGGTATAACTAAACGAATAGTTGAAGATACGGGAGGAGTAATTACATTATCAAGTAGTCCTTGTGAAAAATCAATAGGTTCCCTGACCAAAGCCATTAAAGTTAGTTCTTTACAAGTTTGCATGATTAAAATTTAGAGGGCTACTTTATACCCTCCATGACCAGAGTTAAGATCCACCACAAATCTATACTGGAATTTTCGTTATGCTCCGACAAAAAGTTAATTAATCTTTATCCAAGATCCATTCCAAGAATTACCATTAAGGAACCACTCCCCATTGAGTTGGCTAATATTAACTCCGGGAATACCATTAAGACGTTCTTTAGTTGTATTAGTTTGCCAACCAGCATTAGTAATGCTAATAACTCCATTAGCATCCTTCTTAGCAATTGGGGAATCATGGAGATACATCGTAGTAATTTTATCAACGACAACTCCAGTGTTTCCACTTCCAAAGTTATAGTCATTCATAAAAGCATCAACAGCTCGTATTGTAATATTTCTCATACTCAAATTATAGTTCGGTTTTAATTAACCTTAATCTTCTTAGCGTTTTTAATGATCAAGTCTTTATGTTGAAGAATCAACGGTAATAGAATGGGAATTGCATCCACAATCGCATTCCATAAAATAATAGCAAATTTCTTTTTCATTTTACAAATCCTTGAAATCCATATACTCCAAATGATAAACCTATCACAGTTCTGATAACATAAAGAGTTCCAAAACTATAGTCGATAAAATCTCTATCAATAAACCATAATGATGAAGCAACGAAGACCATTCCTATAATAGCCCTACCACTTTCAGCGTATGGGTCAGGCTTTAATAGTTTTGAAAATATCCAACATCCAAATAGACATATCATTAATCCAAAGATAAATCCTATATATGGAATTGGTGCGATTAGATTACCAACTAAAAATATTGGCAATCCTGTCCACCATGGAAGGTCTGATATTGCTCGTATAATTCTCACTACTTACTCTCCTCCCTTAGATGCCTTCATAGCACCTACCCACTTACGTTTCCATGATGGGCGAGAAGTATCACAAGCTTTTCCACTAAAAATTTCTTCAAAGTTACGGACACCAAATTGCCTACCAGCACCAGTGCCAATAGTAATTTCTGCTTGGTTACTAATTGGGGCAACACCATCTTTTGGTGAACCTTTTCGTGCTCTACGTGTTTTACGATTCATGTATTGTATTAATTAAATTAAAAGTTTACCAACCCATATCATTCATATCAATAACAAATAAGAACTATGAATGATATGGGTTGGAAGTTTATTAGGCAGAAACTTCCTCAGTAGTTTCTTGTGGAAGTTCAGCATTAGCTTCAGCAAGACTCGCTTCGATCTTAGCAATCTTAGCAAGAATCTTTGCCTTTTGCTTTTCAACTGTAACAGTTTCGACAGCAGCTTTGATAACTTCATCGCTAGTGTTCGCCAACACTACAAGGACAGCATCAATAAATTCCTTATCGGTAACATTAAGCTTTTCCTTTAGTTCATTCACCTTAGTCTTAGCCTCATCAGAGACATTGACCACAATTTGTTTTGTTTTGTTTTTCATACTCTCTTATTTTATTTCGGTTTTAATTAATTGTTTTCTTCGTATCCAATGGAATGCAATTCTTTCCAACGGTAAATTACTTTATCATCTTTATCAATTTCCTTTACCATAAGACCATGCTCAAATGCTTCTTTATGAGTATCTTCAATTCCTTGATAATAGTGTTTAGTGTGTGGGAATATCTTAAGTAAGATAAACATAATAAATACTCCTACAACTATTCCTACGCCCATATCTTTCATAAGTCTATTATAGTTCGATTTTAAATGATTTTACTTCCAGCTTTCATATTGAGAAGAACAGTATATATTACAACATTTAGAATAATGGATAGATACGCATAGGTTTCTCCCCCATAGTTCAACCCAATCCACCAGCAGATAATTCCACTAGGAATTGAAAGGGCAAATTGATACCATTTATACTTAGAAAGATTTTCATAAGGTTCATCAAGAAAAACTCCAATAGCAGCCAATCCTAGTGTAATATATAGTAATACTTGGAATATTGTAATGTCTTTAACAAATGCTAAATATACGATAAAGATTCCCAAGGAGTTAATGATTAAAGAATTTAGTAGTCTCATAATTTTAATTGTATTTCGGTTTTAATTAAGTTGAATTTTTAGTAAATGGTTTTAAATAATAGTATGCATCTATCTGATAAGTCTTTCAACACACAAGCTGGAGTATATATCATAACCTGTTTACTAAACAATAAGTCTTATGTTGGAGAATCGATGAATATAAAAAGGCGAATGAAACGACATTGTAATGGTAAACGGCAAGTTATAAATAAAGCTATTATAAAATATGGAGTTGAGAATTTTCAAGTTTACGTTGAATATTTTCCACAGTTTGATAAAGATTCTTTACTATTTTTGGAAGAACAATTAATTTGTAAAGTTGATAGTATTTTTCCTAGAGGTTATAACATTGCTACTAAAGGTTATGGTAGATATGGTGCGGTTCTTAGCACAGAAACTAAAAATAAGATTTCAGAATCATTAACGGGTAGAAGTTTAACAACTGATCATAAATTAAAAGTTTCTGAATCATTGAAAGGTAATAAACGCTCTTTGGGAAACATGCCATCCACAGAGACTAAGGAAAAACTTAGAGAATCTGCTAATAATTATTACAAGGATATGACTCCAGATAAAAAACTAAAGATGGATGAATCCCGTAAAAAAGCATGGGTAACAAGAAGACTTAATCAGCAATCTCTTCGGGAAGATCCAACAGATTCTTCAACTTAATTGTGAAACAAAGTGGTTTATCTTCTTCCGTTGGTTCCAGTAACTTCTTAGCCTCACTATTAGTAAGATAAGATGCAAACACATCTTTAGTAACTTCGTTACCTTCAACGTAGAATACACTATTTGCCTTGTGGTTATTTCCATCACTTGGGTATAGTCTGAGATACAACTCATCATTATGCTCAATTACATAGGGGAACCATGACTTATCGCTCAATTTGTCATAATACCACGACCCCCATGGTAATTCACCAATTTCTTCTGATCTTTCTCCTGCCGCAATAGCATCCTTAACGGCACTCAAATTAGCATAATTAATGCCTGAACGCACGATAGCCACCGTTTGTTTTTCCAGCAAAATATTTTTAAATTCTGCCTTGGGTTTAGGATTAGATTTCCATGCGGCCTTAACAAAGTTACCCTTTGCGTTAAGGATTTTATCACGGACAGAAGCGGCATCTAGTTTGTTTGTCATATCAGTATTATAGTTCGGTTTTAATTAATATCCTCTTTTCGTTCTTTTGCCAATTTCTTGGTTACTTAAAAATTTTACACTATCATTGGAAGAATAATTGTAAAGCATGGTTCCAATAATTTTGGATTTATTCCCTACATATGTTCCACCATATGGCCATCCCTTATTACTACTACAACTAAAAAATTCTTTTCTAACCTTACGGTAAGTATTACCAGATGCAATTAAGTCATCAAGAAAGATGTAATTCTTACCGTGTTTAAAGTTTTCCACATGATATGATGAATGGGTGTTATCATTATCTTTTCTAATGATAACCAAATCCTTCTTCAAAGACCTTGCAACCATAGCTCCCATGGCTACACCGGAAACACCAGTAACAATAAATCCATCAAAGTCTAATTGTTTTTCTTTAATTAGCTTTCTAATACCGGAGATAACTTTGGTTTGTTTATTACGGTTAAAAAGGTGTGTTAAATATGATGCGTGTGACATATTAGTTATAGTTCAATTAGATCAAAAATATAATCAGGCTCTAGAGAAAAATAATCCATCAAGACATATTCAATGTCTTCAAGACTACCTTCATTCTCCAAGTAATGATTTGCTTCTTCTTTTGCTTCATTAAGCAAATCTTCAGCATCTTCTTGTGACATATTATCACGTTCCATTAAGATTTCAACGATCTTGTTCATGGTTAAAGTATAGTTCGGTTTTAATTAATCGGGTTGATGTTCAATCCAATCCATTGCATCATACTTAGGATTAACACAATCATTTTTCCAGAAGCATGTATGTTTTCCTTTAACAGTTTTAACATGCCAAGGATGTTCCTCTGTCTTAGTTTTAGTCCAAGTCCACATTTGTCCAAATGGAATTCCATGTCGAGAAACATGAATTGTTTTCTTTCGACCCTGAGTAATAATAGGGGAAAATGCTGTATTGTTCACCAGTCGCTTCATAAGTGAATTATAGTTCGGTTTTAATCAATACTCCCAACCTTGATACTTATTATAAGTAGGTTGGCATTCTGGATCAAGTTTAGCTTTACGTCTTTCCTCTCTTGTCTTAGACTTCTTTAGAAAATCACGATACTTTGATTTTTTATGAGAACCATCCTTCTTAGGAAAGTCCATATGTCTTTCGATTTGTTCTTGCATAATAGTATACACTGGGAATTAAATATGGAGTGTCTGATAACTCCATTAGAAAATGGTGTAAATCCTATGGATTAATTAAATGGTGGGCGCAATAGGGGTCGAACCTACATAAGTCATTTCCAATTACAGTATATTTAAAGACTCGGCGTTAGAAGCACCGTCTGTTATACACCCATTAAAAGTTATTTACCAAATCTTTTCAATTGTTTCCAACACCTTTGTCTTAGTGCGTTCATCCCAACCAGCAGTTCTATTAACACGACCAGTCTTAATGATCCCACGATTGGTCTTAGTATTAACCGCACAGATACGAATAGCATCACTACCACACTTCTTAGATACACCATTAGGAGTAACTGAGCTGAACACCTTAATAACAATATCAGGGTTCTTCAATGAGGTATAGTGATATACATATTCACCACCTTCAATATGTTTAGACCAATTCTTCTCAGCTTTAAGAAGAGTATCCATTTCCATTTCGGTAACGATAACATATGTTGCAGCCATACCCAAATTATACTTCGGTTTTAATTAATTACAACTGCCGCGACCCTAGCCATTTTCCAACCTTCCTTAGTAGGAATAAACCTACCGATAACAATATGTTTATCATCAAGAAAGTGTGGATCAAGAATTTTAAAGTCTCTTTTATTATAAAATCCACGGATCAACAATAGCTTATCACCTTTAAACGTTGTGCAGTTGGGGTAATTGACCAGCGCAATTGTATTTCCATTAACATTTTCAAGTTGCTTGATAGTGAACAAATGAGGTTTAGGGTTAACATCTTGATAATCCCTGATTGTAGTCTTCTCTACAATTTTCTCCATATCAATATAGATATACTGTTTAGGGTTTTCGTCCCTACTACTACAACTAAATCCTATTCCTATTCCCATATAATTAATAATGTCTAAATTTTATACCATCTTGATAATATTCATTAAGTATGAAGTGATAAATCATACTTAATCCCTTACCGTAATCAGACTCGGGGTTATACCATGTTCCATCTCTAAAACCCATCTCAAGATCATCTATCCAAAAGCTTTCTGATACACCTTCATATATTAGTATGTTCTTTGAAAGAAAGATTCTATGGCAATCACTCCATTCTAATTCATATTCTTTACCAGCATAATTAAATAGCTTACGATAAGATACTACATTTACAGATGTGTTAGCCATACAAAAGTTCCAAATAGAGTTATATAATGAATCATTTGATCCCCACCAATCACACAAAAGAAGTCATGATACCTTTCTTCTTTATACAGTAAAGAAGTCGCACGGCTTGTTACCCAATCAGTAAAGAAGTGTAATACAGCATTGATCAATACAAATCCAGCAGATGTTAATGGGTCGAAGTATACAAAATTCAATATTGTAATTATAACTAGACCTATGGTATAGATACAAACATGCCAACCTAGTGCAAGATTACACTTGCTTTTACTTTTAGCAATCTCATCATTTTGAAGATGAAAATCGAAAATCCAATGACAAAAAAGGATTGTAATAATAGTATACAATGAAATCATAGGTCTATTCCGGTAAATTGTTTCACGCGATATTTAAAAGCCTTCTCACACTTGCGATTACCATTTAGATAAAATTCCAATGCGGAAGATGCTAAAGACCTATTAATCTTTCGCTTGATAGCTTTCTTATGTTTAGGATTCATTGGAATTTTCTTCTTCACACTGATTAATATACTCACCACAATCACCAACACATACTTCAAATACCAAGCTACTACCATCTAGCTTAATAGGAGTATAGTTAATATCTTCAAGATATTCACCATTATCTACACTATTATCCAACATATTATTAAGGGATTCATGATCAGCATTATACCAGTCATGTTCAAGATGCAGATAACAAACCCCATCATTATCTTTAATGTTTTTCAACACTTCTTCTCTAGTTACAAATGTTTTAAGTGGGATTACTTTTTTCATATCAGTTATACTTTTGAATTAGTGGGTGAATTACCCTATTAAATTTAATGGGTGGTTTATGGTATCCACGAATCCTTTCCCCTAAAACATTATAAGTGAGATTGACTCCACCATTAGCATCATTAAACATCCTCATAGTATTTTTAGCAGACTTGAGTTTATTATCATAGTCTTTCACCGTCAATTTGTGGAACAGATAAATCAGTGTCTTCATATTCGTATTGTAATTCGGTTTTAATTAATCCTCTTTCGCGTGATTTTGAATTCTTCCATTTGGAGTTATTACAAGCTTCACAATGACATTTATTGGAATCATGTAGATTTAAAAAAGATTTTTTATGTTTCTTTCCGTATGGTTTCATAATTTAAGACTTTTCCAATACTGCCCTAATCATAAAAGTTTTACGTGTGTAAATTTCATATTTATGAAATATTGGAAACTTTAATACTTTGAGTTCATCCTTCACCACAACACAATGATGAAGTTTCTTTTTAGTGGCTAATATATGAACGAGATCCTCCACTTTGGTATAGTGTTCAATCTTAGTCATGTTATTCTTGTCTATTAAAATGAATGGATAAATTTTCATAGAAAGTTACAAGTTCCCTTTAAACATTCAGGACGTTCAATCTCTTGATACTCCCAAGTATCACCATCAATCTTAATAAAACGGAACCACATTTCATTAGTATCTTCTGGAGAGAATAGATCGCCATCAATACAATTCAATGCATGGGTTTCAATTAGAAGATATTCATAATAACACTCACAGATTCCATAGGGATCACCTTGAGTCTTAATAGTATTAATCAGTAATTCCTTATCTGTAAATGATCCACGGTGTCTTCCACCCATATTCCAAGCAAATTGAATATCCTTATCATCGTCAAATGCTTTACGAAGTTCTAAATCTTTTTTGTCTTGGTATTCCTTATGCTTCTCATAGGCTTCAATCCATTTAGCTGGAAAAGCTACTAAGTGGTGAATTAGTTTGTCTTGCATGATTGAAGTATATTTCGGTTTTAATTATTTGTTTTCGATTCTAGGGTGAATAAACACATCATCCCAATTATCAATTTCAACATGGCACGGAAAAATCATACCCCAGTTAGTATATTCTTCACTAAATGTTGATAGATAAAATGTTTTATCAATTTTATACCATTCCATAGTTCCTTTAATATAAAACACTGGAACATATACATGATTATAATTTGAAATCATTTCATAAACTTCTCTATATGTTTTCATATTATGGTTCCACTACAAATCCACTCATATCTTTACGAGCTTTACCAAGGGCAACAAGACCAGCAATAGTATTCTTAGGATCAAGAAAGCGCAAATCATGGAGAGTTGCATCAATAATTTTTTTACCCATCCAAGTCTTAGGAAGTTTCTTATTAAAGACAACTGCAATGTTTGCACCGCAACCCATAGCAATCTTGCAAGCATCCTCATTAGTTTCACTACGGGAGAATGTAAGATGATAATTTTTGGGAAACTTTCCAGTCAGACTATTGAGAATCCTCTTGAGATTCTTGGTATAGTCATAAAATTGAACTGTTGGGAAATGTTCCATGAAGTTCTTCCCATCCAATTTAATACTTTCCCATGCAATGTCCGACGTAAGATTAAGCCTAAAGGATACTTTAGCACCAGTCTTTGCAGCAGTAGTTACCTTGGTATTAATCTCTTTATAGAGATTGCGGAGGAACTCTTCACGGTTTTCGTGAAACATCTTAGTCTTCTTAATACGGGACTCTTGGACTCTCTTATAGATCCCTTGCCCCGCGCTATTGAGACAAGCCGCAGCGCATCCCTTAGAAGCATTGGGGCAAAGATTCTTACCACCTAGTTTATATGGTGCAAGATGCAAGCCGAATGATTTCCATCCATACTTCTCATTCTTAGCAAGTTTCGGATTGTATTTAGTAAGCAATTGTTGTGGTTTCGACATACCAAATTATAGTTCGGTTTTAATTAACGCTTTTCTTACAACCATGTCCATCGGAACATTCCCACCCACCGTTACTTCCATCATGTTTCCACATCACAATATCTCCATTAATCTGTGATCTTACCACACAAGCTTTAGAAGTGGTTTTACCTTTCTTACCACACAATCTACATTTTACAATTTTGTTTAGTTTAACTGGTAACATAAGTAAATTATATTTCGGTTTTAATCAAGATCACTCAACCTAATATTACCATCGGGATCTTCTGAAAGACACATTGGAAATTTATCATCAGGATCTTTACTGGTAACGTCTTTAAAAAATTGATAGTTATCAACCGGAATCTTGAAGTCATCACTGATATCAAAATAGATCATAATATCTTGTTCATCACAAGCATTAATTACATCTGCCGCTTCCCCGTATGTCATTGGATTTACTAATTTAAACATAATTAAGATTCCTTTAATACACTCATAATGTCCTCTATACCCGTGATAGAAGTAATGAGAGTTTCGCCATCATACACCAACAATCTTGGTACGCTCTTGATATTATTTTCTGTGAAGAACTCCATATCCTCATCATAGTCTTTAATATCAACATTATAATTGTGTTTTTCAATTTCCTTTTTAACAACTTTACACGGATTACACCATTCCGCAGTTGCCAGTATCATTCGTTTATTCATATAGTTATATTTTTGAGAAAGTTGCAAAGAGTATCAGATTTACAGATCCCCATTAGATTAGCCATCATAGAATTCTGATAGAACAATGGACTATTGAAATCATCACCATAAACAAATACGGTAGTTAGATTATCTAGTCTTACCACAAATTGTGGATACTCTGAAGTTACACCGTGAGTAATTAAAGCATTGCAAAGCTTCTCTAATGAGCTATCGGGTGAGTTTGAATTACCTTGAAGAATGAATCCATGATTCTGTGGATAATCTTTCTTAAGTTCTTCGACTGTTAAAGTTTTAAATGTTATCATGTGAAATATTAATAATTTCAGGTCGGTGCCAATTTCTTAACCAAGGAGTTTTATCACAATTTTTAACAATCTTCATAATTTCATATCTTGGAAGTTGTTCAATTGCTTCTCCAAGACCTATATTAAATTGCAATTTACCATTAATATAAATTCCAATGAATATTCCGTCTTGTCTCCATTCAACTCTCATCCTCTAATATAATAAGTTTCTCCATTAGCTTCAACAGTAAGATAATCAGCCTTAGCTTCATCAGCGGCAGATTCCCAATCCATATTCATATGGTTCCATGGCCATTTACCATCAGTAAATTCCTTTGGCATGTCATAACAATCATTTACCAACTCTTCAGTATACTGCGTGAAGTAGTTTTCATGAATGAGAGTTTCACCATAAGACCAATCAGGAGAATCTTCACCTTGGGAAATCACCTCAGTAAGAAAATCCAATTCTTCTTTATCATATTCGTCAAGAGCATTTTGAGCCTCCGCTACTGTATTTTCAGCATCTTGATATTCATATTCCACTAGTGACGATTCATCACTATTAGATACAAACCTAAAGTCTGATTCGGCTACTTCCAAGTCTTCTACTAATGAATTATATTCATCTTGAAGTTCTTCATGACGACCAATGATATCTCTTGAATCAATCGTTTCATCACCCCAACTAAAATTTGTAGTTTTCATAAGTTTATCAGTTCTATAAGTTTATTATAATTCGGTTTTAATTAAAGGGATTCCGGTTTCGATAATTTCTTTCCAACTAAGCTAATGTTTAACAGTTAAGATTTAATGTTTAATAACTAAGTTTTAAAATTTAAGTTTTGACCAAAATTCGAAAATTTATATCGTTATCTTTAACATTATCGGTTGTCCGTTATGGCAATTATGCCGTAAGTTGTTTGTCGAAAATACTATTATCTACTCCCGGAAAATTATATTAATATAGACGCTTTTAATTTCCATTAAGCTATCAGCCCTGTTAGATAGGCGGGCCGTCCTCGACCAATGATTCGAACATTGGATCTTCTATATCAAAATTATATTAATGGGTAGGTTGTCATCCTACTGGTGACTATCCATCTTTAGACGGGTCGAACGTCTCTTTACATTACCACATGTCAGACCATTAAATTTGTGTAGTCGCATTATAATTGTCAATCTCATCTTGGAGACTTTCAATTAGTTTTTGGACAAAATCAACATTCTCTTGAACTTGTTTATTTGGAATATGATATCCAGTATTTACTGGAACATCAACCACTACCCCATTAACATACTTACGTTCATTAGTAACTTCTGTTAATTGTCCCGCTGTGAAACCATTCCAGAAAGTTAGTTCAGCTTTAGCCTCAGTAAGTTTAACCAACTTATCAGCAATACCTACATTAGCCTTAGCGATCTTAGTCTTAATATCAATAAGGAATGCCCACTCTTCTTGAAGGGATCTAAGAAGTTCAATCGAACTGAAATCTTGTGTCTGGTTTTCGGTGAAATAGTTATACTTCTTCACTTGTGATTGAAGTTTAACGATACGACCAGCAATACGGTTTTTTTCTTTTAGAGCTTGACTAATATTCATAATGTGTTGTTCTGTGTTTATTGTAATTCGGTTTTAATTAATGGAAATTTTATCAGTTGCTTTTACCACCAAAGATGGGTCAAACTTTTCACCTAAAGTGTTTTGAAACCCCTCAAAGATATATCTAGCTCTTTCACCATATGGAGACTCCATAATTTCTTGGATATCATTACATTCGATCCAAGTCCTTTTAGCTAGACAATGATGGTGACTTCCAGATTGCCAACGATCCTCCCAAATTACAGTGTATTGTTTCATAATAATGAGTATAATTCGGTTTTAATTAAAATTAAAATCCCCACGCTTGTAGGGTATGTTTAAATGGTTCTCCTTCGATTCCTTTAACAAGGTCTAGCATTTCTTTTGCTATATCATTGATTTCTAATTGTGCATGGGTTGAATATCTTAGCTTGATAAGGTTTGCGAAACTTCTCATATTGAAACTAACGTCACCTTGAATTTGTGAGTTGTATGTCTTGAAGAATCTAGCGGATTCCTTTGCTCTCTTACGTCCAAGAACAGGTGTAAGATCTTCCAAACATTTATGATAAAGATGGTTTCCTTGTTTAGTATATTGTTCCAATACCTCATACCAATTTTCACAATCACCTTCTTCCCAGATTGATCGAGAACATTCAATACCCATCCAGTCTTCTGGTAGGTAATACTTATCTTCTTTAAGTTCTTTATATCTTGCTGACTCAGCATTCATGCTAGAGATCCTATGCTTCAACAAATGAATATGACTGGCAATATCAGTGTCTACTAGGAAATGAACCATACCTTTTTCGAATGGCGTAGAGTGTCCATTGTCCCAAAGCATCTTAATTAGATTTGGGATGCGTTCCTTCTTATCATCATTCAGATCCCTACTAGTGCTAGTCCATGCGGAACAAGCAATGATTTCATCACTTCCGTAATATCCAATTAATTCTACTTTGTTCTTGTTACTCATATATATAATCTATTATCAAATCACATTGCTTGTTAGTTCACCTATCCTTGCATTAGACGACCCCTGATTTGATTTATTATGTTCAAGGGATAGGACTTTCACCTATATCTGGCTACGAAATACATTATTTGCTGTTTTGTGATTTTATCAAAATTCCATCTTTACTGACACATTGTAAAGTTCGTACAAACTTTACCGTTCGTCCCGTAGGAGTTACATATTCTATAAAGAACTTAGTTCCTCTATCTACCATCGCCGTAATGGTTTCCCATACCTAAGCTACCTTAGAGTCGTTATAGTTACGTTTGAATGCTGTTGGAATTTTTATCAAAAGACGTTTTTACTTTACTCCTGCTCTACCAACTGAGCTACCTGCCGATATTATTAAATGGTCGGCAGGGAACGATTTGAACGTTCGACCCGGAGTTCCTTGTAGTATTATATTATTTGCTGTTTGTCTTTTTATCAGATTACGTTTTTTACTTTGGTTCAATTAACAGTTGATTAGTATTATTTGCTGTCGTAATCTTTTTTGGTTGTGAGAGGTTGTAGATTAGATTATTACTTATATGATTTCTACATCATACTGGATAACATATAACTCTAAACATTAGACAGTATACTATATTGAGTAAGCTATTCAGTAATGATATCATCATCATACTTTCATAACCAACCTACAACCTCTCAGTTGCTACTATTTTCTTATTGAATTTAGTTTGCTGTGAGTATACTTATATCAGAACATATTTTCGGAGAACCATCTCCTGTTAAGGCGGGAATCGAACCCAAGCCCCACTTAGTTTTGGCAGTGTTTTAATATTTGCTGTTAATGTTCTTAACAATTTCCAGATACGGAATCGAACCGTTTTAGTTACCTCGGACCACCGACAGGCTATTTGACATAATAGTTTTTATATTTGCTGTATGGAAATTTATCAGAATACGTTTTTTTCAATAACGATGAAGTTTTTGAGTTGCAGTATGTATTCTTAACAGATCGCGTTTTTATTTCAATTAACGTTTGATTTTTTATATTTGCGGTTTACGATCTTATCTGCTTTATTTTTTTCAATGAGGGAAGCAGGAAACCCTCTCAGAAGTTACTTCATATATTTAAACATGAAGTAACCGAATGTCAAGATTAAATCTCAACCATATTTAGAATCTCTTGATCCAAGGCAGCTTCCATTAGCTCATAGGTAGTCTTGATCTTATCGCTAAGGAAAGACACCACTGATGCGGAGTATCCACCGAAGTAAAAGACATTATTAGTATCCTTACCAGTTTCAAACTTATCACCAGCACCACCATAAGCACGACTTTGAAGGTTCCAAAGAACAATCACAAAGTTATCCACATAAGCTTTAGAGAATCCTGCCTTACGAAGTGTAGCCAACGCCGCATCAACATTAGTTTTACCAAGTTGAGTTGGATTGAATTCACCATCGGAGATACAAAGGATACCACTAGGGAAATCACTTTCGGGAGTTCCTTGCTTCTTCATCTCAGCGAAGAGATTAACAACACTTTGGAAGTTAGTT
>Ga0181346_1000560_pt1 | contig 16322 bp, 20 predicted proteins | sample Su13VDMM15DN_FD_130100 | JGI IMG/M metagenome (GOLD analysis project Ga0181346, IMG submission 130100) | Freshwater viral communities from Lake Michigan, USA - Su13.VD.MM15.D.N | ecosystem: Environmental > Aquatic > Freshwater > Lake | place: USA: Michigan | collected 2013-07-15 | reverse complement strand
CTTCCGAAATCAAATCAAGGAGCAAAAACCCATAAAAATCAAATCTTCTTTTTTAAAAAATTTTGTTTCATCGATGAAATATATATGTATATTTTACGTAACCAACATCAACCCATATTTATAATAAAATGGGAGTCAAACAAGAAATAGACAAAGTAATTGCCGATTTAGAAAGGCAAGGAATAAGTTCCAGTTCCCATTACCACACAACAGTAGGGCTAGGAGACGTTATTGAAACCACTTTACAAAAATTTGGTGTAACCGAAGAACGATTCAAAAATTGGTTTGGCCTAAAAGAATGTAAGTGTAAAAAAAGAAAACAATGGCTTAACGGTGTTTTAAGTTGGAAAATACGTAATTAACAATATTTATCATAAAAACATAATGTCAACATTTTACACATATACATCCGCAGAACTACAAGGGAAAGGTTCATTAATTTCAACCCATTTAAATCAATTATCCCAAAAAACCCCTTACGTATTTCACTTGCCAAGTGATTACTCGGGGTCTGTTTATTTTGTTTTGGAAACTATTCGAAATGCAAACCAAGTATATGATTCAGCTTCCCCAAAAAACTTTTTAACCCCTATAATTTTCCCAATATACCAAACAGTTGATATGGTTAAGTCAGACTATATTGTCAGTTTTGTTCTAGCAAATGGTGATAATAGATTTGTAATTTACTCAAATACTGCCATTGATGGAACAAAAGTATATTTAAGAGCAACTGGTAATATTAATTTAGTAATTGAACAAACATCTTTAGCAGGTAAACCATGGAATACTGTAGTTGAAAAGTGGGATGAATATAGTCTTTTATGGGGAGTTTAAAAAATCTTTGGAAAATGAATTTATTATTTGTATATTACGGTATAAATAAGAATAATAATTAATATTATTAATCATTCAAAAAATAAAGGTTATGTTAGAATTAATGGAAAAACAAGAAATTCAAAGTGAAATTTCAAAACTAGACAAAGAATTAACTACGGTTATCAATATATTGATGGTTATAGTAGGATTTTTCATGTTAGAGGTAATTTTATTATCTTTTGGAATAATAGCATTTAACTTCCTTAGCGTATTAGGTATAATGGGAGCAGGAGTTGCTTTTTATACAAAACTTAAATCAGCTAAATTAAAAGCAAGAGTATTAGTAATGTTAGAATCACTTAATAAATAATATATGAGCACCGAATATAAAAAAGCAAGAAAAATCACTACCGCAGATAAAACTATAATGTATATGTTTGATGGTAAGTTACACAATTGGGATGGTCCCGCTTTAATTCCCGAGGGTAACATGAGAAAACGCGAGTATTATTTAAATGGAATCAAATATACGGAGGCCGAATATAACAAGTTACTTAAAGAAAGGGAAGGTTTACCTTGGTATAAAGGATCTGGAGCTCAAGCCAGATTCTAAAAGTAATAATTAATATTATTAATTGTTCAAAAGTAACAACAAAAATAAAGGTTATAAAAATGAAACGCATTACAAATGAAGAAGCTAAAAAATTTATTCCTTGCTCTGAAGATTACTCTAACAATCCTCCTACATACTTTACCGTGGAGAAAGGGCAAGACGAATGGGACGAAATAACGTATTACACGGGTAAAAAACGAGGTTTATACGTTGGCCGCGAGGGTGATGAATGGGTTTATATCCTGTCTAATATCGCGATGCCTGATATGATTAAAATAGGTTATACTGCAAAAGACCCTTTTGAAAGGGCACATCAACTTTCCCGTGGTACTGGAATACCTTTAGGATTTGATGTTGAATGGGCTTACAAATGTTTTAAAGGGGAAAAAATCGAACAAGAAGTTCACAAATATTTCAAAAAACAAAGAGTTAATACTCAAAAAGAATTTTTTAAAGTATCGTTGGATCAAGCTAAAGATATTATAGAACAAATAGGAAGTAAATATATATAATAAATAAATTGTAACCATGGAATTATTTGAATTAGAACAAAAATTATCTGAGGTTCAAAATAACCTAGTTAATTGCTATACAACGTTAGATGAAATTTGGATGTTTCATCCTGCAAATCCTGATTTTGTAAATCCAATAAAAATGTATGATGATTTAAAAAAATCTATTACTAATTTGGAAATGAAATATGTTGATTTAGAGATGAAAATTAATCATGTAAAATCAACTAATTAACACGTGAAATTAATTATAAAATTGTATATACATATAGAGATATGAGTTTAGGGGGAATATTTGCATTATTTGGGTTTTCGGATGATGAAGCCGAGGATAAAAAGATTAAAAAGGAACTAGAGGAATTTAAAAATACTCCACATTTTAAAATTGGAATGTTTTCTAAAATGATTCTGAATGGATTAAATTTCAAAAAACAGGTTGTAGGGTTTTTTACCAAAGCTGATAAAGATTTAGATGTAGAGGGAATAAATGAAGCTGGAGATTTTATGATGTTTAACAGAGCATGGTATTGGATAAGTGAATGTAATGTAAGGAAAAAAATTTGGAAAGAGGCTTTAACTAGAAATGCTACCCCTGAATTACTAAAGTGTATAAAAATTACTATAAAATATTTTGAGGAGATTGAAGAGTATGAAAAATGCTCCCTGTTAATTAAAATCCAGGTTTTTGTAGAAAAAGAAATATTTAAGGCTTCTTTAAAAGATGCTTGATTATCTAAGGGATTTTTATTACCTTCAATTATATTTTAATTTGAAAAATAGGAAATAAAATAAATGTTATATAAAAATAAGTAAATAAATAAAAATGAAAAATAAAGAGTTAGTATTGAGACGGATGGAGTCTATTGAAAACCGTTTAAAACGTTTGAGAAGTGCTTTAAATGAAAGAAATGTTGAAGCAGCAAGAGAAATTTTGAAGGAAATTGAGGAAATGAGAGATGATACTCAATCAATAATTGAAAGAGAAAATTAATCAAAAATAAATAAGTTATGAATTTGACAGCCGAACAGATCCAAGAAAATTGGAATGAATTAATGAATTATATTGGTTTATATATTTCTGAACCACGTAGAGAAAATCTAAAAGCATTTTATGAACAATATGCTGATCGCATAATGTTAATGCCTGCCGCGCATAAAAAAGAATATCATAATGCTTTCCCTGGAGGGTATGTGGAACATGTTTTACGCGTTATTCGATGTGCTCTTAAACAAGCTGAATTGTGGGAATCTGAAGGAGCAGATATGTCCACTTTTACTACTGAAGAATTAGTATTTTCAGCTTTAAATCATGACTTAGGTAAAATGGGAGATGAAGAACAAGATTCATATATCCCTCAAACTGATAATTGGAGAAAGGAAAAATTAGGAGAGGATTACATGTTTAATACTAAAGTTCCATTTGCTTCAGTTCCAGATAGAGGTTTATTTTTACTTCAATCTCATGGTATTCAGTATACATTTAATGAAATGATTGCTATCCAGACACATGATGGTTTATATGATGAAGCAAATAAAAAATATCTTTTATCATTCATGCCAGAACAAAAACCAAGAACATCTTTACCTTTTATATTACATCAGGCAGATTTAATGGCAGCACGTATTGAATTCGAACGTGAATGGTTACCTAAATTAAAAGAAGGTAAGAAGTCCGTGGATGTCGGAAAGAAAAGTTTTACATTGGGGAATAAACCAAACATGTCTAAGAAAACCTCAACAAAGGAAAAGGCATTAGGTTCATTTAAAAGTGAAGGTTTGAAAAATTTATTTGATAGTTTATGATAGCTTTAATAATAACAGTTTGTGTATTAGCAATTTTAGTCGTGATCCTAGGGTTCACGACTTTCAATCTAATGAAAAAACAAGAAAAATCAGAGGATATTCTTTCGGGTTATCTTTCTTATCTTGATCGTTTATCTCGAGTAATTGAAATTTCTGATAAAAAATTAAAAGAAATAGATCGTGCTGGGATGTTTGAAAAAGACGATGATGTAGGACAAATTTTCCAATCGATAGTAGAAATCCAAAAAATCCTTAATGAATTTAATATTAGAAAATTCAACTAAAAAAGTGGTAAGAAAAGCTAAAAGTAAAAATTATTTTACTCAAGAAACTGAGAACGCCATTGTATTATATAATAATACTTTAGATCCTGTATTACGAAGTAAAATATACGAAGAAAAAATTCATTACGCATTTTTTAAATTGACTCAAAATATAATTCATACTTTTAAGTTTTACCATACTGAAGTAGAAAATTTAGAACATTTACAACATGAAATAATAGTATTTTTATTGTCAAAGATCCATTTATTTAACCCACATAATGGAGCTAAAGCATATTCTTATTTTGGTACTATTGTAAAACGTTGGTGCATATTATATAATGATAAAAATTACAAATCTAAAATTAGTAAAGTATCTACTGATGAACTACTTAAAGATGATACTCATTCTTATACTATAGAAACATCAGGTGAGGTAGATAAACTATCTCATTTTTTAAATCAGTATACTGAATATATGACTACAAATCTATATACTTTTTTCCCAAAAGAAAATGATGCTAAGATTGCAGATGCTGTTTTGGAGTTATTTAGAAAAAGAGATCAAATAGATATATTTAATAAAAAAGCTTTATACATTTATATTCATGAAATGGTTCCTGAAGCTAAAACACCAAAAATCACAAAAATAGCAAATGTTCTTTACGATGTATTTAAAAAACACTATGTGTTTTATTTAGAGAATGGATATATAAATTTTTAATCCTTATACATTCTCATATTTATACCCAAAACAACAATATGAGTAATTTAGAATCTAACATATTTGGTAAAAAGAAATTTTCTGATTTACTAAAAGAAATTTACGACAACCAAAAGAAAAAAGAAACTCAAATATCCGCTTTAATAGGTGAATTAAAACCACTTATTAATGATATTGGTGATGCTACTTTAATAGTTCCATTAATTAAAGAATATATGGAATTAGGAATTAGAAATGATGAGCAATTAATTAAAATGGCTACCATTGTTCAACGTGCTTTATCCTCAGGTAAATCAGAAGAAGAAGGATTTGGAATGACCCAAGAAGAAAAAGCTCAATTACTATCTGAAGTAAAGAAATTTAACCCTAAAGATTAATGGCTATTCTTAGAAGCGGCCTTTCAGGTCTTAACCAAAATAAATCATCTACTCCCAACCGCACAAATGGATCTTTGGTTATGGGAAGGGTTGTAGATATTATTTTAGATGAAAACCATCCAAAATTTCCTGAAACTGGTTTAGATATAAATGGAATAGGTTTAGTTTATTTTGAAAATTTAGGTTCAAATAGTGCTGGTGAAATAAAAACGGCTAAACCATTTTTTGCAAACGTTAAAAGTTATCCCTTAGTTGGTGAATATATACAATGTTTTTATTTAGCTGTTCCAACTCAAGGAGCTAAAAGAAATCTTAAAAAAGAATTTTACTATCTTAATTCAATTAATTTATGGAATACTCCACATTTTAATGGGTTACCTCAATTTTTAGATAATGGAACTCCATTTTATCAACAACAGACATATGATCAAGTTGAAGCTGGAGCCTATCAAATTACTGGGATAGATTCCGAAGTTCCTCAAAATCCAAACTCTTCAATTAATCCAAGTCAAGATACATTTGTAGAAAAAGATGATATTCAAAGATTAATGCCTTTTTCTGGAGATGTAATACATGAAGGAAGATTTGGAAATAGTATTAGACTAGGTAATACAGCTAAATCCCTTAGCATTTATTCTAATAATTGGTCTACTTCGGGAGATAATGGAGATCCAATTACTATATTAAGAAATGGTCAACGGAAAGATGTTTTAGCGGTTGGTTTTATTCCTGTTACTGAAGATATAAATAAAGATTTATCTTCTATTTATTTAACTTCCCACCAATCTATAGATTTAAAGTTAAGTGCTAAATCATTACCTGCTCCATCTGCTTATAAAAACCCTCAAATATTATTTAGTTCCAATCGATTAATTTTAAATGCTCAAGATGACATTATAATTAGTGGAAAAAACCAAATTAACATATCCAGTCCTAGTATATCTGCTTATTCAGATAATGTTAATATATCTAGTACAAGTATTACTTTAGGAAACACTCCTGAATTAATGCAACCTGCATTATTAGGTAATAATACAGCTGAAATATTAAAACAAATAGTTATTACTCTTAGAACTATAGCTGATACACTTTATCAAAATTCAACATCAACAGGTATTAAAACTCATTGTTACAATGCAGTTCAATTATTAGATAATAATATTATACCTTATTTAGAAAGAGAAAAAAACGGAATTAAATCATCTTTTGTAAAAATACAGTAATATGAATGTAATAAATCCCGATTTAATATTTGGAAATGCTTTAACCTATACAGCAGATGATATAGTTTCAAAATTAAATTTCCCCTCTTTAACCAAAAAAATGGTTGATAGATTAAATCAACTAGTTTTAGTTAGAGAAACCTTTACCCCAGAAGGTTCAGCTTTTGGAACATTATATTATACTGGTTCAATAGTAGGATTTACATACGAACAGATAGTAAATATAGAAAAAGTTGAAGATATTACTTTATTAGCAGATGAAGTATCTCAAGGTGTAAATAGAATTAAAGAATTAATCACCCAATCCCCTAAAAACGATTCAGAACTTTCAAGTAGTCTCCCAACATTAAAAGAAAAACTTAAAGCAAATAATTCCTCTTCTTTAATAGACAATATATCTACAGATATTAATACTTTAAATGATAGTTTAAAACAATTTAATAGTTTTTTAGGAACATACACTTCCGAAGCTCAACAATTTCTTGATATTATAAATAAAGTAAATCAAATAGCTTCTTCTTCGTTAGGTGGAACTCTTAGACAAGGAGTATATAACATTACATATCAACCAAACCCAAATCAAACTACTATAGATAATATATTTACAAGTATCAGATTACTTAATATACAACCTGATTTTAATACTATTAATCAAGAACTAAATAATCTTGGTATAGTCACGAATTCACCAATCTCATCTGTTCCATTAATAGAAAATCCTATTACAACTCCTACTATAATTACTCCTATATTACCACCTACCCCAGTTAGTGAAAAAGATAAGGCATTAAATGATCAAAGAATAGCATTTCAAAATGAATTAGACAAATTAAATAATTCTTATTTAATTGATAAAAAAGTTGGAAAGATTGTTGACAATCCTAAAACAGAAAATAAAAATGAATTAAATGAAGCATATGATAAAGAATTAACTAATCTTAATAAAAAAAATAATGATAAAATAGCAGAAATAGAAAAAAAATATTTAAATGCACCCCCAGCTAAACCAACAACAACAACTACAAATCCAAATAATTCCATAGTTCCTCCTGGAGGAGAACAAGGTATAAAAGATTTTCAAGATTGGTTAGATAAAAAAGGATATAAATGGACTGCTAAAAAAGGACAATTAAATAAAGGAAGTGGATATGGTAAATCTGGCCCTAGTACAGAAACAGCTTGGAAAACTTATGGAAGTGACTTTTTAAAAGAAAAATCCCCTACCATCCCACTAACCCCAGAAGAATTAGCAATTATTAATAACTTTACTCCTGTCCCCATATTACCATTAACTTCTAATTTTGGAAACATACCACTCCCTACTTTTCTAACATCTTCAGGTAACCCATCAATAACATACCAGGATCAAACTAATTATTCTGATGAATATTTAATTTCAGTATATAAACTTACTTCAAATTCAAACGCTCAAACTACAATAGCTAGTTCAAAATTGTCACCTACTACTATAGTTTTTTCAAGAAATAAAAATGAATTAAATGGAGTAGTTCCTAATGAAGGGTATGATAATACTAAAGATATTACAAATTTAAAAGATTTTATATCTCAAAATAAAATAAAAAAAATTACATGTGTTAATCTTTGGAGTTTTCCAAAAGAAAGTATTCCTACGGTTGCTTTAAAAGGAAAAGTAATTTCTGGTAATACTGGTGAGGGCCTTGGTAATGCTAAAGTTAAATTTAAACCATTAGTAAGTGCAGAAACTCGAGCAAGATTAGAACAATTTATAAATAATTCAGGAGTCGGAAGTGTAATAACTCAAGGACAACAAAGTATTAATGACATAGTTACATCATATAATAGTGTAACAGGCTCAATTCAATCACTTACCCCACAACAAAAAGCCACTACTTACAACTTAACCAACCCATTACAGACAGCTAAATTAAACTCTAACAATTCATTTAATAATGTAAGTTCTCCTATAACAAGTCGTCCTTCATCTTCATCCAATTAACATATTATGGGAAATATTAGAGCAAGTATTAATAGTAATTTTAGTAAACAATATTTTTATAAAAAAGAAATTGAATTTGATGTTATTGTATTAGATCCTACCAATGTAGATATAGATGGTGAAGAACAATATGTTCTTAAAGATATAACAACATATTATGCTATTACTAAAAACCCACCAAGGAAAAAAGTTCCACCAAGTGAAATTCCTAACCCAGAAGATGTAAGATGGTTACAAAATCCAATAACTGCTTCTGCTGATATAGGGTTTGTTGAAAAATATGTTCCATTTAAAGATTTTGAAACTTTTACAACGGATGAGGGTAGATTTGTTTTAAATACTGATCCTAGAGATTTAGTTCCAAGTTCATTTTCATTTTTAACTCCTAAAATTAAAATAAGTGCTTCTGGATATATAACTAAAAAAGTTGTTCCTTTAAAAGGGGATGGGTCTACTTTAGATGATTTAGGAAGAATTACTCTTATTGATAAAAAAACCGGATTAGACTTAGCTAAAATAGCAGCCCAGCAATCTTCTAATGCTGAAATAAATGCTAGTAAAGATAAAGATAATAAAAAAGACCCTCAAACAGAAATTTTAATTAAATCATATTCTAATCTTAAACAAAAATTAATTCCAACACTTTTAGATTTATTAGCAGAATTTGGTATGGCTAAAGCCCAAGAATTAGTAGCAAGTGGTCAGGCTGGAATTTTAGAATATTTTGATGATGAAAAAAACTTTTGCCCTTCACCTGAAGCACTTACTTCTTTATTAAAAAAGAAAAATAATTTAGTATCGGTATTAAATAATACTTTTACTTTAATTGATACATCTACCAAAATTTTAGGAATAACCGGAGGCGTTATTGAATTACTTAGTACTGCGTATCAAACTTTAAAACTTATACCATTACCTTCATCAACTGGTGTTCCTGGTGTTCCTGGTTTACCTGTAAGTCTTATAAATAACATTGAAGATTTTAAATTAAAATTTGATAAAACAATTGTAGATCTAAGAAAATTAAATAATGACATATCATCACTGTTAACATTAATTAGAGATATTATAGTTCAATGTATACAATATTTAAATCTTTTAGACCAAGCATTTGCTATTTGCTCCGATACCCCGGAGATTAATTCAAATTTACCTTCAACATTAAATATTTTAACTCAAACTTCAAATATTCAAAATACCCCTGTTATTGAAGTGAATGGATTTATAATGGATATAGAAACTGAAAATACAACTAATCCATTAAAACGTAAAAGAGCTTTAGCTAAAAATAAACAAGGTGTATCCCTTCTCCAAGGAGAGTGGTCTTTTAGTTCTATTAGTCAGATATTAATAGATGAACTTGTATTTTATATTCAACAAAATAATTTAAAAGCAGATTAACCCTATATTTATAAACATATGAAAAGTACAGATTTTAAAAAAATTATTAAAGAAGCAGTTAGAGAAGCAATTCAAGAAGAATTGAAAGAAATTTTACTTGAAGCAGTTAAAGCACCAAAACAAATAATTAGAGAAGCTTACAACCCACCTCCTCGCACCCCAGAACCATCTTTTACTCAACCAACAATGGATTTGAAATCAAAATACATGGATATATTAGGTGAAACAGCTTTAAGTTTTACATCAAATGATGTTCAACAACCTTTTAGACCCCAATCAGTTGATCCTATAAATGGAAGTTTAGGAGAAGGTGAAATAGGAATGGACCAAATAATGAAATTAATGAGTAAATAATGGCTTTTAACCCCCAACAAATATATCCTATTGATTTTAATAGCAGTGTTGCTGTTGGGGTAAACTTACCTCTTAATGGACCAGCTGTATTTATTTCAAATTATTTGACTAAAGATGCAATTAAAAATAATTTAATAAATTTTTTTCTTACTAACCCTGGAGAAAGACCATTAAATCCTAGTTTTGGTGGAGGATTAAGAGATTTTATTTTTGAACAAATAGCAGAAGATAATTTAATTAACCTTAAAGAAGATATTTCTTTTAAATTAGATACATATTTTCCAAATATTGCTGTTGAATCTTTAGATATTACTCCTCAAGATGATATAAACCAAATTACAGTTACAATGAAATATTCTGTAATAAACACAAATATAACTGATAATTTAGAAATCCAATTTACATAATGACCCCAACTAATAGAGACATAAAATATATTAATCGTGATTTTTCCGAATTAAGACAACGTTTAATAGAATATTCTAGAACCTACTTCCCAAACACATATAATGACTTTTCCCCATCTTCCCCAGGAATGATGTTTATGGAACAAGCTGCATATGTTGGGGATGTTTTAAGTTTCTATTTAGATAACCAGTTACAGGAAAATTTTATTCAATATGCTCAACAATATAATAATATATATGATTTATCTTATATGTTTGGGTATAAACCTAAAGTTACTACAGCTGCTCAAGTAACTATTGATTTTTATCAACAATTACCTGCAAAAACAGTTAGTGGAAGTGTTGTACCTGATTATGATTATGCTATGACGGTTAAAGAAAATACTCAAGTATCTACTCAAGACAACACAGCATTCATTGTTCAAGATAAAATAGATTTTTCTTTATCTAGTTCTCAAGATCCTACTGAAGTTTCCGTATACCAAGTAGCAGGGAATACCCCTCAATATTATCTTTTAAAAAAATCTAGACACGCTTTATCAGCTACAACAAATACTCAAACATTTACTTTTAATGATTTTCAACCATTTACTACTATTAATTTATCTGATAATAATATAATTAAAATTTTAGATATAACAGATTCTGATGGAAATGTATGGTATGAAGTTGATCATTTAGGGCAAGAAATGGTTTTAGATTCAATTAAAAATACAAATATAAATGATCCTAATAAAGTAGATAATGTACCTTATTTGCTAAAATTAAAAAAAGTTGCTAGAAGATTTGCTACTAGATTCACAACCCAAACCAATCTTCAAATCCAATTTGGAGCAGGATCACCAGATGATATAGATGAAGAAATAACTCCTAATGCTAATAATGTAGGTTTAGGGTTACCTTTTATTCAAGATAAACTAACTGCAGCATATTCCCCAGTTAATTTTCTTTATACAAATACTTATGGTATTTCCCCATCTAATACTACATTAACTGTAAGATATTTAGTAGGTGGAGGAGTTACTTCAAACGTGCAATCAAATACGTTAACTAATATTTCAACCGAAAATGTAGTATTTAATTTATTTAATTTAAATTCAACTACAGGTAATTATATTTTTAATTCATTAGCAGCAACAAACCCATTAGCAGCCTCAGGAGGAAAATCAGGAGATACTTTAGAAGAAATCCGTCAAAATACTTTATCGTTAGTTGCTTCTCAAAAACGTTCAGTTACAGCAGATGATTATTTAATTAGAGCTTTAAGTATGCCTTCTGACTATGGTGCAATAACAAAAGCATATATTGAACAACCTAAATTAACTGATAATCAAGTTTCAACAATTGAAACATTAAATTTATATGTTTTATCTCAAAACTTTAATGGACAATTAGATTATGCTAATTTAACTTTAAAAAATAATCTAAGAACTTATTTATCTCAATACAGAATGATTGGAGATAATATTGAAATTAGAGATGCATATATAATTAATATCGCAATAGATTTTTCTATCATTGTTTTACCTGAATTTAATAATAATGAAGTTTTATTATCTTGTATTACTGCATTAAAAAATTATTTTGATACATCTAAATGGCAAATCAACCAACCTATATTAATTAGAGATTTTTATGTATTATTAGATAAAATTAAAGGTGTTCAAACAGTAAAAAATGTTTCTTTAACTAATAAAGCAGGAACTATTCAAGGATATTCTCAATATGCTTATGATTTATCTTCTGCTACTCAAAATCAAGTAATTTATCCTTCATTAGATCCTAGTATTTTTGAATTAAGATACCCTAATACAGACATAAAAGGTAAAGTAGTTCCTTTATAACACCATATTTATAATAAAACACTATAAATGGCTGTTTATAAAATCTTCCCTACACAGGATACTACTTTATACTCTTCTTACCCATATATGAATACTGGGATGGATGCTATATGTGAAGTATCCAACCTTATAGATATTTCAGGAACTCCAGGAGTATCAAGATATTTAACTCAATTTGATAATGAAGAAATTCAAGATATAATTTTAAATAAAATTAATGGAGATTCTTATCAAATATATTTAAGAAATTTTATTGCAACAGCTCAAGGAATTGCAACAGATACTTCAATTGAAATATATCCTATTGCCCAACCTTGGAATAATGGCACAGGTCATTATTTAGATTCTCCTCAATCTGATGATGGAGCATCTTGGTATTTTTCTAATCTTTCAGGATCAGGACAATGGATCATTAGCGGTTCATATAATGGATACTCTATTACAGGTTCATACAATTCAAATTACGTTGGATCTGGCGGTGGAAATTGGTTTTCTAATAACTCTGGAAGTCTCTATGTAAGTGTAGGATATGTCATCCCAGGATACATAGCTTCTCCCTCAGCATTTAGTGGATCAACGGATATAACATTTGGTTTAAGAGATGTAAAAGATATTGAATTGGATGTTACTTCAATAGTAGATCTTTGGAATAATGCTACACTTCCTAATTATGGGTTTATTTGTAAACTTGAAAATCAATTTGAATTTATTTCTAATTTAAATAATCAACCTATTTTAAAATATTATAGTGTTGATACTAATACAATTTATCCCCCTCAATTAGAATTTAGATGGAGAGATTATTCTTCGATAGCTCTTTCCTCATCTTTAATAATAAACACCCCAGATTTAAAATTATCTTTATCTGAAAATCCAGAAGCATTTTATCCAGATAGTGTAAATAGATTTTATGTAAATGTAAGTCCTTTATATCCTGCTAGGGTATATCAAACATCATCATTATTTACTAATTTAAATTATTTGCCTACTTCTTCATACTATGCTGTAAAAGACTTGGCTACTAATGAATTTGTTATTAACTTCGATGAACAATATACTCAAATAAGTGCTAATACAAAAGGTAATTATTTTGACATTTATATGAGTGGACTAGAACCAGAAAGATATTATAAGATTTTAATCAAAACTTCAATTGATGGTTCTACATTAATATTTGATGATGATTATTATTTTAAAGTTATTAATTAATGAGTGAAAATATAAAATTTAATAAAATTTTTTATAGTAAAGATGATTACTCTAAAGTAATAAACACATCATTTACTCAATTAGGAATTCAAACACCTCAACAAGAAATACAACAACAAGTAACTATTGAAGAATTTTTTGATATTTATAATACTTTATTTTATATTATACCTGAATTTGGAAATTCTAACTCACATGAATTTTTAATTAAAAAAAGCAGTGAGTATATAAATTTTTCTTCCAATATGGAAGAAATTGTATTACTTCAAGAAGAAATAGCTCAATTAAGAATCGATTTATTAGATTCTCAAAAACAAGTTATTCAATTAGAAACAGGAGTTACTTCATCTATTTTTTAATAAATGGCAACCATAATAACCCAACTTAGTTCAGATATGTTTCAATTGCAAACATATCAAACCTCTCAGGTAAATTTAATACCTCAATTTTCTTTAGATACTTTTTTAAGTGTTAATAGTAAAATTGAATTTATAGTTTTAGACGTTAATAAAAACGTTCTTTCATCAACCTCCGACTTTAAAGATTACACTCTCCCAGAAACAGGAATAAATCAACCTGGAGCTATATCATCTATATTACTTGACCCTGAAAATGATCTTTTTACTAGAGGATATAATTTAGGACAATATATAGCATACTATAATTTTTTAGTTCCAAAAATAGGAACTTTACCAACTTCATTATTCATTAGTGAAATTAGCTCGAATAGAACTGAGATAAGATTAGATAGTACTGAATTAGATTTATTTAATATAATTGATCAAACATCTTTATTTGTTCAAGAAAGAGAAAATTCTCCCTATTTTATTGATTTTTATTTAGGATTTGGAGATAATCAATATATTTTAGCTAATAACATCTCATTAGATGATCAAGATATAAATAACCCAACTATATTAGTTAAATTATACGATCCATTACCTCTTAATTTTAACTTAAATGATACTTTATATATAACAACATTTTTAGAAGATCCGTTAGTATATCAAGTTGATTTTCAAGATGAACCAATTCAAGTAATAGATTATGTTAGTATAAGTGGTCCAAATTTTAATTTACCTTTAAAAGATCAAGTTAACAACTCTACCCAACCACTATCATTTTCAGATTTAACAACAACAACATTAACAAGTTCTATAAACCAATTAAATAGTTTACTTGAAGAAAATGAACTTGATATAAATGTAGATTACACTTCATTCCCTAATTTTATTCATTTTAGCTCAGCTCAAACCCGTTTAGAAAATTTTTATTATAAAATAGAGTTAATTGAAAGTTATTCTTCATCAATTGCTATATTAAACTCTACTATTTCTTCTACAACCGAAGTTAGTAGCAGTGCGGCTGTATATGAAGCTAAAATAGATAATATTATAACTAATTTTGATGGGTATGAATATTTTCTTTATTATGATAATAGTCCATATGCTTGGCCTAAAACTAATTCACAAAAACCATATGAATTAGCTAAAATAGGAAGTACAACAGTAAATAATTGGTTTGGAAGTACTAATGAATCTAGCCCAATTTATGGAGGAATTATCCTTTCAGCATCTGTTTACGATAATGATAATAAAGACAATTTACTCTTTTCTATCCCAGAATATTTAAGAGATGATTCAGACAACGAACCATATGAATTATTTGTTAGTATGGTTGCTCAACATTATGATAACATTTGGATATATTATAAAGATGTAACGAATAAATATGATGCTGATAATCGTTTACATTACGGAATTTCAAATGATATAGTAGCAGATGCTATTAGAGATTTTGGTGTTAAATTATACCAAAACAATTTTTCAAATGAAGATTTATACACAGCCTTTTTAGGTTTAACCCCAGAAGGTGGTTTATTTCCATTTCCAAACATTACCGGTTCACTCCCAACTCCTTCAGGATATGAATATGTTAACCTTTTAATTTCAGCATCTAATGATTATTTACCGTTAGACGATGTAAATAAATCGCTATATAAACGCATTTACCATAACATCCCATACCTACTCAAGTCAAAAGGTACTTTACCTGGTTTGCGCGCTCTTATAACTTCATATGGTATTCCTGATACTATATTAAGAATTAATGAGTTTGGAGGAAAAGATAAAATTAATTCAAATGATTGGGATAATTGGCAAGATGAATTTAATTATGCATTATATTCTACAGGAAGTAATTTCTTTTCTACCCCATGGGAATTAAATTCAGATTGGAATTCTCCTAATGATGTTCCTTCTACTTTAATGTTTAGATTTAAAACTGAAGGATTACCCCAAACGAATATTCCTTACTCTCAAAGTTTATGGCGTCTTGACCCATCACCATCTGATATAGTTTTAACCTATACTGGATCGGGATACACTAGTGGTTCTTATAGTGGTTCTATAATAGACCCATACTATCAATATGCAACATTAACTTTTTACCCTGACTCAGTAAATCATCCAACTTCAACAGCAAGTATTTATTTGCCTTTTTTTGATGAAGGGTGGTGGTCTGTAATGGTGACTAGAAACAATAATGATTTTATTTTATCAGCAGGTAATAAAATATATGAAGGTGGAGATAATAATACTATTTTAGGCTTTTATTTAACATCTTCTATAAATGAAGACCCATCTTTAACATGGTTAGATACCTCTAATAATTCAGATTTTCTTAAAGGTTCAATTATTTCATCTAACCTATATGATGCTTTTTCTGGTTCATTTCAAGAAGTTAGATATTATACTAATCCTATAAGTGAAAGTGTATTTAAAGATTATATTATGAAT
>Ga0181346_1000555_pt1 | contig 16355 bp, 7 predicted proteins | sample Su13VDMM15DN_FD_130100 | JGI IMG/M metagenome (GOLD analysis project Ga0181346, IMG submission 130100) | Freshwater viral communities from Lake Michigan, USA - Su13.VD.MM15.D.N | ecosystem: Environmental > Aquatic > Freshwater > Lake | place: USA: Michigan | collected 2013-07-15 | reverse complement strand
CCGCCGTCAATATTGCCTGTTACGGACAACAATCCACCAGTTACCAAATTGCCACCAGTAATTGTACCAGTGACATTTGCAACCCCACCAGTGTTTAAATTTCCACCAAGAATATTGCCAGTTGCAGAAATCAGTCCACCTGTGGTCAAATTGCCGCCGGCAATTGACCCATTTGCTGTGATTGTTCCTGTTAGTGAAATCAATCCGGGTGTTAACAAATTACCACCAGTTATGTTACCAGTTGCAGATACAAAGCCACCAGTTGATACGTTGCCACCAGTAACAGTGCCACTTGCACTTACTAACCCCTCTACAAATACACCAGTTGTAGCAAATACTACCACGTTTGGTGTGCCTGCAATGTTAACATTAGCATTGCCATTCAAGATTGTGATAATACTGGTAGTGCCATTGGTCAGTGCAGTTGACGTTGTGGCTGATACTCCGGTAAGTTGACTACCGTTACCAATAAAGAACGATGCTGTGTTGGCTATGATATTGCCGCTTGCTGATACAATTCCGCCGGTGAGTAAGTTACCACCTGTGATGTTGCCTGAAACATCAACTAACTTTTTGCTGGCAATAGTTTGTACTGTGCCGCCTGCATCTTTGTAAAACAAATTACCATCATTGTAGTTGATGGCCAATTCGCCTAATGCTAGATTACCGGCAAGTGGTATTGCATTTGCTGTACCCGACTTCTTAATTAAAATTGTATTTGACATTTGATTTTTCCTATTTCTTAAAACTCACCACCCGAAACCACTTGATCGTTGTTTATTATCTTGATCCATGGTGTCCAACTATTTGCCCAATTTGAGCGATTCCACTGTATGTCCACGTTTCCGGCATATATTGTACCGGGGTAAAACACTTGAGAAATTGCTACGTTTGCACTGTTTAAAACTTCTAATAGACCTACATAAACCTGACTGTCCAAAGGAGTACCGCTTGTACCTGCCCAGCTTATTCTATTTACCGTATAGGTGCCCATTTTGGTTATAGCATCCCAGTTACTGGAATCGTTACCATGGTCTTGCAATACCCCTATTATGTTCCCAGTAACTGATAAATCCCCGCCAATTGTGGCATTGCCAGTAACACTTAAAAAGCCGCCTGTTAGCAAATTACCGCCAGTTACGTTACCAGTTGCAGTTATCAACCCGACTGTTAGCAAATTACCGCCAGTTACGTTACCAGTAGCACTAAGAGCAACCGGTACATTGACTTGCCCTGTTCCATTTGCGTTTAGCGTGATATTTCCATTGGCATTGGTGTTGATCCATAGTTCGCCTGCATTGACAATATTACCAGACAAGCTCAAATTGCTTGCAGAAGTAATAGAGCCAGTGGCAGATATCAATCCACCTGTTAGGATGTTACCACCAACAATACTACCGGTTGCCGAAACTGTTCCACTTGTTAGTAAATTGCCAACAGCCGATATTGTGCCTGATGCGAAAAAATTACCAGATGTTGTGGTATTACCTGTATTAACACTAGTGGCATTTGCTGTTATTCTTTGTGTACCAATTGTCAGACTATTTCCAGACAAATACAACTCTCTCCATCTAGCAGTTGGACTGCCTAAATCATAAACTAAATCTGCGTTTGGAACAAGATTTCCTATAACATTGCCGGTAATACCGAAATCAACTGTTGATGTTAGCCCGGCGGTACTCAAATTGCCGCCTGACACATTGCCGACCGCACTGACTGTTGTGGCGTTTACTGCATCAATGTATCCATTTCCCCAGTAATTTGTAGCGCCGCCCAAATTTAGCGTAGCATTAGCAGCAGGAGTTAGACCAACGTTGCTTTGCCACGACGTGGTGGCATTGTTGAATCTCCAGAATGCAATAGTTGTGCTGCCAACATCAATACCTGAACCGTCAACGTTGGCTGCGGTTGATTGGTTGTTGGCCAAGGTGATTGATTTATCATTGGTTGTGACAACATTGGAATTGATAAATGTGGTGTTGCCATTTACAACCAAATTACCAGTGATTGTGGCATCATTATTAATGAGCAAATTGCCGCCGGTTACATTACCTGTAACTGTCAACAATCCAAGTGTACCAACTGATGTAATATTTGTTTGACTTGCTGTGGTCAATGTACCCACAATATTGGTACCTGACAAGTTGCCACCGTCAATATTACCAGTTGCAGATACAACCCCGCCAGTTAAAACGTTGCCACCAGTAACAGTACCGCTTGCACTTAGCAAGCCAGTAACATATTCTCCAGTTGTGGCAAACACAACCACATTGCCGGTGCCGCCAACACCAACTGTGATATTGCCGCCTGAACTTACTATAACAACGTTTGACGTTCCTGAGCTGATTGAATTGCCACTGGTAGTAACTCCAGTTAACTGGCTGCCATTACCAATGAAATAGTTTGCTGTAGCTGCATTGCCAAGATTTGCATTGCCTGCAACAACATTTCCCACAGCCGTGACGTTTCCAAAGGTATAACTCTTTGTAGCGTTTAAGTTAAACGGTTGTAATTTTGTTAGCGCCATGAAAATTTGCTCTTTTTAATATTTATGCTAACCCTTGCTCATAAGTTCTGGGCATAATTAGTAAAACATCATAAAGAAATTGCTGCTGGAAACTGCACCGCCGCTGTAGATATTCCACCCAGTGTTGTTACCGTTGTCGGTACTGTATAAAGCATTCCAGGTAGCACCACCGGTTGCATTACTGTCCTGAATTGCCAAATATTGAGCGTCTACTACGCCCGAGGACTTTGACAATGTGGCCGGTACCCCAGCAGAACTGCTGTTGATAGTGACCGGCGATCCTGTTGTTCCCGTCAATCCAAAATTTGTCACAGTTTGTGTTGTACCAGCAGTAAATGTCACGGTGACTGGTTGAATACTGTTGAGAATATTGGCAAAGCTGTTGTTGCCGGCAATTGTTAATATTCCGTTGCCTGCTTGAGTCAAGTTGTAGTATGTTTTGCTGCCACCGGTAAATGTTTTAGAACTACCAGAAGTCATGCTAATGGTTGATGTGTTACTGTTGATTGTGACATTAGATGCAGAATCAACCACGCTCCAGGCATTGGTGCTTGAGCCAGAAATTGTAAAGGTACTTGTTCCCATGTTGAGCACAGCAACTTGTGCACCAGGCACACGGAAATACGGAGTGGTCACACTATAGTTGGCAGTGGTAAACGTGCCTTGTAGCAACTCAATATTACTGGTGGTTGTTAACGCACCGCCTAATGTGGCTGTATTGCTGCCACACTGGATCGAATAGCTCAATAAAGATTGGCCATTGGTGGTTAGCGTTCCGGTGCCAATTTGAACCAACTGAATACTACCGTAGTCACCTCCGGATGTTAACGTTGTATTCTTATTAACAAATACGCTTGGGTCAATTCCAAACAGGCCGTCAACTACGCTGGTGCCTAGAAATGCAATATTGTTAGCATAAAACTTATGATCAGGGTAAAACGTTGGATCTACTAGTGTTATCTGCGCTGATCCACCTGTAAATGTCATGTTTGGAAGAGCGTTGCTATCGGTTGGCGCAATTCCTCCATATATGTTGAGCGCAGATGCTACAGACATGTTTCGTGTGAACCCACCAGTTCCGGTACAAGTAAGTCCCGATACCCAAACATCCAATAGAGTGGCATCTGCTGTATTACTGGTGAGTTCAATATTTCCAGTGCCAAATATAATACTTCTATCAGTCCAGTTTTTAGACTCAAATGCATCCGGTACTGTTAACGTTTGATTGCCTAAATTGAGTGTTCCTTCGTTTAGTATCACATTTCCTACTGATGAAGCATTTGAAGTAAGTGTTATTGAACCACTGATGTTTCCGGGTCCTTTATCAACAGTTATGAGAGCAAATGATTTGTTGGCCACACCACCAAGTGTTTGATTTTGTGTTCCCACAAACGAAATGTTTACATTGCTAAAATTTGTTGTTGTGTTACTGGTAACGTTACTAACTGCAAAATTTCCTGTGAGATAGATATCAGCGGCTTGAGGTGTCTGGCGATTGCCGGAAAACGTTAAATTATTCCAATATCCCTGAATGTTAGGGCCACCAGACTCAATGTAAAATAAACTTGGTGCATTGGCAGTGGCAATATCAAGAGCAACAGTATTTCCACATGTATAATACGCATTGCTAATGTTAACAGTTTGTACAAAGCCGCCCCCAGTTGTTGTGCAATCCCACCCACTTGCATCTTCAATCCCTACGCCCCGAGCATTTGCTGCAAGGTTAAGAGATATATTTGCTGAGCCAAAATCTAGTCTTCTTGTGCGTGTTATCGCATTGGACGAACGATACCCGCCAAGTTGTTGGTCATACCCATTCAAAATCCAGTTTCCTGATGTATGTTGAAAATAATCACTAGAAGTTTGGGATATATTTCCTACAAATGTAACGTTGCCAGATTCAGCAGCTATTGCCATCTTAGCTACCTGTACACTACTAACTCGATTTGTGTTAAAAGTATGGTCTATGCCAGTGTTGCTTACAAAAGAAAAAGCAGTATTATACCAAGCTGTACTTGTGTTTGCATTTAGAGTTAAATTATTTCCTACACATATTCCAAATGCGTCTGGATAGGCACCGAGAGAATCATTGTTGGGCGGCCCACTACCCGAGGTGCCTAGGTAACCTGTAAAATCCAAGTCCCATACAACACCTCCTGTTCCAGCAAAAGTGATATTTCCGATGCCGCCGTTTACGTAGAAATTTGGAGCATTTGCCGTTGGTAGAAACCCATTTTGAGAAACACCATTAGCATAGAAAGCGCCAGTGCCAATGTTTGCGTAAGCAGTCAAAGCCGCAGAATTTGCCGCACTGGTATTTCTCTGAAAACCACCTGTCAGGCCACTGGTTGAACAATCAGACGACCAACCTGTACCACCAATATCTATTATGTTGGCAAGAGCAGTTGTCGTAATTAATACCATTCGACCAGAACCAAAAATTACTTGTCTGTTGTTTGCACCAGTGGAACTATATCTGCCACAAGTCAATGTATATCCATTTAAATCAATATTACCATAGATATGTGTAAGTCTTGTACCATTGGTCGCAAGGCTTGTAACTGTTGCTGTGGTCAATGCACTTTGTAAAGTCCAGGTAGCAGCATTTCCAAGGGCAGCATTACCGGCGCTAAAATTCAAAAGTAGGTACGGGTTGGAAACTCCGTTAAAATTTATATTACCACCATTTGATGGCACATTACCCTGATTGGCGAACGAAAAGACGCCAGTAGTGGGTGTGGTGCCGCCCCATGCAAATAACGTCGAATCGGGGTTGTACCACGAGCCAGCAACGCTTATGCCATAAGTGCCAGCACTAGGTGACATAGTCACTTTGGCATCTGGATTACAACTAAAATTCCTCATACTCACGCTGGCTCCAATGGTTATGGTCCAAGCAGTAGTGCCTGTATTAGAGTTGGCATCAATGTACACATCGTCGGCGTTCGTGGGTGCTGACGCACCGGCCGAGCCACCCGATGTTGCTGACCATTTGGTATTTGCTGTGTTCCAAGTCCCGCCGGCGCCTACCCAATATCTATCTGCCATTTATTTAACTTTCATCTGATGGGAAAGCAATAGCAATCCAATTGTCAACTCTTTCTTGCTTTAATGCGTCAATTTGATCTTCTGTAAGACCATGATCATCATTAAGGTACAAAGCATCAGAGTATGGTCCGTACAGTGTTTCAATTGTAAATCTAATTTGTTGCATTATAAATTTCTCAATTAAGTTTGTGTGCCTACTGCAAGTACATCCCATCTAGTGTTTGTTGAATTGTAGATGCAACCTACATAAGTCATTTTGTTTACTGTTGTGGCCACTGGCAATGACACTCCAATCACTGTGTATGTGGCATTCCATGTAAGAGTCCTAGTGACGCCATTGTCCAGTATTCTAAACATCAGTTTATTTCCGTCAACTGGGGTTCCGGTTGGAGCATTAATTGTAACATTGGCAGCCAATGCTGTTAAATTATACTGATCAAATGCCGAAATATCTGGAGTTAAACTTGCTGTTGATGCTGTGCTAGAAGTGCGTGGATTAATTCTGCTTGAAGTAACAGTACCTGTAATATTGCCAGCAGCAGATATCAATCCACCAGTTAACAAATTACCACCTGTGATATTACCAGCAGCACTAAGAGCAAGGCCACCAATATTTGATATTACCACAGTGGTATTGGCAGGGAATGTCACGTTGCCAGTACCCAGTGCGGTGCCAATGGTTATGATGGTATTTGAACTGGCAGCTCCTGCTGTGCCAATATTGATATTTTTAGTATTACCAAGTGGGGTAACACCGGCACCAATGTTATACGTGGAGTTGGCTGTGGTTGTTCCAATGTCGGCATTGGCGCCGGCGGCGGTGATGTTACCACTAACACTTAACAGCCCTGTAATATATTCGCCTGTTGTGGCAAATACTGCAACGTTTGCAGTTCCGCCGATGCCGACTGTGACATTGCCGCCCGAACTTACAACTGAAACATTTGATGTGCCATTGGAAATATTTGCACTGCTACTAGAAATACCAGTCAACAATGCACCATTGCCAAATATAAAGCTACCAGCAATATTACCAGTGGTACTAACACTATTACCGGTCACACTGGCTATGGCAATTTGTCCACCTGCTGATATTATGCCAGCAGTTCGCAAATTACCACCAGTGATGTTACCAGCAGCACTCAGCGCCAGGCCGCCAATGTTTGCTATTACCACAGTGGTATTGGCAGGGAATGTCACGTTACCAGTACCCAATGCAGTACCAATTGTTATGATAGTATTTGAACTGGCTGCTCCTGCTGTGCCAATGTTGATGTTCTTGGTATTGCCTGCTGGAGTTACACCTGTGCCAAAGTTATATGTAGAATTGGCTGTGGTTGTTCCAATGTCAGCATTGGCATTGGCTATTGTTAATGATCCAGTTGCTGATATTAATCCACCAGTTAACAAATTACCACCAGTGATATTACCAGTAGTACTCACTGGATTGGTGCCCAATGCGGCCAAATTGGCCACTACATTGGCATTGCCATAACTTGATACAGCAATACCTGTTAGCAGTGAGCCATTGCCAATGAAGAACGATGCTGTGTTGGCAGTGATGTTGCCAGTTGCAGATACATAACCAGCTGTTAGAATGTTACCACCAATTACATTAGAAGAACCACTAATGGTATTGCCAGAAATAATATTGGCACCTGTTAGGTCGCCGCCGGTGCCACTGGTTGTTAAGTTACCAAATGTACCATTACCAGTTGCAGATATTAAACCAGCTGTTAAAATGTTGCCACCTGTGATATTGCCAGTTGCACTTAATAGCCCTGTAATATATTCGCCTGTGGTTGCAAACACAGCAACATTGCCTGTTCCGCCAATGCCAACTGTGACGTTACCACCTGAGCTAACAACTGTAACGTTTGATGTTCCGTTGTTGATGTTGGCCACTGATGTAATCACACCAGTTAGTAACGCACCATTGCCAAATATGAAGCCACCGGCAATATTACCAGTGGTACTGACACTATTACCTGTCACACTCGCTATGGCAATTTGACCACCTGCTGATATTACACCAGCAGTTCGTAAATTACCACCCGAAACATTAGCGGCCGAAGTAATATTACCAGTTGCTGATACTAGTCCGCCGGTCAACAAATTACCGCTAACAATATTTCCAGTTAAACTGAGGATGTTTGATGTTTTGTTAAACGTAAATGCAGCTGATCCGCCAAACACAGTAGCATCATTGAATTGTACCTGAGTATTTGATCCGCCCGGTGTGCCGCCGCCACCGCTAAAAGACCCGCCAATTGTTGTTACTTCAATTTCAGCCTGATCTTCTGGTGGGCTACTGAATGTAATATTTGCAACACTTAGACTGTACGAAGTACGTAGTAAAATTGCACCATTATAATTCACCGTGGTATCGTTAATGTTTCCCGGAGTAACACTTAATGTATACACAGTTGTACTGCCGTCACCAGTAAAATCATCAACAACAACAGTTAATGCTTCTGATTGAGGAGCCCAAGATAACGATCCTGAACCATTGGTTGCCAAAACATAATTTGCAGTTCCGCCAGATATGTGTAAATTACTAACACTTCCTAATGTTACATTGGCTGTGTTAGAAAAATTTACTGTGCCAGACGAATTACTGACAGTGAGTGAAATTAAATTACCTAAGTTGGTAATGTTCAGTTGGTTAGAAGTGGTTAATGTACCTGCTACATAAGTACCGCTTACATTACCCGCCGCGCTGATATTACCATTGACTGCAATGGTATTGGCCGTTATTATGTTGGCAGTAGATAATATCCGAGTCCAGGCATTTGTACTATTAGCATACTGATAGGTAACGCTATTAACAATTGCGGTCTGCCCGTCTGTTGGCGATGTCGGAAAGGCCATTATCTATCCTTATAGTTTACCAATTACAATTTCAATTATGCCTTCGCCACCATTAAAATTTTCTAATGCTTTACCAATTATAGTACCAATTACAGGATCTTCGTTGGCAATTGCTCGAGCTCTTCCATCTCCAGCAGAAACCATCATATCACCTTTGTGTACTACCCCGGTTACTTTGGCTGGCACCCGACCAAGCAAAGCTAATGTGACCACATACTTGCCATCTAATCCGGCATTCATCAAATAAGCCGGGGCTGTTGACACCACGCCGGCAATCCGAATGCTAGAATCCACGGTACTTAGTGTAATTTCTTCGTTGCCACCAAAATCTACCACAGTTCCTGGCTCGTATATTGCATCAGCAGTGTAATTCTCTGCCAAGTCAGAGTATACTGCTGACGTGGAAGCTGCCCAAACTCTATTGAAATAACTGCCACTTGAGCCAATGTTACCAACACCGTTGCCAGCACCATTGATGATTGCAGTAGCCGAACCAGCTGAGTTTACCGAGACGCTGTTTCTAAACACCCCCACGTTACCATTATAGCTGGTAACATAAGCATTTCGGAACTCCTGGCTGCTAGAACCAATATCGTATGTTGTGTTAGCGTTGACTAACATGCTGCCCGAAATTGATATATTGGCCACAACTCCGCCAGCAAATGCCGGACTGGAGATGTCGACCCAATAATCATTTGTACCATCGTCTAGATATTGATACAATACATCAGTTACAGTATTGTACCATTGATCAGTTACCTTAGGAGCAGGACTTGTGGGAGGTGATGTATTGGCTGTGTATATTATGCCTGGTGGAACTGGTGTTCCATTGGCATATAGATAGTTGTCAGACAAAATGTTGCCGCCATACACGTTGCCTGTGGCTGATACCAATCCGCCAGTTACCAAATTGCCGCTGGTTACATTACCAGTTGCACTAATCAATCCGATAGTTAAGACATTACCACCAGTTATGTTAGCAGTGACACTTGCAAACCCACCAGTAACAACGTTGCCACCGATAACAGTACCGCTTGCACTCAACACGCCAGTGATATATTCGCCTGTATTAGCAAACACTGCTACATTGCTTGTGCCATCTACACTGACTGCTACATTGGCATTGGCTGCATATATGCTGACATTTGATGTGCCGTTGTTGATGTTGGCAACTGATGTAATCACACCAGTTAGTAACGCACCATTGCCAAATATAAAACCACCGGCAATATTACCAGTGGTACTGACACTATTACCGGTCACACTGGCTATGGCAATTTGACCACCTGCTGATATCAATCCACCAGTTAACAAATTACCACCAGTTATATTAGCCGCACTTGTAATTGTACCTGTGGCAGAGATCAATCCACCTGTTAAGATATTGCCACCTGTTATGTTAGCAGTTGCAGAGATCAATCCACCTGTTAAGATATTGCCACCTGATACATTGGCAGCTGACGTAATATTGCCAGTTGCTGAAATCAATCCACCAGTATCAATATTGCCGCCGGTAATATTTCCAGTTGCCGAAACCGGCCCACCAGTTATAACATTACCAAATGTACCAGTGCCTGTAGCTGACATTAATCCAACAGTTAGGATATTGCCACCTTGAATGTTACCAGTGGTACTCAAACTGGTACCAGTAGCAGCACCAATGTTTGGTGTGGTTAAGTTAGCACCGACTTTAACTGAAATATTTCCACCAGCATCAAATGCTGTGGTTTCGTTGTCAACTTTGGCGTTAAACTGGGCTCCTACTAAACTTAAACCAGCAGAAGTGTTAGCAGTGTAAATTGATGCTTGACTAAATTGTGCAAAAGTAATATTGCTGGTGCCAAATGTGATTGTGCCTGGCGGAGCATCCACCACATACGCTGACCCACCATTGACTGCACCGGTCTGCACAAAGAAGTAATCATTGATACTGATTTGTTCTGAAGTGTCTGGACCGTATTGGTCAGTATCCGTTGAACGTACAATGTTGGTAGTATTGGCCCAGGTGTACACACCATTGTGTACTGCATTTGCTTCATTTTTAATTAAAATTCGTGTGCCAACAGTTTGAACGTTGGCAGTATCAATCAAGTTAAACGTGCCAGTTGTGGTTAATTTAGCACCAATACCATTAGCTGCCCCATTAGGTTGTGCGTAGGTAATTGCACCACTAGTAGTATTAGCCAAGGTATTTGCTGTGGCTGCCTGTACTGCCTCGTGGAATATTAGTGCAGTTGACACCATATTGTCAACATACAGTTTGGTAGCTGCATCAGTATCTTGCGCAGGGTATGCCACACTATTGATGTATGTGTTTGCCAACACAATATTACCGCTGCCGTTTGGCTGCAGATTAATATTGGCATTGGATGTGGTTGTTATTGTGACTGCATTATTACCAATGATGTTACCGGTAATTACAGCAATAGTTGCCAATAAATTACCACCAGTAACATTGCCAGTTGCAGATACTGCCCCACCAGTAACAACATTGCCACCAGTAACATTACCAGTTGCACTGATAAATCCACCTGTCAATATGTTGGCGCCTTGAACGTTGCCTGTAGCAGTAATCAATCCGCCAGTGCTGATGTTTCCACCAATCACATTGGCAGTGGCCACAACATTAGCTCCAGTTTCTATATTACCGGTTGCAGAGATCAATCCACCTGTTAAGATATTGCCACCTGATACATTGGCAGCTGACATAATATTGCCAGTTGCTGTAATCAATCCACCAGTTACCAAATTGCCGCCGGTTATGTTAGCAGTTGCACTAATCACGCCACCAGTTACCAAATTGCCGCCGGTTATGTTAGCAGTTGCACTTAGCACGCCAGTGATGTATTCGCCTGTGGTTGCAAAAATAGCTACATTGCTTGTGCCATCTACACTGACTGCTACATTGGCATTGGCTGCATAGATGCTGACATTTGATGTGCCATTATTGATGTTGGCAACTGATGTGATGATGCCTGTAAGTTGACTACCATTTCCGAAATAATAGTTGGTGGTAATATCTACGTTACCACCAGCACTAATTTTTCCCAGGCTGGTTAAGTTGCCACCAGTTATGTTAGCAGTTGCACTAATCACGCCACCAGTTACCAAATTGCCGCCGGTTATGTTAGCAGTTGCACTAATCACGCCACCAGTTACCAAATTGCCGCCGGTTATGTTAGCAGTTGCACTAATCACGCCACCGGTTACCAAATTGCCGCCGGTTATGTTAGCAGTTGCACTAATCACGCCACCGGTTAAAACATTACCACCTGAAACATTAGCTGCCGAAGTAATATTACCGGTTGCAGAAATCAATCCACCAGTTAACACATTACCACCAGTAATTGTGGCAGTTGCAGAAACCAAGCCACCAGTTAATAAATTGCCGCCAGTGACATTACCTGTAGCTGTGACCAGGCCGCCAGTGTTTAAATTTCCGCCATCAATATTGCCCGAAGCACTAACAACACCACTGATAAAAGCACCTGTGTTGGAGAATACCAACACGTTTGAAATACCGTCCACAGACACCGAAACATTAGCGTTGGCCGCGGCAATTTTTACGTTTGAGGTACCATTTTCAATTTTACTAACACTAACTGCCGAACTTAGACCGGTAAGTTGGCTACCGTTACCAATAAAGAATGATCCTGTGTTGGATGTAATGTTGCCGATGGCACTGATTATGCCGCCTACAGTCAAGACACCGTTGACTGCAATTGTGTTAGCCGTGATAATATTGGCAGTAGAAAGAATTCTTGTCCAGCTGTTTGTGGCCGTGCTATACTGGTACGATACCTGGTTAACTACTGTTATTTGCCCATTTGTTGGCGAAATTGGAAATGCCATATTAAAAATGCTCCGGTTATGTATACTTATGACAAAGAAGAATTTGTTTTATCTGGGGTACTTTGGGCAGATAACCATTCTTCTCTAGTCATTTTCTGCGGTGCCACTGCAAACGGCTCAGGACCTGCTGGGAATCTTATTTGGTGGTTAGCAGCAGATGTTGCACCCGTTGAAACTGCTGATTGCTGAGTTGTCCATTCTTCTTGTGTCAACTCTGGACGCGGATACTTGAGTTTAACTGCGGTTAGACGCTCGGCCATTTCTGGTGGAAAAACTCCTGCATGATATAACGCATCTAATTGTTCTTCGATGCTAGGATATTCTTTTGCACGATTTCTACGATATTCTTGATAGTTAAATTTATTTTGTAATTGTTGTTGTTCTGCAAAAATTTCTTCGTCAGTAACTGGTGCGTAAGATGGTTTGATCCACATCACTTCACCACTGTTTAATGCAACAGATACTTCTGCTCCGGGTACCAAACTTTGTATAGCTTGAATTTTAGTAATCATACTGCTGCAATCTCCATGGCAACAATCCAAATTTCCGAACTGGTCAATGTGCTTGACGAGTTAGACGTTTTTTGTTGTAACTTATATGTCAACGGCGAAGTGGTTCCTGGACTGTCTAAATAAGAAAAACCCACCGGTGATAATTGAGCAATACCGCCAGAAGTAACACTTGTTCCATAGCTTTGTTGTTGTAGTGCTGTGCTGTTGCGAACCAAACGGGTGCTGGCAGTAACGTTGCCACTGGCTACTGCGGTAAATTCGCTGGTGCCTGATACTATTACTAACACTTTGCTAGTGGATGATCCCAATGTAATATTCACTGTAGCTGATGTAACATCTATGTACGAAGTCGCAGTAGTTGCACTTCCTCCTGACGTGTTGCTCATCACTGTTTGAACTGCGGCACCCAACGGCATGCTTGATGCTGGCAATCGTTTGTAAGTTGTGATATTTTGATTGCTATCAATACTTAGAGCATTGGTACCATTTGTTTGCAAATTTATAGCTGTAGTGTTGGCCAGTATGCTTGTGGTTATTAAATCACTACGAATGCTATTGGCCACGACATTGCCAGACACGCTTACTGTGTTTAAAAATGCTGTTCTAAAATAACTGCCACTAGTTCCTATATCGTAAGTGACATTCGCCACTGGAATCATATTGCCTGATATCACAACATTGGCCACAACTCCGCCAGCAAATGCTGGACTGGTGGTGTCTACCCAGTAATCGCTGGTACCATCAGTTATGTATTCATAAAGAACATCGCTGTTAGTGTCATACCATTGATCACCTATGTCCGGATAGGCCGGTGGCGAAGTGTCAGCAGTATAAACAATACCACTGGGTATAGGCTGTCCGTTTGCATAAAAATAATTGTCAGATAGTATGGCATTACCATACACATTGCCTGTGGCAGATACAAATCCTGTTATGTTAATGTTGCCACTTGATGTATTGCCAACCACACTTAAACTGGTTAGATTGCCAACTTGTGTTAAATTTGAGTAAAAAACATTTGAACTTAGTGTGTTTCCAGTGAGCGTGTCAGCGTTTGCACTTGATGCAACTACTCCAGTTAGTAACGCACCGTTACCCAAAATGTAATTGCCAGTTACATTGCCCGATGCACTGAGCAAACCAGTAAGATATGCGCCAGTGTTGGAAAACACTGCAACGTTGCTCGTGCCATTTACACTGATTGTTACGTTGGCGTTGGCAGTAGCAATGTTTACATTACTGGTACCGTTGCCGATAAATGTTGTGTCAACACCAAACTCACCAACGTATCTATAGCCAACAATGTAAATTGTGTTGGCTGTCCCAGTACCAATAGCAGTTGGGATGGTTGCGCCATTGAAGTTTAAAACGCCAGACTGGTAGTCAAAGAACCAAGTATCATCACTGCCCGACCCGGCGCCAAACAGTTTAGTACCTGTGGTTTGAGGAGTGCTTATATTTGCGGCGCCAGCATACACCTGCACTAGGTAGTTGTCGCCAAACTGTGTGGGAATCCAATTGGTAGAGTTTGTTTTCCAGGTTTGGTTGTCAGGTGCAGTTAGATCTTCTGTACATTGTACTGCGGGACTGTAGCTACCAACACCATCCTTGTACACCTGTACCAACGCAGTTGTGGCTGCAGGAGGCGTGGCCGGAATGTCTCCGCTCTGTGTCCAGATAAGGTCGCCGCGATACAACAACGGACTGGCAATGCTTTCGTTAAAGGCTTCTTTGGAGGCGGGTTCAGCAGTTTTGGTTACACCAAAACCGACTTTTTTCCAAAGATAGTCAATCTTTTGTGATTCGTTAAATGTAGCAGCCATTATGTTGCTGTTCCTATCTGTAGGTCTGATATGGTTTGACCACTTGCTAATGCAATTCTGATTAAAATATTAGTGCCAGTACTGTTGGCGGCGTTTTGAGATCCAAGAGTCATTGTGTATGCTACGTTAGCGATTGCTGTATTTAACGGTATTACATCTACGCCAGTTAGAGCACAACCGTTTGAACCGTTACCACCTGTGCCAGTAGCAGCACCCGGAACTCCTGATCCAGCATACTGTGTGTATGTTTCCAGCCATCCATTAATGGTACTAGTAGGTCCTGGAAATCCCGGAGTTGGCGACGTGAATCCACTCTTGTCAATAGTCGTTCCCGGTGCTGCAATCCAAACACCTGCAACGCCTGTGGCTGAAGTTATTCTAATGTCAAAGTTGGCTAAGCTGGGTCTTGCAAATGCAAAAGTAAAATACTGTGTGCTTGTGCGACCACCAGTGACTGACAAGTTTGGTCCTACTGGCAAGTAGCCAGTGCTCAAATCAACTGCATACTGTTTAAGTACACCATAACGCACCACTGCTTCCGGTGTGCCAGCAATAGTTTGGGCGCCTGACCAGGCATTAGCAGTATAGAAGTTAGTGGAGTCGGAGAACACAGGAGTGTTGCCCGAAGTACTCATTACCACACGTATGGCTGCTTGTGTGTTTCCTGTGGTTGATGCAGTGATTGATTGTTCGTTCACACCTGAATTTGCGCCAGCGTACATCTGTATGTTAGCAGGCAATTGAACTGTGGCACTAGTTCCTATCACATTGAATATGTTGGCTTGTAAAGTGGCCACAACATTATTGGCACCTGTCAAATTAGCTGTCATATTACCAAGTGTGTAATTTGAAGCAATACCCACGTTGGCATTTAAATTTGCACTGGTCAAGAAACTGTTGCCAGAATTGTTAATGGTACTGAGTGATTTGGTTTGTGTTGCGGATACCAAAGCGCCGGTTCCTTCAGATACTGTTCCGCTGGCCAACACAAACGGATCAGTACTTCTAAAAGTCTGTCCAGACAAGTTTGCTACTGCCAAATTGGCAATGGTCACTGTGGGTGATCCAGTATTGTAATAAGGAATACCAGAAATGTATCTGTAAGTTCCTGCGGTGCCTTCTACTATGATTATGTTTCCAGTAACCAGGCTTGGTGCTGTGTTTAAATTGTCTTTGACAAAACCCACATAGTTAGTATTACCAGATACTGTGTGTACCAGTTTGTAGTTGTTGTAACCTGTGCCAAGACTGCTAAGAGCACAACTGATGTTGGCATTAAACACTTTGTAGAAATAACTGGGCACAGCGGCATTGGCCACATGTAAATCTCTATCAGCACTTATGACCAAAGCAGCGTTGGATCCTACTGTATTACCGCCGGTGGTAAATGTTACATTGCCAGAAATACCATTGTTAACATACGCATTCAGCGTACCAGTTGTGGCTGTGTTGGCATTCACAATATTGGCTGCTGTGGCAATTGTGGTTGTGGCAGCAAAACGTGTTACGCTTGCACCGTTGGCAACAATATTGCCGCCAGTGGCATCCCTTGCACCTGCTGCCAGCAACGGGCTGGTACCTTCGCTGGTGTTAGCAATGGCCAAATTGGAGAATCCACATAGATTGGTTGGTGCAGTTGGATTGGTTGCAATAAAGATGTAACCTGTGATGCTTGCCGTATTGCTTTGAGCAGTGCTCGAAATACCATTTGGTGTGCCATTG
>Ga0181346_1000551_pt1 | contig 16479 bp, 14 predicted proteins | sample Su13VDMM15DN_FD_130100 | JGI IMG/M metagenome (GOLD analysis project Ga0181346, IMG submission 130100) | Freshwater viral communities from Lake Michigan, USA - Su13.VD.MM15.D.N | ecosystem: Environmental > Aquatic > Freshwater > Lake | place: USA: Michigan | collected 2013-07-15 | reverse complement strand
CCACATAACTTATATATCTAATTGCAAATCTTTAGTTAGCGGAAAAATCTTAGAAATAGCCTCAGCGCATGCTTTTGCAACTTCAATATGTTCTTTTTGTGTGCCGTTTTCGGATCTGAGCTGAATATAGTGTATCCAACTACGCAAAGTCCCAGCCATATAAAGACGACTTTCCATATTACCCTCGGGTAATACCGCCCTTGCTTGTTCTTTTGCAATACCGTTACTTATAGCCCATTTATATGCATCCATAGATGTTTTTATTACACCCTGTTGCTTTTCTTTCCATATACGATCTAATTCTCTATCCTCTGAATTAGTATAATCTATATCTACAGAATTTTGTCTGTTTTTCTGATCCTGTTTACGAGCATCACGTACGACAAAATTTAAATCTTTTGTTGGATCAGCATATCTTTGGCTATATTCCTGAAATGAAAACGATCTGTGCCGTAACATTTGTCTTGCAATGTCTCTTGTTGTTTCAATCTCAAGAGTAAGAGAAACCATTTCCAAGGGAGACCAATGCTTATTGGCAATAAGATATTTAATTAACTTCTCGGAAGTGTCTTTATTGCTTTGATTAGATGGATTTGAAACTCTAGCACAAAATGCTACGAGTTCTGTCATATTTTCTGCAAAGTATTCCGCGGGTTGGGAGTATGAGTGTAATTTAACTTTCAACGCAAAACACCATCCCATCTATATGTTCTCATTGGCTTCTCTTGTTCATATTTTATTGCAGCTTGCCATGCCCGCCATAGTAGTTCTCTAACTTCGGCAGTTGGTATTTCTCTTAATTCAAAGGTATCAAATAACCAAGTATCAAATGCTTGTTTATTATTATCCATTTAATCCCACAATCCTTCGTAGTATTTACCAAACAATCTAAAGCCATTTTTCATTCTATCGTGCTGCACTTTCATGCCTTCATAGTCACATGTGTAAGTGTCCTTAGGGCCTTTATCCATTTTAAAAAACTTGTGATCGCCTTTTGGCACTTCATTCCCGTCCTTGTCCACCGGCACCCACTTAATATCGTGTTCACCTGAATGAAATTTATCGTCAGCGTGGTCATCATTCTTACATTCAAATGCAAAAATCATTTCATCCATCACCCAGTCCCACCGCTTGAAGTGATTAGCATCGGTATCATACTCATTTTCTTTAGGAGGAGCTGATGTACTTGTTAATTCGTCTGGCACATCCTCGTCATCGACAAAGGGTGCACCGTGTTTATCTTTTTTAAGTTGTTTTAGCATTGGCAAAATAATATATGCCAATGTGTGATCCATCGACCAAGTATCCCAACGATCAATTTTTACATAATTAATTTTAGGATCAACAATATCAAGAAACTTTTGTACCAATGTCATTGGCTTTACTAACCAATTGGTATAGTGTTCATTTCCATCATCGTATAAATCAAATTTTGGATCGGTCCACTTCTTCCAGAAAAGAACTTTTTCCATAATTGTGTATGGAGAAAGCCAGTGACCCTTGTAATTGTTTATGTAAACTTTCATATTTTCTGTTCACCCTCTTTGGTAAAGAATGTATTTATCTTATGCTCATCGTTCCATGCTCTTGCATAATCATTGTCCTCATCACACATTTTTAATGCATCTTCCTCAGACACAACCCGATGATTAACAATTTGTTCGCCTAAGTGTTCTTGACTGAATTCCTTCGCTTCATGCATGACCACGGTGTCCATAGCCCATTCTTTTTTACCCTTTGGTACTTGAACCATATAGCGTTGACGGAATGTACTAACACATTCAACTAATACCCATTCTTTTTCTTGTTTCCTCAGCAACCAAGAACCATCTTTTTGGTCTATCCATTCTAAAGTGTCGCCAATTTCCCAACCTGTCTCATCAAAAATTTCGTTATCCAATGGTAAAATTAATTCACCTGTTTCTGGATCTGTAACTACTGTAACAATCGCGGATTTCATATTTAGCACCTTTTCCATTCTGTAAATTTCATTTTAGCTTCCAAACCTGAAAATATATTTTTTGCCACAATTTTAGCAGCATCAATACCATTTTCAACCATTTCATTTATGTCCTTCTCTTCAATGTTCTGAGGCCATATAACCACATTATAATGCCGTTCTATAACCTTGTCAAGCACTCGGACAACATCCTTATTCCTTGGCTGGTTATCAATAATCATAACCAATTTATCTTTTGGCAAATCCAATAATTCCATTTTACCGAAAGATGTACCACCTACTGCGATTGCATTTGGTAAGAACAAACTATCCAATGGGCCCTCAGTTACATAAATTGGTTTGTTTTTATCAACCTCATTCATTCCAAATATTAAGGCATCATCCTCTTTAATTTTAATAACCAAATATCTTAAAGATTCTCCTCGCAATCCTCTGCAAGTTACTCCTGAGAGTTGACCGATATTATTATAAAAAGGAATAACTAACCTAGGTTCTTCTGTTGTTATTTTGTCTTTATATTTATCAGAAAGTTGCACGATGTGCTTTATATTAGAAATAAAGTACAATCGGTTGAACATTGCCTTTGGAATTTTTCTTTTAAGACAGAACTGAACTGCTTCATTGTCTTCGGGTAAAGTATCAAGCCTATCCAATATCTTATCTAATAATGTCTCTTCTTTTTTCTCAAAAACGGGCTCTTCCATTCTAAATTTGTCTTCAATCTTTTGATGCGGCTTGTTCATAGGCAAGCCTTCATTATATCGTTCCATTATATATTGGTTATACTGAAAACCATCTAGTTGTTTTAGGAATGAACCAAAGTGCATGGACACACTACAATTATGACACTTATAATACAAATCATTTTTAGCAACATAAAAATAACCACGTGTTTTACTTTGCTTTTTTGATGAGTCTCCGCAAAGAATACATCTGCAGTTGTAAAGACGTTCGCTCTTCTGTTTGAACAGAGGCAACCGGTTACTTATTAGTTTGAGATATTTAAGATCAGTAAATAAAGACAAAACGAGACTCCCATTAGAGTCTTTATTATAATATAATTTTAGGGAGAAGTCAAGTGTTTAGAACAACTTTTCCAATTTAAGATGAGCCAAAACATAGCCTGCAGCAATAGCGCCACCCATTACCATCCAGCGCCATTTTTCGATAGCAGCCATTTTATCTGAAATAGCTTTATGCTGGTCTGTACTAGCCTTAGTTTGCTCATCGAGTTTTTCCATAACCTTATCATGTTTGGTTTCAATATTGGTAATCATGTCATCGCGCATTTCACTTATGCGATGATGTAGAGTAGAATAATTGGAATCGATCTTGCCTTCAAGCTTTTCCACAGTTCGGGTAATCCCTTTAACTTCTGTTTCCAATACTGTTATGCGTTGTAATTCTTCTTGTTCATGCATTAGGTTTTCCTCTTTTGAACATGCTATTAGTAGATGTCCATTTTCTTTGTGCTTTTTTACTTACTGGGGGATTTTTATCTAAACCTGCTACGCCAGCAGTTGCGGCTGCATTGTTTGCGGGAGCGCCTTCGCCTTCTTCTGAAACAAATTGTCTAAAAGATAAAATTTTACTTTTATCTAATGCTGCATTTATTTCCATTAGTTCCATTGTTAGGTCCTCGTTAAGCTTTAATAAAAATTTCTCTTCAAGGTTAATTGACTCTTTACCGTTGGCAAGATCTTCTTTAATTAAAGCATATGCCGCGGCAAGTGAAACTAATTTTTTATTTTCTATTGGTACTTTATTTATGATTCTCTTTAATCGGAAAACTAATCTGTGAAGCAGGGTGTAGGCATCTCTTTCTTCTACAGTATTAAGGTCTCGCATCTTCATTAGTTCTTTACCCGTTTTATCGATTATGCCAAGACGAAAAGCCTCGGTGTTCTCAAAAGGAACAACCAACATATGTAGTATTCTAAATGCGATGACTGAGTCTACAAATTTTCCCATTTAAATTCTCTTTAAATCTTCTAGTATTGATTCATCTATAGGAATGTCTTTATCTAAGATCTCTATTCCAGGAGACACTATTATCTTTAATGGCATATAGTTTAAAAACACAAGAAATGTTTTTACCTGAGGCCAAAATTTTTCTTCTAATTTATAAAACAACATCTTTGTTGTTGCTTCAACCCCAAATAAATTACCTAGAACAATTATATGATTTAATATCAATCGTTCTTTCAATTCTTTACCTACATTATGTTTTCTTAACAATCGTTTAATGTACTTAAATCTTTTCAAATCATCCAAAAATTCGTCCATCCCAATGCAAGAAGGATTGTCATAATTTTTAATGGCATACATCATAAAATTGTCTTCAGTCAATTCATTTATCATTTTAGGTCAGTGTTATAGTTCCATTTGTTAGTGTTAAGGGTCCTGTAAGACCAACTGCCCCACCCGACTGCGATGCTAATGCATTAAAGGGATTGTATAAAAATTTATTTTTTGTACTTAATGATGACCGATTATTTAGGTAATCGCTTAAATTAACATTACCGGTATTATATATAACACCCGAAACTGATGCTGTATTGGTTGCCCATATTTTTAATTGGTTAGGAGTAACCCCTGGATTCATTTGTAAGAATGTTGCCAACACACCACATACTTGGGGTGCTGCTTGAGATGTGCCACTTAAAACAACTTGTTTAAAACCACTATCCAAGTTGTAACTTGCTGCACTATATCCATTTGTATTACTGCAGCAACTCATTATGTTTGATCCAGGCGCCCACATATCTATACCATTCCCCGAAGCACTAAAATCTGCTTTTTGATCTAGGTTTGCGGCACGTACAGTTGAATCTATACAGCCCACCTTAAAGGCCTGATCATCAATTGGACTACTTCCCCTGTGCCAATAATATGCACTGCCAGCAGTAATATAATTATTATAATCCGCACCCGAGGTAACATCTATTTTTGTGTAATGATTGCCGCCTGCAATAATTACATGTACACCCTCATCTATTAATTCTTGTATGTCTGTATCAACTGAACCAATCTGTATAGATGTGATATAGGATGTTATATCTGTAGATTGGGCATTAGCTACCCCGTATGGATATAAACCAAAATACCATTTCTTAATATAACCAGATATTTGCGCACCTGTATAACTGGTGCCCCGGTAGTTTATTGCTGTTATATTTGAGGTTGTAATTACAGTAGTATATCCCCAACTCATATTAACAATAGTTGGTCTTTTCTTTCCTGTGGACGCTTCTACAGGTTTATTTCTATGCCACAATTTAATTACATCAAAGCAATCTGTAATGGATATACCTGTACCCGAATCGCCCGAACCTTCAAGCCCTGATACTTTTATGGAAAAAACATTTGCATTCTTTGCCCAACCAAAAGTTTTACCTGCAACAATGCCCGCAACATGAGTTCCGTGACCATCATAATCTCTGTAATGGTTTGCATTTTGTGTACCGTCTAATCCACTGGCGGTATACCAATCTATTTGTTGTACACGGGAATTGCCTTTGGCATCTGTAAACTCAGGATGTGCCACTTCTAATCCGCTATCTTGTATAACAACATCCACGCCTGTACCATCTAGAAAATAATCATAGTATGAAACAGATGATGTTAAATTTGAACCAAATACATTGTTATTATTACTTACACGGACTAGGCCCCAATTTACATTTGCACCATTGGATGTAACTGGTTTATTAAAACTACCCGTTTGCCTTGCTCTAATACCAATTTGTATATCTGTTCTTTGTTCTGGAGGAATCTCTACAGAATAGACTCTATCGTCATTCTTTAATGTGTCAGCTTCTTCATCTGTAAGTGAGTAATGGCAGCTACGCAAACTGCCATCTCTGTTGTTTACTATATCTACACGCCTATTAGGCACAAAAAGGAGTCCATCTGTCTCGGACTCCATCTGTGACCAAAATAAATTATAATCCACGTCACGTTTTAAACTGACGATATATTCGTTTGACATACTAGTGTAGGTTTATCCAACCGCCTGATGCATAAACTTGCAATTTATTTGTTTGTGAATTGAAGATGATTGTGCCATTGGATACAGTAAGTGCATTGGCTTGAGAAGAATTATAACTTGGTGCTATAATAGTATTAGCTGTAATACTACCAGTAACTCTAACATTGCCGTTGATATTACCCAGTAAGTCTTGTGCAGTAACTGCCTTACTGGTATTTGATTGAACAACATACATCAAATCTGTAAGATTAATAGATGTTGCTCTTTGTAATTCTGATACTTTTAATTTTGACATTTTTTTATACCGTATAAGATCCACTAGAAGTATATGTTAATACTGTTTTTCCTGGAGCAGCTGCAGGAGTTGTAACTGTGGCACCAGGCGCAGTTCCGGGATAACTTGGAGTTGGTACCATTAAAGCAATCAATCCACCACCACCATTACCTGCAGTACCCGTTGTTCCTGGAGAAGATCCAGCGGCAGCTTGACCTCCATACCCGCCAGGTATACCGTTTGCCCCGTTTGAAGTTACTGGGTGGGACGTTGGAGATGTATTACCACCTCCAGCAACATTTGCAGAAAATGAAGGAATAGTTAAAAATGTTCCACCTCCAGTATTAACCGTAGGAGAAGCAATGCCCACTCCGCCGGCGCCCCCACCTCCTGCACCAAAAGAATTAATTTGATTGGTACCACCATTACTACCATATTGAGAAGAAACTAAAGGATTGGCAAAATTTAGTGTTGGTTGCCTCCCTGTGCCACCAACATACCCACCGCCACCCGACCCTCCGGGTTTTCCGTACATTGTGGTAATGTCGGGGAAAGGAAAATTTTGCCCAGGTGCACCGCCGCCTCCACCTAAGGCAGTTACTGTAATAATTGAGGGAGAGCTTAGGGTCGTATTTGACCCGGTAATCCCAGCTACGTGCACTGCGAGACCTGCAGCGCCACCCGCGCCACCACCACCCCACACGAAACTAAGAACAGTGCCAGAATACAAATCTACATTGCCGAGCACGACACCGCCGCCTCCGCCGCCGCCGCCTCCGCCGATGTTTTGACCAGCTTGCCCACCACCACCCCCGCCACCTACAAGTAAAAATGATACTGTGGTAAGGACAGGGAGGGTAGGTGAACGAATATTAGCTTGAAAGTTTAATCTAGACGAAGAACCTTTTCTAGCAGAACCTAACTTAAATCCCATTAGGTAATCTCCGTACCAAATACTGCAAAACTTACGTTGCCTTGAAGTGAATATCCTGTAATAACATCAGTATTACCTAAAGACATACCTAGCGATAGTGCAATAGTATCTTGTGCAGGAATAGGTGAATCAAATACAATGTAATGTTTAGATGTGCCCGTTACACCTGCTGGTCTAATAGCTATTCTAAATGTGACATTTGATTGCGATTGATTACATACATTTAGAGTAGAGATAATTGCGCTGGTACTTGCAGGAACAGTATACAAATCCACGTTTGCATTTGCCCCCGACATTGCCTGCCCTAAAACTTTATATGAATACGCCATTTAATTTTCCTTATAATAGAGATAACAGAAACGGATGTATCTGTTCCTGCACAATTGCGTTAATTTGTCCGTTGGCCGAAATTGTTAAATTTTGTCCAACAGTTATATTACTATTTATTTGTCCGTTAGCCAGAATTTCAATATTTTTTCCACCAAGATATGTTCCTGTGCTAAATAATGTTGGTAGTTCTCTTATTTCTACAATTACACCTGTTCCTGGGGGAGTTGTAAATCTTAACAATCCATTATTTACAGAATAATCCACTCCTGGAACTTGAGCTACGCCGTTTTCAAATACTAAAATACTTGAATCTGTAAAATTGCTACTAATAAGTGTGGTATTTGCCACACTATTACCGTAAAATACTCTACTGTTAAAATCTTTAGTTATGTTTTGTTCTACTTCTACTATTCTAACATCTATATCCGCATTTGTTGCAGGGGCACCACTTAGGGTAATTACATTACCACTTAGAGTATATGCATTAGATAGTTGTGTAATACCATTAATAATAACAGTAACATAATTATTATTTGCAGGTGTTACAGGAAGATTCAAAGTTGTTACTTGAGAATTGCCTTTGAATGTAGCTATATATGGCCTGTATATACTTGTACCCAGTACTGTAACACTTCTAAGTATTATTGCATTTGCAAACACATTACCGGCAATCACGCTGCTGGCAATTATATTACCTGTTGTGGTATAGCTATTAGATACTGAAGTACCTGTAACTAAATTACCAGCAATTATATTACCTGTTGTGGTATAGCTGTTTGCTACAGAAGTATCTGTAACTAAATTACCGGCAATTATATTACCTGTTGTGGTATAGCTGTTTGCTACAGAAGTATTTACTATTATATTACCGGCAATTATATTACCTGTTGTGGTATAGCTGTTTGCCTTAGAAGTATTTACTATTATATTACCAGCAATTATATTACCTGTTGTGGTATAGCTATTAGATACTGAAGTACCTGTAACTAAATTACCAGCAATTATATTACCTGTTGTGGTATAGCTGTTTGCTACAGAAGTACCTGTAACTAAATTACCGGCAATTATATTACCAGCAATTATATTACCTGTTGTGGTATAGCTGTTTGCTACAGAAGTATTTACTATTAAACCATTTGCAATCAAATTGCCGGCAATTATATTACCTGTTGTGGTATAGCTGTTTGCTACAGAATCATTTACTATCAAATTGCCAATTATAACATTGCTAATTGCAAGATTGGCCAATACTCTTGCATTTGAGAAGTATAGATTAGCAGCAACTTCAATAATATCTGAGGTGTACAAAACCTGGGCCGTAGGCCAATCATTACCTATTTGTCTTAAATAGGCTGTATCTGCAGTAAATATACCTCGGTTATTAATTATTGACATCTTTTCTCTTTATACTGTTACTGTATTACTGTATATTTATGGTGTTCCAACAATAGTTACATTACCCGCAGATAATACTACAATACCTGTAGGTGAATCTTTTCTAATTTGCAATGTAAACACCCCTGTACCTGTTAAATTAGTATTAGAACTTAATGTAATTGTTGCACTTGTAGCGTTCGATGTAAATGATCCCGTATTGCCGCCAATAAAGTTTGTGGTATTTACGTTACCATCTGTAGAATAGTATAGAGTAAAATTGTTTCCATTTAAAACAGATAGATAGAATCTTACATCCTCTCCTTCATTAATAGTACTCGTATGTGCAAATGCGTTTGCTACATATGCACCAAAATATGGATATTTAATAATTGCAATACCCGAACCACCGGCACCGCCTGCTAGTGTAGTGGTTCCTGGGGCGCCAGGGCCAGCGGCGCCGCCACCCCCACCGCCTGTATTTACGTTGCCGGCTTGCGTGATGCTTCCCCCGCCCCCGATACCACCGTAACCTCGTGCGATGTAAGCAGGTTCTCTTGCGCCGCCGCCGCCACCACCTGCATAATATCCAGATATACCGGTACTTGTGATATTTGCCCAATTAGAAAATATTCCAATTCCGCTTCCTCCATTTGCAAAAAATGCAGTAGGTGAGCCCGGAGACCCGGCACCGCCTGCGCCGCCCCCTCCGCCGCCGAATGCCTTAAGGGTTGGTGGTCCGCCAAAACTTTCGCCACCCGGATTACCGTATCCCCCGGTAAAACTATTAGATTGCAAGGCATTTGCGCCCAGGCCGTCATTGGGTGCTCCGGTGGATCCGCTGCCAGCACCACCTCCAGATCCACCTCGCCCGCCAGGAATATTCAAGGAACTGGGCGTTTGTGATGATCCTCCCCATCCTCCGCCCAATGCCACATATGTATTACTAAATATAGTATTTGAACCACTGGAGCCAGATGTTGGTGTCGCCACAGAAGTTAATGCGGTTCCGCCCCCACCCACAACTATCGCATAATCTGTGGTTGTTAAAGATGTACTTGATAACGATACTGGGGCAACACCTCCTGCGCCACCGCCCCCGCCTACCCAATAGTTACCGGGGAATTGAGTTTCACCACCCCGGCCACCGCCACCGCCACCAACCATTAACATTTCAAGATTTGAACCATTAACTGATGAGGTATTGTGTAATATTGTAAAGTTATTACTACTGTTGAATACGTGATATTTATATCCATCTGCAGCATATATGGTTTGATTACCGCCAGAAGCAGAATAATAAGCATAAGTTGTATCCAAAATCGAAACCGTATTACTGGTGGCAATAACATTGCCACTTATCGACTCTGTTCTTATTTGTAAATTAAAGTTTCGAATTTCTGATGTAGGGATATTTGAAACAGTTGTGAATATTAATGTATTACTATTACTAGCAAAAGTTATGGAACCAGTATTAGCTGTAGTGAAGTTTGAAGCCGTTGCATTTCCTGAAGTAGTGTAGTATAGCGGTATATCTAGTGAATTAGCAGCAATAGTAATAGTAAAGGCAATTGCATTTCCTTCAAGCACTTCACTATTATTACTAATAACGGGAAGGACTTTAATATTAGATGTGTCATAAAGTAATACATTGGATGATGTGAAAACAACCTTGCCGTTAGTATTATTTGTTCTAATTTCTACAGTAAAGGTTTCATCTGTTTCATCAAAAGTCATATCCGCAGTTGTAACTAAACTAACTGTTCCTATATTATTTGCAATAGTAATCATTCCGATATTACTACCAACAAAGTCATTAACAACTACGTTAGCTGCAGATATAGAATTTGTGGAATAATATACATTGGTGCCGTTTACAACATTAGATGTTGTTAATGTATATAATATTACGTTACCTTCTGCTGCTGTAATTACATTGGCTGTGAAACTAACAATGCCTGTTGTGTCGGGAATAGTAATAGTATCTGATGAGGCAATAACTGTGCCGGTAAACCCTTCTTTGCGAAGTTTAACCACAAATGTTTTTGTGCCTTCAAACGCAAAAGCGGATAAAGGTAAAAAAACATTGGCAACGCCTCCGATTACTGTGACTGTGCCTTGAAGGGAATTTGCTACGAAATTACTTGCTAAAATTGACATATCTTTATTCTATTGTGTAATATAGTACAGTATTTTCTTCTACTGTAGTTATAAATGTAATTACTGCAGTATTTGCAGCTGATACTGAAAGTGTTGTAAAGCTTGCGCTGGTTTGTTCTGCTTTTCTATAAGATGTAAATACTGCTATGGAATCAGCATTACTTGAATTTGCATATCTCGCATATAACGCTTCATTCGTTTTTAATACTTTAGGTGACTGTAATATTTCAAGAGAAGATCCTGCGGGAACTTGTGTATTATAAGCAAAATATGCTTTAGGTACAGCTGTCGTTGCATTTGCAACATACAATTGAATTGGAATATTAGTTGGTTTTAAATTAACAAATTTTATACTTTCTATAATAAAATCTGTAAAATCTGCAGTTGCTATTAATATATTTGCATTTGCATTTGATAGTGTTTGTCCTGTGCCAACATATGAGAGATCATTAGAAATACTTTCATAAGTTAAATATGCGGATAAAATATTACTTGTCGGTGTAAAGTTATTATCAAATCCTTGTAAGTATAATGAATCACCAGATTGCAGGACTTGTGTTCTGCTAATAAATTCTACAAAACCACCTAACGGAACTGTAATTAAATTACCAAGATAAGCAGTATTACCATTAGAATATATCACGTTAGCAGAAACATACGCAAGATTACTATCAGATATATTTGTAACTTGTATAGATCTAATAATATATCTATCATTTGCACTACCTGTAAATGATACACCTGCCATAATATTAGACACAGTGTATGCTGTTGCGCCTGTTAAACTAATATTATAATCACCACCTGAAGCAGTGCTTTTAATTGTACCATCACTTAGAATAGAAATGCCTTTGCCTGCTGTAAATGCTGTTCTTACTCTTGTGTTAGTATAATAAAGATTCGAACCTTCTGCAACATTAGCAGTAGTAAAGTTACTTAATGATAATACTGTGTTAGCAATATTGGCAGTGTATGCCACATTTGCAACTGCCGACTCTACAGCTGTAGGAACGAACGCATTACCATTCCATGTTAATGAATACCCCGTTTGTATTCCTGTGATATCAACGTCTGCAAAAACATTGATACTCATTTGCGCTACATTAGCAAATACTCTTGCATTTGAGAAGTATAGGTTTGCCCCACCTTCTGCTAGATTAGCAGTCGTAAAATTACTTAAGGTTCCTGCGGTGCCTGTTGCATTGCCTACAAGATTGCCAGTAAATATATTTGCAGTTACGTTACTAGTAACAATTATATCTTTATTTAAATTCCAACTATCTGTGGCATTGACGTAAGTAATAGTAGCGTTTGCGCCATCTATGGTTATACCTGCACCGTCAGCTGCTGCTGCATTTATTGCACCATTTGCCAACAATAAATTTTTATCTTCAATATTTACAGTTGTGGCATTTAACGTAACTGTATTGCCTTGAACTACTAAATCTCCACTAACCGTAAGATTTGCAAATGTTACATTATTACTAGTACCAATATCTTGACCAATTGATATTTGTCCAGTATCTTGATTATAACTTACTCCTGTACCACTACTCAATGCAGATCTTACTCTTGCATTTGTGTAATAAAGATTTGATCCTTCTGCTACATTTGAAGTAGTTAAGTATGGAATGACCGCAGATAACACCCTTGCATTTGAGAAATATAGGTTTGCACCACCTTCAGCTAAATTAGCAGTTGTAAGTCCAGCCAATGATACTGCACCTGCTGAAGTATTAGATCTGATCTGACCGTTTGCCTCAATTACGATAGTTGCATCTGTAGATAAAGCAGATACTACTCTAGCATTAGTAAAATATAAATTACCTGCTGTTTCAATTACGTTAGCAGTATATACCCCTAACCAATTAATACCTTGTATGTTATTAGCAGATAATAAATTCGCACCTGTTACAGAACCACCCGTTGCTGATCCCAACACCAATGTTGTTGCTATAACATTACTTGCATTAACATTACTTGCATTAACATTACCTGCGGTAACATAACTATTGGATACAGAAGTGCCGGTGACTAGATTACCAATGGTAACATTGCCGGTTAACGCTGACAGAACACGAGCATTAGTATAGTAAAGATTAGAACCTTCTGATACATTTGAGGTACTTGTTATCGAAGTACCGGAGATGTTAGCACTAATTTGCCCATTGGCTTGAATTTGTATACCTGAACCAGCTAATGTAGGTAATAATGCGATTACATTGGCAAATACTCTGGCGTTTGTAAAGTATAGGTTTGTATTTTCGATTACATTTGCAGAATATAGACCTATCCAATTAATACCCTGTATGTTATTGGCGGATAATAAATTTGCGCCTGTTACAGAACCACCTGTAGCAGATCCCAACACCAATGTTGTTGCTATAACATTACCTGCATTAACATTGCCCGCAGTAACATAACTATTGGATACAGATGTACCTGTAACAAGATTACCTATGGTAATATTACCTGTTAACGCTGACAGAACACGTGCATTAGTATAGTAAAGATTGGATGCGGATTCAATTACATTAGCAGTATATAATCCATTCCAAATATTAGCAGTAATTCTTGTTACTGTTATATTTGCGCCTTGTTCAGAACTAAATACTTCTACGCCATTGATAACTAATGAATTTGCTGTTATGTTGCCTGATGCTAAAGTACGTGTAACTAAATTACCTACTACAAGATTACCTGTCAACGCTGACAGAACACGTGCATTAGTATAGTATAAATTAGAATTGGATTCCGTTACATTAGCAGTTGTTAAGAATGGCGTTAATGCACCAAGGGATACTGTTTGCGTAGTTGCATTAATTTGACCATTAGCAGCAATGGTAATATTTTGACCAGCTAAGCTAGGTAAGAAAGCAATAACATTACTATTAACGCGGGTATTTGTATAAAATAATGCGGTATTGGATTCAATTACATTTGCTGAATATAATCCTAACCAACTATTGGCTTGTATATTAGTAGTTGATACTAAATTTGCACCTGTTAAAGAACCGCCTATTGCTGATCCTAATACTAATCCGGTTGCTAGTACATTCCCAGCATTAATATTTCCTGCGGTAGCGTAACTATTTGCGGTGGAAGTATTTACTGTAAGGTTACCTATTGTAACATTACCTGTTAAAGCTGATAATACTCTTGCATTAGTATAGTAAAGATTTGAACCTTCTGATACATTTGACGTTGTTAAATATGGAAGTACTGCGGATATAACACGAGCATTAGTGTAGTAAAGATTTGAACCTTCTGATACATTGGATGTTGTTAAATACGGTGTTAATACTGATATAACACGAGCATTGGTATAATAAAGATTAGAATTGGATTCTATTACATTTGCAGAATATAATCCTAACCAACTATTGGCTTGTATATTAGTGGCTGATACTAAATTAGCACCAACTATGGATCCACCGGCGCCTGAACCAAATACCGCTGTGCCGGTTGTTATTATATTGCCTGCGGTAATATTACCTACAACAAGATTGCCTGTTAAAGCTGACAGAACACGCGCATTAGTATAATAAAGATTAGAACCTTCAGCAACATTTGAAGTAGTTAAGAAAGGAGCAAGCGTTGCTATGGATAAAGTTTGTGCATTTGCATTAATTTGACCATTGGCTTGAATTTGTATACCAGAGCCAGCCAATGCCGGTAGGAAACCAATTACATTTGCAAATACTCTAGCGTTTGTAAAGTATTGATTTATGCCTTCAATTACGTTAGATGTATATAATCCTAACCAATTAATACTCTGTATGTTATTTGCAGATATTAAGTTTGCACCTGCTATGGAACCGCCGCTACCTGAACCAAAAACTGCAGTACCAGATGCTATAACATTACCTGCATTAACATTACCCGCGGTAACATAACTATTAGATACGGAAGTGCCTGTAACTAAATTACCAATTGTAACATTGTCAGTTAACGCTGATAATACTCTTGCATTAGTGTAATATAGATTAGAATTAGATTCCGTTACATTGGCAGTTGTAAGGAATTGAGATACTGCTCCAAGAGCTATAGTTTGTGTATTAGCATTAATTTGACCATTAGCAGCAATGGTAATATTTTGACCAGCTAAGCTAGGTAAGAACGCAATAACATTACTATTAACACGCACATTAGTATAGTATAAATTAATACCTTCAGCTAAATTAGCAGTAGTAAAGTTACTTAAAGTACCTACAGTACCTGTTACATTGCCAAAGAATGTCGTTGCTGCAATGTTAGCTAATCTAAATGATGCGTCTGATGTATCAATAAAAATATTAGCATCAGGTTCTGGAGAATAATTATCAAATACTTTGAATGTGCCGTTATCGGATGCGTCTCTGAAGAAACCACCATGACGATATACGCCATCGTTATAATTAAATGCAAAACCAATATCAGGATTCGAAACAGTAGAATTCGAATTCAAGTAAATCATATTATCCGAAACGGATATATTATTTGCACCGTATGTAGTTACACCACCATATATTGTTAAGTTGTTTGTAATACTAACATTTTGGAATGTTACGTCAGCAGTTGCTGCTACATTCTGGCCAATTGATATTGCACCTGTATCAGAATCATAACTTACACCTGTTCCTCCACTTAAAGCAGATCTTACTCTAGTATTGGTATAATAAAGATTTGAACCTTCTGCAACATTTGATGTTGTTAAATACGGAAGAACTGCAGATATAACACGAGCATTAGTATAGTAAAGATTTGAACCTTCTGATACATTAGATGTTGTTAAATATGGAAGTACTGCGGATATAACACGAGCATTGGTATAATATAGGTTACTACCTTCTGATACATTGGATGTTGTTAAATATGGAAGAACTGCAGATATAACGCGAGCATTAGTGTAGTAAAGATTATTTAATTCTGTTACATTGGCAGTTGTTAGGTATGGTTGTACAAAAGAATTTACTCTCGTATTTGTGTAGTATAATGCGCTACTTGATTCTATTACATTGGCTGTATAAAGTCCTAACCAAGAATTACCCTCAATAAAAGTAGCGGATAATAAATTCGCACCTGTTAAAGATCCACCCACACCGGAACCAAAGAAAGCGCCGTTTGCTATTATATTGCCTGCATTAACATTGCCCGCAGTAACATAGCTATTGGATACAGAAGTGCCGGTAACTAGATTACCTACTACAAGATTGCCCGTTAATGCAGATAACACTCTGGCGTTAGTATAGTAAAGATTCGAATCGGATTCCGTTACATTGGCAGTTGTTAGAAAGGAAGTAACTGCAGTTATAACTCTGCCATTGGTAAAATATAAATTTTGATTGCCTTCAGCTACATTATTTGTAGTTATATTGGCAATAGTTGCATTAAGATTTGCAAATTCAAGACTTACGTTTGCACTAATTCTACCATTGGCTTCAATTATAATATTTTGGCCGGCAATAAATGCGGAT
>Ga0181346_1000548_pt1 | contig 16511 bp, 17 predicted proteins | sample Su13VDMM15DN_FD_130100 | JGI IMG/M metagenome (GOLD analysis project Ga0181346, IMG submission 130100) | Freshwater viral communities from Lake Michigan, USA - Su13.VD.MM15.D.N | ecosystem: Environmental > Aquatic > Freshwater > Lake | place: USA: Michigan | collected 2013-07-15 | reverse complement strand
GCGGTGGACGGTACCGGGTGGAGTATGGAACACAGCACCCGGTGCTAGTTCTTCTACGATTAGTTCACTTTTGATCTGTGCTAGTTCTTTTGCTGTGTACCCACCTGCTAAGAACCGGTCACAGTCAAAAGGTCGTGGGTGGTATGCTAGTGCGCCATGCCCAATATGTAAATGGATACTTTCAGATTTGAATTGGTGTACTTGTAAGCTGGTCACAAAACCTGCTCGTAGAATCAATTCTTTAAGTGCAAACGGATAAACATCATTACCTGGCATGAGCCAAGTTTCGGTTCCCCACGGTTTATGCACAACATGGCAATCTTCAATTCTTAGGAATTCTACAGTCATAGCGGCCTCTTATGTAGATAATTATATACTACTATTTAACTTTTTGCAAGACCAGGCTAAAATAAATCATGGGTGTATTATTTTTCTTTTTTCTTAGGTCTTCCCCAAGCAGCCTGGGGTGTCCCTTCTTCTACACCACTAACTCCCCTAGGAATTTGTTGTACGACTCCACCATCTGTTAAAAACTTTTTCATAGCAAGATCTATTGCCTGTGATTCTTCTAATTCTTGTTGCTTAATATCCTTTGACATGTGTTGTTCCTATTAAAAATGGCGGAAACGAAGGGATTTGAACCCTTGAAACCTTTCGGTTTGCTTCGTTAGCAGTGAAGTGCCTTCGACCACTCGGCCACGTTTCCATTTATTAGTATAGAGTTCTCGAGCTACTGTGTATACCAGTAGCATATGACCCATCGGAAGCTAGCTATCTAGAATTAGTCCGCATATATCATAATATTGGTTGGCTGAGAACTCTATACTAATAATTTATTCTATCTTAATACCGTGTTGATAAACCCTAATGCTTTCTTTAGTAAGTCTGATAGTTTCGCCTTCTGCTACATCACGGGCAACATATAGTCCAGGATTGATTACCGCATTGTTGCCTATTTTTAGTAATCCTGGATGATAGGCTTTTGACCACATGCCAATATAAACATCATCGCCAATGTCAGCATGTAACCCAGCCTGTCGTTGAATAATAGTATTTTCACCAACTCGTGTACCGTGTGCTAGTCCAACAAAGTCGTGTACCTGACAAAAATCTTTAAGTACTGTGCCGGGTTCGATCATTGCGCAAAAAGCAATATATACACCTTGGCCAATTTGTGTTCCAGTACCGATATAACTACTAGGGTCAATGATATTAATACATTCTATACCTTGTTCGCGTACCAGATTAATCAGCATTTTACGCTTTTCTTTATCTCTCACGTGATTTGGGTCAATGGTCCAATTGGTCGCTATAAAGAAATCATGGGTATCTTTGTAATTGCTTATATTAGCTTCAGTATCTACAATAGGAATCCCATAGAAATCATCTTTATTTTCAAACCAATCACTATCCAATATCCCCGCAACAGTTAACTCCTGGCGCTCCGCAGCATCTTTGTACCGTATGATGTTGGTGCAAGTACCTAAGAATAATAAAGGTTTTGACATAGTTCTAATTATATAGTAAAATAAACGTATTGTCAACCATCTATTGATATAAATAATATTGCAACGCCGATCTTCAGTGTCGACGTCGAATTAACCGACCTCTATGTCTTAAATGCATGGGCCCGTTAATGTCGTATGTGAGTTCTTCACTAGCAATATTATTTTAATTAGTATATAATATAGTTTAATAGGAGAACTTTAAATGAAAGTCAGTAAGATTCCTGGTCTCGGACGCTTTGGTGTTTATATCGACGACGTAGACCTAGCAAATATTTCACATGAAGAATGGATGGAAATTGGTAAAATACATTTAGAATCATTAGTAACGATCATCCGTGGTAACGATTTAAATTACGACACATATTACGATCTATTTAAACAATGGGGCACACCACGCTATAGTCGCCCATTGAACTTTTACCTAAAATACGGTAAGCCTGTCAAAGAATTGGTTATGAATAACTTGCTCGACGATGGCGACAAGAACGAAATGCGTCTAGGTCGATTATGGCAGATTGACAAACGTCGTCCTGGTATGGTGCGTGTTACAGGTAAACTAAACGACAAGGGTGAACCATTGGGTATTTTTGATAATGGCGAACTTAAATGGCACAGCAATGAATGTGCTGATCCAGCGTTTACTCCTGGGGTAGCATTAATGGGATGGGAATCAATGCAAGGTAGTTGCACAGGGTTTGCTACCACTGTTGATTGGTATGAGAAACAATCTGAAGCATTCCGTAGCGAACTAGATGAATTGATCACGGTTAATAACTATCGACCGTTAAGCCTTAATCCTATACTTAAAGAAGAACAAGAGCAGTTCTATAATAACAATCAATGTCCTATTCCAAACGGCGAGATTCCATTGGTAATTAATAGCCCGGGTGGCATTAAAGGCCTGCACTTACCAGCTACTACTTTTGACTATTTTAAAGGTATGAGTAAAGAAGAATCTACTAAACTATACGATCGTATTTGGGGTGAAGTTATACAACCAGAGTATATGTATGAACATTGGTATCAACGTGATAAAGATATTTTAATATTTGACAACAGTATCACAGTCCATAATCGTAAGATTGAAAATGATGGTATTAGTCCAAATCGTGTGGGTCTACGCATCCAATTTGATTATGATACTATCGCAGGTGATTATACTCCATTCTATCAAGAACCGTATAATATCCAACGCCAAGAGCGCATGAATATGATGAAGATTGCTACTGAAGGATTGGCATTAGCGGCTTGATGATAGACGTCCGTACTATTAAATTCTTTCAGGGATTACCTAAATCAGACACTTCCGATCACGATTTTTTTGAAGAAGTGTTTGATATAGATCCTGCTAAATTAGCAAATATGCATGATAAGGCCAAGAACATACATATCCCACCTCGTGTACGGAAAAGATATCGTTGGTATAACGACGACCACACTGGTAATTTATACAGTATAGATCTATGCAACATCGACGGACAACCTGCACACGAACACTATCAAAAAATCTTTACAGGACAAGCTGTTGATGAGCCGCACCTACAATGGGCAGATGGCATGGAAGACTTTCGTGATATCCTGGCACCAATCGGCAAGCAATGGCGGTGGGTTATGTTAGTACGTATTGATCCCATGGGGTGGTGGGGTCCGCATATTAACGTACCAGCAGATAAAGATAAAGACTATACCTTGTATTGGATTCCACTTAATCAAGTCAAGAACCGTTTCTTCGCTAGTCAAAGTAGCGGATATTTTGAGCCACAAGTAGGCAAGGCATATATACAACGTGGGCACGTATATGAATATTCAACTATCAATTTAGGCAATGAACCTATGTATAATATAACCGGAGTTTGTCAATGATCACCCCATGTAGAATTATGATTAAAGCATTAGAACCTGTAACAGAATTTGCTGTAAAAGTCTACTGTAACGACACGCAATTTCCTTATATGATCGCTGACCATGATGTACATTTTGATATCTATCGCAATGTAGATATGTATTTTTATAGTATCGATACCACATTTGAATGCCCTATAGATCAATTGAATCAATTAGCATTGGTATGGACTAAGAAGCCTGACATAGATATGGAAATTGATGACATTGAACTTGATTATCTGTACATCGACAAGGTCAAAATGTTAGACCATGCTAGTTTCCTTCACGCAGAAACAGACACACTGTTAGACCCTCCCGCAGAGTTTAATCCTAGTTATTGGAAGCCAGCAAGTTGGATCAATAACCCAGGTATATTCTACATGCCATTTAGTCTACCAATTGAAAAATGGTGTTTCAATAATGATTGATCATAGAGCCGTTAAATTTTTTCAAAGCCTACCAAGGTTAGACAACTCTGATAACGAATTCTTTACTGCCATCAATGACATACCACTCGACCAAGTCAACGAGATGTACGAGTTAGCTAAGACTGTACAAGTACCACCAAGGATACAAAAACGTTATACTTGGTATCGCAGTGATGCTACCGGCAATTTAAACTGCAAAGATCTATGTAATGTAGATGGAGTGCCTGCACACGAACATTATATGAAAATGTTTAAGGATGTAGAACTACCCGAAGATGTTGATCTAGGTACTTATATCTATACCAAAGAATACGACAGCAATGCCGCAAAGATAGAATGGCTACCCGAATATGCTCCATTTCAAAATGCTTTGAGTGCTATTAATAAACAGTGGCGTTGGGTGCAGATGATCAAGATAGACCCAATGGCTTGGTGGAGTCCTAAAAACAATCATCCCACAGATGCTGTTAAAGATGATTATAAGATGTATTGGGTTCCACTTAACTATGTTAAGAATAGACTAGTTGGTGCTGCCGGTGTTGGATATTTTGAACCTAATTTAGGTAAGATCTATACATTAGATGGCGTAAATTATCAATATTCTACCATCAACTTAGGCCTAGAGCCAATGTACAATCTATTAGGTATTGCTATCTAATATTATGTTTGTGACTCTAACCAACGTTTAGCCATCCCACCTGCGGATTCTTGGAGTTCTTTAAAATTCATGATACAGTATTTATTTACGTTCTATATCATCTTCATTGCAGGTTATACCGTATTGTATTTCAACGATTTTACAAAGCACATCATAGGGATTACTTAGTTTGTGCCAGTGTTCTACTGGAATAATACACCCGTCGTGCGTTGATAATTCTTGGAATCCTTTGTTATTGTCTGTTTCAGTTGCTACCATACAACGGCCTTCTGTTACATGCCAATATTCACTACGATCAAAATGCCGTTGCATGGTCAAACTATGCTTTGGCTCTATAGTAAGTTCTTTTACTTTAGTTCCCTGTACTTCGTGTAGGATTCGATAGTATCCCCAAGAACGTATTGTCTTAGGTGCCTTCCACTCTTCTAATATCCAACTACTGCTATTCTTCTTGTCTTCTCCACCAACCCCAAACACAAACTCTACATCTTTGACTGCCATTTCTGGAATGTTATTTTCTGTGCGATCACCACCATTGGCGAATATGATCTGGCTGTTGGGATATAGATCTTTGACATTGTATATGGCTTCTAAAGCAGTATCGTCATTATCATTGAACAAGATGACCCCGTCAACAAACTTGAGATTTTCAATGATAGCCACACGTTCAGTCCCAGGCATAAAAGCACGACCTTTTTTGCGAGCAAGCCAGGCATCACTGTTGACTCCCACTATCAGGACATTACCAAGTTGGCGGGCGGCAGTGAGGTATGCTATGTGCCCAGAGTGCGGTGGATCAAATCCGCCTGTACACAGCACTACACGATTAATCACTTTACGAATCTTTCCTTAGGAGGTCTCGTTATACCAACAGGTTTAAGAAGTTGGGTCTCTCTAGACACTGCTCCTGCTTGTTTAAGTTTAGATTCTTTAGCATTAATATTTTTATTAAAAATACCATTAACCATTGGCTCACCAGCTTCTTCTGGGATTATTGTCTGTTGTGGTATCCAATCAATGTAATAATTTTCTTTATCTAGCCAAGGCATTATAACTTCTTCTTGTTTTAGGAACCCATTTTTATTAATACTTTGCACCACGCTTGGATGTAGTAAATTCTTATCAGCTAGGTCAAACCAGGACGTGGTCTTAGGATCCATTGGTTCTATATTACTTTTATACACTGCCATTTGAATCCACGGATCATTAAATTGTTTTAATAGATACGCATCACGACAATCAAACCCGTTAACGGCCAGCATATACATTAAACTAGTAGGAGTATAGTTATAATAACAATTATTGTAGGTTCTACTGTAGTATCTATTATTTTCTACCCCGTTGCTTTGTGGAACATGCACAACCAACATACCATTTACTGTCATCTGCTCATTCCAAAAACGCAAAGTTTCCAATGGATTATGGCTGTATTGTAGGCTGTCATGGCACCACATGAGATCAACACTTACTGGAATAATTCGCTGTTCAGTAAAATCTCTATTGATTTTATTAATATTAACAAGATCAGGAACTTGACTTAATTTGCCTGCATCTCGATCAACAGCAAAACAATTATAATTATACGGCTCTGGTGGGTCATCTTTGCTTTCCAACATTGCCCACCATGTGATATCTCCACCAGAACCACAGCCCATATCGCAGACAGTACGCAGACTTTCTAAGAATGTGTCATAGCCGCTGATAATATTTAATGTTTTTTGATTGTGATTAACCAATTGATGCGTCCTCCATTCCAGCAGTACGTAATCTAGTAACATGTCCTAACATGAAGTTCTTGCTTTCAAGACCTTTCATGATACCTAGCCAACGATTACGCAGTAATGCTACTTCATTGATGATAGTTTCAAAATCAATAACTTCGTCTTCGCCATCAACATACTTTTCAACATCACGACTAGTTAATGCTCGTTGATAGTTTTCTAGATATTTTTGGAAATGCGTCCTGCGAATCTTACGTAATTTTATATTGAGATAATTAAGCACCGCTTCAACCTCTTGTAGCTGATTAAAGCGTCGTTCTGTAATGCCAGGCAGGCCAGCGAGATTTTTCTCTATGTTACCATAGACAGCAACTTCTCGTCGTGCTTCTTCTAATTCCTGTTCATAGTGTTGTATGAAATCAGGGATACTATTTAAACTTGTTACTACTCTTGAATACCACATAAGCCCTCATATTTAATTAACCATGAAAATGTTTGACGCCAATTTGTTTTTCTTCTGCGATCTTTTTCATTGAGATATATAATAAGATTTTTAATTTCATCGTCTTTTTGTTTTCCAGAAATTAAACTATTCAAAAATCCTTCCATATATCTATATGCTGATTGTTCTTCATCATCCTTTTGTGGCATCAATGATAGAATCTCAATGATCGAATGTTTAAACTCATTATCACCAAAAATGTCACCTTTGAGATAATTTGGTCCGGGAGTAACTCCAGTAAACCATTGTCCAATTTTTCTATCTTTACGCCATTCTGACAATTTAATTAATAATTCTGGCATAGTTTTTATTGTTAGTCCAGATATAGTTTGCTGAATAGTCAGATATATCCATCTATTTTCTATTAATAATTTAAAATTTTCTTCCCACTGTTTAAGATTAATACCCCAGCGAACATACTCTTGCTCGGCTCCCCAGCAGTCAATACTACACGAAATATCCAATCTTTTTATTTTTCTTGCTATCAATAATTGTTTAACTTTTTCTAAAAAATCAACTATGCGTTGTTTAGGTACCATTAAATTTGTAACTAAATTGAGCTCACAGTTCGGATTGGGATATTTCTCTATCATTTCCAGCAGCGTATCAAGTTCTTTTTGATAAAATGGTTCCCCTCCCAAAATATGCATACGTTTAATTTTAGAAAATCCGGTTGGAAACCAATCCCAAAAATGTGGTAATAGATTTTTAAAATGCCCGTGAATCGTTATTAATTCAACGCCTTTGTTTTTAAATTCCCCAAATCGTTTATTTTCAGATGCGATAGTAGAACTTAACGACCCAGCTGGGTCACAGTATAAACATCCTAAATTACATGCATTATTAAAGTATACCTCTAGTATACTAGGAAATATTTCAATAGCAGCAGGATCATTATCGAGTTCCGAGGGATACATATTAGGAACTGTTATTTGACGCATCCGGTCGCTGTACCCGCCAATTTCTTCAACTTCTCGACAGTACCCGCAATGATCCTTGGGCCACACTCCGTTGAGCATATCTTTTCTATCAGCAAGTTTTAACGGAGTGTTGTGAAAATCTAAGAAATTCTCTTCTGTCAATTCAGATTCAGCAGTCCTATGACAACTACGTGTTATACCTGTATTAAGATATATCGTACTCCACGACCATTTTAATTGACAAGCGGTGGCGGTTTTAATTGGGAAATATTTTTTCTCAATTTGAGACATTAATAATCATCACCGTCATCTTCTTCGTCGGCAATCGCTTGATCTTCTTCATCGCCGAGATATTCTTTAACAGCACGACCTAGATAAGCATCAGTTCCGCCAAAGATTTTAAGCTCACTTTCAGTGATGTTATGATCAGCCGCGACACTGATAACATGATCAGCGGCCGCCTGGCGATCCTTAGGATTGATATACTCTTTACAAGTAAGCCAAACTTCACTGGCGATATCTAATTCAATGCTCATTCTGCTATCTCCTCTTCTGTTTCTTCAACTATTTTCGATTCAGTACTTAGCAGTTTAACATTAGATGACAATTCTTTCATTACCTTATCCAAACAGCCATCCTCATTACGTTCCCACGCTTTGCGGAATTGTTTAATAGTGGTTTTATCAGCAAAGGTGTAAACTAAACTGTTACCTTCTTTTGCCAGCAAGCTCTTAGCTTCTAACATGTCTGTTAACCCACTGTATGGACTCATACCAGTTTCATATGGAATCTCTACTTGAACTGACTCAAATGGTTTAGCATATCTGGTCTTCATGATCTTACAAGCAGCACGGATACCGTTAACTGTTGTAGTCTTATTACCATCAGCGTCTGTCTTAAGTTTAAGTTTGCGCATAGCAACAACGATACTTGAAGCATAGATAAAGCCTTGACCACCTGATATCTTATCATCTGGGTCAAACATATCTTGACTAGCGTATGTGTGATTAGTACAAACCAATCCAAGATTCAATGTACCAAACATGTTTACGCAGTTACGAACAAGTGCTGTAAGTGCTTTAGGTTTACGACCCATATCACCTTTCATTTCACCTGCTTCAAATTGATTAACGTCTGTTGGAGTTAACATCATCCCTAAGCTATCTATAACAAACAATACTTTTGGACGGTCTTCTTCTGGAAGTGTGCGATATTCTTTAACAAAGTCACTGATAACTTTAGCTACATCATCGATCATTGCCATGTTGAGTTTAAGAAGTTTTTCTTCGCTGGTGTCTACTCCAAGTGCATGTAACCATGCTTCGTCAAGTGCGTTCTCTGTATCAATTAAGATAACATAAATGCCTTGCTCTTGTGCACCACGTACGATGTTACCCGAACAGATAAACGATTTACCTGCCCCCGATTCACCAGCAAACACAGTAACTTTACCCATCGGAATACCTCGGGTAAAATCGCCACTGATAAGATAGTTCAGCGTATAGTTGCCTGTTGAAATCCAATCTGTAGGATCATTGAACCCAATACCTAAGCCATCGATCGACTTAGTAATTGATTTTCTAAATTTTGATATATCAAATGGTTTTGCCATAGTATTTTCCCTTTAATTTAATATCCAATTTGCCAATGGCTCACTGAATGTGTTACGTATATTGTGTTTATGCCTGTCTGCATATTGCTTGTAATATTCTTTTGCACTTTGTTGCAATGTTTCAATACCAACGTTATCATATATTGTACACTCATCTTTGAGTATTGTCACTATATTTTCTAATCCAACATTAAATATAGCAGTGTTAAAATACTCTCTATTCTGATCTATCCATTCTTCAATTTGAATAAGGTATATTTTCTTTAATTCTGTTGGCAATACCTGGATTGCTTGAAAGTTTGGAAATCTTAAGCGATATAAATCTAAAGAAATTCTATCTCTATACTGATTATACCAATTTAAAAATTCCACCATTCCATCTACTGCTATTCCTGGATATGTTGCTATTATATTTAAATCAACATCTTTGTCTAATAGATGATATAAGTTATCTTGAAATTTTTCCCATTTAAATCCAGTTCTGAGAAATTCTCCTCGTTTTCCGATAGTTTCAATGCTGGCGTTGATTGCTATTCTTTTAAATTTATGTTGATACTTAGATAAAAATTTATTAATTCTAGTAACATCGCTCAGATTGGTGACAATACTTAAAACAATGTTTGAGCAATCATATTCTATTAGACTATTTAAAAATTTCCAAAAAACATTACTAATCAATGGTTCTCCACCCAGACATCTGATAAATTTAATTTCTGATAAATTTGTAATAACATATTCAGTGAATTTATCAGAAACAAATTGATATTGTTCTGGTGATAACCTATTAGATGTACCTAATCGTTGATATGTATTTCTTGAATCGCCGAGTATTCTTTTATATGGACCATTTATTTTTAAATCAGTTGCCCAGCTTGAACTTTGACTAGCATCACAATATGAACAAGTAAAATTGCAATAACTTTCAAATGCTACTGTAACTTTAGCTGGTATATGATCTTCTGACAGATCTAATTTTGTAAAATCGTTTTGATATTCTTGCATGTTATAACTAGACCCAATTCTTTCGCTAATAGCATCTGAATCTAATTCTTCAACTTGCCAACAGTTTGAACAACCATCGGGTTTGTCTCCTTGTAACATCAATTGTTTTTGATGTAATTTTTCTTTGGTATTGTGCAGAGTCTGTACATTACGTTCAGCTTCAAATAAATCTATTTTATGTGGGGATGGTAAATGACAGCTGCTGGTCATACCTGTTTCTAGCCAAAAATCAGCCTGATGCCATTTGCTCACACAAAATGTGGGACTAATAGGATCTAAGACTTCAATCTTGAATTTTTTATAATCGATCATAAAGACAAATAGAGCAGACTTAAAATCTGCCCTACGTTCTCAACTATTTATTAAGAAGTCTTTTGACGGTTACGGATCATCGCTAGGATGTCTTCGGCACGTGCTGTTCCACCTGCTGGAGGTGTTGCAACTGGTGCTGTAGGAGCTGCTGGTGCTGCCTCTGCGACCACTGGAGTAACCACGGCTGGAGCCGATTCAAATTCCTCATCTGCTGGTGCTGGTGTTGCTGTTTGTGCTACAGGTGTAGATGATTCAGCTGAGACGATAGTTACGCCTCTTGGTTTGTAATAATTACCCCAACGAGCTGCGTCATATGCTTGACCATCTACACTGGCTTCAAACATTTCTTTCATAACTTTAAGTTCAACTTCGCTTGGTTTCTTAGGTAAGAAATCTTTCAAGTTGTATAAGCCATGGGCGTCAATGGATGCTGTTTCTTCTGCTGTTAATGCAGATTCCTTGCGTGACCATTTACTAGTACTGTAGTCAGCATAACCACCTTTTGATGTTTTAGTGACTGTAAAGTCTAAACCACCTTGGTAGTCTGTTGGTAAGTTTTCTAACTCTGGATCAAGTAATGCTGATTTGATCAAGTTAAAAATCTGTGGACTAATGATAAATCTACGAATTGGATTTTCTGGTGTCTTATCGTCTGTGATCGGATTCTCACGCACAAAACCTTGGAACAAGTATGATCTTTTCTTCCAATACTTACGACCCATTTCTTCTAAACTAGTGTCTTTGAACCAAGTACGTACTTCTGCTAAGATTGGACATGCTTCGCCCCACATCTCAACGCATGGTACTTGTACAGTGACTGGTTTACTATCTGCTTGGCCTTTAACGCCAGCAAACGGTAAATTGATCATCGCTCGTTCTGCCCAAAAGAATGTGTTTTTTGTGTCTGCGTCTGGAAGGAATCTAATGCGAGCGTTGGTGCCTTCTTGGATGTTCCAGTGTGCGTAGATAGCGTTGTCGCCACCACCTTGTGAATTACCGCCTGTGCCACGGTTTTCTGATGCTTGTAACTTTGCACGGATTTCTGCTAAACTTGTTGCCATGATGTATTACTCCTTGTGTTTTAAGTTGGTCTTTAATATGCCTATAACGTACTATGCATTTATATATAATACGCTACTATTATTTATTCCGCAAGTGATATTTTCAAATATTTTAACCAAAACAAAAGGGCCGTTAAGCCCTTTTGATATTACTCTTGTATTGTATTATTTTAAACCTGCAATTTTACGCATTTGTTCTATTGCTTCGTTAAATTCAGTTTCAGCTACTGTATTTTTTGCTTGTAGTTTGTTGTAATGTAGTAAATCGTTTTCTGAGTCACCCTTTTTCATAGCCTGCATTTGACTTGGCATAATTTTAAATTTATCTGCAATACCTAATTCTTTCGCGCCCATACGTTTCATTTTTACATCTCGGTCTACATGATCATCACCAGCAACAGTTTCATTCGCCACACGTTCTGCGTTTAATTTTAGGATATGATATTGGTCATCTTCAACTTTGATAATATACTTTTCATCTATATCCATTACTACTTTGCCTGAGATTTCTGGTTGAGTTTTGTCTCTAATCATGTCGCCTATGTTAATCACCCCTTCGTTAACTAGTCTTTCAAATGCTTCTTCTAGTGTTTCGTCTTCGCTCATTTTTTCTGTTTCACGGCGTGCTTTATCGCTGAGATTGTGGATTTTGCCTATGGGATCTTTTTTCTTACCTTTAGATTTTTTCCAATCACCTTCGTGTTCCCAGCCTGTTAGTTTGCCGGTCTTGGGATCATATGAGACTTTGTCTTTGCTTTCTTCAAACTCTGTATTGCGCACCTGTGGGTCATTTTCTGTATCGTTACCTGCGTAGTGTTGTTGATACTCTTCTCTATCGTCTTGTTTTTGTATGTCCATATCATTGAGTATTTCTAATACATGTTCTGTCCAAATGCTGACATCACTGGTACCAATCTCTTCAAGATCATCTAGATTATAAGCGTATTGTTCTACTGCGTCTGCGATCAGTTTAGGACCATAATGCATCAATGCGTCTGTATGGCTGTTCATGATCCTACGGATAATAGCTGCCTGCGCTGATTCTCTGCTTTGTTCTTTTGGATCTTTGTCATCATCTTCATTTACTTGACTGTCTAGACTACCATCACCCGAACCGTATGTGTTGCCTTCTAACATGTCATGCGCTCGCATATTGATAATGTCGCCATGCTGATCACTTAGTTCTTCTAATTCATCATCTGTTAAATCTGTACCATCTGTAAAAGTTGCAGCACTGGCATAAGCATCTGCATAGTCTGGTTGATCCCATGATTCAACACCGTCTAATTCAATTGAGCGTAGATCAACTTGTTTACCATTGATCATCACTGGGGGTGGTGTATATGATTCATCTACTTCTTGTTCACCATCTTCTGCTGGTTCTGCTGGGTAGTCTGGATCACCGATTTCACTTTCAATACGTTGGTAAACCTGTGGTAAGTTATCATATAACCAGCTAGTAACTACATCGCGTGCATCTGCTGTAGGGTCAGTTTTTGCAAGCTCTCCTAAACGATCAAACAATCTATCATCACCAATGATATTGTATAATGAGTTAGTGGCGTCTTGTGCATCAACTCCTACTGGGTGTTCTTCACTTAACCACTCAATCAATTGATCGACTTCGTCGTCGGTGTCAGGAAGTGCCCAGCTACCTTCAGATAATTTGTCAGCCCAATTTTCAAATTGTTGTGCGTATGGATTATTATTCTCTTTCATGATTGTATATGCCTTATGTACTAGTGGTAATGCTTGTTCAATCCGTTCGTCAAGTGTTTTCTTGACAAATAACTCTTTAAGTTCTGCTATGTTTACTTCATCTTCAACTAATGCTGGTTTGAAACTTTCTTTAAATTCTGTATAGCCACGTTTACCTTTCAGTTTCTTCAAGGTATTCTTTAGCAGTGCATGATAGCCAAATGCTGATTCTACCATTTCTTTAGTGACAGTATCTTCAAATGTTCTACGAGCCATGCCTCTGACAAAAGGACGTAGGGTAGTCATTTCACCGACCATCTCAGTGATGTGGCGACCTAAGTCGTCTGTAGGTACACCGCCTGCACTTACATGGCGTGCCATAGCACGTGCACCAGTTAAGTTTTCAAACGGTAATCTAAATCTTTCACCTTGATCATTTTCAACAAACACTGCGGCGATATTACGACTACGTGCACCATGTGTTTCGTCCATGATTGGTTTAGTATGCTGTAGCTTGATACGCACAGGACCAAAACTTTCATAACTGCGATTTAATGTGCCATACATTCGACTTTCTGCCACTACTTCATCTGCATCGTAGGTGCTGTCAGCTTTGCTTTGTTGTTGGATATCACGATGTTTTAGTGTGCTGCGTGTTATGTCACGCGGCTCAAAACTCAGTAGGTTTGTGCGGGCAAATTCACGCAGTTCACGCAAGAAACTGTACCATTTTTTCTTTTGTTCTTTATCTAGATCATCACTGATATTCTTGCTAAAGTAGACTTTTAAGCTGGTTTCATCGATCAAACTCATGGTAATATTACCATGATTTGTATCATCTACAACATAGTCAAAGTTAAAAAAACGTGCTTTTTCGGGATCTGTAGTAGCCTTGGCGTTGTCATCACCCAAGCTGACATCCTCAAACCTGTCGCGGATTTTCTCAAATAGCCCTTCTGCGATTTTGTTCATTTCTCTCATGTAAGTATTTATCTTAAAGCATTATAAATGGCATTGGCGCTATAAAATCATCTAAGCCGTCTTTCATGGCCGTGTCTAAACTAGCATCATAGCTTTGTAGTAGCTGTGCCATGCGTATGACCAACACCACGCTCATGACTAGATCATCAGTTTCACCAGGTTTGGCCGCAAATCCAGATCCATGTGCTACAAAGGTTTTAAGCTCACTGATCAATGGTCGGCTATATATGGTCATACGCTTGCTTTCTATCAAGCTCTTAAGTTTAGCACAGGCCGTGATCTTAGGTTTATTTGATGTATTAAACCCCTTACGATAACGGCGTCCAGTGCCCATCCTTACAGGCTCACTTAGGAATGTACCACGGATATTTTCTTCGCCTATCTCAGCCACGCTGATCAGTGCCGCTTCACCCAGGGTATTATTTTCTAAACTATAATAGATGCTGTTTACGGGCACAGTTTCAGCCAGATATTTGGTGATCTCACTTAGGATTCCTATCTGTTGCTGTACTGGAGTACGATTGTGTTGCCACTCTGCTACCTGTGTGAATGTAGGTATTTCAAATACCTGTATAGCACTAGGATCTCCCCCAGTGCCTAGACTAGGATCTAATGCTACTAGATAAGTCATCTTAGGATCAGGACGTTTATACCAACGTACCTGTCCTTGTCGTTCAAGCGGTTCTACACCTTGCAGTTCTACTAGATAACTAGGATTGATCAGTGTCTCATCCCAGATGATAAATTCACAGTCCATCTCACGGCGGAAACGTTCATCGCCTAGTTGACTCCGAGTCTGTACTGCCCAGGCGTCGTCACGATCTGGATGCTCATTCCAATAACTACGGAATGCCTTAAATCCATTTTGCCCTAGCTCTGTAGGATTACCAAAATCATCGATCTGTTTGTTGGCACCTTTCCAAATCGTGGCAAACTGATCTTCATCGCTGTTGGGGGTACTAGTGATAATACATTTACCACCAGTTGCCAAAGTTGGGCTGATTGACGTCCAGAATTCTCGTCCTATAGTAGGGCGAACGAATGCAAACTCATCTGCATATAGTAACGAAATACTCATACCTCGACCAGTGTTTTCTGTGGTAGTAGCACTCACTATGCGACTACCATTGTCAAAGTCAATGCTACCTTTGTTATAACTCACAGCACCAGCACGTATAAAGTCCGGCACGCTTTCATAAGCGTAGCGTATACGTTGCATGATTTCTTGTGAGCCTGTGTATTTGTGTGCGGCAATCAGGATAGTGCTGTCAGGAACAAACATAGCGTACCAGAGAAGATATCCGGCAGCTGATGTTGATTTACCTGTTTGCCGAGGCATCAGTGAGATGCTGAATCGGTAAGCATGGTATGAATGTATCAGGCGTTTCTGATACTCATATGGCTTGTATAGCATGCGCCCTTGTACAGGGTGCTGTATATAAAAGTAATTGCTCATGAAGTGCTCGGGTCCCATGACGGGATCTGCACACTTGGCAAATTCTTTAAGTTGATGTTCAGTAAAACTCTCTTGTTGATGAGGTTTTTTTACTAGAACGCTGTCTGTGCCTTTTGCTGTCGCCATAGTAATACTTATCTTGGCTTTAAAGAGGTATTACAATTACCAGGGTTTTTCACCGGTCAAATACGGCAAACTAAACCACAACCTAAACCATTCTGGTGTGCCTGGTTGGATGTTGTTGTTGTTTTGATATTGTATCTTTTCCATTGCAGTGATGCTGGGATTGCTACCTTGATTGGCCATTGGACTTTCTGGGCTTTTATATTCTTGTAGTTTGCCTAGATTGCCAACGTTGGTAAGTCCTGCTAGAGCTTTGATTTCATGTATCGGATCAGCATCATCTAATACTGCTTCTTCGATGTGAGAATTAGTATAGTCTTCAGTGCGGATCGAATATTGTTTAGACGCCATATTTGTTCTTTTTAGGAGTGGCCACTGGACTAGATTTGTTAACACCATCTAATTCAAAACTGCCTTTAGTACTGAGTTTGCGTACAGGTAGACCAAATTCTTCACGTGTATGATCAATGATTTCTTGATCCACATCGCTATAACCAATTGTAGTAAATTGGCTACCAATTGGACCTTGTTTTGCTGTTACATCACGTGGGCTTCTAGCCAGTGCTACACCAAAACGATATGCCACATATGGATGTACGTTATTATCAAGATAAGGATAACTGTGTAAGTTGGACAGACTATTTT
>Ga0181346_1000546_pt1 | contig 16530 bp, 15 predicted proteins | sample Su13VDMM15DN_FD_130100 | JGI IMG/M metagenome (GOLD analysis project Ga0181346, IMG submission 130100) | Freshwater viral communities from Lake Michigan, USA - Su13.VD.MM15.D.N | ecosystem: Environmental > Aquatic > Freshwater > Lake | place: USA: Michigan | collected 2013-07-15 | reverse complement strand
TGATATATTATCAACCACCATTTTTGCTGGTGATTTATCTGGGACAGCAACAACAGCAACGAATGTAACTGCTACAGCAGTAAGCACTAATTCCAATTTTAGAGTGCCTTTTTTGAGTGACACTACGGGTTCGGTAGCGATTAGAAGTGATGGGGGACTTTTATATAATCCAAACTCCAATTTACTAACTACTTCTTCATTAACCTCATCTTTTTATGGGGGACAACTGGCGGGTGTATGGTTAGTGAATGGTTCAAATAGAAGCAACAATGATGGGATTTTGCCTTTATTTTGTAGTCAAAAAAATCTGGCAAATGTTAATAATCAAGCGGCACTCACAGAAGTGCCTGTTACTGGGAGCACGGTAGTAGGTTCTCTAATCTCTAACTATAGCATAAATAATGTGGTAGATATTGTAATTATTTTTCCAAATTGGGGTATAGAAGGCTTTGATGATACTGATTATAACCCAGCAACCCGAATAAATCTACATAACGACCAAGCTGTCCCTATTTATGCTGAACCAAGTAATCCTAATGTTTTAACAAGTTGTAAAATATATTTCAATAAAGTAGAGATCACTGGGTTAGGTTCATAAATAAATATATTGGTATAATATAATGAGTGAAGAATCCCCACCATCGTTTACAACAAGTGTGTTTAATCAAGCAAACTTCACCCAGGTTTCTTCGGTAGATACAGAGTATTTAAACGAGAATTATGTAAAATATCCGATCACACAAACCGGCACAATTACAATCGCTAATTTAGCAATAACGAATGACGCGACGGTTAATGGACTAACTGTTGGGAGAGGAAACAATAGTGTATCTACAAGTAGTGCTGTTGGTGTGAGTGCTTTAGGGTCTAGTACTGGTGTAAACTGTACCGCCTTGGGGTATCAATCGGGCTTCGCTGGGACAGCAAACATCACTGGGACAAATAATACTTTTATTGGCTATCAAGCAAAAGCAGACGGGAGCGCTTATTCAACCTCAACCGCACTGGGGTCGGGAGCAACCATAAAAGCGAGTAATACAATCGTATTAGGAACGACGACCGAGACGATTAAATACAATAAAGCGGCTCCGCTTTATACATCTATACCAACATATACGAATGCGGATATTGGGTATGTAGAAGTAGTTGGGAACACAATAACAGCAATTACAAACACAGAACAAACCATATTGACTTCCTCCTCACTACCTATTGGAGTATATATGATTTGTTGTTCGGCACAATTTATTAGTGCTAGTGGTGCTACGAACGTCACCGTTACTTTTTTAGTTGCGGCTGTGGAAACTAAAATATTAATAAACTCCGTTGCTAGTGGTGATGAAATTGCGGTGGCTTTTAGTGATATTGTAAAATTATCTGCTGCTTCCGTTTTAACTGTGAGAGTTAAAACTTCTGCTGCGACAACGATTACCGGTTTGGCGGGAAATACTGATGATACTAATTTAACAATAGTAAGAATCGCATAAATAACCGGAACTGACCCTCTTTAGGGAGTAAATAAAATATTGTTCTAGTTTATGGAGGGAAGTAGAATAAACGGGTGGGGGTATGACGTGGAGGGTGTCCTTGAAAATATTAGAATAAACTGCGTGGTATTATCCTCACAACATAAAAAGAAGTATTTATTTTTTAAATCATACTTAAAATATTTCCGCATACCAGTGATAATAATCAGCGGATTCGTATCAATTTTCTCTGTCGGACTGCAGCCCTACCTAGAGCAAGGGTTAATATCCGCCATCACCTGCGTCCTCTCTCTGTCCTGCTCTATAATAGGAAGTATAGAGTTGTTTTTATCTATCCAGTCCAGTATGGAGGACGAGTTAATAGCAAGCAAGGATTTTTATTTGCTTGGGATAGAGATATTTAAAGTTCTTTCGTTGGCGAGGGAAAACCGGGCAGTAGACGGGAAGGTATTTTTGGAGGAAAAGTTCTCAACATATCAAAAACTAATAGAGAATAATTCTCCTATTCAAAAAAATATAAAAGACAACTTATCTCCGATACCAACCGCCTTAATTTCTGTAAGTACCAGCTCAACTCTTGGTAATGGTAGTGGAAGCGACGAAAATAATCTAATGGTATAGTAATATGTCCGTATTGGAGTTATTAAAATATTCCAATCCAGTAGAAGCGCAAAAAAAAGCAATTCACTATTTAGGGAAAGATGCCATCTTATACACTTCTACAACTCCTAAAAAGAAGTATTCTATTTATGACCCTAACAAGAAACAATTTATTAATTTTGGCGCTATTGGTTATGAAGATTACACTTACAATCAAGACAAAGAGAGACGGAGACGATATTTAGCAAGGGCAACAAAAATAAAAGGTGACTGGAAAGACAATAAATACTCTGCTAATAATCTCTCAATAAATATTTTATGGTAGATAATTTTTTATATCTGTAATATATAAAAAGTTATGCCGTATGATATGAGGAAAATACGAAATCAAAGCGCTTATAAAGTGTTTAATAAAATATCCGGTGTTTTACATTCTAAACACACCACACTTGATAAGGCAAAATCACAAGTGAGATTATTAAGTGCTATGGATAAAAAAGGAAAAGGACTTGAAAACACATTATACAGCGATAAAAAACTAGATAGAATGAGCGTGACCCAGTTAATACGATTAAAAGAAACAACGACTGATGCCGAATTATTATCAAGAATAAGGTTACGACTAGACGGGATAGTAAACTCACCAACACAAACCGGGCAGATGATCCGAGAATTAGATATGGATCAAATACGACTACCCGTCAGTGGCGGTTCGCGTCAACCTCAAGGAGCTAGTTTTATTCGTTCGCCTCCTTATTCTACATCCACTTCCTCCACTCCTCTACCCGTACCAACAAATATATTCGCCCAAAATATTACATACCCCCGCCCACAATCTTTTCCACAAAATCTTATTTTACATAAAAGGAGTAGCGATGAGGATGGGGATAGCAAAAAATCCACAGCGAAGAAACCTAAAAAAGGAAAGGGTATTAAAAACGGGGGTGCAGTGCGACCACCACCATCCTTATCGCTACCCCCCACACCCCCTCCCCCTCCACCCACACCCGGTCAAGCAACTGCTACTTTTTTAGCCCCGAATGGTCTTACTATCATAGTCACGGGTCAACATAATATCGACCTACTCCGAAGAAACCCCGCTTACCAAATAATAACAAACGGCGGGGCAGTAGACTCTACCCTTACTATGATTTTGGGTTTGGCGGGGCTTGGTATAATTAGGGCTTTAATATTTGCTCGCAATATGTTGATAAATAATCAAGTAGTACCGCAAGATGTTGTTAATGAATTAATGACACGAGCGAATATACCTATTGGGAGGGTTGTTCCTATAGTAGAGGACATAGAGGCAAATATGGAGGAACTCCCGGAAGCAGTACAAATAGAAATCCGACAAGCGCAAAGAGCTGTAAGAACTAGGATGCCACCCAACATACCCGAAGCGAGAGCGAGGGTTACTGAAGGAAGGGGATTACCAGTGGGTCAAATACAACAATTTTTAAAAAACTCGTATGAAACCCCCCTTGCTAAAAATATAGGGGATTTTATGATAGATAACAAATTATCGGGGCGTAGAGTACAAGTATATAAAAACACCACCACTCCACAAGCGGTCGTAATTCACCGGGGAACACAAGGGCTACAAGATGTAATAACTGATTATACTTATGTCCGGGGGTTGTCTGTCCCCACTAACTCTGCACGATTTAAACACGCGGAAAAAATACAAAAAGAAGCAGAGACCAAATATGGTGCGGAAAATATAACTACCCTCGGACACTCTCTTGGCGGTTTAGTTGCGTCAACAGTGGGAAAGGACTCAAAGGAAATCATAAACTTTAATAAGGGGGTGTCTCCAGTGGATGCTTTTTTTAAGACTAGTGATAAAGAAATTAACATTAGAAGTAGTCGCGATCCCGTATCCTCGCTTCTTCCAGTGAGAAATAGTGAAAGGACAATCACCATACCGGGTGAAACTTATAACCCTATTACAGAACACTCACTAGATGTATTGAGTAGATTAGATAAAAAACGCATCATAGGGAGAGGCGGTGGTTCGAGTAAAATTGTCCCAATTGATACAAGAGACACTGATACAAGAGAATATGAAGAGATGATGAGGGAGGAACGTGAGAGGGAGGAACGTGAGAGGCAAATTGCCGGGCTTGAAAGATTAGCAGCTGGAATAAAAAATCGGCTTAATGAATTACTCGGCTCTAATGACATAGAGAGAATAAGAAGAATCATTAATATGTCCCCACTCCCCCCAGAGGAGGGTTTAGGTCAGACCGTAATTAACCTAGAAAATCTAGTATTAGAAAGACCGTATTTAAATACCCCTATGATAAGTGAAACAATAGCAATAGGGAATCAGTTAATGGATATAGCTGTCGGAAATCCTTATGATAGTTATTTTTCAAACGCAGTGCCCGAAACAGAAATTGAAGAAGAACCCAAAACAGAAGGTAAAGGTGTCCGTCCTCTTAAAAAAGTGGTATTAAAAAAAGCGATTATGAAAAAAGTCGTTAATCGTGAGCCCGAGGATATGGAAACCAAACAAGGGTATGGTATTAATGATGTAGTTAATTTTACTGAAGAATCGAGAAGGCAGTGTTTAGATTTCCTTGAGACAATTGATACAACACCGACTTATCGACGTATAATTGATATAGGAGGAGCTAATATAACCGCAAATAAGTTATTGTATATGTTAGAATCGCTTTATAAGATTGTTGATAGTGGGCGTTATAAAAGATATATTAAAGATTTATTTAGAGCAGCAATATACCACTTTGCTATTCTTTTAGATAGTAGAAACAATACAAAAGAAAATATAAAGGCTATCAATAGTTTTGGAGGTGAAAGTGGTACAAATGATAGACAAAAGGATTTAGAGTTGGTTTCGCAACTTATGCTTACCGAGCGTCGTGGTAATGAAAATAGATGGAGAGAAGCGAATTATGATGTAATACTACAAGTAATAAAAAATATACTAATTAATCCAACCAATTTCACAATACCCACTCGAGCAAGAATAAGAGAAACACCAAGAGATGTATCACATACAACGGCAATTCCTACAAGAGCAGAACCAAGAGCAGAAGCAAGAGGACAAAGAACTTTACCCGAAACGAATGCTTTTCCAATTGAACCAGATATTGTAGGGATTTATGATGGTGTTAATTTAATTGGATATGATGAAGTTCTACCCGAACAGTATGCTGGAGACCCAAGATACAACCCACCGGGTTTTTTTAATTTAACATCGGGTGAGGGTTTAGCAAAAAAAATATCTCCACCTATTAAAAAGATGGCTAAAAAACCTAATCCTTGGGTAGTGCATATTAAACAGTTCGCTGCTAAAAAAGGGATAAGTTATACAGAGGCGTTGAAGCATCCCGATATATCAAAGGGGTACAAAAAAAAAGGTGGAATGATTGAAGAAGACCCCGACGAAGACGACGAAGAGTTTAAAAAGACAATAAGAGAAGGAATTACAAGTCCTTATATGAAAGCAAAAGTAGAAGATATTGTTAAGTGCCCTTACTGTGAGTTACCATATAAATACAGAGGGTTAAGACGCCATATCGAACAAGTTCATCCGGGTTTTCCTTATGAATACCAAAAAAATGTACCACCAAGCAATTTGGGATTACCACCAAAAAAAGACCCAACCAAAGGTAAGGGTATAGGTAGAATAAACAGACCCGTCGCCATAAGAGGACGAGGTATGCCTACCACTTTAGAGGCAAATATTGCCGAAAGATATAATGGAAGTCAATTAGGAGCTAACGGGGGTCGGGGTTATTTTTCTTTGTAATTAAAAACGGAACTGACGCCGTGACGCCAGTGACGCCGATAATCTGTAGAGTATAACTATTTATAGATGGTTTGGTTTGTTTTTTAAGGGACTATTGAAAAGTCCGGCGTCAGCGGCGTCACGGCGTCAATAATATTGTCGCCTATTGGATACAATATTATTATTTTAACTCTATACTGGAATCGGGGTTAAACCCTTCTGGGTAATCGTCCTTATGAGCGGGGATATGAACGGTGGTGTTAAATAAATCCTTCGTCCAGCACTTGCGCTTTTCATCATTAAACATCATAGCAAACTTGTCGGTTAAAAGGTTGGTATAAGTGCAGACACACCTCTCTATAGGTTTTAAAAGAGCTTCCGCTCGGTCGGCAATTTGTTTTAAATATTCCTTTAAATCGCTAGGGAACTGGTCGGTATATTTCTTTGTTTCTTCCAACCCGAAAGAGAAGATAAAAGAACAATACAACTGAATAAGATTAAAGACGAGGCAATACCATAAAGAAAGGCGACAGAGAGCATACTGTGATGGTTTGTTCTCGCCTTCTTTTACAATATCAATATCCGCTTGTATATCGTTATGAAGGAGTTTCATACCGGATTCAGTAAGAAACCCCCGTTCGTCGGTCAGATCTAATACCATACTCATAAACGGAAAGATGAAGAAGTCGTTGGAGGGGAACTGGTCTATCAAGTTCTTATACCCCAGTATGTCTTCCACTTTCTTATTGCGCTTTTCGTCGTCCATATAATATTGCTAAATATAATATTTTTGGAGATTAATTCTATTTAATAAGGTTCAAAAACTAAAGTGCGACTAATTGGTTCAAATAATTTTGGCGCTTCAAATACGGGCAGAGGTTCAAATAATACTTGGGTGTTTGGTGTGTGGGTTTCGTCCCAGTATTGGATGAAGATGGGAACTCCTTTCTCGTCGTAGTGAAAAACGACTCTGATGTTCTCTCTAATCTCAACAATATCAATAGATTTACAGTTGGTTTTTAAACACATATATATATCCCTAAATATTTTTATTTAAACTTTATACATAAAAAAAGATGTTTCCGTTTCGATCCCGGTAAGTTCTAACAATAGGCATATATAACCCTAAATATTTTAATTTTAAAAATCGGTTTCAAACTTGAATATAGTATCATCAACCGTTTTATTCGCCAAAGCATACTCACTCACTCTACTCTCAAAAAAATTGGTCTTTCGCTCGATACTGATTGTCTCCATAAACCCGAAAGGGTTAGCGGAGTTATATATCTTGTCGCACCCTAATTGGATACAAAGACGGTCGGCGACAAACTCAATATATTGGGTCATTAGTTTAGAGTTCATACCGATCAGACGACAAGGTAGAGCATCACAAATAAACTCGGTCTCAATAGCGACTGCTTCTTTGATAATGGAATGGATTTTATCTTCGCTTAATTTAGCGATGAGTTTATGGTACAAAGCGATACCGAACTCTGTATGCAGTGCCTCGTCCCTACTAATCAATTCATTAGAGAAGCAAAGACCGGGTAAAAGGTTCTTACTGCGAAACCAGTAGATGGCACAGAACGCCCCCGAAAAGTGGATACCTTCAACGCATATAAAAGCGACAAGGCGCTCGGCAAAACTCTCACTGGATTGTATATGGTGTTTCACCCAGTCAGCCTTCTTGCGTACACAAGGGTAATTCTCAATAGCGTTGAAAAGACGCGACTGCTCTATTGGGTTGCGGATATAAGTGTCGATAAGATTGGAATAGGTTTCTTGATGGATACCCTCTATGGCTATTTGGAAACCATAAAATAATCTGGCTTCGCTATTTTGTACTTCACCCATAAACCGGAGACAAAGATTTTCATTAATGAGTCCATCCATACAAGCGAAGAAGGCGAGGATAAGAGATATGAAGTGTCGTTCATTATCGCTCATCTTGTCCCAGTCAGTGCCGTCCTTACTTAAGTCAACCTCTTCACTCGTCCAAAAACAAGAGACCGCTTTCTTATACATCTCATAAAGGTCTGCGTATTCTACGGGTAAGATTACAAAGCGTTTATCGTCTGGAGTTAATAACGGCTCTATCATATTAATAGGGTGATATATTATTCTAAAAGGGGTAGCGGGGGAGGCATTATCTATTAATTAAGGCGAAGATGAAGAATGAGATTGTATATAATTTATCTATTATCTCAATTAGAAGCAGAATTAAAATATTTTAATAAAGAGTGAGAAGAAGATAATAGATAAATTATACATAATCTACTTTTTCATCTTAATTTATAGATAATCACCCCTATATCTTATAGTTCGTAATGAATAACTCTTTTCTTACTTTTCCTATTTTACTCGCAGGGTTATTACCCCACGCGTTTAATACATCAATCGGTTTAATATAAAACCCTTTGAATAAATCTCTGATGTTCTTGCTGTCGTTTATCGTCATAAAAAAATTACCTTTTATCTTACGCAGTGAATTAGCCAATCGCTGGAAGTCAAAGCCCTTATCCTCTGCATACTTAAACGACACGTTGGTGTTCTCATACGGCGGATCTATAAAGAAGAAGGTGTCTGCTGTATTATACTTATCAATCACCTTCTCGTAATCTTGGTTCAATACCTTTACGCCTTTTAGTTTATCCTTGTATCGAGGTAAACTATTCACAAACTTTGCTAACCCGAAAGTTTTATATATCCCTTTTTCGCTTGGTACTGGCTTACCACTGAACCCGGTACAAGCGACTACTTTGTTTAATACCAGTTGTATTGGGTCAGAGTTCTTGGTGTTTATATGTTTGGAATAAAATTGTTTCGTCTTGTCTAGGGTTGATATATCCATAGTGTATTTACCGGGGTCAATAGAAACCTTCTTCATCAGTTGGAAGTTGATGGATGTTTTTTTATCTAAATCGTTAAGGATATTCTCGTCCGCCTTTTCCTTGTTGAAGAATATCGCTCCACTACCAGCAAACAACTCCACATATCTTTTATGGGGCGGTATCTTTGGTATGATTTTATCTCTTAAAAGGAACTTGTTGCCTTGTCTACAGATGAGTGGTTTTAAATTACCACCCACCTTCTCCTCTACATATTTATCATCTAGGTCGGGTTCTCCGTTTAAAAACGATAAATAATCGGTGTCGCCCCCGCCCACTTTAAACTTGGGTAGGTTCGCTTCACCTTTTATTATTTGTTTCAACTCAATCTGTTTCTTGGCTTGTACCGGATCTATCTCCGATACCGTTAGGGGGGTGTCTTTTGTTATTCGTTTCGTTGGACGATACACTGGGTAATCTTTCCCTCCTATATCCGACCACTCTTCTTTATACCAACGCTCCAGATTTTTCGGTTTATTATCATCACTGTATGTACCACCCATCTCTTTATAAGTTTTAACAATAAACCCGCTTTTGTATGCAGATGGTTTATCATATTTTTTATCGGCTATATTTTTCGCCTTTTTATATAAATCGGGATTGTCTATGATCGGCATAATAATATCTTTACAATAAACAAAGATATTATTTTTACTTTTTTATATATTCAAGATGCTCCTTGAGAGAATGACCCATAGCAGTCGCTTCCCCTTGTAATTCTTCTAAACCCGGCATATCTTTATACTTACTCGTTATGAAGGAGTGGCGTAGAATATTAATGGATGCTTTCTTACCGAATATAGAGTTGAGGCGTTGCGTCATCTTGGTCGGGGTTAATTTTGAACCCTTACTATCCACTAATAAATATTTATTATCGGGATATACTCTCTCTATCAGTTTCATCCAAGGCGTTAAAATCTTTTTTAATACCGGTGGTATCATTACCTCTTGGTCGTTTAAATATTTCTGCGTTTTATAGACGTTGAAATAAAACTTGTGTTGTTTCTTACTGCGATCTAAATAATTATCTTTCTCCTTGTCCTCACCTTTATAGACCATCTCCGTCCAGTCAAGCGAACGGCGTATTGAAATATGCTTACCACTTACAAGCGAGAGAATAATATACGACTGTATCTTTTGTATATCTTGGGTAGATGGGTTTTTTAATTTGTATAGTTTCTTGGCTTCGGTTTCTAACTCGGTATATATATTTTGCAGTTCATCTTGCTCCACCCAGTTGTCCTCTTCCTTCTCTGTTTTTTGTTGTAGTTTCTTTTGGGCGTTGTATTCTTGTCCGTCTTTATTCATTAGGTCTTTATACTCGTCGCAGTCCGGGCAAGCGACAACAAGAGCCGACAAATAGGTCTTCCTCCTACTCCCCTCCATATTTTTCAAGAACGCTATAAACTTTTTATGCTCCTTGAACTTTCCTAAATCTAGTTCTTTATCCGGGAATACTTTTTTGTATAAATTGGATAGAATAGAGTTGTAAGTTTTAAGTGAACTGTCGCTTAAGTTAGGTCTATTCTTTTTTAATAGCTCTAAAATAGTCGTCATTATATATTTATTAAAGATAATAATTCTGCGTTTCACCCACAATTAAAAAAGGGTTAATTACAAAATATTTACTATCTATTCTTTATCTTCGTCTTCTTTATCTGTTTCGCCGTCGGTATCGCACCCACAAAGAGTTTCACGAACTGTAAATAAATCGGGGTAATAATCATCGGGGTATAATTCTTTAAACTCGTCTTCGTCCATCTTTAAAGTTTTGGTTAGGGCTACCCATTCGTGTTCTTTGGATTCAACTGTTTTTTCGTATAAGGCGATTGCTTCTTGGCGATTAGCAAACTCCCACTTTCCAGTTTCATCTTCAATAAAATCCACGTTCCAGTTATTGTAGGTTGAATACCGGACGTGGTAAACTTTTTCTAAATCGAGTAATGGGTAAGTCATATTTGCTTTGGGGTGTGTCTTGTTTTACTATGCTTACCGTCTTTGGAATAAATTAAAATCAATTTTTTTTTCACTGGGCGTAAAAAGGGGGGCTACTATCTAGTTTTTTTTAGTTGAAAAAAAAATTGATTTTAATTTATTCCAAAGAGACAAGTTAAAAAGAGAACATCGTTTGGAATAAACCCACAGAAAAAAGACAAGGCAGGACAGAAAATTGAACTACTATTTTCTTAACCATCTATACGGTATTAAACAAACCAACAACAGCAACCCTAACCGCTCAAACGATAACATCAGTCCACAGAAAATTGAACTACATTTTTCTAAACAATTTATACGCAATTAACCAACAAACAAACAGCGAATTAACAAACCGAATTAACAATATGACCTCAAAAACCGAATTATGCACCCCTTGTGATTTACCCTTTGCGGCTCAAAATCAAACCTCACCCGAAGTCGACAGTTGCCCTATATGCTTCACCGAGGAAGGGTTAAGAAAAATAAACGGTTGCGGACACCATATATGCGATGATTGTACCAATAGTTTAAAAACCTCACCCGGTCAATTTACCGAAACTCTTGGATTAAGTGTAAAATATGTAAAATGCCCTTTATGCCGACAATATGAAAAAAAAACATACGAACAATTAGAAGCGGAAGTTATATACTACCGCGACCGCGCCCCGATTAACGGATACCAACCAGCAACACCGTCATTAGAAGAAGATATACAACGAAGCGATGAGCGTTTAGCCACACTCATCGCACTCCGGGAGCGGCGTAGACTGGATCAAGAACGGTTAGCACGCGTACTTAGCATCACAGACCGGAGAGAGGCTGGAAGACTGGCTAGAAGACTGACTAACATCCAAACTAGACGGGAACAATTATTGGCTGGAACAGCTAACCCTATTCTTCGGGAGCATATCCAAAATGAAACCGACCAAGAGCAAGCTAACGTTGTGCGTAATGATGGGCGATCGGTTGTACGAAGAATAAGATGCGCTGGAGACGGATACGGTTGTACCACAGTATCCCCCACTCAACGCCGATGCCCTACCCACGCCGACACCCCTTGCTGTCAACGATGTGTTAGATGCCCGGTGTGCCGCGGACGCGTATAGATTTATCACTTGTAATTAAATAAAACGAAAAAGGGCTTATCCTTTTTTTGTTTAAGGATAATTTAGGCAATTAAAAAGGATTTAAAGATAAAATAATATATTGTATTAATATATAAAAAATGGACGCGTCAACACCAGCAACCGAACCCCGGGCTAAAAAAACGGCGAATATGAACGCTTATATGAACGAATATATGAAGAAGAAATACCACGAAGATCCGGTAAAATCAAAGAACTATAAAAACTCTCTCTACACCAAGAAGAAATATAACATCAACGAGGATACTTGGAACAAGTACAAGGAGAACCTTCACCATATCTATCGTATGAAGATGATGATTGATGAGTTGCCACCCGGTGTATTTGAACTCTTTTTAATGGAATATAAAACGTTGGTTTTTGGGGAGAATCCGACGGCTATTTAGGCAAAAACAACAGTAAAATAAATTGCTTAATATATATAGATGCCTAGATTATTAGAATTATTTTGTGGAACAAAATCAGTAGGAAATGTATTTGAAAATAATGGTTATGAAGTAATCAGTTTAGATTATAACGCAAAGTTTAATGCTACACATATCGTGGATTTTTTAGAATGGGATTATCAACAATACGAACCTAATTATTTTGATGTAATATGGGCTTCGCCCGATTGCACTACTTGGAGTTTAGCAACTGGTGGAAGGTATCGTTTAAAAACAGAAATATATGGACGAAATAACAATAACGAACATCAAGAAAAAGCTAATATAGGGACTAATATGATTTTACGATTGATTGAAATACTTAAATATTTTAATTGTAGAGCGTGGTATATTGAAAACCCAAGAGGACTATTAAGGCATTTCCCTCCATTAAACGAGTTCATAAAAGAAACAAATGGAAATATGACAACGGTATTTTATGGAAATTATGATAACTGGGGGTTTCCTAAACCAACTGATATATGGAGTAATATACCTTTATGGATTAAAGAAATTATACCCGTTATTGATGAAAGTTGTTATGTATTAAGACACCACCCACATAACGGCGCAATGAAAAAACACTACAAAAACTTCTCCTTTAAAACCCCCGAAGAGAGGTCTAAAATACCACCATCTTTAATAAATAGATTACGATTATTAATAGTTTAAACAAATATTTAGGAAAAAACAACAGAAAATTGAACCTCTTTTTTATTTTAAGTATAATTTAACTTAAAATAAATTATTAATAAAAAAATTGATTTAAAAACAAATTATTATCTAACAGTATAATATATATGATTACAGAAACGGAAATTGTGACCGAAACCGCCACCGAACAAACGCCCGACTTTACAAGCAGTGCCTTTTATTTACCACGACAAGATAAGTCGATATATTTAGGGATTAATGCCCGAGAATATCCAGATATGAATCTGATTTACGGATTTATTAATAAGCAGATGGGGGTTAAATTACGCAAGCATATTGCGAAAACTTATCCCGACGAACAAACCCATTATTTACAATACATAAAAATATACAACTACGAAGAAGCGCATATTGATACTTGGTACACCCTAGCAAAGCACAAGTGGGGGCGAATTAACGCCAACCGCAGTTTAAGTTTAAGTTTATTTCATCGCCCGACCCGCCACGCTTTCGTAGCGGATAAATATATCGACCACGATATGGTGAACTCGCATCCGAATATTTTATTAGGTTTTTCCAAGAATGAAGGGTTGGAATTATCCGGTGGGTTAGCCGAATACTGCGCCGACCCGAAAGGGTGTCGCTACGCAATTGCAGATCATTATAAATTAAAAGATATAAAAGACGATGACGGAGTGGTTTTAACCGCTTACGAACAAGCGAAAAAATTACCGCTACGACTGGCTTTTGGTGGAGAGATATACAAGTGGAAGAAGGAATATGTAAAAATAAGAATTGCAGATATGGGTTTGGTGAATTATTTGGAAGCCGATTTGAAAATTATACGCAAACGAATAGTGGAAGTGAATCCGCATATCAGAGCGGATTTAGAACTAGACCCGGATTGGGCGAATAAAAACTCGGATGAAAAAGCCCGGTCTATTATGGCGATGTTCGCTCAAACTTGGGAGCGGATTATCCAAGAATATTGTATTGCTTATTTAGTGCGGACTCATAATTTACAACTAGGGGATATTATTCCTTCACAAGACGGGTTTATGACTTTGAAAAAGGATTTTATAGCCAAGCAGATTGAAATACCTAAATTATACGAAGCGTTTAACCAGAAAATAAAGAAAAAGTTTAAACTGGATGTTAGATGGGATGAAAAACCGTTTAACGAAGCGATATTTATACCGCGGAGCGATATTGTACCAATAGACATTACAAAAGATGATTTAGCCAAGGGTGAAGTCTATATGGCAAAAACAATTTATCCCGCTTTGAAAAATCAACTTTATTACAGCTCCAAGACGAAATTGTGGTATTATACCAACAAGTCGAATATATGGATGAAAACGAAGGAGTCAAACGAATATTTGGTGGCGACCACCATCCAGCGATATATTAACGTCGCGCTTAAAAAAGCAGAAGACCAAGCGAGACAAGAAACGGATAAGGATATAAAGAAGCACTTGAACGAAGAGGTGTCGGCACTTAAACACTATTTTGAAGCAGTCGGGAAATCGTCCTACCTCGGGCAGACAATTAAATACTTACGCACACTATTATTAGATATTGATTTTGAAAAAAAACTGGATAATACGGGTGGGCTAGTGGTCTTTGCCGACGGAATATTTGATTTGAAAACCGGTGAGTTTAGGGCGAGTATACGAAAAGACGATTATGTATCCTTTACTTTATCCTTAAAATATCCCCCAGATTTTGCGGATAAAAAGATGGCGGATTTACGGGGGTTTTTGAAGAAGATATTGAATTGGAACGACAACCACTTGGAATATTATCTCGGGGTACTGGGCTACGCTTTTACCGGCGACGCACACCTAGAAAAATCTATTTATTATATTGTCGACGGCACAGAAGGGGGTAAGGGGGACAACGGCAAGACCTTCTTCTTTGATATTTTGACCCACCTTTTACCAGAATATGTAAAAACCTCTACCCCGAGTTTATTGGAAGACGCGAATACGAAATCACACAAGCAATTACCCGAATTAAACGGTGCGCGGATAGCGTGGTTAGACGAAGGGACAAAAAGAAAATTAAACGCTGCTTTGATGAAAAAGGTGGGTGATGGGATGAAGATAAATACGGATGTGATGTATGGGAATACGATTGATTTAAAAGTGTCATACAAGATGTTTGTCTGCAGCAATCATATACCGAAGATAGACAAGGACGAACAAGCGGTATACAACCGGTATAAACAAATACAATTTTGCTCCCACTTTGATCGGACTGGTTGTTTGGAGGAAGAAAAATATGATACCTTGGAGTTTATTGCGGATACAAAATTAGCCGATACATTAAAAGAACAATACTCGGACGAAATTATCTCCTTGCTTTTAGAATACGGAATGAAATACTATATGGATGGATTACCCCCTATACCTAAACAGTTTATTGAAGCAGTGAATAAGACCAAGACCGAGAATAACGAGTTTGCGAAGTGGTTTTACGAACACTACGAGATCGGCTCACCCACTGATAAAGTAGCCATCTCGGCGATTGAAGAAATATCCAGTTATAAACGAAAAAATATTCCTAGCGAGTTGGCGGCGATTGGAATAAAGTGGAATAAAAACTTGTCTTTTGGTACAAAAACAGTCGGCGACAAAGAAGTCCGAGATTTGGGCGGGATTACGGGATACAAACGCATAGAGGAGGTTTTTGTTATGGTACAAGAAGAATAAGACGGTATATGGTGTGTTGTAATTAATTATTAAAATCGTTTTTTTGGTGTGGTGGGTGTGAAACCGGAACTGACGCCGTGACGCCACTGACGCCGTGAATCTGGATAGTATAACTATTTATAGATGGATTCTTATATTTCTATATGATACTCTGAAAACCTCGGCGTCACGGGCGTCAGGCGTCACTAATATAATAAATCGTTTTACCTACTTAAAGAAACAACCCTAACCCCTCTTTAAGTACTCTTTTAATATCTTATCATTAATTGGGGTCTTCATACTATACATATTCAAAAAATCGTCAAACTTGTCTATTATATCCTCCCCCTTTTTAACGTCATATTGGAAATAATAATCACAAGCAATACAATACCAACCACAATACGAAGATTTAACATCTTGGATTTGTCTATTGTTATACGGGATGGGAGAGAATGGTTCTAGAAACGCTTTGACTTCTTCGGGGCAGGGCAACCCAAAGCTATCAAAATAAACCGCGGTATCGGGGGAAAAGATACGAAAGAAGACCCAGTGTGTACCGTTTCCATCATCAGCATCTTGGAGATTAATATAATAACTACCCTCTACGGGTGTACCGGGTAATTTATCCTTACTAAACACACCCACCATTGGGAGTTTTAAATCACTAGCAATATCTTCAAGTTGAATATTAGATAGCATAATATAATATTCAAATATTTTAATTTACAGTACATTCGGATAAAGAACTCCCACCGAAGTCGCTTTTTTTCACCAAGTTCACAATAGGAATATACAAGTGCGATTTATTAGGGTTAAAGTTGGTATTGTTATATTTAACATACCCAGCCATATCCCTCACAGAAGCCAACCCACCGATGGACTCAAAATTATCATCAGT
>Ga0181346_1000542_pt1 | contig 16572 bp, 19 predicted proteins | sample Su13VDMM15DN_FD_130100 | JGI IMG/M metagenome (GOLD analysis project Ga0181346, IMG submission 130100) | Freshwater viral communities from Lake Michigan, USA - Su13.VD.MM15.D.N | ecosystem: Environmental > Aquatic > Freshwater > Lake | place: USA: Michigan | collected 2013-07-15 | reverse complement strand
CAAAAAAAGACTTAAATTACCATCCTATGGGGATCCGGGTAAATCCGGGTAAATTCCGGGGGAAAATATGGCTAAAATTGTATTGTCAAAAATTATTGAATAATAATTTTTATCAATTAAATTTATTTTACATTTTTTCTTAATTTAGCAACTTTTGCTTTTTGAGCTTTAGAAACTGGAGTATTAGCAGGGACAACGAATTCTCCCTTGTGTAAAAGTGATAATCCTGTCTTTTTAACTCTGCCACCTTTTTTGTAGGAAGGAGTAATTTCTGCTCTCGGCATATAATACGCTTCAGCTCTCGGTAAATCTCTACCATTAATATGGTCATCTTCTCTTTCCTCCCATCCAACTTCTCTAAGATATTGCGGTAAACCTCCAATTATTTGAGCAGACGGAACAATCGGTTCAGGTACAATCTGATTTAGCCTTTGATTATTTTCCCATTGTCTTTGAGTCATTCTTAAAACTTCTGCAGGCGTAACTCTCCTTTGTGGTGTACTTAATAGATTTGCCAACATGTTTGGATCTATTTCATTTGGATTTAAAGGTGGATCATTTTGTACTCTATTTCTTCTTCTGCGTCTTCTACCAAAAAACCATTCCATTTATATAACATTAAATATAAAATAATTATTTTATTTTGTATTTAATTTATCTTTTAGATTTTCTTCCTTTTTTTCCTGCTTTTTTTAGTTTAGCAACTTTTGCTTTTTGTGCTTTAGTAACTGGAGTATTAGCAGGGACGACAAATTCTCCTTTGTGTACCATTGCTAAACCAGTCTTTTTAACTCTACCACCTTTTTTAAACCATGGAATCATAGACCCCCCTGCCTTTCCTAAAATTCGCCCAATATCGCCACCAGTAGAACCTCCAAATTTTGAGCCTAATGCACCGCCTAATGCTCCGCCTAATTCTGAACCAAGTAAACCCATTTTATATATATTAATAATTAGATATTATTTTTTTATTTTTATTTTTTTAATCTTAGGTTTAATTTTTGGAATATTATTTTTTTCCTTTAATAAATTTTCAGCTTGAGGTATAGTATTTAAAGATCCATAAACAAATTGATTAAATACATCATCATAACCAATAGGATAAGTATCTCTACTTAATTTCTTTAAAAATCTATTTTTTCTAATTTCAATTAAATAATCTTCTTCACTTTTTTCTACATCTTCAATAATAACATCTTGATCATCTTTATAATTTAATTCAGGTAAGGGTTCTTCAGATTTTTCAGGTTCATTACCAAAAACTTCAACATATTGTTCTTTTGATTCTTCTGGTTCTAAATTTTTTAATCGTGAAAATATATTAGATAAAGCATTTACTCCGCTATTATGTAAATTTTCAAATTTGTTATTTAAATCAGATATTCGCTCATCAGATGATATATTAGATAATAATTGTAATTGTAATTGATCATTCTCCTTTTTATATTCGGTTATCATATCACCTAAACTTTTGGTCGTTGAATCTTGAAATTTACTTAAAGCCGTCTCTTGTTGTCGTTGTGTTTCAGCTAATTGTTTGGATAATTTAATATTTTCTTCTTGTTGATTTCTGGTAGCTTCATCTAATTTCTTTTGTAAATTGGCCGAATTATCATAATAAGTAACCGCGGAAGGAAGATAAGGCATATAAGAAGTTGGACCATAATTTATTTTTTTGGTGGCTGGCTTTTTTGTGGCTCTTCTCTTTGGAATTTTCTTTTTGGAATCTCCAATTTTTATATTAATATTAATATTTGGTTTTTTTGCTAAAACTTTTTTTCTAGGCATATATATATAATGGTAGATAATATAACTAAAGATATTTTTAAGGCATCATATGACAATCCCTTAGATGCAGAAAAACGTTTAGCTCAACATGGTTATAAATTTCAATCCGATATCTCATCACCTGAATCCAAAGTATTTTTAGATCCAGAAGATAAACCAATTATTTTACATAGGGGAACTCATCGTGTAGAAGACTGGGGGACAGACCTCAAATCAATTTTACTAGGTAAAGAAGGCAGACGAACCCGAGAAGCGAACGCATTAACTAAACAAGTCCAAGAAAAATACGGAAAACCAGTTACCGCATATGGGACATCACTAGGTGGATTTCTGGCCGAAAAATCGGGCGCCGAAAATGTGGTAACCTATAATAAAGGAGTATCACCAAAAGATATATTCAAGAAAATTAAGCCAACACAAACCGACATTAGAACCAATAAAGATATAATAAGTTTACCATCAGTCTTCCAACGAGGAGGAAAGAAGAAAACCGTTAAATTACCATTTTATACTGATGTAATTAGCGCGCACTCTACAACAGTCCTATAATAATAGTGGCAATAAATGGAGGTAAACCATATTTTAATATTAGGATATTAACTATATGTTCAATTGGTGAATATTGTGCCAACTGATAAATTAAAAGCGCATAATCAAAATTATTACTCCTTAAAAATTGGATAATTGAAAAGTCGCGTCCGACCTTAATTATATTTAGAGTAATTTTTTTTTAAAAAACTCATAAATCCCAGTCATAAATAATTTATAATATGATTGTTTCTTTATTTTCTTATTAGAATGTAAAAATTCAATGTTATTCTCGATGGATTTTAATTCGTCAGGACTAAATACAAATAAATTGTTCATAATTTCCAAACACAATTGCTTTTTGTCCAGTTTATCTTTTTTATTAATGAGATATTCCAATAAATTACAGATCAATAGTAGGAGTTCAACATCTGATTTATATTGTGTATAGTTAGGAAGTTTTTTGATACGTTCAATGATTTTATCTTTTACTTCCGAGGCTTTGGCATCTTTAAATAGGTTATTCTTTAAATTAACAACGTCTAGACTCATTATAATAAAATATAAATTTAATTTTTAATTTTGTTTGATATAAATATGATTTGGTCGCATCTCCGGGCCCTAGATAACGCGGTATAAATCAAATTATAATCAAAAGTAGAATCCATATAAATAATAATTTTATTAGTGTGTGTTAGTTGTGAACCTTGAAATGAATGAATAGTATGAAATAAACTTTCGTAGTAATTACGATGTGATGGTTTTGTGAAGAGAATATCCCCTCTATATTGGCCTTTTTCTGGTACTGAATTTTTGATCACATACTGGGGAGATGTACCTTTGGAAATGAAATATTTACTTAATGGACAATCAAATATTTTTCTATTAACTAATTTAGTTGAATATACATCTTCATCATCTGCTTTTGTAACTAGTTTTTCAATTTTTTTAATATTAGAATTTAGGGCACTAATACCGATGTCATCATCCGCAAAATTAATATCTTGCGAATCCATATAAGTAAAATTATTCTTAGTCCAACTGATAAGTTCACCGATTGATTTTTTAGCTTTCATCATAGTTCTGAGTTCTGACAATTTGGTATTTAATTTAGTGTCAAATCTAAATGATTTAGTATAAGAGATATATTGTAATTTCTTGATGGATGAAGGATTAACAACTGAATTAATAGCACATTGATAAAATTTGCCATCATAGTCAACATCACCTAAAACAAATATAAAAGCATTAGGGAATTCTTTAATGACTTTATTAATGGTTGATTTTTCCATAAGAGTTGCTTCATCAATAATAACTAATCTAACGGAGGTTTTTGACATTTGTTCGACTTTGGTTCCATTATATTCACCCAATAATTTTGGTAATGATGTGCCGATGATGTGAGGAAATGCTTCTTTTTGTGTGGCAATTAGTCTCCATGCGCAAGTACTATAAACAGTTGTACCTCCATGATAGAAATTTTTAGAATTAAGAAGCGAGTAAGTTTTACCAGAACCCCCAGCTCCGCCGATATATACAATTCTACGTTTAATAATTAGGCTTAATTTTTGGAAATTAGTAAATAATGGTTCAACATTGGAGAACATTGATCGTTCGCGAACATAACCTATTTTATAAGGTCTAAATATTCCATCTAGATTATTATCTCCCATATCTACCCCATCGTCTAAATCATATTTTGGCTTAGGTTTGAAAATGTTTTCAATATTTGCTTCTTTCATACTGAAGGCTTCATTAATAATTGGAACAGCATCAGCTTTTAAAATAATGGAATCCAATTTAACCCCGATAACATCATCAATATCGTAGGCCAATAATAAATTAAGTATTTGAGTCACCACATAAGAATGAATATAAATAGCTATATGCTTGTATGATGTAAAATTATTAAGTTGATTAACAATCTTATATAATCCATCGTCAACTCTATATAATGCGCGATTTTGTGCTTGTGTTTTATAAAAATCATTATCCGCATGTAATGGTTTTATTTCCATTAAAGTTGTATTTGAATCTCTCATAAGCAAACCCCAAGCTTTGCAATAATAAGCTAAACCGTCTTCTTTTTGTAGAAATTTGTCATTAAATCCAATATCAACAGATGGAGCATAAGAACAAACCAAAAATTTGAATTGGCAATATTTACTCAATAAACAAACGTTAGCTGATGATAGCACATGAACGGAATCCTTCACAAATCCATAATATGATAATTTTTCAGTTGTTTTTAATATACGCACTTCATAAAACCCGATTAATCCGTTAGATGTAATTTCATTAAAATCATTGATGGTAAAAGTTTCTGATGGTTTATAAGTGATAAAACTACCCGATGGAACCCCATGGTAAAATCCATTTAATTCTTTGTTTGAATATGAATAATAAGCTTTTTTGAGGTCAACTTCTTTATATAATGAATTATTTGGAATAACGTCTGTTTTAAAAATTGTGTGCATGTTAAAATCATAACCTTCCGTTATAATTTTATAAATGTCTGAGTCTGATTTGATTGATAATTGAGATAAATTGTTTGTTTCTTTCCATTGGTCAAAGACTGTTTTAAAGTCTGAATCGGCTTGTTTATAAGTTCCATCAATGGTATATAATTTGCCGAATTTTTCCACATAAAAAGGATGAATTGCTTTTAACATTTTATATTCGCTTTCCTTAACTGTGGTTATTTGACTGTTGGCGCATTTATATAAATCCAAATGGTTATATTTTGTGTTGATAAGTTCGATGTGAAAACGGTTAAATTCTGATTTATTTAAAACTATATCGTCGAATCCAATTAAATCTTTAATGGTAACTGATGCTTTAAAACTAATGGCTAATTCTTCAATTTCTGCTAGGTTATAAGGTTTAGCGTAAATATCGCGTTTATCAACTAATTTATTTAAGCAAGCTTTGGCGTTTCTGTTGGTTTCTGCACGAGCTTGGAAATATTCTACAAATGCATCATAAACACATGTACCCACTTGATTGGCTCTAAATAATTGGATTAATCTAGCTTTAGGGTCGTGTTTTTGAACCTTTGCAAATGCATATGTATCAAGTACCACATAACGGTTAGGATCAACTAATTTGTCGCCTTTGGATGTATTATAAGTTTCTCTAATGAATTGTCTAACTATCCATTCGAGGTCAGAACCTAAACTAATGTATAAATTAATTTTATGTTTAATATTACCATTTATAAAATCACTTTTGAAGAATTCAATTGATAATGGTTTCCATTCGTCATTTTGTGGCATTGTTCCGTCACCATTATAAAAAGTAACTTTATGGATAAATAAACTATTTGGTTTAGCTTTCGCCATCTTCTTACATTGTGCATAATGAACCCATGAATCTACTAAATCTAAATTTTTTTCACTGATGGTTAAACTGATGGATTTCTTAAGACCTGACGATTCTTCTTTTTTTGCTTCAATTCTATCAACTGCTTTAATAGAATTCTTATTTATAGTTCCGGATTTAGTAACCTTAACTTTTTTTAAAGCTTTTTCTGCGGATAATATTGATTTATATCCATTAGCTAGGTATAATTCCTTAACGGTTTCATACATCGGATTTGACTTGTATAGTCTTAGTTCGCGGTCGAATTTTCTAGACCTTTTTTCTTGATTTGGAGGTAACATTTTATTGTATTAATATTGGATAGAAAATAATTCTCTAAATATATTTTTTTTAAATTATTTTTTAAAAAAACTATATAATAATTTGGCTAAAATTTATTGTCTTTAATGAACCACTTAGGAAATAACCTAAATTCATCTTGTTTAATACGGTATTTTTCCGCATAATATTGACGCAAAGCATCACCTTTTTTCGCATAATAATCATCGTTATATTTCTTTCTATTTTCTGGTTTATCTAATTCTAACGTATTTTTAATTCCATATATATATTCTTCTTGCATCTTAAATCCCATCTTTTTGAGTATTTCTTTATTGGATTTGACTATATTAATAATCATGTTAATTTCTTCATCGGTCATTTTCTTATTATAATAAACTAGATATTTTTTTTTAAATATATTTTTATTATTTTTTAACCATTTAAAAATACCTCACGGGAATCCTGTGGCTTCAGACCCAAAGGGTCTAAAGACTCACCATAAAAGTTTATCGGCATAATAACCAGGACTATTAGGTACATTCCGATCTGATTCATGGCGTGATTTATATAATGTTCTTCGTTGGTTAGCATAGGTTAACCCTTTCTTCTTAATCCAATTCGGGAAATCCATCATTCCGCGTGCACCTACTGATGCTATTAATTTACCATTTTTATATACGTCAATTTTCTTAGATGGTTTAGTCGATGGTTTAACTTTAACCCCTAATTTATCGGCTTGTTTTTTGGTGTAATCCGTTATTTGATAGCTCATTATAATAAACTTAGATTATTTTAAGATTATATTTTTTACAAATCCAATCGTAAATATATTTATCGTCTGAACCCCAATCATAATAATCATAACCCCGTAATATGTCGGTGGTTGCTTTAACTAGGGATCCATTTGTGTCATAAAATTCTGTTACAATTGTAGCACTTACATTAAGATCTATTTCGGTTATTTTACATCGAATGGTGTTTATGGTTTGGGTGAAGATCGTTTCAATTGGTTCAATTAATATTCCAGACATTTATATAATAGACTTAGATTTTAATAATTCAATTATATTATTCATTTTATTCTCTAATTGAGATATAGTCTGTTGTTGTTCTTGAATAATTTTAACTAAATAAACAGTTATTCTATCATAAGAAATCCCCATTATTTTCTCTTTTGCGTCTCCATTAAATTGTACTAATTCCTCAAATCCTAAATCATTTATTTCTTCAGCAATAAAACCAATATATCTGTTTGATGTATTACCGCATCCTTCTTTTGGATTATAAAAAATAGGTCGTAATTTCATAAAATTATTCATATTATACATATGATCATTTTCAGAAATACTTATTATATTTTGTTTAGTATTTCGTGATGAACTACAATAAACAATTTGATATGATGTTGGTCCACCAGTAACACCCATATTTGGAAATGTAGATGCACTTGAAGGTAAAGGACCTACATTCCAACTACAATTAGTTCCAGATGTAGTATTAAAATTTAAAGTATTATCAGTTAAATTTACATTACCACTCGCACTAAAATTATTATATACATTTACAGCACCATAAAAATTTTTTACACCGTATATAGATTGTGTATTTGCTAAATCCACATAACCATTAGGTATAGAAATTGATGTAAATGTTTTTGTTCCTGATATGGATTGATTAGTTGATAAATCCACATAACCATTAAGGACTTGAGATTGTGATATAGAATTAGACGGTAAAGTTACTGTTCCTCCAACTGAAAGAGTCCCATCAATTTGAACTGTGTCAGTGCTTCTTCCAATTCTTACGCTATTGGCGGTTGAATTCGTAACGTCTGACCCAATTGATGTCGCGTAATTTGCCGATGCTTTTGCGTTATATCCTATTGCAGTAACATTAGTAACATTTTCAACTGTAGAATCGGATAATGCTCCAACTAAGGTGGATTTATTTAAAATATTTCGTGTGCGTCCTGCCTGATGACCAACTGCGGTATTATATTCTGAAAGTCTATTTGGAGTCACAAGATTAGCGTTTCCGTATAAGTTTTCTAAACTGAAACAACCAACTGATGTATTATATCTATCTAATGTTTGAAATTGACTTCTATAACCTATTGCGATACATTCCTGTGGTATATATGACTGGTAACCAGTTCCTGGATATCCGCAGAAAATGTCTGATCCTAAAGCTACACAACGACGTCCACAACCTGTTCCATTAATTGATTCCGCTGAATTTCCGCCTTGATTATATCCAATACAAACATTTTCTCCAGTAGTATCACCAGATTTTGCTATATATGTACCGATTATAATATCTTTATTGGCATTTGGACAAGCTATTTGTTGACCAACTATAACGGATTTGGTTGATGATGTGACTGGATTCGCTGCGTTAGTTTGTATTGCGTAACCGATGTGTGTACATTGTGACATTGATGTTCCATTAGGACTAACTGTATCTCCAATCATAAGACAAAAACTATTAGATGCTCCTGAACGTGTTCCAAATACACCATTTAAAACCAGACATGAAGTATTAGGAGATGGTAAATAAAAACTTGGAGTTCCGATTAATGATAATGAATTAAAAACACTTAATCCATTTATATAGGCATTATTTAATATTGATGATGTTGAACCAAGATAAGCTTTAGTTGTTGATCCGGATTGTGTATCGGTTAAAAGAAGTGCCGAATAATAAGTAAGAGTAACTCCTGCAATCGCCCATGCAAATAAAGTTCCGGCTACTGCTGTATCTGCAGGCGTCCATCTGATGTATGATGCCCCTGAAGAAGTTACCGTAAATCTCATTGTACGTTTAACCCATTGTAATGTTGCTCTAGTAGCTGGATCTGCATAAGTGTATGATTCGGTTGAGTTTTGCATCGTAACCGTTAAACTTGCAGTTAGTGATCCACCATTAGAACCACCACCCCACATTGACCAAAAAGTTAAGATATAATTTCCTGGTGTAAGATTAGATAATGATTGTTGAAGATAAAATGCATTTCCTTTATATGTATAGTGTCCGAGTTGATAGTTGTATCCACTAGGTGGTCCAGCCCAAAAAAGTCCCGCATTACCGTTACGCATCCATAAAACTGTATTTGATCCGGCACCGTTCCATGTCCAACCGTTATTTGTATATGTTCCGTTTAAATTTGATTGTAATGTTTGAGGAGGATCCGGAGCAGTAAATCCAGTAAATGAAGTAAAATTAGGATTAGTTAATGTATATGGTACGGTAGGAGTATCAAAATTAGCATTTCCTATTACGTCAAAAACATTAGTTGTATTTGCTTTTCCGATTGAAATATTTGAAAATTGTTTTCCGATAGTTACCGATTGGATATTTGTTCCCAAGTCTAAAAATCTACCGTCTGCGTAATTTTTGGTAATTAATTGGGTTCCTAAACTTGGCGTTACTGTTGATCGTGGTAATGTATTAAAAAATTTTAATCCGGTTATTGTTTGTTGAGTATCCAAATTAACATAATTTGATAAATCAATACCAGCAACTTTATCATCTACATATTTTTTATTTGACAATTGATTATTTGTTGTTGGAACAATAGATGATTCAGGTAATGTCGTAAATGTTTTTAATCCGCTAATGGTATCTGCACCATTTTTAGTTACATAATTTGTTAAGTCAATTGAATTAAATTTTGTATCAACATATAGTTTATTTGTCAATTGATAATTAGTTGTTAAAGTAGATGAATTTTCGGGTGGAACTGTAAATGTTTTAATACCATTAATAGACTCATTTAATGATTCAGTTTTATGGACAAAATTATCATCAACAAATTTTTTGTTGGTTAATTGATTATCTGTTGAAGGAACTAAACTTGATTCTGGTAATGTGTCTGAAAATGTCATTTTTCCTTTTACCGTATGGATATCGGTAGATAAATTACCGCAATAAAAATTTCCGTTAACTGTTAGGTCTCCATCAACTGTGTGCGTATTAGAATTTATATTATCGGTATTAATATTAGATGCAGTTATATCTCCATTTTCCATGATTGCTTCACCATCTGATATTGTAATGATTCCGTTCATTGATTTACTATTATATGGAATATTAGTTAAAGTACTCATTATATAATATTATATTTAACATTAGATAATAATTTTTCTAAATCTTTTTCAGAGATATTCTCGACTGTGTTAATTAACACGGCAAAAATTAAGTACCAAACTGTATGGTCCTAATTCATTTCTTCCAACTATATTATAAGCTGTAGCTGTTCCAACTGATCCGGATTTATCAACTATATAAGTTCCTGTTCCTCCATTTCCTGTTCCATAACCTACTATTTTATATGTGGTTCCACTTAATACAATATTTGTTCCTATTATTAGCGATCCTGAACTAACTGTTGCTATAGTTAATGTTGTTTCACTTAAGGTGGCTGTTCCTGCTGATGTGATAGCTAATTGGTCATCACTAAATAATCCATCATTTACTGTGTTTCTTATGGTAATTGTAAATTCATTTTGTGTTGGTCTTGAATTTAAATAAATTGGCGGATTATCCCTTAAATTTGTGGATAAATAAGCTAATTGATTAGTTCCGAGATTTGAACCATATTTTAGTGCTCCTATGCATTGGGTCCCGTTCATACCGCTTGTTGTTCCTGGAGTAAATTGATTAGAACTTAGTGAACTCATGAATATCTGGTAGGTATAATTTCCCTGAAGAATTTGAGACGATGATGTGAAGGCCCATGTCATTTCATATTGAGTTGTTTCTGGATCTGATGCAAACACTGCGTCCCAATCTATATAATATCGTAAAGTGCCACGGTTAGGATAAGAACTTGAGTCTAAGTTTTTTTCTGAGTTTATTATAACATTTTTTGATTCCATTAAATAGGATAAGATATTTTTTAGATTATTTTTATGTTTAATCGATTAATTCAAAATTTAGCGTTAGAATATAATGACCTGGATTTTGTCCTCCACCACCTATTTGATCAATTGTTGCTGTTTCTATTTCCGTTGATAAAGTTCCTGTAGCAAATCCATAACCTAACATAACTTTATAAAATTGTATTGGTGTGGTTGGTGCATACGGTTGACCTCTATAATCAGAATTAAAATCGACTATTTTATTGAATCTTGTGTATCCTCCGGTTTGGTACCATAAAACGGAACCAATAAAAAATCTCGCTCTAGTTGGTACTTCTCTTAATCCTCCTACATCTGTTGTATTATTTCCTTTATTCATTATCCCTGCGGATGCTTGTTTTCCTGTATCATCAACCCACAAAAAATTAGAAGGTGTTCTTATGTTAATTGTTAATTGGCCATTATGTGGTCTTGAATTTAAATAAATTGGTGGATTATCATCAAGATTTCCATCTAAATAACCTATATTAAAATTAGTGTTTGAATTTGCCTGATATAAGTTTCTTCCACGTTGTTTTAATATTCCTAAATTAATGGTATTGGTTGCTCCATTGGTTATTGGTTCTAAGTTAGAATCTAATCTGAGACCTTCCAACTGTATATAAGTGGTATCGCGAGCCGTTAACATATTACCAGATCCAGAATAAGACCATGTTAACTTATATTTTCCTTGCGGTAATACCCGTTCCCACTCAACTGACGGAAATTTTACGGTGTGTGTGTTTGTGTCTATGTTGGTCATTTGTCCTTCTCCTTTTACTGAGTTAAATATAAAGTTCCAACTTCGGGGCATATACTAGACCTAGATAGAAAAAATTATATTTTTTCTATTATAGTCCTATAAGGACGTATACGTGACTAAAAAGTCACCTGTGGCTTTTGCTTTGCAAAAGACTCACGCCTTAAAAGGCTATTGTCTGAAACCTAGAAAAATAATTACGGGAGGTTTAGGAATTGGCTTTGGTTTTGGTCTTTGTAATCTCATTATACTTGTTAATAAAAAATATTTATATGTTTTTTATTAATCAATTATTAGTTCATCAAAATTTTTAAATAATCGTTGAGAGTCTGTATTTATAAATAAAAAATTATGTGGTTCATCAAATACTATTTTAGATATTTCCATCGCTTGGTCTTTATGTGATTCTACCAATTCCTCAAATACTTTAGACAATTCCATTTTGCTAACCCTGAAAATAAATAGATTGGAAAACAATTTCCTAATATCTGGTTCTAATGATAAATATGTCTGACATAAGAAATAAATTGATATATGCATGTGACGGCGGTTGAAAATTATCTCTTTAAGTAGTTTTTTTACTGATGTATCCCGCAAGTGTGCGCCCATATCATCAAAAATAATAGCATGATTATATTCTGGTTCTTCTTTTATTTTATCTAAACAATCTGATAGCGTTTCAACTGTTAATTCGTCGTATTTCTGGTCGTCTGGAATTTCATCAAATATATCATCTTTCATTGATGCTCTCGATGGTGTTGGTTGAAATAAAAATATATTATGATATACACAACGGAGTAGCTTCTTGTTTTCGAATAATGAATATAGCAATGAGGTTTTCCCCGAACCGGGTTTTCCTAAGAATAAATTCGTGATGTTGTTATTTAGAAATTTAGTTAATTCGTAATTATCTAATTTGGGATGTAGTTTCTTATCACACATCATGATACATTGTTTCATTTCTGGTTTAGCATTTTTTTTTATTTGTATTTTACTCATATATTAAGTTCTAGATATTTATTTTTATCATTTTCCGATTTAATTCTAGCCCTTCTTATTTTACCGTATTCACGATTATATTCTTTAATTTTATCATTTTGTCTTCTTTTAGCCATAATCGCTTCTTTATTATTAACCCAATAATTATGTTTTTGTTCTTTAGTAGTTGTATGAGGATTAATCATATTCAATGTTGAATTTAGGTTCTCGTACCAATATCTCTCTCTTGACGATGCCTGAAGCCTATTTTCACAAGGATACTCTTCAACCATAACCATTGTCCAATTATCCCAACCGCCATTATTGCGTATCGTTTCATATAATTTTAGTTTGTAGTTTGGTCGCGTTTCATTTAGACAATTAAATTTATGGTCTGCCTTTCGTCTATTAAAATTAGTTGTATGTCCAACATAAATATCTTTAACTAATAAATCGTTGCATACAACTTTATAAATAATCGTTTTATCATATTTAATATCAAGTTTCGGCATAAGGTAATTTATAAGTAATTATAAATATATTTCTTTAAGTCGTTTTCACTTAATCACTGCTTGATGCTCACTTGTTTATTCATTAAATCAATTTCTAGAATAGCATCATAATTTAATGCTAAATATACATTATATAATTGATTAGTTGCATTATTGGTATTAAGATTAATAGTTATTGGGCTATTTTGGGAACTAATTCCAGTTAATAGTGCTCCTTTAGTATTTAATTTTTCTAATGAAACACCTATTATTACTTTTGATGGATCATCTGCTGTTGTTACGGTTGATCCATCTTCATATTTGAAAAATTCATATGATGAGATAGACATTTGATTAGTTCTATCATATATAGAACCTACTGCTCTTCGGAGTTCTTGAATTATACCAACTTTATTATTTAGGAATGAAATTGGCCTCTGCGGATAAGACACGCCCCCACACTGAAGGTTTATATCACCAGATCCCTTCGAAGGATCAAAACTATCAAATATACCATTGACACCATATGCTGAATTTGTTCCACAAAACATAATATAAGCAGATTTAATTGATGCTAATCTTTGATTATAAACTAATGAAATATTTCCAGAAGATCCAGAAGCAAGATTAGTTGATGAATTGGCGAATGATTCACTTTTTATGTATAATTTAGGGCCCATATTCATAACCATATTCTCAATCTCTGGACCAAAATCAATAACTGAAAAACATAGTTCAAAATTAGTAAAATATCCTCCTGTCGGTTCTGATACTCCTGTCGTGGAAGTTAAAATATTAGCTAGAGAATCCATAGTTAATTGAATTCTAATGGATGGCATAGCAAAAACTGGTAATAATTTTTCACACGAAGTTAATAATGAACCAACCAAATTACCCGCTACTGGTAATTTGTTAGTTGTATTGATCTGCAAAGTTCTTCCATCAAATTTATTAGTTGCTGGATTGCTAGTAGTAGAATCATTATATCCAAATAACGCTTGATTTCCAAATTTCATACCAATATCATATTGTGTGTTCATAATTAGATGACCTGCAATAAGATTATATTGATTTATTGATTCTACTACTTGAGATCCTATAATTGTTTCAAGTCTTTGAATAGGAGTATAAAGTGGACATGCTCTAATATTTGTTGCAGTAGCTCCTACTGTATAGTTTTGAGTGTATTTTAGATAGATGCTGGTAGGATCTATAAATCCTCTCGAGGGCAAATCAAAATAAATTATTCCATTGGTAGTTGTAAAACTTGCATTAGTTGGATTTATAGTTTGTGTCCATGATTGTGCTTGTGGTAAAGCTGGTAATTGTTCTGCATAGTTTAAAGTTTTTGGTAAAGTTAAAGTAGCCATAATATATATATTATTGATTAGAAATTATTTTTTTTGTTTTTTTATTTATATCATTTTGGATTATAGCCACATGGTTCCCTTATACTCTAGAATCTGCGATTCTGACGCTATGCCATTAAAAATTCTAATTCTTCCAAATCTTTATTTTTTATAGGTTTTTTTTCTATTTTATCTTTTATAATTGATTTTCCGACAATATCATTAAATTGAGTTTCTGATTGTTGAAAATATTTTTTTGTTAAGTTTATTAACCATGTCATTGTCCAATCGCAATTATTAAAATCAATTAAATTATGATATTCATCAGTTATTTTTATGTCTATTTTATCTATGGTATCGGTATTAATTATATGCTTATGTGTTGTGTAATTGTGATAATTTATCATTCCCCATTGTGTAGCTTCAACTGGAATTGTCGCCATTAAAATATCTTGACCTCTTGTTATTGATGATGCATTTACCGATGGTAATTCTTGACTTAGAATCGATAAACGTTTTATTCCTAGAAGGTTTAATGGATATGGTGGATTTATTTGATAATTTCCGCTTATTATTGTGCTAGTTATTACTGAATTTTTTTCGAATCCTAAAATTGGGCCAATAGAATAAGGTATATTATTATAGATTGTAAATGTCTTATTGTGAGTAAAATTTAATTTTCCCGTTATCTTATTAAATGTTATGGTAAAATTTGCATGTTGAAGTTTAGATGATAATTCAGTAATTAGTGAGTTCGCGTTATAATTTCCTTCGGTTATCTCATAGACTATAGGTAGTGCGTTATCAATAGATAATTTGAAATATTTATTGGAATAATTTATTGTATAAAAACTAACTGGGATTTGGGCGTTTAATAAAGACATTTCAATACGCACAATTTCAGGATCTTTTTTTACTAATCCTATTAGTTCAAATAATACATCAGAATTATAGTCTGAATTTAATTTTACTGTTGCAGATTCTGATGATAAACTCAATAGTTTTGATTCAGTATAGAAGTTCATATAATATAGTTTAGATAAAATTATATTATATAAATATAAAACTTGGCTTTAATGGGTTAGATTCAGTTGGTAGTCTTTTAGGTTCTTGTTTTGGTGTTGGTAATTCTTGCTTTATTTTTTGAAGGGCTTTTTGTTCAGCTAATTTTTTGATTTCATCTATTGGTGTTTCATCATCAGATATAGCATCTAATTGAACGTATTTTTTTAATTGTCTTTTTTTTATACTGATGGCTTTATTTAATATCTTTAATTCTAATTGTTGTTTTGCCTCGGCTACTTTACGGTCTATTTCTTGTTGCATTCTTATATTATCTTCTATTTTTTGTCCCATCTTTTCTTTCTTCTTTATATTACATAATTGGCGACCATATGCTAAAGCCTCTTTCGCTTTCTCAGAAACTTCCCTTTTCTTTGGTTGTTTTGGTTTTGTTATTCTAATTGCTTCTGTATCGTTTAAATGTTCTAGTTGTTTCAGTAATTCATCACGCTTTTTGTCGATATTTTCTTCTTGGACCGGTTCACAGGGTACACTGGGATCACTCATATATATATAAAACTAGATATTTTTTTCTAAACTATTTTATATAATGGTTAAAGAATCAGACGATCAAAAAGTAAAAAGATTAAGGAAAGAATATCAAAGAGCTAAAGATAGACAAAAGACAATATATATGCGTATCTATAAGTTTTTTTCTAAGTTTAAGTAATGAAAAAGTCTAAATCGATTAAAAAAGATTTAAATGAAATATTACCCAGTTACTACGAACGAAACCGTGAAAAATGCCTAGAATATCAAAGAAAATATAATGAGAAGAACAGGCTGAAAATTCATAGATATCAATCAATTTATTATGCGTCAAATTCTGAATTAATTCAAGAATCAAGAACTAAAAAAGAATCCGTTAAAGGAAATACTTTACCACCTATTGTTGAAAATCCATATAACGAAAAAACAGAAAAAGAAAGAAAAAGTGGTTTAATTACTTTTGGAATTTAATTGATAAAAATTATTATTCAATAATTTTTGACAATACAATTTTAGCCATATTTTCCCCCGGAATTTACCCGGATTTACCCGGATCCCCATAGGATGGTAATTTAAGTCTTTTTTTG
>Ga0181346_1000538_pt1 | contig 16645 bp, 18 predicted proteins | sample Su13VDMM15DN_FD_130100 | JGI IMG/M metagenome (GOLD analysis project Ga0181346, IMG submission 130100) | Freshwater viral communities from Lake Michigan, USA - Su13.VD.MM15.D.N | ecosystem: Environmental > Aquatic > Freshwater > Lake | place: USA: Michigan | collected 2013-07-15 | reverse complement strand
TGGGCGAGGTCTTCCACCCCCCTAGAAGCCATCCTACCACTTATTCAGGAGAAGAGGGACCTAAAATCTGCGCCGATTCTACAGTCCGCCGTATCATCTTCACAGGACGACCCAGCTCCACAGCCGAATGAATGACCACGGGCAGTCATTTTTACACGCCGTTCTGGCGATAATTCTAGCGATTATTACCCAATATCTCTTATACCTTTTTTATGTCTGATTCAGCCCTAGCCATTGCGCTCCCCGTAGGGGTCAACCCCTCCAGCCTCTACCTCCTGTGGCTCACCCTAGGTGGCGACTGCCAGCTTGCCGCGGCTGCGGCGCACATCCGCGTAGAGATTGTGCAGGCCTTGGAGCACGACTTCCAGTGGCGCGACCTTGCAGGCGGCAAGCTCGGTGTGAAGAACGCACAGGTCGAGCAGGAGGTCAATCGGGCCCAGAACTACGTGCAGAGCCAGCGCCTCCGCAAGCTCATAGACGGCGCGATACACGAACTCGAAGACCTGTCGGGCCTGCGCCAGTCCCTTGTCGAGGAGGGCAGGAACGGCGACGTTAAGATCACCGCAAAGCCGCTGGTCGAGCTGGCCAAGGCTGCCGAGGCTGTCCACAACCTTTCCTACCGCGCCCTTGGGGACGTGATAGCCCGCAACGCCGACTCCGTGAGCGACGAGACGGAAAAGATTAAGAAGCTGGCCATCGACATCGGCCGTGCCGCTACACACGCGGCGACGGTCGAGGCCACACGCACGAACAGGGCGGTCGAGGACGCACGGGTCATCAACATAGAGCCGTGAGACGCCCAGTCTTCAAGGACCGCAGGAAAATAGTCGGCAGGAAGCGGAGCCCCGTCGGCGTCGTCCACGACATGACGGGTAAGAAAAAGTGCCTCCACTGTAACGGCGTGTTAAGCCTGTCGAAGTTTGGCATTAACAAGATGGGCGCGCCCAAGTGCCTGTGTTTTAGGTGCGAAGCCAAGCGTCGGGTCGTGCCAAGTCGCATAAGCAAGGAGAACTCGAGGCTAAAGAACCGCGAGCTATTGGAGACCCTCAGCCTCACAAACACGTGTGCAAGGTGCGGCGACCTGAAGGGCCCGTTCTCGTTCTTCCGCCGCACGCCACGTGAGCACGGCAAGGCCTTCATGGTGTCGGAGGCCGTGCAGCGTGGACCGCTGGCGTTGCAGCGTGCCTTGGCGGTCAGCGACGCCCTGTGCCCACGCTGCACGCTGATCAAGCGCCGTGAGCACGCAAAGAGCACACACCCCCGCAGTCTCGTAGCCCGTCCGATGCCCTACAACACCGCGCCACGGACGCCCGCCCGCCTAGCCGCCCTGTTCCCAATGCTGAAAAACGAAAGAAGGGTTGAAGTGAAGGGATTTCCCCACAATACTCTGCCCACTACACCCATCGCCCTCCGCCGCTATGGAGACCGGATTGCGGCGGGGCACCACACCCTTGTTACGTCCCTGCCCGCGACACTAATAAAATCCATCCACCCATGATACACGAACCTAGTTTTCCTGTCGGCACTGAAGCCCGCGTGTGTGAGTTAATTGCGACGCGGCAGAAGATGGGCACCGTGAAATACGGCATAACCGTTGCCGAAAATCCACTGAAGCTCAAGGAGTGGCTACAGCACGCCTTGGAGGAGTCCTTGGATCAGGCCGTCTACCTTCAGCGTGCCATCGAGGAGCTGGACAACGAACTCTAATGATCCTCGACGATGTAATTGCCGAGGTGGCCCCGAAGCTTCACGCTGGCGACCCTGTCGAGGCCGCGCGGGGCACCGCACGTCACTTCAACATCGAGGCACAGATCAACACCAAGCTCGAGGCCTTCACGGTGCTGAACGCACTGCTGAATGCCGTGCTGGACGCCGACCGCTACGACTTGGCGGCGACCCTGCTGTGGACCCCGTCGGCGTTTACGGCCAAGCCACACTTCACACAGATGATCTTCGACGCGATGCGGACCGAGTCCCTCGTCGCGATTCAGGGGTGCGCGTCCGCCTCCAAGTCGTTCAGTCTCGGAGTCTGGCACTACCTAGACTGGCGTCGTGACCCCGAGGAAACGAACATCTCCATCGTCGGTCCGAGCGAAAACCATCTTAAGGCCAATCTGTTCTCCCACATCGTCGACCTGCACAACAAGTCGGCCATACCGGGCCCCGGCGTCGTGGGCGAGCTCCGCATATCCCTCGACCCGCACGACCTCTACGCGGGCATCCGCGGTGTGGTGGTGCCCATCGGAGCCCGTTCGTCGGGCCGTCTGCAAGGCTTGAAAGTGAAGCCACGCAAGCACCCACACCCGAAGTTCGGGACGCAGACGCGGGTCCGCGTGGTGCTGGAGGAGGCGGAGAACATACAGCCCGGTGTGTGGGAAGACGTCGGCAACATCGTCACCAACATCTCCGACGCAAACAACTACCGCTTTAAGCTGTCGGCCGCCTACAACCCCAAAGACAGGTCGTCCCCAATGGCGGTCAGGGCCGAGCCTATCGACGGGTGGGACTCCATCGACATCGACCGTGACGAGACGTGGCAGTCACGCCGCGGTTGGAAGGTGCTCCGACTCGACGCCTACCGATGCGAAAACGTCATTGAGGGCCGCGAGATTTACACAGGGCTCCAGACCAAGTCGGGCATGGAGAAAGTCATCCAGCAGGGTGGTGGCCTAAACACGCCGACGTATTTTACGATGGTGCGTGGGTTTTACCCCGTCGTCGGCGCTGACCTTGCAGTCGTGCACACGGCCTACTCTCAGAGGAACGGGCGCGCGGTGAGTTCATCTTTATTTCAGAGCCTGACACCTTTGCCTCGGTCGACGTGGCCGTGGAGGGCGACGACAACGCGCACATGGCCGTCGGCCGCGCGGGCCGTGCCTCAGGCTGGCGTAGTCTGCCGACCCTAACGTCGCCACAGGGTGACGTGACGATGTTCAAGAACGCCAAGGGCGACCGAGCGCACAGGTTCGTGCTCCAGATCGAGCAAATCGTTCCGCTGGCAAAGGGCGCGACTGATGCACTCGCCGAAGAGATCATCCAGAAGTCTCGCGCGCTTATGATCAAGCCCGATCATCTGGCGGTTGACCGCACAGGCAACGGCGCGGGTGTCCACGACCTCCTGCGCGCACGCCTTGGCCAGCAGGTGACAGGCTTTAACGGCTCCGAGAGCTGCACAACCCTGAAGATACTCGAGGACGACCTGATGACACCGTTCGAGGAGTATTCCTACCTGACGAGCGAGATGTATTTCGGCGTCAAGAAGTGGCTCGACGTTGGCGCGCTCCGGTTCTCGTCTGCAATCTCCGCCGACCCGCTGTTCCGCGAGTTCTCGGGCCGCCGATACGTGATCCCGACGGGCCGCGCCAAGACCCGCGTCGAGTCCAAGAAGGACTACAAGTCGCGGGGCAACCGATCACCCGACCGCGCGGATTCTGTGGTCATGCTGTTGCAGCTTGTCCGCACCTACGAACAGGTGACGCAGTCCCACACCGCCTCTTCCACAGGCGGCTCTTCCGAGCGGTATACTCCCCGCGTCGGACACACCGACACCTTTGATTATCTCTGAGTTCCGTAACATCTCCCACACATGAAGCAAGACGGCCTGTTTACACTTCACCACTTCCGAATCTCCGCGAAGATTGGTCGCCCACAAAGACTCATCTGCTTCTCCGACGTGCATCGCGAGGCTCCAATGCACGCCGATGACCACTGGAAGCGGTTCCTAGCCTACGCCAAAAAGAAGCAGGGTGCCCTGTTCCTCGGGCTCGGCGACTACCTTGACGGGTGCTCCACTTCCGAGCGTAAAGTTCTCGGAGAGCTCCACGAGTCAACGGAAGCCTCACTCGCTGGCGTTGCCCGCGGAATGACGCACCAGCTTGCCAACGAGCTTGCCTTTACCAAGAGCCGCATGATCGGGCTGATCGGCGGCAACCACTTCTATCCGCTCAAGGAGGGCACGTCCGACAGCCTTCTGGCCTCACTCCTACAGACCAATTACCTCGGGTGCTCGGCAATCATTCGCCTCACCTTCGACCTCGGAATTCACGGGGAAGTGGACTACGACATCGGGTGCCACCACGGAACGGGCGGCGGCGCGACTCCCGGTGCCACCTTCAACAACCTTGAGAAAATGCTCGACCGTTTCGACGTAGACCTCGTGCTCTCGGGGCACGACCACAAAAAGGGCTGCATACCGTCGCACCCACGCATGCGTCCAGTGACGCTGCCCGAGGGCGGACTGGCGCTACGGGAGAAAACCCCTTGGCTGGGCCGCACGGGAAGTTTCCTGAAGTCCTATGTTCCGGGTGAGGTGAGCTACAACGTCGACGCAGGTCGCGGGCCGTGTGCCCTCGGTCACATCGAGTTTGAAATCACACCTGTAAAAAGGAACGGACTCCTCGAGTTTGAAGTCCGCGGCACTTCCTGATCTACTCTCGGGGTGAAACTTAAACACATCTCTTCCTCCGCCGTCGCTTCGCGCTTGGCTCCCGACTTGCGGGCGCTTTTTGTTGAGTCTAAATCAGAGCGGAGCACTCCCCCTGCGGACACGTTCACAACCGAAGATTTTGCGTCCGAAAATAAGCTAAGCCACGCCTCGGCAAAGATGGTCATTTCGACGCTGGTAAGGAAAGGGAAAGTAAAAAGAGTAGGAGAGTTTCGCGTCGACGGGCTCAGAAAATTTCACTTTCAAAAATGCTAAAGCCCAACTCATCTCAGGTGCCCCCCGCGGGTTTCCACTTTGTGCAGAAGAGTAGGCTTGGCGAGCAGCGCATTGAGGGCTCCTCATACGAGAACGTGGCCGAGCAGGCGCTACGCTACCGCATCACCAACGGACTCGATCTTGGCGATCCCCTGACCGAGGTGTTTGATTACGTGTGCGGGCAGTGGCCTCACTTTTGCGGGGAGCCGTCCGCGCCCGTGGAACCCCGCGCAGGCGCCCCCGTGGCCACGCAGATGTCTTCACGCGTTTTGGAGTGGCTGGCGCGTCAGGCGGACGCCCGCGTGCGCGAGAACCCGTTCGTGCCCGACACCGAGACGCAACGACGCGCAGAGATATGTTTGCAGTGTCCGAACAACGTCGAGTGGAAGAGCAGTGGCTGCGGCCCTTGCATCAACCGCGCGCAGCAGTTGGGCAACCTCCTGCGGGGCGGCACCAATCCACTCTACCCTGCGCTCGGGGCCTGCCGAGTAATCGGGCAGGACAACGCAACCGCCGCCAGAATTAACAACATCCTTCCGACGGACAATGTATCCAATTCTCAACTACCTGACCGCTGCTGGCGGAAAATAACATGATTATCCCCTCGATCCCAAAGGCCCTGTCGTCCCTGTGGCGAACGCTCGTCGCACTCGTAAAACGTCGCCCTACATTTGCCGAAAAAATTGAGGTTGATTTTCGGCGTCGAGTGTGCAAGGTTTGTCCTTACTACTCCAAATCCCTAGGGCAGTGCAAAGTTTGCACATGCTTCGTCTCGGCAAAAACCCTCCTGTCCACCGAGTCGTGCCCTAAAGGATTCTGGAACAAAACCACATGAGCAATAGTTTCAAAACTGTCGACAGCGAAATTGTCTCCGCCGAAAAAAGTCGGAGCCGCGAACAACTGATCATCCGAGAAGTTGAAAACGGCTGGATCGTAACCGACGAGAATCCGTCCAATTACGGACGGCAGGGATTAACGTGGGTGGCCACGACAAAACAAGCCCTGTCCGAACTGATCGTTTCCCTAGTTTAATTTCCCATGATACCATTCCTAATCCTCGTCATCGGCTCAGGCCCACAGTGCGGAAAAACTGAAGCCCGCAAGATTATCTGCGAGCTGCTCGCGCAGCCGGGAGCCACATGCTCCTCCGCCATCTACTCCTTCATTGCGGCCTTTGGCACGCCTGAAATGAAGAAGTGGGAAGAGGACAAACTAGAGAACCGACCGAATTTGGTAAAGCTAGGCAACTGGCTTACGCAAGCTTCCGACGAGCCGTTCCCCTTTCCCGAGCTGCTCCGCGAGGGCGCGTATTCCCACGTCCTTGACATCGTGCGGTGCCCCGCCTCGCTGGTGTCCACCCTCGCCGTCACGGGCCACACTGTCATCGACGGCGTGCGCCGCGAGTCCGAGCTAAAGGCGGTGCGCGAAGCCTGCTACTTCTTCCGCATCCCGCTGCGAGTCATCTACGTCACCCGCCCCGGCACCTCCGCAACTGACAACTCTCAGCTCATCCCCGAAGACGCAAACGCGGTCCTCATCAACGACGGCGACTTAGATGACCTTCGCCGCCAGATTGAAGAGACCCTCCCGCTCATCGGTTTCCAGAAGAACGCCCCCGCAGAAACCCCTACCTCTGCGGAATAAGCCGTAGAATCTCGCCCACATGACCTCCGACTCGACGACGACTGGCACTATCAACACCCCCGAGGTCGATTCCGACCTGAAGCCAACTCGACGCTCGATCACCGACGTCAAGCAGCTCCACTCCATCGCCTCTACGCTGGAGGAGGCGTCCCGTGATCGCAACCAAAAGAACGGCCGCATCATGGCAAAGTATAACGCCGAGCGTCCCTACGAGCCGGACAAGCTGAAGGCCGAGAGCCTTGGGTGGAAGTCAAACTTCTCGACCAAGCCCTTGGCGGTGGCGGTGGACAAGATCGGCCCCCGCCTCACTCGGGCGGTAAACACGGCGCGATACCTTACGTCGGCGTCGCTCCCAGAGACAACCTCAAACGGGAAGTCCAAGACCGAGCGCTTCCGCCGCGAGATCACGAACACAATCCGCCGTTGGCCCGGCTGGCGTCCACTCATCAGCGAGATTGCACAGGAGAACGGACTCTTTGGATACACGTCAGTGTTCTTCGTGGATCGGTATTCGTGGAAGCCCTACCATTTCCGTCAGGACCGCTTCTTCATCCCCGACCAGACCAAGCAGTTTGCCGCCAACGTCCAAGTTTGGATGGGACACCAAGACCTCCAGATTCACGAGCTCCTAGAGACGGTCGGAGAGGACATCGAGGTGGCCAAGGCCGCAGGATGGGAGATTGACGCCGTGGCGCAGGCCGCGAACAACGCCGCGCCCAAGAGTTCGCTCAACCAGTCGTCTCCCTACACTGACGTCCGCCTCTATCAGGACGCGATTCGCGAATCCAGCATCCACTTGTCCCTGCAACAGGGTGCAAAAACAATCGAGGTTAATCACTTTCTCGTCCGCGAGCCCTCTGGCAAGGTGAGCTACTACCTCGTCGACCGTCGCGACAAGCAGCTCCTGCTCCGCCAGCAGCTCGACATTTACGACTCAATGGAGGCCGCCATCGTCCTCTTCTCATACCAGCAGGCAAACGGATTGCTGATGGGCTCCAAGGGCGTAGGCCGCGAACTTTACGAGGTTGCAGGTGCCGTAGACCGCGCACGCAACGAACTCGTCGACCGCCTCAATCTTTCTGGAAAAGTCTGGCTTCAGGGCTCGGCAAAGTCGCTCGACCGCATACAGCTTTCGGTGGTCGGGAACATGGTGCTCTTCCCCGACACTGTGTCAGTGCAGAGCGTGAAAATTGACCCAAACGTCGAGGCCTTTAGTGCGATGGACATGCAGCTTGTCCAGCTCATGGACCAGATTGCGGGTGGCGTCACCCCCAAGGAGTTCAAGGGCGAGCGTGTCACGGCCACGGCCGTCAACGTCTACACCGCCCGCGAGGAAGAGCGTCGAGACGACATCATCGAGCGCTTCCTGCTTCAAGTGGGCGACCTCGTGTCGGTGATTCAGCGCCGCCTTGTCTCCGAAGAGATGATCGACCCCGAGGTTGCCAAGCTTCGCGAAAACCTGCTCAAGTATATGAGCGAAGAGGAGCTCATTGAGCTCGCCAGCCAGCCTGCCCTTAAGACCGTCGCCGACTGGACTGAGGTCGAGGCGCAGCAGCTCGTAATGTTGGCCGCCGAGAAGCGTCAGGACCCGCTCTACGACCACGTCAAGCTCGAACGCATGGCCACGGCCGCCCGCACCTCACAAGAAGTTGCCGACGACGTCCTCCTCCCCGTTAACGACCCGACCGCCGAGACCGAGCAGGCCCAAAAGCAGATTCTTGAGAATCTGGTCCTCTCGATTGGCAAGCCCGTCCCCGTGTCTTCTCGAGACGGTCACCGCGTCCACACCCAGCTCCTTCAGGCCGATCTTCAGGAGGCTATGCAGGCCCAGAACCCCGCGGTCATTCAGGCCTACCTCGCGCACTGGCAGGCCCACATCGAGGCCGCCATACAGGGCGGAGACAAGGACTCGGATTGGTCGCAGGACGTCGCCCAGATACAGGGCATTGCACAGGCCCTTGAGCAGGCCCTCGCGCAGGCCGCCGCACCTGAAGCCCAAGTTCAGGAGCAGGCACCCGAGGCACCAGTGGAGCAGGGCGAGTCACTGATTCTGCCCCAAGATTTAGCGCCGCCTGAAGCACCCGCCGCCGCACCCGCGGTAGTGTAGTGAATTTTCAAATACATGCCCAACATCGTAGCTGAAAAGCCTGTCTGGACCGTCGCAGACGCCGAGGCTGTAAGTTTCTTTCTCGCGAGCCCGTCCGGGCGTCGCCTTATTGACGGGCTCCTCTATCGGAAGCCTGAATACACCACCTTTTCCTGCGCCGAGAAAAGACTGGTTGAATCCGGCATCGGAGAGGGATATGACAAGGCTCTCGCAGAGCTTGTTTCTCTCTCGTCATCTAAAAGCGCAACCTCGTAAACTCACATGGCCATCCAAACTGACTCGTCTGACACGTTAGAAAACCAGACCGCCCAAGACCTACTCGCTTCAGACGCCTCGTCGTCCGAGGCCCTAAGCGCATTTCGCACTACACTGGAGACCGAATCGCCAGCCGAGTCCACCGAGACCGAGCAGGAGACCAAACTCACCGACGAAAAGGCCGACAAGCCCACAGAAAAAGACGCCACCGAGGTCGAAAAGCCCGCCGAGGAAGCTGCGAAGCTTAAGGAAGAGACAAAGCCCGCCGCGAAGGGCAAGAAAAGCCTTACCGACGAGCTCCTTGACGACGAAAAGCCCGCCGAGGAGGCCGCAAAGCCTGCCGTGGTTGAAGACGAGTTCGACAAGGTTAAGCTCCGCGCCGACGCAAGTCCAAAAACACGCGAAACATTCGACGACCTGAAGAAAAAGTCGCGCGAACGCGTGGCCGCCGCCGAGTCCCGTGCCCTCGCACTCCAGCAGGAGCTCGAGAAGGTCAAGTTGACGCCATCCTCGGAGCTTCCTGAGCCCACTAAACTGGAACTCGAAGAGCTGCGCGCGTTTCGGGCCACCTTTGACGTCGAGCGCGACCCTGCCTTCGTGGAAAAGTTCGTCGCGCCACGTGAACGCATCTTCAGCGAGGCGTCGGTAATGCTAAAGAACCTCGGACTTAAGGACAGCGAGCTCGAAGCCTTCTCAAAACTGGCCGACGAAGACAAAATCAACCAGATTGCGGAGTGGAGCGACAAGCTGCCCGCGTCGTATCGCGTCCAGCAGTTAAAGCTCAACGCCCAACTGGCCAAAATCATCGACCTCGACGACGCCCGACGCCAGCACCTCGATGGCGTAAAGGTGAAGGCCGAGTCGATCCTCAAGGAGCGCACCGCTGCACCTGAAAAGCAGAAGGAAGAGTTCCTCGGGGCGCTAGAAAAGGAAACCTCCGCTATTGCCGGACGTGCCAAGTGGCTGCTTGACCAGCCCGTGCCCGCCACTGCAACTTCAGAGGAGAAGAAGCGCATAGAGAGCCATAACACGCGGGCCGCAGGCCTTCGCGAGACCTACTTGGCCTCCGCCATCGACGATTCCCCCAAGGGCCGAGCTGAGGCTGCGTTTGGTGCCGCCGCCGCGCGGTATTACAAGTCCGAACTTGCCGCCCGAGACGCCGAACTCACCGCCGTCAAGGCCGAGATCGACAAAATCAAGCGCGCGGGTTCGGTCGGGACAAAGGGCGCACTCACCAACGCCTCGCCAGACGGTAAACAGTTCCGAAACATCGACATGAACTCCTCCACCGACGCCGCACTCGAAGCGTTCCGAGCCACCCTCGGCCAGTCGTGAGTTACCTGTCGGCACTGGTGGTGGCCAAGTGCAGGAAACTCGGAGAAGTTGAGTCCGCTCGCTTCTTCGACGTTTCCGAGGGTCTGGTGCGCCAGTGGGTTGCGGGCACCAAGCCCGTCTCACTCCTTTCAGTGGAGAAGGTGTTCTCACCGCCCGCTGAAACGCCCGTCGAGGCCAACTGGTCGGGTCGGGACGTCATGCTGCTGATGCCGCAGTATAAAACGACCCACCCGATCACCCTATTTTCGCTGCTTGCGCTCTTTGACCGCACGAAAATGCGGGCCTCGCTGCGGTTCAACGACGCCTTCATCGCCCACGCGCGAAATGTTCTGCTGGACGACCTCGTGACGTCAGACTGCGAATACGGGTTCATGGCCGACGACGACATGGTGTTCCCATGTGGAATGGCGGGGTGGTTTAAGCACCAAACTTCGATGCCGCAGCTTTCGGACGACGCCGCGGGTCTCCACACCCTAAATCGCCTACGGTCACACGGAAAAACCCTTGTCTCGGGAGTCTACTTCAACCGCGTGCCCGGCCGTAACCGCGCCATGTTTAGTTTGTCGCTAAACGGAAGCTCTGAGGCCGATTCCCTCAACGCCGAACTCAATAGAGGGCCGCAGGACCGCCTAATCGAAGCCGACTGGGCGGGAACGGGCTGCCTCCTGATCCACAGGCAGGTGGCGCTCGACGTTCGCGCTAAATTCCCACACTTAGCCCCGTCCCGTTCGGGCGAGCCGTGGAAATACTTCTCCACCGCCCCTGACGCCGTGATGTCGGCCGCCGCCGAGGCGCAGGGCCGCCTATCCGTGCTCCTACAGTCCGTTTCCACTCAAAGCTACACCGCCGAGAACCTCGAATCGGAAATCGGCGACCTTCACAAGCTCGTTGGGAGCGCACTGGCCCAAACGAAGGCGCGCAACACCTTCGAGCAGGGCGAAGACGTCCAGTTTGGGCTTAGGGCTAAGGAAGCGGGCCACCCGACCTTTGTTGATCTTCAGGTCGTGTGCGGCCACATTGGGCACAAGGTTTACGGACCCTCATTTACCTAATGCTACTCCTCGCACTCCAGTTCTGGGACGGCGACAAGGCCCTCGTCAACCGACTTGCTCGGTTCATCGCGGACAACGAACCCGAAAAACGAAGTGACGTCGGCGTCATCTTCTGCCCCCGCTTTGACGCCAACGTCGACGTTGAGGTCGTCGAGCACGTCAAGCAAAAGTTTGCCCACGTCGAGGTCCACACCTGTCGACGTCGCGGGGCTACAGGCCACCCCTACGGGTGCAACGAGGTAGTCCACGACCTCTTTATGCTCTTTCAGGGTCGGTGCCTGCGGGACAAGGACTACCTCGCAAAGGTCGACGGCGTTTACCTAATGGAGGGCGACCTCGTTCCGATGTGCAGGGACTGGCTAAACCGCGTGCTCGCCGAATGGGCCGCCGCTCGCGCAGGCGGTAAGCTTGTGCTCGGCGCGTGGCAGCCAGAGCACACCCCGCCAGTGGGGCACATCAATGGGAACTTAATTTTTTCACCTGACCTTGCCTCCAAAATTTCGGGGATGGAGGGGTGCGCGCCGCACGCCGGATGGGACGTCTACCACGCCCCAAAATTAGTGCCTATCGCAATGCGGTCAAAGATAATGCTTAACCTCTACAAGGTAACCGAGGTCACCGAAAAAGCGGTCGCTGGGTGGACGATGGTCCACGGAGTCAAGGACGACTCCGCGTGGGAAATCGCAATGAAAAAGTGAGCGGCCAAATAAAACCTCCGTAGTATCTTTCAGGACACCGCAATTCAGAAAAAATAACCTCGCACCATGCCCTTCACAAAAACCCACGCGTCCATCCGCCAGCAGCTCACCGCTCAAGTGCTAACCCTCGTTACAGAGCTTTCGACCCTTGCAGCTCCCGCGGCACGACTTACAAGCCTAGGATCAATTAGTGAAGGAGACGGAGGCGCGGCGGCCACGGGAGAAATTAGGACCCCCATCCTCGCACTGAGCGAACTTATTAGCGGCGCGGTTGGAGACCCTGATTTCTCAATCCCCGTGACCGTAAGAGGCACCGCTTCGGCGCTGGTCGTAAATCGCAGCACCTCTACCGGACTCATTACTGCCCCTTCAAGCGCGACCGTGACCGTAAACAACCTCCTACCAAAGCCACTGGTCACGCTGCACCGCGGAGGAACTACCGCCTCGCTAAACATTTCTTCTAGGGCAGTTATCTTTGGCAACTCCTACGACCCTTCGGTAAACGTCGCAGCCGCAGAATCTGCGTATGCGACCTTGTCTATAAATTTAGTAGGGCTTGCTATCGACGCCCCTGCCACGCCGTTTGTCGCTAACAACTATAAAATCGTGGTATCAAACCCACTTGACGCAGGCTCAGGAACCGCCACTTTTTTCTACACCGTAGCTGCGGTGAACTAAAAAAGTGCGGCGTTCAGTAGCCGCGCCGTAATATCTTCCTTAGCCGCTCTACAGCCCCCTAAGCGGCGGGGCAACCGTTATTCGGCCCTACACCCGCTCACTGGCCAAGAGTGGATCACCTCCCGTAGCTCGTTCGCCCGAACTAGCCGCAGGATAAACCACTACTTCTCCTCGGGCACGTAAAGGAACCACTACTATGGCCGATTGTCTCACTCCCGAAGCAGCCACAAATTTCGCCTCCAAAGACTCTAACCGTCTCGTTGGCCAAATTGCAAAAGCGCTCGCTTATAACTCCCCCTTCGTGGGCCTCCTCACTGGCGGCACATTCCCCTCTGGCACCTCGGACACGATCCGTTCTGTCATCCAAGAGCAGGCGCTCACCGCCGACTCCCTTAATTCTCCGACCTTCACGGCGACCAAAGACCTCTGCGGTCCTGTGAACTCGACCGAGAACGTTGCGTCCACCGAATACAGCTACACCCTCGGCACCAAGCGTGCCTTCGGTCCCAAGGTCTGCGTGAAGAACGGCTTCTCCGCATTCCAAGGCGCTTACTCGATGGCTGAGGATTCCCTCAAGAAGCTCATTGGTGCAATCACCAACGCCGACATCCGCAAGAACCTTTACTCCCGTTCGGGCGTGAAGTTCGTTGCTGGTAACTCTGGCGTCTACAGCTTCTCGCAGTGCCTCACTGGCGGCGAGTCCCAGATCGACGCTGCCTTCGCCAACATCCCCCAGAACTCCATCGGTCAGCTCAACTTCAAGACCGTCCACACCATCTCCCGCTACCTGCGCGAGACCCTGTTGGGCGAGCCGTTTGAGGACCGCACTGCGGGCATGCACTACAAGTTCATTGGCGGCTCCGACATCGTCGAGCAGTTCCGCAATGAGATTGGCGTGAAAGAGGTGCTTGTCGCCCTCACTACTGGCGGCTACAAGTTCGGCTCCGAGAGCCTGACCGCTTACCAGTGGGAGACCTCCACGGCCTACCGTGGCATCGCCCTCGGCGTCGATCAGCGTCCCCTCCGCGCCTCCGCTGTCGTGGCTGGCGTCCCGACCCTCGTCGAGCCGTTCGTTAGCGTCGCGACCACCAACGGTAACGCCTCCCGCGTCAATCCGGCTTGGGTCTCCGCGCCCTTCGAGGTGGCCTTCCTTGTCGGTGCCAACTCGTTCAAGCGCCTCGTCCCCGAGCGCTACACTGGCGAAGGCTCCTTCAAGTTCGCCCCCCAGCTCGCTGCTGGCGAACTCCAGTGGCACTACGTCATCGACAACAACTGTAACCCCTACGGCGACTTCGGCTGGCACAAATACGAGATCACTCGTGCCTTCCAGCCCGTCCGTCCCGCCAACGTGGTTCCGATCCTGTTCCGTCGCTGCCCGTATGACCTCGGCATCACTGCCTGCGCCAACACTGGCTCCCTGCTCTAATTGAGCTGCAAACGGCCGCCCCTTGACGGGGGCGGCTTTTTTGTGCCGTATAATCTCGATAAATGCTACCTTCACGCCAAGATACTTTCGTCGGATTGTGGAGGAAGGTCGTGGAGAATTTGTCCACGCGCGCGGGCGCGGGAATGAAGCCCTCTGGCTACGATCAGGAGACCGACTGCGTGTCCAAGAGCACGGCAAACTTAGGTGCCGTGTATCCGCAGGGACCCATCGGTGCGCGGCTCCGAGATTTCGTGACCCGCACGGCCGCTATTTCCACGCAACCTAGCCCACGACTCCCGTCGGGCTACGACACCGAAAGCGACCTCCTCTCAAAGGCGTGCTACAACCTCGGCGGGGGCACCCCCACGGGCAGCGCCTACGACCGCCTCTACGCTATCGTCCAAGCCACGGGGGCCACAAATGTAACGCTGCTCGCGGGGCTGCTCGCATTTTGGCCACTGGCGACGGACGCCAACGATGCTCACGCTTCTAACGACCTCACACCAAACGGGGACGATATCCAGTTTGAGGGCGGATACGCCGTGATAACTGGTGGCCAATGGTTCGACCTCGGAAGCCGCTTTAATTTGAGTGCCGGATTCACCGCCGCGTGCTGGTCGAAAAACGCTAACGCAAACGGTATTTATGCGGTGGCAATGTCTCAATGGCAGGGTGGATTTGACGGGTTCTATCTTGGAGGACTTCCGACCAACCAATACTCTGGTGCCGTATCTGGAGCGGGCAGCAACGTCTCAGATGCGGCTTCAATTCCGGCTGGCGCACACCACCTTGCGCTGACCTACGATGGTAACACGCAAAAACTTTACGTTGACGGTCTCTTAAAGGCAGCGTTAACTTTTGGAGCGATGTCCGTCAACGCACTCGCCACGTTCAAGATCGGCACGCTAGACGAAGGTGGCGAGTTTAACTACAATGGCCAGATAAACCGCGCAGGGCTTTGGTCCCGCGCACTGACTGCGTCCGAGATCACCGCCCTCTACAGCGGAGGCGGCGGCCTCGGTTACGAATCCTTCTGAGCGTAGCCGATAAACTACGCTATCGTCCAAGCCACCTCATAATGTCATCCACTCTCGCATTCCCAGTAAAGACGCTGACCCCGACCGACAGTCTGGTCGGCTTTCAGGGCACAACCCCGGGCGACGAGCGCACGTTTGTGCCGGGCGCGGCTGGTGCCCTCGTGTTCTCTGGGGCCACTGCGGCCGCGATTCGCACCACCCTTGAGCTGGGCAACGTAAACAACACGAGCGATGCCAGCAAGCCTGTCTCCACGGCGACCCAGACCGCGCTCAACGCCAAGCTCACCGCCGCGTCGAACCTCTCCGACCTCACCAGCGCCAGCACCGCTCGCACCAACCTCGGCCTCGGCACCGCAGCGACCCGCACCGTTGGACAAAGTGCTGGAAACGTGCTGGAGTTAAGCGCCCTTAATGCTGTGACGATAGGCGATGGCTCTAGTCCATCAGGACTTATTTCGTTAAAGGGGCCAGATGGAATTGTTTTTGTAAAAAACGAAGACGGCCTCCTTACGTTTATAGATTATACTGGAACAGCTACTCTTGAGCAACTTGCCAGACTCTCCCAACTCCCTACATTCGGGACAGGCGTAGCAACCGCACTGGCGGTCAACCTCGGCACGACAGGCTCACCAGCCCTTCGGCTGATCCAGTCCGACACGACGCCCGCGAGTCCGAACGCAATGGACGAGTGGTATGACTCCGCTACCGGGGCACGGTATGTTCGCTACGGCAGTCAGTGGGTGGAAGTGTCGGGCAGCACCATCGGCAACGCACTTGCCACTACGACTTCGGCGGGTATGGTGCAAGGCGTAGGCATTGCTCTACCGCAGGCTCCGGTCGGCACCAACGTAGCATACATAAGCCAACTGGAAGCGATTGGTCGTAACTTCAGTTCGTTCTTATACACCGATTTTCTTACTGGCGGCTTTTCTGGTGGTCCTAATACCGCTTCCGATGGCGTGATATTTGGTGGCACCGCATCTGGAGCCGGAGCTTCTAGTGGTAAATTAAACTCGCACGTTTCCGGCAGGGCTGGAATTATGGTTTTAACTAGCGGAACAGCCACTAACTCATTTGCAAGTTTTGACACTTGGGGGTCCAACAATACTTACAGATATGACGACGGTGAAACAGTATTTGAAACTGCCGTAAGATTGCCAGTTTTATCTGACGCGACAAACGAATACTCTTTTTCAATCGGCGGCGGGGCGCAAAGCAATGCCGTCCTCGGAAATGACGGTGCGTGTTTTACCTACAACCGAGCATTATACGGCACAAATTGGCAAGCACTTAGCAGACGCAACGGGTCGCAGACTACGACCAACAGCAATGTTATTGTTGTAGCTAATGCTTGGGTAAAGCTCGGGCTTGTTGTAAATGCAACAGGCACTTTAATTACCTACTACATAGACGGAGTTCCCGTCGCGACCATTACGACAAACATTCAAACGGGCGGTCCCAGCCGAGAAGGGTGCTATATCCTAAAATCCGCTGGAACGACGAGCTTCACCGCAAATATCGACTATTACTTTGTAGGCAAAACCTTTACCAACCCACGATAATGACACTCCAAGTTAAAGGAAACGGACCCTACGAGGTCATTGAAAGCTCCGAAGCCATCGAGGGCTACACCGCCATGACCGTTGAGGATTATAATGCTCTTTCACAGGCTTATGTTCCGCCCCCGCCCGCCCCAGAGCCAATCAGCCTAGAC
>Ga0181346_1000535_pt1 | contig 16672 bp, 18 predicted proteins | sample Su13VDMM15DN_FD_130100 | JGI IMG/M metagenome (GOLD analysis project Ga0181346, IMG submission 130100) | Freshwater viral communities from Lake Michigan, USA - Su13.VD.MM15.D.N | ecosystem: Environmental > Aquatic > Freshwater > Lake | place: USA: Michigan | collected 2013-07-15 | reverse complement strand
GCGAGCGGAGGCGTGTTGTCAACGCTCGGCAGGTCGAGCGGGGGCGACGTCTTCGTAGTTGAACAGGCCGAGGAGAGCATTAAAGCGATCAGTAAGAATGGCAGCAGCGGCTTCATCGGGGTTCTCCTGGATGACTTGTTTCACCTCGCCGGCGGAAAGGCCTTTGAGGGCGGCGCGAACTTGCGCCCGGGTTTGGGCATTGTATGCCTCGATATTTTGCAGGCGCTCGAGTTGCTGCTCCTGGCTGAGGGCAAACTCGTTGATACGATCTGTCGCGGCCTTGGTCAAGGCCTTCTCCGCCTCGACTGCTTCCTTCAGTCGCGCCGTCTCCGCACGCAGCTCGACGCGGTCGGCTTTCGCGTCCTTGTAGTCGAAGTACAGATAGACGGCGCCGGCGACGAGCGCCGCGACGACTACGCCCTGGATGAAAGCGAAAGGGTTACGCTTGATCCATGTCGCGGCTGACGTCAGCCACAGGAGAACTGCCGGCATTGTTTTCACTCCAGTTTCGTCCCCGACGCTGAGCGCCGCGGGTCGAGGTTTCCGTATAGGTGGACGAGCTCGTCGAGGGACTGTTCGCCCGGATGTTGTTGTGGTCCCACACCGCGCCAAAGACATAAGAGCCGACGTAGCCGATCAGGCCGACGAAGCCCATGCTGACGACAGTCTCAGAGACCGTATTCTCTGCGCGGAAGACGACCGAGTAGCCCATCAAGGCCATAGTGAAAGCCGTCACCACCATGAGGTAGCGGCGCCGGAACTTCCAATTGTGGTGATCGGTCGTGTTGTCCATAGGACAGCCTTACCAGACCATCCGGGGCAAGTCTACTCTTACGAGCGAGGGAAAGCAGCGACCGGCGGCGTGAAGGCGCCGTTATAGATGGCCTCGTTCTTCGTGACGCGCACTTCATCCAGGCGGTATCCAGCGGGCGAGCCACCGCCGCTGTTGAAGCCACCGACTTCAACTTCCTTGGCGCTGTTGTTGAACAGGGCGCCCGAGACTGTCGCCGATGCTTCGACCACACCGTCCAGATAAAGGCGGACCAGGTCGGAAGAGTTCCGCTCGAGGCAGACGTGATACCATTGGCTGGTGTTCAGCTTCGTGGGTGCGGTGAGCACCGTCTCGGCGGTACCGTCCAGAGACAGGCGCCCGATCAGGGAGTTGCCGCTCGAGCCGAGAGTATGCAGAGCCCAAGAGCGGCCACCGGCGTTGCCCCACTTGGTCACGATGCCGCCGTTGATGCCTCCGAGCAAACTGCCGGACGTCAGGTTGACCCATCCCTCAATCGTGAATGCGCCAGAGAAGATGAACTCGGAGTTGTGCGCGAGCGTGGCGCGCGAGCTCGTGCCTGCGCCGGTGCGGCCCGCGCTGGCTGAGCCGAACTTCGAAAAGTCAGTGGCGCGGTTGAACGAGCCGTTGCCCGTAAGGTCGTGGCCATAGGAGCTTTCGTCCAGCAAGTGGTTGGGAGACGTAGCCTCCCAGCCCCACAGGCCAATGACGTTTGAGAACGAAGGACCCCCTCCGCCGCCACCGGCGCCGTTTACAAAGGGGTTTAGCAGCATGCTCATGAGTAGACGAAGGTCACTTTCAGACCCTTGGCGCCGGTGCCGGCGACGTCGATGTCAATCGTGATTTCTGCATCATCGGCGATCGCCGTGTCAGAGATGACGGCGGGCGTGGCCGCGGTCGTGCTGGTCTTCTCCGTCGCGTCGATTGTCAGCAAGGTGCTGAAGATCGAGGCGCCGGCCTCGTTAATGTCAACGGTCACAGTGCCTGTTGAGGCTGCGGTCGAGAGCGAGGCGCGCACGGCGCTGATGGTCATTGCCTGCGGCGCGCGGAAGGTGATCTTTGCTGTGCCGGTCGTGATGTCTGTTGTCTCGTCAGAGACGGCGACGGTCAGCGTCTTCGTGGAGGAGCCGCCACTCGCCGGATTGGCGAGTTCGATGACGTTCACTCCCGTAGAATAGAGGATGCGCCGCTCGCCGGCTGGGATCGTGACAGTCGTGCCGTCGGCTCCGTTGCTCGTCGGGTCAACCTCGATCGTCGCGGCCTGGGCTGTCAGGTTCCGGATGACGAAGAGGCGCTTGGTGGCCGGCAGCTCAACAGTGAAGGCGCCGGCAGGCGGCGAGGTGTCAGGCGTCAGGTCGAAGACCACGTTGCGATCGAAGACGAAGGCGGGGCCGGCGAAAGGGATCTGCAGCGAGGAGACGGCGCCGACCAAGACAACAACGGACCCGTTCGAGGCGTTGGCGAGGGCGTTCAGCGCATCATTTATCGTGACTTCCTTCTGGCTCTGGGAAGCCTCGACCTCTGTCACATTGAGGATGTCAGTAAAGGCCATTTATCAGGTCTCCAGAGAGGCGATTGCGGGTTTGCCGCGCCCGACGGCGGCACTGAGCTGGTACACTACCACATCCAGCGTAGCCGGCAAGCTGCCAAAGTCAGTCGTGATATTGGCTGCGGAGTAATTAACACTCTGGGTGGCCGACGTCAACGTGCGCAGGACCGTGCCGCCGGGGGCATCCAGGATCTCAACTTCGTAATTTTCGCTCGTCTCGGACAGCGGCACGTCAACCAGGTCGGTCAGCTCGCCGCCGATGCGCGTGCGGCGCACCCACGAGATGTCCACGCCATCAGGCGTGCCAGGGTTCGTCAGGCGGACGTGCACCGGCGAGTAGGGCTTCAGGTCTTCGCCGCGCGGCGTGAAGGCAATCTCCAGGGCACTCTCGAACAGCTGGCCGATCGTCGGGGCGATATATGTCTGGGGCGTGCCCACATCGGTGGCTGCGTTCGAGATGACAGAAGCCGTCAGCGTCGACAGGAGGACAACCTGCTCGCCGGTGGCATGGCCGGTCGTGTAGGGCTCAGTGCCGCGGCGACCGCGGAGCAGACCCGACAATTGAACGGTCACGTCGTTGATGAAGGTCGCGGTCTTGAACTGGAGGACTTCGACCTCTCCGTTCGATTTGATGACAGCGAGAGCGTTGGCGCCGGCGAGGATGTTCTCAACCGTCGTGCTCTCAAACTGGTCTTCGCCAAAGAGCACGGAGATCGTGAAGGTCACATCGTCGTCTTCGAAGCGCGTCGTGCGCGTGGCGTCTGGAAGCGCGGTCAGCGTGATGCCGGCGGCGACGTCAGCCGTCTCCGTCGCCAGCTGGGTGATGACGCTGGACCCGGTCTTCTTGTAAAGCTGAGCGCCGGGCCAGACAGGTTCGCCGGCAGCTGCCCAGTAGAGGATGCTCGTCGACTGGCCGGCGTCGTCAACGTCGTTCAGCAGAGGCAGGTTCATCAGGTAGGACGTCGTCGGGCCGGTGTTCGGGATCTCGCGTTGGAACGAGGAGCCGCCACTGCCGACGCCGACCACGGTGTATTGGCCGTCGATCTCAACGACCTGTTCGACGTCGACAGTGAAGTCGGCGCCAATGTCCGCGATGCGGGCACGGCCCGTGTAAATGACTTCGCTCGTCTCAAGGACGATCGTGTCTGTTGCCGTCACGCCGAGATAGCGGGGAGGCAGACGGAAGGTCAGCTTGTCGACTTCGGCCCATGCAGAATACAGCTCTCGCGTCGCCGCGGCCTGGAACGCATTCGCTGAGCCTGAACCCGAATACTCGAAGTTATCGACGCTGTCCGAGCTGACCGACGAGACGGGATTACCCGGTCGCTGGTCGCGCTGCACGTTCGACTGATAGGCGTTGTCGCTGTCGTTGTAGTTGACCTCGAAGACACGCGGCAGGTCGCGCTCGCGGGTCGATGCCTTCACGAAGACTTCGCCTTCGGTCGAGCCGTTGCGAACCAGATCATCTTCAGGGATGGTCTCGGTGGCGACTTGCCCCTTCTCGACGAACTTAATCTTGCCGTCGATCTCAGAGACGTTGAACGCGATCAGGTCGATGATGTTCGAGATGCTGTCGTTCATCTTGCCACGCTCGGCGCGTTTGAACGATCGCACTCCCGGGTAGATGACAGGCAGCGCCGTGACGTCGATGTCGCTTTCTTCAAGCCCTGCGTCGAGGCACATCTGCCTGACGGTCTCGCGCGGGTTCATCTCGACGGCTACGTTGAACGTAAATCGCGTCGCATAGATACCTTCGGCAGGCGTGGATGAAGGATTGTCCACCACGCCAATAAGCGTGGAGGTCTGGTCATGCCAGTGGAAATACGTCTGAGCGATCGCGGGCTCCCACCCTTGGCCGATGCCCGGGTATTCTTCGGTGCCTTCATAGCTGGGGACAAGGTTGCCGGTAGCCAGGCTGATCGCGTAGACCGTGCTGTCGTCGTCGCCGACCCAGACCCAGTGCCCTCCGTACAAGGACAATTGGCCAATCGTCCCTACGTTGGTAGAGCCGATGAGGGATCCCGCGGGGTTCTGGACGCCGGTCGTGCCCACTTTGACCAAGGGGACTTGCGTCACCCAGACGATGGGGTCAGCCGACACTGCGTTCAGGTTCGTGCTGAAGGCCCAGACATATGGGGTGCCGTCGATCGTGTGGTGGAAATACAAATTGCCGTTGGACCTGTCGACCCCGTAGGCAGGGTTGAAGTTCCACGAAGTTGCACCCGGCACCACGTCGCCCGGAGCGATGAAAGCAATGACCGACGCGCTGACAGTGCCCGTCGGCGTGACGACGAATTGCACGATGCGGATCTGGTTCGAGCTGGTGAATACGCCAAACGCTTCGGCAGCTGCTCCGACGCCGAGCTGTGCCGCGGCGCGGCCCTTGCGAGCGCGAAGCATGGCAAATCCCGAGGGTTTGGCGAGCGTAGCGCGAAGAGTGTTCGCCGGAATGTCCAGCACCCGGTATCCTGTATCCGTCAGGTCTCCGCTCGACGTGTTGATGCCGACCACGTAAGGAGCGCCATTGAAGTCGATGATGTCTCCGCGCGAGATGCGGCTGTCATCAGCGAAGAATACAGTCGCCCCGGTGACATCATCCCTGATCCAGAGATCGTTGCGGCTGGAGCCCGTGTTTGGCAGCGCCGTGTTCATCACATCGTTCGAGACTTCGTGGACTGCCCGGATGAAGCCGTTGCCACCGAACACGTCGCTCGTGTCCTGCGCCGGCACGGCAGACAGCTCGAGAGTGTCGAGGTCAATGATGATGTTGGCTTCTTCGCTGCTGTCCGAGCCGGTCGAATAGATGAAGAGCTTGCGCTGCAGATCGTTGAAGGCGCCGCCAGTGTCGTTGATCGGCACGCTGGTATAATCTTCGAGCGTATCGACGACGACGTTGGGGACAGCGTTGCCAAGATACTCGGAATTGTTCGTCGCGTCCCCGTCGCCGGAGAATGCGATCTCTGCCGTGATCGAAGGGATCCGGTTGCCGAAGTCAGCCAGGTTCAGGTTCTCGAAGACGATGTGGCAGATGCCACGGTTCGCCGATGCGAGGTTCTCACCTACTGCCGCCTCGACGAGAGGGTCAGGGAGCTGCGTCTCGTCGCCAGGGTAGAAGCGGAAGGTCAGGTCACTCAGGACCGAGCCATTCTGCTTGTCATAGCCGAGCTTGCCATCGAACCAGATACGCAGCACGTCGATCGCCGGCCCTTGGGCGAAGGCGATGTCGAGGTCGACGAAGTATTCGAAGGTGGTCGTGGTGGTCTTCTGCTTGGCGCCGCCTTTACCGCCGGAGGTCTGGGTCGAGGTCGACTTGATGAGGCGGATGTCGCTCCACCAGATCAGGTTCCCGTCCAGCCGGTCGGTGCCATATACGCGCTGGATGTCTTTCCCATACTCCGAGCTCGTCGCGGCAAACTCACCAGTTTCGCCGACGCTGACTTTGCTCTTGATGGTAGGGGACAGAAATCCCATGCTTAGTCCTCAATTCCCGGGAAGCGGAAGGCCGCAATGACCCTCGGCATCCAATGCACCAGCGGCTCTTCCACGACTTTCTTCCGCGCCAGATAGGCGTGGATCATGTGGAGCTCGCCGCGTTTCATACTAGCGATGCCGCAGTGGCAAGGGAAGTTCGCGTCGGTCGTGACAATGACATCCCCTTGCTTGATCTCAGTCAATGGGATTTCAATGAGCTTGGCGTCGCGGAAATAGTTGACGAATTTCTCTCCCGACGTGCGCCGGTCGTAGTTCGTCGTGTCGTAGAAGATCAGGCCGAGCTGATTGCCGACCAGGATGACAAGACCACAACAGTCAATTCCGGAAGCCTTACTGCGACCTTGGTGCCGGAAGCGAATGTCAAGGTAACTGCGCGCCAGACCAACGACATCACTGCGCGTCCGGATAGCTGAAGACGGCGTCTCGGCCTGGGAGCAGGTCTTCGCCTCGGTAGTTGAGCTTGTTTCCATTGGAAAAATCCTGAGTTCCCGGCATGACGAATTTGAGGGCGCATGTCCCCGGCAGCTTGTCACAGCCGGCGTGCACACGGAAGACGTTACCTATGCCCGGAGCGTCCGGAAAAGGCAAGTGGAGAGCTATGACGCCGCCGGTCGCCGTCCAGGATTTGATCTCACGGGATAGCCCGATGTTCGGGCCGCTCTCGAACGTGATCACCCCCGCATTGAACCAGCCGTCGACGGCGCGCGGCTCGGTCAGCGTCACCGTGAAGTTGGCGCCATCAGTTGCCGCAGCGACAGCTCCATGGCGGGTCCAGGCCGTTGTCGCTTTGAGCGTTGCCGTCCCGTCGACGGTCGTATTTGGCGGGGTGGTGTTATATGTCGGCTGCGTGCCATCGGTCGTCCCAGCAACGGTCACCTCGAATATCAGGTTGCCATAGATCTCGGATGTCGTGCCCGGCGCGACCGGGACACGGTAAAACTGCCCCACGGCGACAGCCTGGCTGCGGCCAAGGACAGGGGGTTCGATAGGATCTTGCAGCGCCGGTCGCCGACGTCGGCCCGGCAGGTCGGCGAATAGACCTCGCCCGACCGCTGGTCGAGCACGTCGGACAGCGAGCGCAGCTCAGCACGGAAGCGGCCACTTTGGCCGAGGATGACGTCACCCATGCGGCCCGAGCGCAGGACGACAACGCCGTCAGCCGGCGAGCGCCAGTTGATGGCCATGATCTCAATCCTGGCATTGTTGAACATGCCGCGGCGGATACCTTCAGCGTCGACGCCGTTGTCGCTGACGAAGCCGTCAATCTCGATAACGTCAACGCGCAGGCCTTCCTGCACTTCGATCGCAGTGCGCGAGAAGCCTGTGTCTGCGAAATATGTACCATCCCCCGGTACAACGATGTCCGCGTCATGGCCCGTCAGGCGCACGACAACACCGTCGCGGCGCGTGATGCGCCACAGGCTGGTGAGGCTCGTGACCTCACCTTCAATGTGCGTCTGCAGGGCTGACGGGATCGTCCGGGGCATTAGACGAGGCTCCCGAAGGGCTGGCGGATCTCGACCACAGGGATGCTCGGGAACGAAGCTGCGTTCTCCCAGATCACGTTCGCACGCAGCACGTCGATGTCAAAGCGCACGGGCACGTCGAACTCACCGGCTGCGCTGATGACGGCGCCGTCCGCCGGCGCGGAGGTGAAAGTCACGACGCCGTTCGTGTAGTTGACCGAAACCCCAGACGTCTGCAGGACACCGCCGACGTAGATCTCGACCGTGCCGGTGACGGGTTTCTGGATGGGCCGGCGATAGCCGGTGCTGTAGCCGCCATACCATTTGTACAGCTGGAACTTGGTGGCCGTGCCATTGCCCGCGGCGAACTGGACGGTCTCGTCGAGCTCATAGTCGACGAAGTCCTTGAAGCGGAAGCCGATCGCGCGGCCCCGGCGCGCACGGAAGAAGGCAAGCACTTCGGAATATGTCACCTTGTTCGTGACGCCATAAGCGAGGTCCCATTGGCCCCGCTCGAATTCCCAGTCGATATTGCGCTGCTCGTGGCCGGAGGCCAGAGGGATGATGGTTGTGCGGAAGCCCGGGCCTCCTTCGGCGCCGCGCTCCACATCTTCTCGCAGGCGTACTTCGACGAAGCTCATATACCTTTTTTATCCTCGTATAGCGTCGTATGCGCCGATTAGCGCATGGTCCTCTCGAGCCGGCGGTTCAGCTGCCGCTCCGATCGCTGGAAACTATCAGCATCCGTCACGCCTGGCAAGTTGATATTCACCTGCCGCTGGGAGTTGTCAACAGAGCTCTGGTTGCCGCGACCGCTGTTGATGGCCTCGAGCAGGGCCCGGTTCTGCGCCGTAGCCGCGGCGTTGACGATGAACTCGCCGTCGGAGATGCGGGCAAAGTTGGCGTCTTCACGCGGCCCGCCATTGCCTTCGAAGAGACCACCGTCCGCGAAGCCGGGGATCTTGGCCAGCACAGAGGCCAGCGTCGTAGTCGCCACAAGGCCGGCGCTCGCCGGCGCGGCGTTCGCGCCGAACGATGCCAGCGACGCGAGCGCGGCGGCAGGGGCATAGGCCGTGGCCAGTGCAGAGGCTTGCGCAGCGTTGGTCGCCAGCGCCGCGGCGCCAAGCGTCTGGGAGAGGATAGCGTTGGCGACATACTGGACGCCGAGCTGGATCAGGCCAGAGATAAGTTGCGAGAGACCTTCCCGCGCGACAGCCTTGAGGCTCTCGTTCAGGTCGTCGCCATTGACGATGGCGCCGGCAATGCTGTCGCCGAAGCCCTGAGTGATGGTCGAGAAGAAGCCCGTGAACTCTGAGGTCAGCCCCGAGATCACGTTCGTGAATTCGCCGCGCAGCTCATTCAGGCCAACGATGAAGGCGTCCGAGAACGTGCCTTCGCCAGCGGCGAGGTTCAGTTCCGCGAGCGCGATCTGGTTGTCGTTGATGGCGCGCGTGAACTCTTGCGCCGACAGCGCGCCGGCCTGGAAGAGCGCGACGAGGTCGGTCTGCGTCTGGATCAACTCGCCGCGGCCACCGTTGGCCTCGTCCAGCACGGAGCTGAGGCGCTTGATAGCTTCTTCCTGCGCCTTCGTGCTCTCATTGATGTCGAGCTGCGCCTTGTTGGCAGCGTCGAGCTGAGCAAGCTGCTCCGGCGAAACCTTGTCGATTGCGAGGTTCGCCTTATTGAGCTGCTGGATCGTTTCCTGCCGCTCTTCGGACAAGGCGAGCGCTTTGTTCTCTTCATTGATCGAGGCAATGATGTCGTCGACGGCCTGCGTGCGGGCAGCGGCGGTCGCCGATGCCAGCGTCGCCGTTGCGGAGGCTGCGTCGCGCTCGTTGATGAGCTTGCGGTCCTGCAGGTCGATCAGGCGCTTCTCGAGGCGCTCGATCTCTTGCAGAGCGTCGGCGCCAGTGCCAGCGCCGGTCGGGATGCGGGCGAGCTCAAGGTTGAAGCGGCGGGTGGCCTCTTCGGCCTTCTCGAGCTCGGTCTGAAGCTTCTTGCTGTCCTTGGCCAGCTGAGCGCGGTTGACCGATGCATCGACCAGTTTGCCAGACGCCAGCTCTTCATTGAGCCGGCGGATGTTGTCCTGGTTTTTGATGACCGTGTCGTTGTACTCTTCGCCCTGGCGGTTCAGCTCCTGGAACGCGGCCAGCGCGTTCTTCGCTTGGCCTTCCAGCTGGATCAGGGCGATATTCTCGTCGAGGTTCCCGATCGCGCCGATGATGGGCACGTTGTTCTTGTTCTCTTCGAGCGCCGCGGCGCGCAGCAGGATACCCTGCAGCTCTTCGCGCAGAGCTTCGCGCTTGGCCTTGCGCTCTTCTTCGAGGCGCTGGATGTTTTCGATCCGGGCTTCTGCCTCAGCGAGTTTCAGGCGAGCCGTCTGGATAGAGACGATGCGGTTCTCGTCGAGCTGCTTGGTCAGCTGAAGGGTGCTCTCGCGCTCGATGTCGATCGACTGGATCAGCGTCTCGGCGGTGCCGGTCAGCTCTGTCTTGCTGTCACGCAGCTGCTGGATGGCGCCGGCAGCGACGAAGGCAGCGACGCCGAGCGCGCCGATGGGGCCGAGCAGGAGGGTGAGGGCGATGCCCGTCGCGCCAATCGCCAGCGTCCATTCAGCGAAGCCGCCGATGACCGGGCCGAGCACTGCTGCGAGGACGTTGTTGATCGTCGTGGCGAGCTCGACGAGGATGCTGATCGCGCCGGCCACGAACTTGACGAGGTTGCCGACGTTGGCCGCAAGGTCGAAGATGGCTGCGGTGAAATCCTGCACGAGGCCGGTGTTGTTGCCCAGCTCGCGGAAGGCGATCAGGAACTGGTTCTGCAGCTCCTGGAACGCTTGGACAAGCGTCGGCAGCGTGCTGGCGAACTCTTCTTCCAGCACTTGGGTCTGGGTGCCCAGAGCCTTGGTGACGAGGTCAGCTGTCAGCACACCTTCCGCGCCGAGCGCGCGAAGGTCGCCGATCGTCGTCCGGACGCCGGGGCCGAAAGCTTCGATCTCGGTTAGACCATCGGCGAGGGCCTGCGCGAGGCGCGGCGCCTGTTCGAGGACCGATCGCAATTCGTCGCCGCGCAGCGCGCCGGACGCAAGACCCTGGCTGAACTGGACGGTCGCGGCTTCAGCTTCCGCGGCGGTCGCGCCGTAGATCTGGAAAGCCTGGTTGATGCCAGCGGTCAGGTCGATCAGTTGCTGCTGGCTGAGGCCAAGTTCAGCGGTCGATCGCTGCAAGCGCGAGTAGAGGTCGACCGTGCTCTCAAGACTGGAGCGCGTGCGGGTCGCGGTCGCCGCCAGCTGGTTGAAGAGCTGGTCAGTCAACTTTTGCGAGCCAGTCAGCAACGAGAGGCGGTTTTCCGCGCGGGTCGCGACGTCCAGGAACTCCGTGAGGCCCTTCGCGGCACTCACCGCAGCCAATGCCACCAGAGCACTGCGAAAGCCGTTGACGGCCTTCTGGGTGGCAGATGCGGCTAGGCCGACCCGGCGGATGGTCCGCTCAGACTGTTCGCCACCACGAGTGGTGACGTTGATTATGACGTTGCGTGTTGCCACCGCTACCTCAGCCTGAACTTCTCAACTTCGTTCGCTGCGATCATTGCTGCTGCCTCAGAGAAGCCAGACGGCGCTTGGCCGGAGCTCCCTTCGTCAAGCAGACCGATGTACGGCAGCGAGTTCGAGATCACTATAGATCGGTTTTTCCGAGGGTTGAAGTCACGGATCTTTCGGGCGCCGGCAGAAATTGCGGCGTTGGCGTTTCCTGTCTCGGTCAGGCCGAGCTTCTTACCCGGGGCGAACGCGGTGCGCGTGCGCTCGACGGGCTCATCCAGGCTGACGAAATAGTTGGAGCGGGCCGTGCCTTCGTCTGCCGGCGTGCGGCGGACGACTTCCTCCAGCGCCTTGGTGGCGACGAGGCGCGCGATGCGCCCCGTCTCCCGTTCGATCTCACGGCGAAGGTCTTCCATGGAACGGGCAAGGTTGCTGAAGGTCGTCATTTACCGGACTGCTTCTTGTTGGCGAATTTAATGAACTCAGCGTCCAACATTCGAATGTATATTGCAAGTCTCTCGAAATCGTCCTCCTCGATCTCGTATCTTTCAGCCCAGCGGTCAATTGCCGTCCAAGGGATGGCGCCGATGCTCATGCCGGAGTTGCGAGACGAAGACAGCTCGGTGAACGCTTCGTAGTAGAGCTCCAGGCCGGGCAAGATCTGAGGGGCTTCCTTGATCTTGTCCGGCAAATTCTGGAGGAGAAGTTTGGCGTCACCGCGGCTGCGCTTGAGAGCCGCCCCGGTGATCACCGCTTCGACGCCGCCCTGCTCCAGATCATAGAGCAGGACGTCGGTTAGTTTTTTGCGTCTTCCTCGATCTGCTCGCGGAAGAGGCTCTCATCGCGGCACTGCTGGAAGATGTAGTCGGTGAGGGTCGGCGCGGCGACGAGCGCGGCGACGATGTTCTCGTAGGACGGTTCGACGAACTCTTCGAGCTCGGGGTGCCAGACCTGCTTCAGCCATTCCGCGGCTTCCGGATCTTCGGAGCTGTTCGGGTTGCGGGTTTCCCAGCCAATGATCACGGCCTCGGCCAGGATCTCAGCGGTCTTCTGCAGCGCGACGGCTTCGGAGATGGTGCCGAGCGCGATGCTGCGGCGGAGGGGGCGCATGATGCGCTCGGTGACCGTCTTGTACTTGACGTTCTTGCCGCCGGCGCGGCGGATGCGGATGCGGAAGTTGGGCTCTTCGAGGACGATGCCGTCAACTTCGAGGCGTTCGTCAGTACGGTACGTGCCGTAGGGGTCGAATTTCTTGGGGGTGGGGTTTGTCATCAATGGGCTCCTCTGGGTGATGAGACCGCAGAGAAGCCCATATCAGAAGCCTTGTCAAGCCTGTGCGGCTGTCGGCAGGTAGGGGAAGTAGCACGCGACCAGGGTCGAGTTGAGGGTCGGGTCGCGGGAAGCATCCAGCGAAAGGGGCAGCGTGATCGGCGTGTCCTTCTCGACGCTGAGGCGACCTTCGCCGAGCGTGACGAGCGGGATGTCGAACACCCAGCCCTGGTTGCCAGCTGCCAGGACGAAGTCGAAGGTGACGTCGGCGTTGTTGCGGACAGCGTTGATCGCGGCGACGTCCGAGAAGTACGCGGTGACGTTGCCGGTGACCGTGAAGTCGCCGACCGAGACGTCGAAGGCGCCGAGCGTGCCGATCGCTTTCGTCGGGGTGACGTTGTTGTTGATCACCAGCGACAGGTCGGTGATGAACGCGAACAGCGGCGTGGCGAGCGTATTCTTGTTCGCCAGACGGATGCGCGAGAAGTCCGAGGAGGTGTTGAAGCCTTGGTTCGCCGTGTCGATCACGGGGAAGCTGCCGGCTTCGCGGACTTCGGTGGCCACAGCGTCCGTGCCGACGAAGGCAAGGTCCGCGGTGATCTTGTCAGCCGAGGCGACGTTGAGCGTGAACTGGTTCGCGACGCAGCCGCGGACATATTCGTAGCCGGCGGTCGCCAGCGAACGCTCGAGCTGGACCGACTGCAGCTTGATCAGCGTCGGGTCAGCTTCGTTCTTGATCAGGTCGCCGAAATAGATTTCGACCGTCTTGGTCGTGTTCGCTTCGGTGACCATCGTGTTCTGGGTCTTGTCGAACTCGAGGCGGTTTGCGACCACAGAGAAGACGCGAGCGAAGCCGTTGTTGGCCGCGTTCGTGAAGACCGTCGGGGTCGTGTCGCCGCCAAGGTAGACCCACTGGCCCGGGATGAGGCCGAGGGTCGTGAAGTCCAGGGTGGTCGAGGTGAGGGCAGGGCGCACGCCGGCGGCGTCAACGTCGACATCGCCAGAGGCAGAGCGGACGCCGACGCGCTTGACGTAGGCGTTCGCCGGAGGGGTCGCATCGTTGGCAATGGCAACGGCGACGGTGATCGCGTCGGTGCCGACGGCGGAGATCCGGTTGACCGTGTTGTTGGCCGCGGTCTCGAGGTTCTGAAGGACGACGATGTCACCGACAGCGAAGTTCAGTTCGATGTCCGTGCCGCTGATGACGTTCGAGGAGATGCCCGTGATCGTCTCTTGCGAGCTGCGACCGAACGTGTCCGACCGGCGCCATGCAGCGAAGAAGAACGTCGGGGCAAGGCGCTCGAAGTTGTCGAGCGTGAAGTCGATCTGGAAGCCGGCGGATGCGTCGAGGTCCGTCACAACGCCTTTTTCGCGCTGGCGACCAGCGGTGATCGGTGTGCGCGGGGTCGTGGTGATGCTGGCACCGAAGTCGCCATAGCTGTTCGGCTCGGCCTGGTGCCAGACGGGCGCCTCGCTGCCAAGCTCTTCTTCGGGAATGCTGACGGCGTCAACGGCAAAGCCGTCGCCGGTCGATGGCAGATTGCCAATGCACAGCTCGAAAGCATAGCGAAGGCCAGTGCCGTTGCTGTCAATTTTCTGCGGGGTTGTCGGGCAAGCCATTATCGTTCCTCATCATATTCAAAATTCGCCAAGACGTTAATCTGAAACCAACGGTCTTCAGGCCCAACCTCATTGATCCGAACATTCCGAAAAATGATGCCGCAGTATTCGCCCGCGCCAGTCTTGCCCCGGAAGGCCCTTGCCAGCACCTTAGCCAATTGGCGGGCTGAAATCAAGCCGTTCTCATCTTGCGGCACAAACAGCTGTATGGTAACGAAGCCGCGTGCCTCAAACGAGCCCTCCCCGTCGAGGCCAAAGCTGTCCTGTTCGCCGTCCACATGCTGGATGTTAAAGCGCATCCAGGGCGCGCCGACGACCGGCGCCTCCCGCTGTTGGACGTTCGGCCACTTGACGGACGGCTCGACCAGAAGGCCGGGCACAGAGCGCCAGCCGACAGTCACGTCGGAGAAGTGATCGTAGAAGGTCTTCTGAATTCCTTCAGCAGCCTGCTCGTAGGTGTAGCGGCGGATTACAGCGGCCATGGTTATGCCCTCAGCTGCAGGATGTAGAGAACCTTCTGCTCGCCTGGCGAGATGTCGGTGATCTCCACGATACGGTGGACGGTGCCGGCGATCGTGATCGTGTCCTTGAGGCTGATCTCAAAGTCGTTGACCGCCGCGGCGGAGATATAGGCGATCTTGTCGTTGACGCGCACGAGCGTGTCGTCGATCTTGGCGCGCGTGATCGGGACGATGACGCCGCGGACGGTGATGTTCGAGCGGGTCTTAGCGTCCGCTGGATCCCAAGGCCTGTCGGCGTCGGGCAAGGCAGCGTCGTTGACCCTCGTCACGACGATGGGCCGGCCTTTCTTGTCAATCAGGCGTGTCGCAAGCGCCCTTGCGCTGTCATACTCAGCCACGGATCATGCGTCCGCGGCGCTGGACAAGGCCACGGCTGATGAGCTTGCGATCGCCGCGGGGGTATTTGGGGAGCTCGAAGCGGCCACCAGCGGCGAACTTGACGCTCTCCGAGATGGGGCCAACGCTTTCGGACTTCGACAGGACAACCTGGCCCGTACCGTCGCGCGTAGGGTTAGGGTTCAGGTCGAAGCTCAAGGCGAAGAATGCGTATTCGGCGGTTGCCTCTTCAACGGCGCGGGGCACACCCTGCACATAGTCATCGTCGATGTCATAGGCGTTTTGCCGGGGGAACTCTGTCTCCTGGTCGACGTTCAGCCGCTCGCCCACATAGGTGAAGCGCTCGTCGAGGTGGTCGGTGCCGCGGACGATCGCCGTCTCGATCTGCGCGTCGAGAAATTCGCTGTAGTCGTTGCCACGGGCATCATGGTACGCCTTGAAGGTCGCCACCGAAATGTAGGCGTTGGCGTTCGCGATCGTGCCTGAAGCGTTTTGGATTACGAGCGCCATCTGGAGTTCCCAATATCTAAGCTGAAGGTCAACCTACACTGCCAGCCCCCGAATATCAAGAAGGACAGCTAGTTGGTCGTGGCAACCCATGAGGTGCCGTTGTGCCATTTTACGGGCTTGGTCACCCAACCGACGCCATCATGCCACTTGACCGGCTTCACCTGATAGGCGCCGGAGATCTCGACCTTGATGTTTCCGCCACCCGAAATGATGAGCTCGAAGAAGTAGTTATCTTCGAGATACGCACGTTTAGGCCCGGGCGTCAGCCATTCGTCCCTGAAATTTGGGTTCCCGAAACTGGCGGGAACTGGAAGAATATCCCGCTTGTCCCGGAAGCCCATCTAGTTCACCGCTTGGATGATCTGGCCTGTGATCGCGCCAGTCGTCGTCGTGTTGGTGACAACGGAAAAAGCAATGCACGAGTTGTCATAGATCTCGGGAGAGTTGAGAGCCCAGACGTCGAAAGGAAAAGGAATGTTCGCTGCCGGCGAGAGGTACGCACAAATCGCTTTGTTCCGGACGCAAGTGACGCCGAAGCTGCCTGCCGTGCCGGTCGTGGCAGAGAGTGTCACGCTTTCGACGCTGCGAATGTACTTGCCATTGGTCGGCGTCAACTTGTAGCGGCGGGAAGCCGCGACGGTCGCAGGGAGCGCGACACTGCCAAGAATGTTGACGTTCACCGAGCCTGTCGTGCCATCATGATACGTGACTTGCGCAGTCGGCGTAGAGGCAGACGCGCCAGTTGCAGTGTACCATTCGAGGTACCATTCGAGCTCAGAATAGTCAGCTGCGCCGATGCGCTCTGCCACGTTGTCAACCAGCAGGTTGGCATGCGGCGAAAGGTTGACCGTCTGGGCTGTGGTCAGCGTGCCGTTCAGGCCACCCATGTGGCCGATACGGTCTTCAATCAACAGGCTGTGGCCGACCAGGGCCATCGCGACCCATACCTTGCTGATGATGCGGTCTTGAGCACCCGAACGAGCAGCCAGGGGAAAACCACCAGCCGTCGCGGCGTTGCAGATAGCTGCAGCGCCTGGGACAGCTCCTTGGGCTGGGAAGCCCGTGCCACGCCAGAGCGACATTTCAGTCCCCACGACCGCGTTCGAAATTGACGCGCGGTTGAGAGGAAGCCTGAGCGAACCGCCACGGGTCGCAGCCAAGAGCTCATCAAGGTTCGAAATGGCCATGTCGTCAAACTTCCTAGTTGGTGTCCACCCACAGCTTATAGACCAGGGGGTCCGGAGCTGCAAGGCCGATGAAGATACGTTGTGCGGTCAGGTCAGCGTCGATCTCTTCGAGAGCCGCCTGCACGTTGGTAGATGCGATCGTGCCCGCCGGGACTACACTGATGCCCGAAGCTGCGCTCGGGCCGGCGGGACCTGTTGGGCCCGCGGGGCCTGTTGGGCCCGCGGGGCCCGTCGCGCCGTCCGCGCCGTCTGCGCCGGCAGGACCAGCGGGGCCAGTTGGGCCAGCCGGGCCAGTCGGGCCGGGTACTGTGCTGTCGGCGCCAGCAGGGCCGGCAGGACCAGCGGGGCCAGTTGGACCGGGTACTGTGCTGTCGGCGCCAGCAGGGCCGGCAGG
>Ga0181346_1000531_pt1 | contig 16698 bp, 14 predicted proteins | sample Su13VDMM15DN_FD_130100 | JGI IMG/M metagenome (GOLD analysis project Ga0181346, IMG submission 130100) | Freshwater viral communities from Lake Michigan, USA - Su13.VD.MM15.D.N | ecosystem: Environmental > Aquatic > Freshwater > Lake | place: USA: Michigan | collected 2013-07-15 | reverse complement strand
TAGACATTAGCCTCCTTGTACGACGGATGGAGTGACATCAACTTGACCTTCAATGACACGAAAAACCTCTGCGGGAGATTCACGAAAGATTTCAATATCATATACATATCTGCCTGCCTTGAGATCAAGGCTCTTCAATGCGGTCAGGACAATCAGGATTTCTCCATTGGCAGGAGTAGGTATGGTTACCGTAAAATCAACCGAGGTAGTTGATGCATAGGATTTACGGATCTTTCCTCGACCAGTGTAACCAGTGAGGTTCATGACTCCACCAGCCGGTGCTGAAACAACAATGGTTTCGGAGTATGAAGAACCTCGGTCAATTGTGATGTCGGAATATATTGCCATGTTACGCGTTTACCGTAAAGGAGAATACCGCACGTGAATAACGTACTCCATTCTCTGTAACCGTGGTTAGTGTAGGGGTAGAAAAATCGGTTACGTCTGGAATAGTATTTATTGTATTTATAATCGAAAAAACAGGATTTGAAGTACCGGTTGCGATACTGCCGTTGCTGGTTTTTACTGTAATCTTTCTCTGTATATCCCAGGTTTTAATCAACTGATCTTCAATATTGTAAAGATTCACAATTAAAAGATCCATTGAAGTATTAAAGACGCCTGATTGTTCCAATCTAAGGCGGTATCCGTTTAATAGTTCTACAGTTTGACCTATAGTATTTAATTTTTTAGATTGCCATTTACTTCCATCTATTATTTTAAAGTAAAAACCATTACCTACGGGACTGATTGTGCTAGATGTTATTCCTCCCGTAAGTGTCCAATATGAATCAACCGAATATTTGCGCACTGTGCTTTTGCCTGTATAATTGTCGTATTTCTTAGTATAATAATTATCATTAAGGCTTCTTTGTGTAAGTGTAAATTGAAATACTGTGTTACCTGTATATGTTACATCAGGTTCATCTGTTGCATAAACCATTACATTAACCAATTTAGAACTTACCCCCGTTGCCGAGTGCGCGTTGCCAGTACTAATTTTTACATTAGATGTTTCTTGATGATACGGGACGATAATTCCTCCCCTGGCAACGAGTGCCACCGGCGAAACGCCGGTGCCAGCAACAGCTTCATTAGCATAAAGTTCGTTTGATAATCCCGTAACACAATATGTAGTGTTTTTCATAGGAACTATGAAATTGATTTTATATAAACCCGATGTTGCCAGTTTAGTAACACTTGAAACGTTATGAGATGAACGAATTAAGGCACTTCCACCAAGGGTGAGAGCCCCGGCCGTATTATTTAGAAAACCGTTGAAGTTTACCCATGCCCTTGGGAGCAATTGTCTTTGTGCAGCAGTAAATTGCTGCGTGCCATCAGGGAATTGAATGTAATTATTCGTCCGCTCTTGTGAGTCATCGATAATCACAAGGGGACCATCCATAGTATCTCCACCTTTATCCACCTTGGTATCATCCATAAGGACCTTAAGACCATTTGTTTTCAGTCTCCATTCTTCAAAGGTATCTCCAGGAACAAGATAGTTAAGTTCACCCTCAGAATCTTCATCCCACGTAATATATTGTGAATCTGGTATTTGCATATTAGAATTGGATTACAACCTTGATGTCTTCGGCCTGAGCAGAGTTACGAACAATTGGTGCTCTATTTTCATAGAAGATAACATCTCCGCTTCCCTTTGAATATTCTGGAGCAACGATGTTTGAAATGGTAATGGAACCAATTGAGGTTGTTCCGTCTGGTTGATAAGCAGTATATGTACCAGCTGTTAATTCCTCACATGTCAGTGAATATGAAGAATAACTAAAGTGATAGTAAACTTTTAAACCTGCTGTATTCACATAGTCAACATAGACTCTTGCACCAGTAGTTCCATTGACAATGAAACCACCTGCAACGGGAGTCACACCAGAATATGTTGCTCTACTTAAAGTTGTAATATGATTACCAGGAGTTGCACGAGTAAATGTAGGATTACGAATTAAGGAAATCTGGCGATAGTCGGTAAGAGAACCTTCTCCATTTATGAACCATCCCTGTGAATCGCTTTCATCGGACAGACCAGTTCCATTAAAGGTACAAGGGAAACCAAGAAACCAGGTAGGGAAAACAGCGAGGTTATCAGCTCCAAAGCCACCCTTCGGTGCTACAATAACACGAGTCTGTGCCTTTACTGTATGTGTTCCTGCAATGGAAGAATCAAGAATATTTGCAAAGGTATAATTTGCATTATTTCCAGAGGTATAATCAAAGGTAATGCTAGTGAGAGGAGAACCTGTGCCGCTTGCAGTAGCGGTTGCAGTAAGACCTGCATTTCCATCTCCATGAATCACAACAGAATTGGTAGTAGTATATCCAGCAGAATTGGTATTCAATACTGCAATTCGGATTATCTTTCCATTAGTTGCAGTAGTGGTGCCAGGAGTAGGTTTAAAAATGGGATACCACTTAGAACTAAAGAGAGGGCTTACAGGAGACCCAGTTGTGATATTGACATTGCTCTGAACACGAACCCAACGGTAATTGTCCTCTTGTAGACCAGAGGTTCTCGTACCGATTACATCGACAGCGGGATCGGGAGTCACAGAAGTATTTCCTGCGGATGATCCTTTTTCCACACATAGGTACAAATGCCCCGATACAACCGCATATGCAGGAAGAAGAGCTCCAGTTGCATACCAGCAGTTAGAATCACCTGGATCCCAAACCTTGTATGCTTTACCAACAGAAAAATCAACACGGGGGATTACGAATTGAACCTCGTTCTTCAGAACCTTCTTCATGGCAATGAGGTTCAGCTGAACATCGGTTGCCTGATATGATGAACCAACGGGCACATCGTAGAGGAGTGAATTACCATCATCTACCCATGGATCGTTTTTACCAAGCCCGACGTAGTAGACTTGCGAATCACTTTGTATTTCATCGTAAATAGCTTTTGCATTATTCTTACGAAATTTTTCTGTAATTATGGCGGCCATAGAGTTTATTTATAGAGTTAAGTTATACGGTTCTAGTTATTACTTCAGAAGAAACATTGATAAAGTCATTGCCGAAGTCATACGAGAAAGGTTGAGTTGTGCTTGCAAAGGTAAGATCCTTATGGAGACCTGCAGGAGTTTGGTCAAATGTTTTCAGAGAACGAACATAATCAATTTTGGTCAGAGTCATGTGAGATACATTCTCTTCGGGACCGAAAATAAGAATAAGTTCTGCAAACCTACGACCATATGCCAATCGATCATTAACGTCAAAATCTTGTTTCGTATCCTTAAACAAAAACTCGGTATCATTTGAGGTAATAAGTATCCATCTGTTAATGAATCCAGCAGATGCCTGAATTGTAGGCAAGTGTGCCCCACCTGGTGGGAACTTATGCCACAAAGAAGTATCAAGTGAATCATAGTTCCAATACTCTGTATCTGGAAGAATAGTATTCCATATATTCTCACTGCTCAAAATCATGACTACGTATGCAAAGAATCTCCAACCAAGAGGGTGAACCAAAGCTTTATATGGAACATACCAGCTGCCAACCGGAACTGATGTTCCAAGACCGTATGAATACGAACTCCATTGTTCGATCATGGATTGACTATCTCCTGCAACTCCAGCACCTCCGCTTAATAGAATCTCTCTGCTTACACTATTGTAGATTTCAACTTCTGCATTGAAGAAGATTCGGAAAAAATCATGTATGGATTGACGTGAACCACGCGATGTATAGAAATATCTAACCAATAATCTAAAGAATCTACTTTTATCCTTGATGATATTACCATAAATGTTAAATGGTATATAAGGAGCGAGAAGTGCCTGAATGTTCTCTAGGTATTGAACTTCAATTTGGTCAAGGTCGTGCTGTTCATTTGCAGCTGAAATCAAATGAGATGCTTGATCCGACTGATTCATGAAAGCATAATACTCTTCCATGAAAAGAATAAACTGCTCCGCATCTCTTCTCAACTGCATGGGAATCAAATTCTCCACGCGAGCCGACTCATAGTTGAGCGGTTGATTTGTTATTTCAGCTATACGCATGATTACTTATTTTTTGAAAGTATTGTAATTGATCGAACCAGCTGAACCACCCGAGAGTATTGTATCAACTTCTCCAGTGACTGTTACCTTGGTCATATCAATTTTCAGAAGTTGATTACGTTTTGGAGCAATATCATTTGAATCGGGCATTGCATATATCTTTGGCGGAATTGATGTGGCGGTATAAGTTCTTTTCACATTCACAATTGGCTGAGTCAAATAAACAATACCAGATTCAAGGTCAACATATCCCACAGTAAATAAACGATTCTTTGTTGTATTATTATACAGTGCCAGCCTACGAGTATTGTATGTTACAGAATTTGGATTATCGATAATGGGTTCATCTTTCAGAAAAACGATTTGTGAATCAGTATCTCCCGATGCAGTTTCAAATGGTAGTTTAGTTGTTGTACTAAATCTAAGAGGCCATGTATCGGATGTAATAAGGTTCTGTTGAGAATCGTCATCTTGTCTTCCAAATAGACCATTGGAGAAATCTATCTTGGATGGATATGAAGTAGACGCACGAGAAATATAGGCGGTAAGGTATGAAATGGAAGAAACATTTGCATTAGGAATTGTAAATGTAAAAACCAAATCACTGAGAACGGTAATTGGACGATTCTCGTATGTGTTTGTACCAAAGAAACTTACATACCAAGTCGGGAGAAGGTCAAAGTCTTCTGAAAGAGTAACAGTTACAACAGTATTGGGATTGGTATAGTTAAACGAAATGTTCGAGATATTTGAAGAAATATTCAGAGTTGTGTTTACATTATGGTCATACGACTTATAGAAAAACAAACGAGCTGCAGTATTGGCAATGGCAGGATTCACCGAATCAATGTAGTTAAGGAACTTTGAGTAACGGAAAACACCATTAAACTTCTGCAGATTCTCATCATTAAAGGAACCGACCGCAGTATCCACGGCTTCTTCAAGTTCCAAACGAGTCAGAGAAGATTTGGATTCATCATACTTGAAAGAAACATCCATGTATAGGTTTGTGTAATCGGGATCAATAAACTCAGTCTTGAGTGTAATCACTCTCTTGGGTTCAAGGATAGAAAGGATTTTAATTTTCTCGGCAGAACTGAGAACATTTGCATCTCCCTGTGGCTTTATAGAGATATAAACACGACCAGCGCCGGATGGTGTGATTGGGTCTTGATCTTCTCCACCCCAAACATTGATCGCATCAACTGCACCGAACTCTCTTTGAATAATAGAAATGTAATCATTGGCAGTCACAGCACGATTCTGAGCCACAAAGGATACTGGAGCGGTAAAGCGGATATTCTCAATTGATTCTCTGTCTCCACCACCAGAAGCAATGATAGGAACACTATTGGAATCTAAGGGAAGAGTAATGACAGGAGCACCAGTAATTGCTTCCGAATTCAGAACACCTGAAACATAAGTGAAAGCGGCAGCTCCATTGGAAATAGAACCCAGAGTGGAAACATATTCTGCTTCGACGACCTGAAGATTATCTAGTTTCTTTCCGTAGATATCATCACCAAATGTAAGTTCATAGTTACCCTGATAATTCTCTGAGATGAAATATACAGGAGATGCAGAATTGGTTTCAGATAATGAAGTGAAGATATTGAATTTCTCAATCGAGGTAGAGGATGCATTCTCACGAACAAAAACCTTAAGAGAGGTTGTATCAACATCGGGATCGGTAATGATGAATCTCTGTGAAGTTAACTTTGAGTCAACAAGAAAGGAAACACGATTCAGAGAACCTTGAGCAAGTTCAAGTGCATTGTCTCCTGTAAAGTTATAGGAGTTATTGACAAGAGGAGCAGTCTTGCTTTCAAGAGCAACAAAGACATAGGTTTCACCATTCAGGATAGAAGAGAACTTAGCACCACGGGCGATAGTCAGTTTAGCCGTTGCTTTGGTAGAGGCATTGAATACCGCATTGATCTTAACACGAGTTGCTCTCTTGGATGCAGGAGTATATCCCAACAGCTTGGCATGTGAAACAACAGACTCACGAAGCTGTGCGGTATCAATGAAACCTTCGTTCAAAGTCATATGCGCCAACATGGCATTGTAGTGCGTATTATATGCCAATACATCAAGCAGATTGGACAGACCAGAACCTTCAAAGTCCCAATCCTGAAAGGGTGAATCCTTTCGAGTAAAGTAGGTTTTAAGATTCGCGCGAATCTGATCAAAATCTAGTTCGGTGACATTTAATTTTTTAGACATACAATTAGCGAAGACGGTTTAGAAAGAAACTGATTTCATATTTAGGTTGTTTACCGATAATAGAAAAAGCAATATCAACTTTATAAGAGTTTCTATCAGCATCATCATATACAACGATGTTGATATTGGAGATACGAGGTTCATGAGTATTCAATACGGACAGAATACTCTCTTTGATCTTAAGAGCTGAGAAGTAGTCCACGTTCTCGAATAGAACGGCAGTGACATTACCACCAAGGAAAGGACGAAAAGGCCTTTCATAGAAATTAGTCAGAACAAGATTCTTTACTGCATTCTTGATGGCATCAATGTCGGTCAGAGCAATAATATCCTTTCTATATGGATGTATCAAAAACCTCAGATTCAAATCCGAAAACAGTTCTTCAGAAGCCGTAATGGAGCTTTTATAACCCGAGAAGTTATATGAAGATTGGTTTAAACTCATAGAGTTATTTATTACGGATTCAGATCAATTCGTGTACCTTTAATGGTTACCGAACCACCACCTGCAGTTGCATCAACTAGAATGTTTCCATCTTTATCTATTGAAAAGACCGAACCCTTCTTGTGTGTCATTGAAATGGTTTCAGAACCCGGAGTATCGTCCCATTGAAACTGATGACCAGACTCGGTTCGGATTACATGTCGGTTCGGATAATTGGTTTGAGCCGATACGGGTATGTCTGGAACACCATCGGTGATTGAAGGAATCGAGCCCATGATAATTGGATCTTGTCCTACTTCTCCATCGCGAAAGAAACCGATGACCCATGAACCAATTTTAAGGCCAGTGGGTGACCTACCTATTCCCTTATATGCTGCAGAGGTAACGGGCATAATCTGATATGACCAAGGGAGGTTCTCCACAGGAAGAATATTGGCATCCTCATTATGATAACCAATGCATCGAACTCGAACACGTCCTAGCTTGAGAGGATCCGAAATGTCTTCCACGATTCCATGAAACCAATAGAATTGACCCGAACCATTACCTTTGTTTAAGTTCATATAGAAAAATTAGGAGAATCCTTGTTGATCAAAGCCACGCAGGTATACAAGCTATCGAAGACATGTTCCACAGAGGTGATGATATAATCTCCCGAAAGGTTTTCATCATAGGTATCATTGTTGGAACGACCATCGAAGCTTTCATCCGCTGTATATTCTTTAAGATCTATTGCCTTTGGAACTCGAATTGAAATCTTTTTACCTGCATTTAGATTAAAGTCTCCACAGACCGTGATATGATGTCCCATATACTCATAGTTCTCTGCCTGAGATAATTTGTATCCAATAATGCTTTCTGCCAGCCCCATGTAATTGGAAACAGAATTATCAAATGCAAGAGAATTCAATGGAATATAAGATACGCAACTGTCATATGCCTCATGGAGACCAAAGGTAGTATCTCCTTGGAGAGGATACTTCTTGGTCCGCGACATATTGGGCTTTCCAGTAATAGAGTTCTTTTCGTAATATGAAAACCTCTCGCTTCTGATACTCTTGTTACCGAGGTCTACATAACTGAACTTAGAAGCATATGCTCCCTTCATTGCTGAAAAGTGTTTGGACATACCAAGCTCAGAAGCCATCGTGAGAATTGCAGTCTTCTGTTGAACATAGTCCTTATATGAATATCTTTCGGCCACACGGATTTCACGAGGTTCATACAGACCATACGACTCCTGTCGATTCATGAATGTTGTACTATCGAGATATACATCACCTTGAATAGTCTGGTGAAGATAAAAGGCAGCAGCCTCATCATCATATGTCATGCTCAGAAGCCAATTAGATGCAACCAGAGGAGGTTGGTAATTGATCACTCCTCTCATTGTTGAAATACATTCACCGCGAACATATAGCTGAGTGTTCAGTTCTGATGCAAATATCTTTTGAATTTCCTCTGCGGTTGTCATCTTGCCCGTAATGGGATAAGATATCTTTTTCAGAGGAGAGAAGAAACTATGAGGTGCGACACCTGCAATGGTATAGACCTGCTTAGATGATTTGGGTTTGGCAAACAGAGGATAATCAATGATATAGAACACCAACTCAATGAACTGTGAGTTTCCATATTGATCTTCCGAAATTGGTTCAGCTCGAGATAATTTAATATGAATCTCCTCCTGACCAATCATCTGGAAGGTCTCAAAGAAGTTATAGGTATCGAGGATAGTTAACTCTACTGACAGAGTGGGAGCAAACAGATTCTCGCGAATCTTCATTTCGGTCACCATGAACTGAATGTCTCGTTTTTCTCCCTTGTGGTTTATCAGATTGATAAAGTTTGTCTTGTATGCCTGTGGAGAAAGTACCTCATCGGTATTTCCCTTTAGATATTTTGGTGCGCCGGGCATTTTATGATTGTATTAGAGTTCGGAAGGAAGCTGCAAAGTCATTGATATGTTCTGGTTTCACAACTCGAATCTTTGTTTTGGCCAGATTTTCTCTTTGAGCACATTCGGCCACTGTAATAAAGTTCGGTGTTTCGGGAATAGAAGCAAATGGTGAAGGAAGATCATTGTTCGCTGCATATTCTGATTCAGAAATAGTAGTGACGTCCAGAGATGATATGTCACCTGTAGATTTATATTTACCATCTAAAGATTCATAGTGGCATAGAGCACCACGTCCTACCTGAGACCTTTCTTCAATACGAATGGCAAGTGCCCTTTCAACATTTCGAGCAAAGAGTGGAGCAGAAAATGAACCGTCTGGTAATTTACTTTTTTCTTTGATGTCATTATACACCACGGGAGAAAAAGATTCGGTCCATTTGGCATATGGATCATACCATTGTTCATTGATCACTTGTGATGTTTCTTGGTTATAGGGTGAAACCGAAATGGCTCTATCCAAAGAAGCAATATAGATGACATTTTCTGGTATCGGACCAATACCATCAGCTGGTTCTGCTCCCAATATGACCGAGGCAGTTCCAGAAGAACCTGTATCAAATCTGCCCTCATAGAACCTAACAGGATAAAAATTGCTAATTATTTCTGGACCCACGGTGGTACCGTCCCACTGATATGCTTTAAGTGCAAAGCGAAGATCATAGTAGGTGTTCTTGCTTCCAGTAATTGTGGGAATGAAGAAAGGTTTGGTAGTAGGAGAATATGAATAATTCCAACTGTTTATAATAAAAGAAGAATCATTACCAAATCTATAATAATTTGTTCCTGTATTATAGTTAGTTGATTGTGCTCCACTATTACCAGATCCATAATATGCAAGCTTGTTTATATTGTAACCATTTACAGTAGTAGTTTCATCTACTGTAAATGTTGTATTGTTTCCTACAGTAAAGGTATTATCGTATAAAGGAGAATCCACAATAGTTTTATTATATGAACCTATATGATCATAAACTGGAGGTACACTACCATCCAAGTTGCTATGAATCTCCAATCCTGATAATGTAAGTTTTATGTATCCTGAATACGTAATATAACCCCAATCGGTAGGAAGTTGGGAAGATCTTGAACCAAAACTGATAAGTAAGGTAGTAGAATCTATAGAATTAGTTACGGTTACATCTGCAACATCGGGTGTGTAAATTATAATTCCGTCGTAGTTTTCCCAAACAGCGTCAATTTTTCCTGTTATGGCATTATATTGAAGTTCTCTGAACCAGCTGTCATGCCAGCCGAGGCCGAACTGAGCAGCTGACGACATACTATATAAAATATTTTGTATATCTGGACCATTATTTTCTAATGCTACGACCCAAGGAAAAATCGGATTTGGTACCTCAGCGCCAGTGCTAGTGCTTGTTAGTCTGTTTCCGTTAAATATGTTTCCTGCCCATCCTGCCGTAGGATAATTAACAGTATCTATTTGCACTTGATATCCCTGATATCCAGGCTGTTCTGGATCTGGATATGGTTCAAACCATTCTGCTAATTTTCGAGTTTCGGTGGCTGCAGCAGGATTTAATCCCCCAGACCTATCATAGGTCACATATGTATAGTAAGTATTATCCCCTGGAATTAATGGATCCTTTTTAATTTCATAAGTTATTGGACCCTTGGAACTAAATACCCAGTTGTATGTGTCTCGGGTTATCTGTACCTGCTGTCCCTCGGCGTTGTATGCGTAACTGACAGGGCGAGAATCAACTACAGAAACGCTTACATTTGAGTCTAATGAGGCTTTCCTTGCTACGGTTTTATAATCTTTAGGAACGATCAGCTGTCCAGAACCAGCGGAACCTAGAATCTTGGATTTAATAAACCCTTGTTCGATTCTTGGAAAGTATTTACGATTGGGATCAGATTGAAGATTTACGTAACCATTATTTGCCTGAATAGCATAGTTAATGCCTTGAACCTGAAGCTGTTCATATATCTCCGTGTCATTTTTAGCTTGTATGAATGCAGTTGAAAGCGAGAATTCGTTCAGAGTTGTTACCCATTCACGATCAACAATTTCGGCAGTTATGACCGCCTGAGAATCCTCTGGCACAATCACACTGATATGTGGAATAAAATTAAGAGAATAACCAGAACCCACAGAGGTGATGGTCACTGATTCAATTGCTCCAGTGGCCGACAATGAACATGCGGCAGTGGCTCGAGTACCACCAGATTGAGTTGGAGCAGAAACTTCAAGTCTTGGTATTCTTCTGTATCCCAAACCAGCATTTACGATTTTAACCGTGGTACTTATTGTACCACCTGCAGTGCAGAAGATTTGAAGTTCAGCAGGAACATCGGGACCATCGAATACCTGAACAACTGGTGAAGTGGAATAACCAGAACCAGTAGCGGTAATTTCTGCAAGACCAATGGAACCATCGTCATTCAAAGCACAGAGAGCTTCTGCAGTTTGACCAGTATTGTTCTTGGCAAAGATAATGTCTGGAGGAAGAATATAACTACCACCGGCATCTTCAACTGTGATACGAGTTACCGTTCCCTGTTTTACAGACAGCTGATTATTAGTAGAATCATAGTTCTGAATAACGGCAATGTCAGAGTTCTCCATGTTCTTGATCACGACATCGGGAACGAGAAGGAGACCATTAAGTGTATTTGCAAAGTTATATTCTAGGTTTTCTTCAATACGAAATGCTCCATCGAGGCCAATGCCCTTAGCAGGCGCATAGATCACTTCATTGAGATATGGCGTGACTGTGGTCTTTAGTTTCACAACAGAGTTAGAGTCAAAATTGTATTCAAGGAACTTTTCAAGTTCTTGATGTGACAGTGGCCAATCTTCCAAGCCATGCTTCAAACTGTCATTGATCACAAAGAATGTCCAGTAATACTTTGGAGTGCCATATAGTTTTTGAGAAACAACGTCGGGTCGTTCTCCATCCGCGATGTTATACCAGGTATAGGTCGCAAGGTCGGAAATTGCATTGTCCTTGACATCGACATATCTAAAGATGTCTGTTACCTCATCAATGACACCGTCTTTATTGACATCATAAGTTGTAGTGGGAAACTGTTGGAAATAAGGCATATTAGCGTTGTGTTAGATTTGGGTCACTTGAAAATGTTCCCAGAGTTTTAAAGTTATCATCAATACCTCTTGTACCACCCGTAAAAGAAGATTCCATCTCAATAATATCTTGACGGTTCAGAGCTCGAACTTCTGTAAACTCTAAGGTTAGGTCAAGCTGTAAAGGAGAGCCATCGGGCATAAACATCGCGCGTTCCTCTCCGAAAGATGCACTGGTCGAGGTAAGATAGCATCCATATATCTTTGGAAGTTTTACTGTATTCATAGCATTGTTTACCACGAAGTCAATCTTCCAAGCTGGCGGGAATTCCAATAGGATGTTAGGAGAACCCGAAGCGGAAGAAGCATATGTGAACAATCTAAAGATACGTTGTATGTTGTACATCGATGCAGACTCTTCAGGAGTTCTTGCAATCATCTTCCACTGAAAAGAAAAATTACGAACTGTGTTACCCTCAAACATAGAAGTTTTATTGGGTGCAACTATCTTACTGCGCGACGCAAGGACACTGGTTCCATATAACTGATCCGAAGCAAATGATGCAATATCACCGGCAGAGACACCCTTTAATTGGCTAAGGATGTTGGCAGCAGTGGTAGATGCGCCATCAAAGGCACCTTTAATTTTGTCAATGATTCCATCTGCATCAGATACTGCAGATGAAACATTTTTAACAAGGTCGTTGGCTGCACCTCCCATAAGGCCTAAATCCTTGGCACCAAATGTAGCTCCATCGGAAAAGGTAAGCCCATCGGGTATTGGAAGATAGATATTGTAATCCTGATCGCCTTTTCCCTCTCCTAAAGAACCCTTGGTCTGAAAGCGGATACAAGGATACTTGCCATCCGCTTGTTTCAAATTACCTGGGTAGAAACAATCCTTAGGTAACTTATTGGCAAGGTTTACACCGGCATCGGGTGAATAAATACCTTTTAACTCTTTCAACTTATCCTTTATAGACTGCTTTGCATTTTTTAGTTGCTTGTCGATGTCTATGGAGGGAAGTTTAATGCTGCTAGTTGCACTACCTATTTTACTTTTAATACCAGAGAGTGAAGAGGAAAGTGATGAAGGAAGCGTTGCCATATACTCTATTTATTTATGACTTATAAAGGAATCTACAGAATTAAACATATTGCAAAATATAAGGGTGATCATACCAAAGTGGTTTATCGTTCTCTATGGGAGCGGCAGGTCTTCCGTTGGGCAGATGAAAACCCAGATGTTCTTTCATGGTCATCGGAGGAGATTGTGGTTCCCTATATTTGCCGAACGGATGGAAGGATGCATAGGTATTTTGTTGATCTGTTTATCAAGTTCTCCAACGGCAAAGAATACCTCATTGAAATCAAACCTAAGAAACAGACCGAAGCGCCTAAGGTTCCTGCAAGAAAGACTCCAAGATACATTGCCGAGGTAATGGGATATGCAAAGAATATATCCAAGTGGGAAGCGGCAGAGGCATATTGTAAGAGCAAGGGATACACATTTGAGGTGTGGACAGAGGAGACTATAAAGGGTCTAGGAATTAAGCTAATAACGTGAAACCTCTATAAATAACAGATGGGCTTCATCCAGAAACTTACAAATATAATCAACCCGTCGACCGTAGATAATCTTAAATCTACTATCTCGGCACATGGTGGCCTTTCACGACCAAACCGCTTTGCAATCATTTTTACCCCACCCGGCGGTTCTTCTCTTTTCAATATCGACCTTCCTGCTCAGGCCATTTCACTTCTGTCTGGTGGTTTCAATTGGAGGTCTTTGATCAATGATCCTCGTGACATTGCTCTTCTCTGTTCCAGCTGTTCCTTTCCAGGTAAGATCATTGAAACAACTGAAATAAAAACGGTTCGTAATACAGTTTCCGTTGCCAATGGTTACAGATATGAAGATGTCACCGCTGACTTTATTCTTACAAACGACTACTTCATCAAGAACCTCTTTGATAAGTGGCACAATGCGGTTATTGATCCTGTTACATACAGAGCAAACTACGAGAAGAACTATAAGGTCGATGTGATCATTCAACAGTTAAATGCAAATAACCTTCCTGTGTATGGAGTCAAGCTAACTAACGCATGGCCTTCCGCAGTTAATTCTGTAAATCTTTCCAACGAAGAAGAGAACACATATTCAAAACTGAATGTGACTTTTAACTTTGAAGATGTTGAACCAGCCAGTGGTCTTAAAACTGGTCTCCTTGGTATTAAAAACCAAATTGGCGGCATCACTAGACTTGTATAAGTAACTTACTATGGCACTACCAAAACTACAATCGATCACATACGACGTAAAACAACCCTCTACAAAGAAGAGTGTTCTTTTCCGTCCCTTCACAGTCAAGGAACAGAAGTTCCTTCTTGTTGCTTCAGAAGAAAAGTCCAATAAATCATTCCTCCGTGTGGCAGCACAAATCATTGAATCGTGTACCTTCGGAAAGGTTACCGCTGAAACAATGACTTCTGCAGACCTTGAGTTTCTCTTTCTTAAGATCAGAGGTAAGAGTGTTGGAGAAACATCTGACATTATCATTACATGCCCTCACTGTGGAGATAAAGTTCCAGTGTCTGTAAACATTGATCAGCTTAAAGTTCGCGAAGCTCCAAAACAGTTATCGGAGACGATTGATCTTGGAACTGGAATCGGTGTCACTCTAAAGCGCCTTACAATTGCAGACATCATTGATATGACCGAAGGTTCAGAGACATTGAACAACTTCGAAATCATAAAGAGAAGCATTGTTACCATCTTTGATGAAAAGAATGTTTATGAGACCGCTACCTGTGGTAAGGGAGAATTGGACGAATTCATTGATTCAATGACTCAGGAACAGTTTGCAAAGCTGGAAGAATACATTTCCAATACTCAAGAAATATACTATGATGTGAACATCACTTGTATCCACTGCGGTAAACAAATTGTAACTCAACTCAAAGGTATCTCCGATTTTTTTTAATAGCCCTCTCACATGAAAGCTTGGGTAACTATTTAAAAACTAATTTTCTAATGAGCACAAATTATCAGTATTCTTTGTATGATTTAGAAAATATGATACCTTGGGAGAGGGAGATATATGTTTCAATGCTTCTGGAAAAACTACGCGAAGAGAATGAAAGAATAAAAAATAGAAACCATGGCTGATAAAAAAGACGTAACAGATCTAACCGAGAGAAATAAACTTTTCTCTGAACTAAAGAATTCAGAGAAGAAGTTTGCTAATATCATAGAGCAGAACACGAAGGCTTGGAAGAATCGTGAGGAGAAGATGTATCAGCGTGGTAAGGGTGGAGAACCGTCTAACGACATCTTTACTGGTTTCTATAAATGGGCTGCCAAGAAACAACCTGGCATCTATGAAGAGGCAACAAGAAGAGCATACAAAAAAGCTGGTTACCTAAACACTGCAGTCTTTGCTAAAGAGGTCCGAAAACTTACAGCAGAGAATGCAATGAAGGGACCTCTGGGAGCAATAACAAGGTTATACACACAAAACAGATTTGCAAAAGCTATTGGTTCTGATTTTGGAGAAAGATTAGGTAAGACTCCTCTGGGTAAGGGAATGAATTCTATATTAGGAGTATTCAGAGGAAAGAAGGAAGAAGAAAAAGAGATGGATCCAGCAGAACAATCTGCACTTGAATCTGCAACTTCTTTAAAGGAAATAAACAGAGAATTAGTTAATGCTAATTATGCGAATATGTTTGTCATAAAATCACATGACTCTCTTATTTCTATACAAAAGGATGTTGAATCAATAAAGAATTTCCTTTTAAGAGAAACTGTTAAAGCTCAGGAGTTGATGGTGTATCCATTACAGATGCTTTTGGAAAACTCTAAAGAACAACTTTTATTAAGTAATAAAGCTCAGGAACTGATGGTATATCCATTGGACATGCTTCTGGAAAACTCTAAAGAACAACTTTCATTAAGTAATAAAGTTCAAGAACTGATGGTATATCCATTGGATCAGATGCTTGAGAATTCCAATAAACAGCTTACATTAACCAATGGTTCCGACATCGCGAACAACGTTGCTTTACGAAATTCAGAAGAAAGAGGTGACCTATTACTAGAAGCTGTGCTAGTTTCAGGTGAGGGTATCCAGAAGGCTCTTGGAAACATAAAGGGAGGAGAAGGGAAAAAGGGTGGATTCTTGAGTGGTATTATGGATCTATTCAAAAGTTTAGGACCTTTATTATCCGGCTTACTTGCACCATTGATTAGTATGCTTGCTCCAGTTGGTGCTGCACTCATTGGTTTATTACCGAAATTATTGGCAGCTGCTGGACCAGCTGCCGCTGTTCTAGCAGCAGGAGCGATAGGTTTTGCAATAGGAAACTTTCTTGATAAGAAATTCGGTCTATCCGATAAACTCTCTCGTGCCATAGGTGGTAACGAAGAGGACAGAAATAAGGAAATGGCTGCTCAGAATCGCGAAGGTAAGGCCACTGGTATCCTAGCAAGTAGAAAAACAATTGCCGATATTCAAGCAATGGGAGGAACTACCGAAGAGAAAATTGCCGAACTTGAAAAACGTAGACAAATGGCTACTGATGCTGGCCGAGACAGAATAAAACAAGGATCAAAAACTGATAAAGATTCAATTTTTATTGATGCAAAGATTAAAGAATCTCAAGAACTTCAGAAGGAAATCAATAAATTAAAGGGAGCTCAGATTGAAAAGGCCCCTGGGACAGAAGGGGCCGAAATGACCGCACTTGCTGCAGACAATGCCAACCAGCAAGCCGCGGCAGTAGTCCCTGTTTCAATGCAGGGTGGTAATTCATCCTCTTCTAATACAAGTAATGTCACCACAGTTGTTCAGAGCAAATCTCTGAATAGATCAGACCTTGCCGCTTATGGAAGAATGCAAGGTGCTCACGCTTGGTAACTAAAAACCCCACCTGTTACAGTGGGGTTGGTTTTAATTAGGAACGTGCCAACTTGGCAAAGTAACTTAACTCACC
>Ga0181346_1000528_pt1 | contig 16761 bp, 23 predicted proteins | sample Su13VDMM15DN_FD_130100 | JGI IMG/M metagenome (GOLD analysis project Ga0181346, IMG submission 130100) | Freshwater viral communities from Lake Michigan, USA - Su13.VD.MM15.D.N | ecosystem: Environmental > Aquatic > Freshwater > Lake | place: USA: Michigan | collected 2013-07-15 | reverse complement strand
TGCCTGTGCCACAGATTTGCGACACGCTAGCACCCCTGAAATCGCCATCATTTGATTGTTTTGTAAAATGAGCTGGTTCGTTGCGGACGGAGCGCCACCGAGAGCCGTCAAGACCGTTGCAGTAGCGTCGGTGGTGGCTCGACGCACGATTAACTCGCCAAACTGTCCATCCCCGATCGCTGCAAAAAACCCGCTTGCATAAGCGTATTTTGTAGCAATACTTTTTGTATCTGCGTAATAACCGCCCGGGATCGTTGCCTGAGTTCCCGATGCGGTATTGTTTTGGCCGCCACTAATGCAGGCGTGCGCTCCACTGGCGGTATTGTTTTGGCCGCCACCAATGCTCGCATACGTCCCGCTCGCGGTATTGTCTCGGCCACCTAAAATAGCCGACCCGTCTTGCGAGGCGGCATTAGCTCTACCGCCCGACACCACTCCCCAATCTTTCGTCGCGGAATTTGAAAACCCGCCACCAACAGCCGGATAAAGAATCGCAGAACCGCCAGCGGTATTAGAATTTCCGCCAGCCACGGTAGCCTGTGAACCAATGGCACTGTTACTTGTACCCCCGCCTACGGTAGAAGTACCGCCAGATGCGGTATTGTTTTGGCCGCCACTAATGGTGGCATAGTTCCCGCTCGCAACTTGCGTGGAAGCCGATCTGCTTATTTGCCAGTCTACAGAATTACTACCACGTTTATCCCCACCTGTAGCCGTATTGTCTGCGACGTTTGCCGTCAGCGCCCCGGTTCCTTTCGGCCGGAGCGTGGCATCGACATTTGCTGCGGCATTAGTGGCAGTAAAAGATACGACAGGGACCGTCGCGTTGGGCGCGGACGTGGAAACAGCTTCTGTGAAGTTGGTAAGTCCTCCCGAGCTTATAGTTTTACTTGTATTTTGAGCATCCCACGAAGCCGCTGTCGTGCCGGAAGCTAAAATACAAGTAACCGTGGCTTGGGTTAGCGTTGGCATGGACAGCACTAAATTCGCCCCGGACGAATTTACAGTAACGACGCCAGTTGAGTTGTTAACAATTCTCCAAGTCATACCAAGTACTAGCGTACTTGCGACGGGGAGAGTGACGGTTTGTGTAGTTGTGCCGGTAAAAAAATAAGTTCCAACGTCTCCAACGGCAATCGTTGTCGTGCCTGCTGCCGTGGCGACAGTCGTATACCCTTGGATAAAATTATAAGCCGAAAGATTTGCGTTTGAATCGCGTACCGCGATCACTGATGCAGTCGCAGCGGTAGATTGCCCTGTACCTGTGATCGTGCCGTTGATTACCGGCGTCGTGAGCACCGGAGATGCAAGTGTGCCTACCGTAGTCAACGAAGAAGCGGTTACGCCTGAGGCCAAAGTGGCCCCGGTTAGCGTACCCGCGGGGGCAACTATGGTTTGCCACGATGCGTTAAAATCGGTGCCACTTACTTTCGTGAGTGCTTGGCCCGTCGTACCACCCGCAGGAACTGCGGAAATCTGAAGCGCCGGATCTGTTAGAAAAACATCGCGAGTACCTGCAACCCAATTTACGGCGGCGTTGGCATTGCTAGAAGCAAGGATAGTTGTGCGAGCGAGTAGAGTACCCGCCGCCGTATAAGTACCAAGACCTATTTCCCATCCGCCGTTCGTCTTGTCCGACGCTGAGTAATAAACCGTGTCATTGGTTGTGCAAACTGCGCTGAAAGCCTGATACGTAGTGCCTGCGGCCCCGGCAAGAGTATATGTCCCGGTGCCGGTCGTCGTGCTCGTTTCATAAACTCGATCAGCAATAACGAGCGCCATTACGCAATCCTGATGATAGCTGTAGCCGCCGCCGCGGCCGGAAACACAATCGTAAAGTCACCGGCGGTGGAGGTTTGGTCCGTGCCGAAGTCCAGCACAGCCACGCCACGGTTGGTATTGGTGCTGTTGTAGATCAACGCGCCACGTGCGGTGATGGTCGCCGCTGACCACGTGGTGTCGGCGAAATCGGTGAACCCCGTGGTGCCCGAAGTGGTCGGCGTGACGTTGGTAAGGGTGTTACCGCCCGCCACATAGTTGGTGCCAGACACCTCGTTGGTTGCACTATACGCCGTGGTAGACGCACTCATCGTCGCGGTCGAGGTGTATAAGGCAATTTTGAACACGTTGCCGGTGCTCGTGGTAAAATCATGCAGCGCCTGCATGACTTCGCCCTTAAAGCTGGTGCACATTGCTTGTGTAATAGCCATCTAATTTTTCCTGTTACAAATCTTCAATTTTGTCAGCGAGTTGCGCGAATCCTTCTTTACGAAGCACTGCTGCAACAGTTACCCGCTCACTCCGAGCAACTTTTGTAAAGTGGAACCGCAGCACCGTGCGAATCTGATCTTGATACGCCAGCGCCTGCTCACGAATCGGCATCGGTGCGTCAGCAGCAACCGATATTAGTTTGTTGGTCGCGATTTCTACCCACTCATCCACGCTCATTCCGCGATTTACGGTAGCCACCACGGTAACGTTCCCTAAGCCCCCGTCTGCCCCAAACATAGTTTTTCCTATAATGTCACCGGGTATCGAATAGCCACCTAAAAAACTCCTAAGCGGCACGGATTATTGCGTTGCTAGCATCGTCTGTAGGGAACGTAATGGTGAACGTATTAGCACAAGTTATATCCGCACCGAAGTCCAGCACCGCGACAGCCGTGTTGCTTTGTGTAGCATTATATATCAGCGCCCCGCGAACCGTGAACGTCGCGGGGTTCCAAGCCACGGTATTAAAGCTAATACAGGCCGTCGTCCCAGATGCAATTGGTGCGATGTTGGTCAGCACTTCTCCCCCCGCTGTGTATCCTGCGCCCGTTATTTCGCCCGTAGCCGTGTACGCCGTTGTGGCCGCTCCAATGGACGCGGCGGAGGTGTACAACGCTATTTTGAACGTATCCGGTGTCGTGGCGGCGCGAATGACGGACGTGCCAAAAGCGTGGACACCGTTGTAGCATTCCACTTTGAACGAAGTGCATTGGGTCTGGTAGATAGCCACAACGGCTCCTTATTGGACCGGATATCGAATTTGCCCGGAACGGTAAGCATCGCGGCGGTCTTTGCCATCCCCAAGCTGCTTCAGCAAGTTCATCGCTTCACCATATCGAGCTTGGTACACCTTTATTACGTCCTCCTCACCCTTCATATAGGTGTACGCTTCTAACAAAGACCCGTAGAGAAGCGCAGAATCGAAGTTATCCCCCAACCAAGTAGTGGTCGCCGTGACAATGGATGCAGGGTAATAGTAGTAATGCAACTCAGCAGTGTAGGCGTAATCCGGAGTCGGCCCAAGAAGAAAAGAGTTGGAGTCAAAAATAGCGTAATACTCAGGCGTCGCTCGGTCTGCGGTTAGATTAGTTGGGTACGCCGCTCGGATGAAATTCACATCTTTATTGAGTAGGTACTGATACTCCCCCGCTGCGGTTATCACCGCTAACGAAAACGTTGCCAGCCAATCCGTGGGCATTGTTAAGTACGAGTTCCCCACAGTCAAAGTCCCGGTCACGTTTTTACGGATAGCAGGTAGCTGAACAGCGTTATAAATCCGCTGCTCGGCTTGCTGAATAAACGTATCCACCGCTGGAAACGTAGCAGACGGAGGAGACGTAGTTAACCCCGGAAATTCATTCTCCGTATAAGACTGAATAGCAGAGACTAACTCGGAATAGTTCATTTATTAGCCCATCTTATCGCTATGCGTAATGCCTTTAATCGCCGCGCCACATCCGCGCATCTTCTGGGTACCGCGCTTTGGCGGCTTCTCATAATTGACGTTAGAAATGTTCCCAACACTGATGTAGTCAATCGGCATCGGGTTGGTAGCGCCTTTCGGGTTGGTAAAGTCTTTAATGCTTAGGGGTTTCCCGGACATCGTATGTGGTTTGGCATAGACCGCTGCCTGACCCACTTCTTTGCCGCCCCGCTTCATGCTGAACTTAGCCATTATCGCCCCCGCTGGTTGTTGGCGCGAGACACATTACGCCCCATAGTTTTGCGGTCCGTAGAAGTCGGCCCACCGGCCTTCATCTTTTTTGCGCCCTTGTGCATCTTACTCTCATGCTTACCCACCTCCTCACCCGCAATGCTACGCACCTGCTTAACATCGCCGCCGCCCAGATATTTTTTCATGTTGTCGATACTCCTACCGTACCTATTGCACTTGCCGTTGCTAAATCATTCGGGGTCAGCACCCCAGTACCGCCGCCAACAGGGTTAAACCCCCATTGAAAAATTCTACTGCCTTCCGACAAGTTGTTGCTTCCGTTCAGCCCCGAAATGAGATACGTGTTGTCCCGGCGTGGGTTCTTGAGCGCCTGTGGGTCTTCTACAGGATACATCCCCTGTAAATTCTGTGGGTGGTCGGGTTCCCAGCAGGTTGGGCAGACCAACATATTAGTTTTCTTGGTGCGGACCACCAACTCTTTCAGTTGCCGCAGTCTGTACCGCTGTCCGCACCTATCGCACTCAGCAATAGCAATCCGGCCAGAAGCAAACTTATTACTCATATGTACATTTCGCGTGGGACAATGCGCCAAGCGGCCTTATCACGGTCTTCGTCGGATGCCTGCTGCCAAGCTTCGTCGTACATCTGCTTAAGCATAGGTAGCCGCGTTTCTGCTCCTGGGATCTTAAGGGCTACATAATACGCCAGCCCAGCCACCATTGCGGGTAAGAAACGGAACGGTATATCCTGCGTGTTCACGCCAGTCCCAGTATCCAACATCCGGCGTAGGCGCCAGTAAACAAGCTGGTAGGTACTGGAAACATTGGGTACGGGCCAGACGGTGAACGTGGGGTATTGGACGCCATCCGGCGCGGGCTGGGTAGCCCCGCTCAAGCGGTTGATGTAAATCTGGATCGGACGACCCGTCGCAGTCTTGTTGGGCAGACTGGCGTAAGTGGAAACACTAATCCTGGAGATGCCAATGTCAGATTGGGTCGAAGTCCCTGCATTGGTGCGGACAACGTGCTCAAGGAGGTCAACCGTATCTATGGGTAGGTTATAGGTCGCTTGATCTGCAATCAAAAGCACTGAGTCCGAGTCTATCGTCCATAGGTTAATACCACGGTTTGCCCACTCAGCGAACATGAGGTTCAAGCTGCGACGGGCCGTCCGAAATTCATAACCAGTTCTTACTTCCGCGCCAGCACGCTCAAACGCCTCCTCAATCAATTCGTTGAGGTTGAGGTTGAACGTGGCGGTCGCGGCAGTAGTCATTCTTAAATCCTAAATTTTGCCGTCTTACTAGCAATCTTTTTGGGCTGCGCCACAAACTGTTTGCCCGCAGCTTTGCCCGCTCGTTTGGCCTTGGTGGTGGCCGCATACTCAGAGGAAGACAGCGACTTGATGGCGTTCTCAGGAAGGTAGCGTTCTCCCGTTTTGGAAGACGGCTTGCCCGACTTAGTGCGCCACTTCTGGTCTCCCCACGCTTTAAGCGACTGCTGCGGTGCTTTCATCAGTCTGTGTACCCGCCACCTGCTTCCTTGTACTTCTTGGCAACTAACTGCGCCTTGCGGGCTGACCACTGCCCAGCTTTAGTCCCATGCGTAGCGGCGGCCTTAACTTGAGACACGATTTTCTTACGCATGGTTGGCTTAGTGTAATTACCTGCTTCGTTCACGCTGCCGCCCTCGTTGAATTTCTTCAACGTCTGCGCCAACCGCGCGCGTCTGCCCATTATGCCGGGTGCCCTAGCTGCTTTGGCGAGCTTACCAGCGGGGATAGGCTTGCCACCCTTAACGCCCAAAGAAGCACGGAGCGCCCCCGGTTTCTTGATAGCGCCCGCAATCCAGTTAGTGTCGCCACCGGCTTTGAAGTTGTAATTAAGATTCACCCCACCGCCGGAAATTCCCGAATCCTTGATTTTTTGGCGCCCCGCCGTTCCGCGAACATGGAATCCTTCTATGTAGGGCGAGACCGTAAACATTTTCGCAAGGGGGATCTCCACGGAAGCCCTCCCGCCTACGGAAGATATATTCGAGTCGGGACCCGTTACCCTACCCCCACCCCCAGAAATCCGGAACGTGGGTTTTCCGCCTTTAGCAAATTTCTTCACGCCGCCACCAGCCTTGAAGACTTTCACAGGTTCGTTGCCGTCGCGCTTTTTGATCGCTCGGACTTTCTCCTTACTGATAGCCCCCATACCGCGCGAGAATCTCACCGCATCATACCTTTGGTTTTGCCGCGTTGAGCACAACCATCACCCCGGGATTTAACCGCGCCGCCTTTGGCGTAGGCTTTAGGCTTCACTTTGCCGCCTTTACGCATTTGTTGCGTGGGTTGCATGGGTTGCGTGGGTTGCGTGGGTTGCATGGGTTGCATGGGTTGCATGGACTGGCCCAGGTCTAGCGGGCCGGGGAGGGGGGCGGAAACAGTACCACCAATGGGGAGTGGCAACGTGGGGTTGCGTTGCTGGTAGAAAGCGGACTGCGGCCCAGAGGAGGCCATACCGCCAACATCGAACCGCATAGCCCGCTTTTTCATTACTTACACCCCTTCGCTCTGGTATGCCCGCGCACCGCGCAACCGTCAATCGAGCCGCCTTTGGCAAACTTTTTGACAGGGCCCGAACTTTTTTTCTCGACGCCGCCGCCTTTTCGCATCATCTGCGCTGAAGGTCTTGCCGGTACGGCTGTTGCCCGACCCGGCTTTGGTGGGTCTCCCCGCACGGGCATGGGTCCCAAGAACCCCGTTAGGCCCATGCGCGGGTCCATACCGCTGCCCATGCCGTAGCCCGATGCGGCAGCCATGCGCGGGTCCTTGTAGCCCCCCATGCCTCCGCCTATGCCCTTGTATGAGGGCGCGCGCATGGGTCCCAAAGATCCCCCCATACCAAAACGCTTCACTTTACGTTGTCCGGGGGCCATTTCCTTCTTCTCATGCGCAATCATGGATTTCGGTGCGCCTTTGCGCTGCATGAAAGCCATTTCCTTTTTTACCATGACGCCGCCGCCTTTTTTTAATCCTAGCGCATCAAGATCTTTGTCCGTGCGCGGCTTCGGAGTAGTGAACTGCGTTAGATCGGTACGCTTAGGTTTGTTTTCTACGCGGGTCGCCATCGCGCGAGCGCCTTTCGCCGCTGCGCCAGCGCCCCTAGCTGCGCGGTAGAGGCTAGTACCAAGGCGACCAACGGGAAAGAGTGCCGCGCCGGTCATGGCAATATTCGCCATCTTCTCTTTGGCCCGGCCCCAGTCGGCTTTGCGTTCTTGTTCGTTCTCTATGACCAACGGGTCGTTCCTGCCCGCTTCCATCATCTGCGCGTAGGTCATCTTGGGCGCAGCGGGCTTCGGTGTTGGAGACGTCGCAGCGGGCGTACTATCCTTCCGGGCTTGCATTTCTTCGGCGTACGCGACGTTGTATTTCTTGCCGCCGAAATCAAAGTTGTATTTTGGGTCAAGGGGGTTGGTGCCCTTGCTCTGTCTATATGCGGCGCGCGCGTCAGCAAAAGCCTTCTCGAACGGGGTTAGCTGTTTAGCCATGATATCTTCCTAACAATTCCACGCCCGAAGGCTTTTATTAATCCTGCTTTTAGGATCACTAGCGGTTTTCGCGCTAGTCAGCTTCTTTTTCATCCCGGTCATCCGGGCGCAAAACGAATCTTTGCGCGAGCCACCTTCCGGCTGGGGGGCTTTCAATCCCGGCTTACCGGGATTGGCTTTGTTGTAGGATGCGCGGCCTTTGGCGTTCAAACCGCCCGATTCAGCCTTACCTTCTTTCCGAGTCCACGCAGGTGACTTAGCCATAGAAAATTGTACATCCGCCGATATTAGTTAGAGTAACGTACATATTGGTGTCAAACAAAATCCCTTCACCGGGAAGCGCAACATAAGCCGAATTGGTGTATAGACTCGCCGGTACGTCGATTTCGCACAAGTTAGTGCCAGAAGATCCGTTGTTAAGGAGCTTTATATTCCCTGTAGCGCTTGCGATACCAACAAACAAAACTCCTTTTAGACGAACCCGTGCGTTAATAACCAAACTGGTGGTGGGTCCAACCGTCGAGCCAAAACGAGTCGAATTAACATCACCCTGCATTGCCATATTTTATCCTATGCCTTCCGGTTGCCGGGAGGATTACAGTGTGGTTATTAAACAGACGCCGGGAACATAGACCCATCGCTATTAGCGACCAGATAGCTAATGGTTATCTGGATAATACCGGCAGTACTTGGAGAACCGGTCGTAAATGTCGGCGTAGCGACAACGTTGACATCTGTAGAACCAATACCAACACCGTTGGGAGATGCAGTAGATGCAGCACCAGCATACGCAGTCACCTGTGTAGTAGTGAGCGTCGGAGCCTGACGGCCAGCAGTCAAAATGGTTGTAGACGGGAAAAACAAATTCGCCGTTGTAGCGGTGCCAACGGTCAAGACCGCAGCGGTTACCGTACCTGACAACGTAGTCAGCGTATCAACGACAACACTGAGAATGTGCGCGCCAGCAGGGAGGGTGCAGACAGCGATGGCGGTGGCCGAAGTAGCGCCAACCATATTAAGTTTGACAGTCTGCGCCACAACGGTCGGACCCGTATTGCGAACAGTACCGGCGGCGGTGCCAGTGGTGTCTTTGACAGTGCCCAGGAGCCACGGGCCAAGGTGAGTAGCAAAACCCATTGAATTGTCCTCTCATGCGAGTTCAGTGTAACCATCTGCATGAAGTCAGCCGGGGCGGCTGTTGGTTACACCGGGGAGCCCCGGATTGTCAATTTATATACCACGGAAAAAACTAAAAGAAAAGGGGCCGATGGCCCCTTTTCCCAAACCAAACTAGCTGGTTTTAGCTGGACCCTGGAGAACCAAAGATACCTAGCGGGTCAGACACGCCGAACGAATAACGCTCACGGGCCTTATACCGCACGTTGCCGGTGTCGAAGTCTCCATCCATACTATTGGCTAGAGGCGCACGGACAAAGTGTTTCAGACCATTCGGAACATCGGTGGTCAAGAACCAAGCGTTGGTATCGGTCAGCCAGTGGTTGACCGTGTATCCGCCCGGAATTGAGCCGTTGTTCTTCAGCGCGTTAACATCGTTGTCCGTGGTGCCCACGCGAAGCTCGGTTTCGAGCAAGCGGGTCGCAACGAACATCAAGGCCGGCGGAATGATCAACTTCTTCGGTTTTGCAGCAATCAACAACGAGCGTTCGTCAGTCCAAGCGGCAATCTGAATGACCGCAGCTTCAAGCGACGTTTCGTTGAGATCGGCACCCGTCGTCGGACGGTTGCTGTTGGTACCACCAGAAACCAGCGGGTGGGCGGTGCTAAAGAGCGCCTGACCGTCACCGTAGGTAACATTGGAACTAAACCCCTGATTAAGGGTGTAGGCCGCCTTCACCTGCTTGGTGTAAGCCATCGCACGGGCCAGCGCCTTGGTATAACGGCTGGACAGCGAGTCGTAGAGGTTATCTTCAACAGCTTCTTCCGTAATCGAAAAGCCCAACGCAATCGTCTCGTGGTTGTAACGAGCAGTCCATGCTTCCTGCGCATTGTCATACGCAATAGCTTGGCCTTCGTTTTTCACCGGAGCGGCAGAAAAGCCCGACAACTTGGTTTCTTCTTCAAAAGAACGCTCGGAAGTTTCTACGTCGTAGATTTCTTTATGTTCTTCCCTATAAGTGCTGTACTCCAAACCGAACAAAGCGTTCAAGCCGGGGAGCAGCTCTTTAAGTAACTGAGCGCGTGAAATTGCCATTTAGATTACTCCTTAAGCCGTTGCGCTGCTGTAGTAGTTGTGGATCAGCAGGTTGGACTTCACCAGAATCTCAGGATACTGGGTAAAGATTACGGTGCTTGTATACACACCGGAGTTGAACGTGAAAGTTGCGGCCTGATCAAGGACAACCGAAGTCGCCCCCGCAACGGCAGCGGTTTTCACAAACGACCCGGAGTCCGCAACTTGCCCGGAGGTAGTCAAGGCAGCCACATGAGTGCCAATCGGCAGGGCAAACGGGAGCGCACTGACAGTCAGCGTGGTGGTACCAGAACTAAACGTCGCGGTGCCAAGGGAAGTCGCGGTATCCGGTGCAACACCTACGCAACGAAGCGGGAGGATCGTGGTAACGGGGGTCGCTATAGGAGCCAGCACTGCGTTGGATGAGTTGCCGGTATTAACGTTGCCCGTGCTGTTGTCGATCATGGACAAATTCAAGCCCACCATCGCTTTAGCGCCAGACGCCACAACCGTAGTAGCGCTACAGACAACCGCTTTGAAGACCGTATCCGGGTCCTCGCAAATGATCGCAGAGGCGTCTCCAGCAGCGGTGCCAGCGGGCCAATACTGCGCCCACAGCTTCTGCTTGGTAGTCGGGTTAGTGTAGTAGCAACCAAGGAAGATACCTTGCACCTGATTAACCGCTGTACCAGCGGCAACCGCTGCGCGGGTAACAAAGCCACGGGTTACAACAACCCAGTCGCCGTAAAAGATATTTGTGTTATAGCCGTACTGGATTGGGAAATCACGGGTGGCGCCCGCAAAAACCTGTCCACCGATCAAATTGATCGGTTTCAAACCATACGGCGCATCAACAGTAGGATATGCCATGCTAAACTCCTATAAACTTATTTAGAGCCACTACCAAAGGTCACGGTGCTCCGTTTGTCCTTAAATAGCGGCATTCGCGGGTCGTTTTCCCGCATAAAATTGTTGTCCACAGACGCCACTTGATCTTCTGTTTGTTTCCGAAAATGTGCGTCACGTTGCTCGGTGAATTCTTTCGGGGTCTTGCACAAAATAAGACCCCCAGTCTCGATAGCGTCTTTAAACCGACTATTCGGGTCGGTCATAGTATACGTCTCCGGGTGCTCGGAGGCTTTGGCGGGTTCCCAACCTTCTCGAAATTTGGACGAGACGTTGTTTACATCCGGGGTGCCCAGGGTACTGACGCGAATCCACCGGTAAGAATACCCCGGCTCCTGATTTACTTCAGGAAGCAACGACGGCGGTGCCCAACTTTTGGGTCGGGAAGTAGCGTCTCGGGTCTCCATATCACGCGGAATTCTAATGTCAACCATTGGCATCACCTAATTTAATCATTTCCCGGGCGTACTGCTCCGGGGTCAATCCAAGCCTTTTAGCTAGGGAAACCTGAGTCGAAGTGAGTACAACCCTGCGGGGGGCCGTAGAGCGCCTCGCGGAAGCTACCACTGTTCCGGGTTTTTTCCGGTTGCTACCTTCGAACTCCTCTGGGAATCTGCGCCGTATTTCTTTGTCGATACGTGCGTAATATTCGTCAGAGGTAGGGTCCACGCCGTCGCCTACCAAGTCCTCGTGCAGGCCATAGGCCATACTCGTCATGACCCGGTTTTCCCCAAACCAACGGTTCCGCTTTCGCCACGAAACCGCTTTTTGGTCCGGTTTTGGAACCTGTTCTTCGGCGGGAGTAACAGACCAACCATCCGCACTAGAACTATCTACTCCAGATCCGTTGGGTTGTCCAGCATCTTCTTGATACTGCGGGCGATAGTTTTCAACTTGCTGGAGTTTCAGAATAGACCGCTGTAGTTTTACCTGCGCATCAGTGATCCGTTCTGAATCCCCAGAATCATACGCGTCGCGGCTCTCGCGTTTAGCAGCTTCAAGCTCACTCTCAAACGCAACTTTAGCAGTACCCACATACGCTTGTTCGCCGTGATGTAGATTACTCTTAAGCGCTTGGTTTTCTGCCGCGAAACGTCGAAGTAGCCCCACCGCTTCTTCTCGCTCCCGCACTGCCGATTCTTTAGCGCGCCGCTCGTCGTGCCAGACTTTCTTCAGCTGTTTGGCTTTTTCTTTAGAAAAATTTTCAAGTTCATCGTCCGCTTCAAGTTCGCTAACGATATCTTCCGGCATCGGCTCCCGGCCTTGATCTGCCTCCGGGGTATCATCCTCGACTTCAATTTCAAAGTCGTCTTCCAGCTCGGCCATATTTGTGTCAGCTGCCATGATATTCCCCTTTAAGAACGACTAACGCCGCGCGGGTCATCTACAACACCTTCGACGCTATCGTCGTTGATGATGCGGAACTGCCGCCCGTGAATGTTAAGTCGAGATCCAGAATTAGGTCGTACAAGCACAAAATCCCCTTCTTTGCAGTACGGGCCGCTAGGAAAGCGGGATATGTCGGAATAACAATCCGGCCCCAACTTAACCACAAAGAGCACCGTAGTAAGCAGCTCCTCGTATTGGATTGTTTTTTCTGCCTTGATGAGCCCGCTATCGAACGTTGCTTCGATTTCGGGGACTGCGCACAGGATTTTGTAGCCTGTGGGATTAGGCAATTGTGTTGCCTGTTGCTCATCACTCATTAATTATCCTCCAGGGTGACCTTAAGGTCTTCAATATAGCGTTTTACCGCCAGCATTCCATGTAAAATACCGCATGTATGCCGGTAATCTGCATAATCCGTAGCTACCCCGCTGCCCAAGTCTTCTTGGACATCGTTAATACGCTCGTTTATTTTTTCCAAAATCAAATCAATTACAGTCACTACTTACTCTCTTTACCAGGGGTTTGGGCCTGTTGTGGGGCGGATTGCGCGCGGTTCTGTTGTGGGGCGGATTGCGCGCGGTTCTGTTGTGGGGCGGATTGCGCGCGGTTCATGTTCCTATCTGCCATTTCCATACCGAACTTAGCGCCTTCCTGCGTTTGGCGGGCGGCGAATTCTTTCTCTTTACGGGTGTGTTCCCGGTCTTTCCCCGCCATTTCCATACCGAACTTAGCGCCTTCCTGCGTTTGGCGGGCGGCGAATTCCTGTTCTTTGAACGTGTGTTCCCGGTCTTTCCCTACCTGTTGCGAATCCAACTTGCCTGCGTCAATCATCAATTTGGCTTTGTTAATTTCAATATCAGCTTGTTGTTTCTGCGCTTTAAGCTGCAATTCTTGCTTCTTAAGGTCGAGTTCTTCGCGCTGAATGACGTTCAACGGGTCTTGCTGTTCTTGCTGTTGCTGGGCTTGTTGCGCTTCCGCCATGTTCTTCTGCGTCAACTGCGCAGCAGCTTGGGCTATCAGCTTGGACAACTGAACCTCAACATCCGGCGGTAACGGCTCATCGGGCGGTGGCAGCGCCACACCCAACTGCTCCTCAATCTGCTTGCGGTACAAGAACCCAACATGCTCCGTTATATGCGCCATGCCCGTCGCCATGAGCGCCTGCGCTTGGGGGTTGTTCTGCATCACTTGCGCAATCTTGGGGTCCTGGCCCATCGCCATATGCACCGCGATATGCGATTCATGGTCCTGGTGCATAAACGCCTTGACCGGCTTGCCAGCAAGGATGCGCATGTTCTCCGTCACCGGATCAGCAGGCTTCTGGTCTTCCTCGGTCGGAATAATCTTCCCGATATTTCTAACGCCAAGCACCTCAAGCATCTGCTTGTGGAGTTCCGGCAAATCGTAGATCTGCGGCGACGCCTGCGCTAACTGCATTACCGCCTGCCACTGCGTGACTTTCTGCGCCATCGTCGAAGCATTGGGGTCAGACACAGGGATAACGTCCACCATGTCATAGTCGGCCTTCTTGGCCTTCCTACCGCCCTCTTCCGGCTCGTAGTCGTACTCGTCCGGCGTAAAATCACGAATAATAGCCGCAAGAAGGCGCAGCTCTCGCTTCATTGCGTAATGCACGCGAGAGTGCACGGAGGACATTACCTTCAGACTACGCTCAAGGATGGCTAGCGTCGTACCTACCGGGGACTGCGCAGACATATCCGAAGCATTGAGGTCGGTAGTACTGGCAAACTTCCTCCCCTCATCCACGATGTTTTGCATCAGGGTGAAGAGAACTTGCGACGGCTCCTTGTATGGGAGCGTCATGATGTTGTCCTTGATAGTGCCAGAGGCAACGTCTACATCCCGGAACTCTCCGGGAGAAATGGGTGTGTCATCCCCCTTAATCCGCATTCCCCGGGTCTTAAAGCCACCTGGAAGGTTGGATAGTGTCCCAGCGTCCACAAGTTGCCGAATAAGAGAAGTGCCGGATTTAGCAAAACTACCAAGTAAATGCACAAGGCCGAAAGCATAGAAACCAAAACCAGGGATATAGGGATAATGAACAAAGTGCTCGCGCTTAAGTTTCTTAGTGTCGTCGGGAGCCCAGTTACGGTATATGGCTAAGATGGTTTCAGTCTCTCTCTCAATAGTCACGACGTAAGGGAGGGCGATGCCGCCCATTTCAGTCTCTTCGTCGCCAGCTTCCGGGTCTTCCTCGTCGTACTCGGAGAGGTCAAGATTTACATGAACCTCAAGAATCTTGAACCGGTCATCAGAAGTGGCACTGAAGCCCATGTTCTCCGCAATCTTTTTCTCTACCTCATCGAGGCCACCCTTAACCGGCTCCCCAAGGTCTACATCCCGGTAAAACCCGCTGGCCTGTAACTTGATAACCTCGTTCTTAGACTTACGCATGACATGCGTAACACGTTCAGCAGTGTCAAGATTAGACGCGCCATATGGCACGACAAGATCTTCCGCCGGGACATACAGAGAAATCTGACGCTCAAGCGCAGGGTCGTAGTACACCTTCTTAAAGGCGTTACCACTTAGCCCAAGCCCCCATAACATCCGTTCATGCTCGGGGCGATACTCCGTCATCACTTCCGTCAACTGGAAATTCATATCCGCCGCAACGTTAACCGAAGCCTGTTTCTTCTCTGGAGTCTCCTTGCCGATGATGGTCGTCTTTACCGGCCCGCTGGGCGGGAAGGTCTCCATGATAGCCTCGGCCTGGAACTTGACCAGCGCCTCGGCCAGCAGCGGGTGAAACACGCCGCACGCGCCGTTCCAAGGCTCGGTGCGCTGTTCAATTTTTAATCCCAGGAGTTCCAAGCCATCAATGTATGTCTGAAGCCAGTCTTTGCGGGATGCTGTGTCCCCGTTAAAGGACTCCAGAAGGTCGCCCGCAAGCGTAGAAAGAACCTTATCGTCAAAATCCTCGGCTAAATTCCGATAGAACTCTTCCGTCTCGGGGTCTTCTTCATCCACAACGGGCTCTCCAAGAAGCTCCGCAAGAGAGAACTCCGCACCGGATTCCGGGATGGTGTCCCCCCCGTCGTCTGCAATCTCAACCTGAATATCTTCTTCGCCCACGTTGTCTTCCTTTTAATAGTACGGCTTGCGATTTGCATTGCGATAGCGCAGCAAAATCTCGTCGTCGGGCTCGTCCAACGTTGTGCGTATATACCCACCTTGGCGAAACCGCATTAACGCCATAGACACGGAGTCAACGTAGTCATCATGGTCTCCCGCAGGGAAAGATGCTACCTCTTCTACGACCTCTTCCGCCCACCGGGTCTCCGGCACCCACACTCTACCAGAAGCAAAAATATCGGATACCGCGTTAAGTCTGGCTATTTTGTCGTTCCCTTTGGTGGGCGTGAAATCCTGCACGGGGATACCCATAGCCCGAAGCTCATATATTAGCGGGGCCCCCGATGCTTTCTTCTCAATAATAACTCCGTCAGGTTCCCAAGATCTATATTGGTCAATTACTACCCGCTTTAGCTCGGGGAACTCCATTCGGTCCCGAAACGCATTGAGCAGAATGATGTGAGCCTGCGGCTTTCCTCGGGCATCTTTGTGGATTTCCCAATCGGAACCATCATCGTCCCTGTAAAAAACCCCCCAGATAGTGCATGCGGAATAGTCGGCACGGTTGTGTTTTTCGAACGCCGTGTCCCACGACATAAGGACAAACTCGCACGGGGGTGGGTCGTCCTTCTCCCAAATCTGCCACCACTCGCGCTTAATGATTGCGCTCACGTCGCTTGTCGGGTCCTGCATATACTGAGCCATCCACTTAGCGTGGGGTAGCTCTCGCTTCAAGACCTCCAACTCTTCCAACGGCCAAAACTCAGGCCATAGCGGGGCACCGCTGGGCATTATGGCGGGGAAATCGATTACCTCCCACTCCTCACCGTCCCGCAGCGCCGCTGCTTTCAGTACTTGCCCAACCAGATCTCGCTTGCTCCATCGGGTCTGTACGACAATTATGGCCCCTCCTGGCTGCAACCGCTGCCGTGGCCCCGATGTGTACCACTCATAGGTCTTGTCGTAGATCTCGGGGTTCGTTTCCGCGATGGCGGCCTCTTGCTCTGAATGTGCGTCGTCAATGATAAGGAGATCTGCACCCTTGCCCGTCACCGCGCCGCCAACACCAATAGCAAAATAGTCGCCGCCCCTGCTGGTATTCCACCTTCCCGCCGCCTTCGAGTCCACTTGAAGCACGGTCCCGGGAAAAACGGCACGGTAGTTGTCGTCATCAACAAGGTTCCTAACTTTTCTCCCGAAGTTGACCGCCAATTCCGCAGTGTGTGACGTTTGGATGACTTTTTTGTCGGGAAACTTGCCCAAAAACCACGCCGGAAGTAGGTACGATGCAAACTCCGATTTAGTATGCCTTGGTGGGAGGTTGATAATTAACCTCTTAGTAATCCCCGCAGCTACTTTCTCAAACGCCCGCGCTATAATCTTATGGTGACGCCCGGAAATGAACCCCGGCCACATACGCTGCACAAACGGTATGAACTGCTCTTGGCAGACTTCCCTGTTCTTTATCTCCTCTAACCGCTCTAAATCCGCTAGTAACGACCGCTTATCCGCCTCCGGCAGTGTGGGCAGTACCGCTAAAAGTGCTTGGATGGCTGCGGGGGAGAGCATTGTTGGTCTTGGTCTTGGTCTTGGTCTTGGTCTTGGTCTTGGTCTTGGTCTTGGTCTTGGTCTTGGTCTTGGTCTTGGTCTTGGTCTTGGTCTTGGTCTTGGTCTTGGTCTTGGTCTTGGTCTTGGTC
>Ga0181346_1000527_pt1 | contig 16761 bp, 18 predicted proteins | sample Su13VDMM15DN_FD_130100 | JGI IMG/M metagenome (GOLD analysis project Ga0181346, IMG submission 130100) | Freshwater viral communities from Lake Michigan, USA - Su13.VD.MM15.D.N | ecosystem: Environmental > Aquatic > Freshwater > Lake | place: USA: Michigan | collected 2013-07-15 | reverse complement strand
CGTCAAGCAAATAATTTAATTCAGCAAATTCATTTACTTTTTCTTCTAAGGTAATTTGAGTATAAATACGTTCCGTTTTAGCAATCGAATATCTTTCAATCAATGAATCAAAAGAATTTTCAACCATTGTTCTTTCGGCTTGTAATTGATTTACCTGTTCTTGTAGTTGATTTACGGCATCATCTATATTTTCAAGTGTAATGTTTAATAATTCAAGCGTTCCTTTGATTCGGCTATATTTTCTTACTGCATCCCTAAACTCTAACGCTAATGTTAAAACTCTTGGTCTATCGCCATCGTAATCAATATAATTATATGTAGTATCTTCTTCTTCGGGTACATATAAATTATATTTTCTTCTATCCAATCTTGGAAAATTTTCTGCTAACCAATTACTATAAATATCATTTTTATCATTGTAATCTAATTTAGACAAGTCGGAATTTGAATTAAATGCAATTCTGTTAATACTATTCAATAAATCAACTTTATCTGCATCTGTTCCTAATTCAGCATATTCCAAAGGTGTAAATGGTTTTTCATTTCTTAATTGGTCTAATTTTGCTTTTGCTTTTACAATTTCTGCACCTAATTTTCTTTTTTCTTTCTCGTCTTTTTCAACAATTTGTTCATTCGTTAGAAGATTAATTTGTTGCTCTAATTCATCTATTTTCTTTTTGTGTTGTTTGTATTGAGCATAAGCATTTGTAACAACCAACGCACCACGCATTAAAAGTTCGTTATCTTCTATAAAATCAGCAAGTTCTTTTGTTGTTTTTAATTCCGAAATTCTATTTTTTCTTAAATTAATTTGTGAATTTAATTGAACCGTTTTTTCTTCGATTTCAAAACGTGCCAAATCTTCGGGTTCATCTAATATTCGTTTTCTTAATTCACCTAAATCAAATTCTTTTGTATCTAATACTGCACCTGTATCATTTTTATCCCACAAAAGTTTAATTCTCAATGTTTTTTCATACAACTTTTGAAATACGGGTGGGTCAAATGAATTTCGTATCATCGGATAAACAACACGAACATTAGCAAATCTATTACCCTGTCTGTGTATTCTACCTGCAATTTGTTCATTAGTAGTCGGGTTCCAATCAAAATCACATAAGAATAATGTAGATGAATTATTTTGTAAATCAACCCCTGTTGAAATAGCGGAAGAACCTAACATAATTATTGAACGACCTTTCAAAAATCTGTTTTTTTCTTTTTCTCTATTTTCTTTACTAACCTTTCCCGAAACGATTGAAATATCATCGTATGAATATCCTAAAATATTTACTAAATAATTTCGAATTTTTTCTAATCCTGTTTCACCCCAACTGAAATTAAGTCGTGAATTTTTTACATTAATTCCAATATTCATATAAATTACACAACCCGATAATGGTTTATCGTTGGCTCTTTCGTAATCGTGTATTGATTTAATACATTGTACGGCATAATTTATTTTCGGTGAAGATTCTACATATTGTTGTGGTGATGGTTCAATACCGCTTTCTTTGGCACAAATTGATAAGTAAGGACTTAAAGTAACTTGTTTTAGAATATTCAATCCTATTTGTACCCGTAATTTAGATTTATCGGTATCGTTTAGATTTTCTTCGTTAATTGTTTCCCTAACTTGACTTAACAATCTTTCAACTGTATTTTTTAATCGGAAAAAGTCATTTTCATCTTCAATCGGATATTCTAAACTATTAAAATCCTCTTGTTGTTGTTCAGTACCTAATTCATTAACAATGGCTAACAATTCACTTTCAGACATTTCTTCAATATCTATTGCCTGTTGATTGTTTTGGCACAATTCTGCGTAATCTATGTTGCCCCTAATATAATCTTTTACTTTTTTGAATAAAATATCTTGTTCGCTTGTTTCGGGCAAAATACTTCTTTCGTCTATTGGAGAATTAGGCAATAAATATTTTTTAGGTCTTTTGATATTCGCATCTTCACCGCTTTTGTAGTTCATTATTGCATAAATCATATTACGCAAAGCAGGTAAATTTAGAAACCCAACTAATTGTTCTTTACGTTCTACGCCACCTGCACTAAAAACTAAATCGTAACTAACATCCATAAAAATATCATAGAAATCAGTTAAGTTTTTGAAATTGTATTTACTTAAAAAACCAAAATTGGTTAAAGCCAACATACCATATATTTCATTCGGTGAATTAGTAAATGGCGTTGCAGTAAGTTGAATTACATTTTTATCACCTGTTGTTTTGTTAATATATCGGCTTAAAAAATACCCACTTAATGCCAAAGAAGAAGGATTTTTACTTCCTATGTTATATCTTCTTTCTCTTGATTTAGACAAATATCCTTGTTGTGTAACTTTATGTTCACCTAACGTATCGGTATATGTGTTTTTAACAAAGTGGGATTCGTCAAAAATTGCACCATCAAAGTTAAATTCACCTAAATCAATAATGTCATTAATCCTGCCATAAACCGCTTTGTAAAGTTTAGCGTCAAGGTTACTTGTCGCACTAAAATCCGCAAATTCAAACGCACCACTTTGACTTAATTCTTGCCATATAGAACCAAATTTTGAATTAGCACTATATTTTTGTCCTTCGTTTGTTAATTTAGATAACCCCAAATGTTTAACACCTTCGTAAGTTGCTAAAAAAATTGTTTTATTATCAAATTCTTTTACGACACCAAGAGTATATGGTAATTCTTTTTTGTAAACCTTAACCTCTTTTTCAAAAAGTTGTTTTTTTGTGGTTTTAATTGTTGCTCTAAATTCTGCGTATTGTTCGTCTGTTAATGTTTCCGAAGAATCTATATTATTTTTTTTCTTAAACTTTGTTAGTAAATTATAAATATACCTATCCCAATCTGTGTTAAAACGATTTCTACTCCAATCATAAAATAAAACACTTATTTGAGCAGAAATTTCATCATCACCAAAATCGTAATTTTCGGGAATTTCGGATAAAAATTCAGTCAGCGTTTCTGCTTTTGACATTTGCTCTAAATTTTCTTCCGAATAATTTTTAATATTTCTTACATTTTCTTCACTCAAATTGTATAGTTCAACATATTTATTCCATTGTGGTATATGTCCTTCTACAATTAATGATTTTTTAACGATTTCTCCTTTAACTTCTTTGGCAAATTTTTTCGCTTTTGCCAACTTATCAAATGTAATTGATGCTTCAAAATTATTATCTAAATATCGTACTTCATAAACAATTTCCTCGCCACCGAACATTTCCAATTTCCATTTATCATAAACGGCATTTGGTACAACAACAATAGGTTTATTTACTTGATTAGAACCTAATAAATAAGATAAATTCATAATTGCAGAAGCAGTTTTACCCACTCCAACCCCATAAGCAATTAATCCACTACCTGTACGATTGATAAATTGCATTGATTGTACTTGTGATTCATTCGGTCTAAACTCACTACCATTTTTGAACACACTATTTAAGGAACAAGCAACAGGAAATTTATGGTATTGTGGCTCTGTATAAAAATTAAATTTTTCATTCCAAGCAGTAACTAATTGTAATTTAGCGATGTCTGTCAAAGAATTTAAAAAGTTAAACATCATTATTTTACCATTTCGGAATGATTTTTCCCGAAAATCGGCATAATTATTTTTTTCTTCTTCCAAAGCATCTTTTGAAATAGATAAATAATTAATAAAATATTGTTCTATTGAACTTCTTGATGGTGAATCATTTAATAATTTAGAATCCATTTCCTCTTGCATCCACGCTTGAAAAACTGATGTTAAATAACCTTCTTCTTGTTTCATCCAACTTTCGGTAAAATCTTCCCTTTTCAATGTATAACTCTTGGCAAATTTAGAATACGGAGAAATTACCAAACAATCTTCTATTTTATCGGTTATTCTAATTGGTTTATTTCTATTTAATAACAATAACTCTTTGTTTTTTTGAAATTGTTCTTCCGTAAGTAACCCATTTTCAATTAAAGCATCTTTGAATTGTTCTAATGTTGTATATTTTTCATACAAATTACCACTAATATAATCGTATTTGTAAATATATCTTTTGACAATAGTTCCATTTTCATTTTTGAAAAAATCGGGTATCAATAAACCTGCTTCAACTAATAAATCAACATTTACAGGATTTAATTTTGTGTAATCTTCACGATTCAAATTTTCATTAACAAATAAATACGCTTGTAATTCCATTTCACTAATGAAAATCTTATCCGATTGTATTTTTCTTCGTTCAGTTTCAATTTCCATTCTATCGGTTTCCGAAACGGATTTATCATAAATTGAATTTGCGACTGCGTTTAATAGTACGGATTGTTCACGAATTTTTAATGCTTCAATACGTTCATCAATATTCTTTTGCATTTGTTTTTCTTCATCGTCTGAAACAACGTAAGGTCTGCCATATACTTTCGGTAATAACTCGTAAATAAATTCATAGGGTGTGTATATTTTTTTTTCAAAAACGCCGCCACCTTCATCAAATACATTTTCAACTTTATCTGCCAATAAAGATTTTGCTCTATTTTCAAATACTCGTTGAATTATTTGCGATTTTGTTTCGTCAGAAATTAATTCATTTTCCGTGTTTCTATACAAATTGAAATCTTCCATACTCTTTTTTTTATTCTACATTAGGGGTGCTTAATTCTACTTCGACCAACGCAAGTGCGGTATCTAAATTCGCAATACCACGAACTAAAATATGTTGTTTAACACGAAAAAATATTCGGTCTTTACCTGCTTGTGTTAATGCAAATTGAGATACATACGGCAAGTTTTTTGCCGAACTAATTGATTCTCGAATTAAAATATCTAATTGATTTTCGTTATACATACTATCCAAAATTGACTTGTAAATACTAAAAATTGCTTTTTTTAATATAAAAACAAAGTCAAATTTACTATAAATACGCTAACAAAAAGAATATATGTAATTTTTTATTATTGCTGTGTTTTTGTAAATAATTACATTTTTTCAAGTGAGCCACCATCTGTAACTTTTACACCATTATCATTGTAATTATTTATCAAACTTGCAATTTGCTTTAATGTTCCTTTTGCCGAATATTTGTTAGTATCAGCCATTGTTCTACGATTAATAATAATTGAACCCGAAGCAATCGTATCATCAACATCAGTATCTTTTGCTTGTGGTTTTATATCTTCGATGTTTATAGTGGAATTACCTTTGTAAACTTTTGCACCTGTATCAAAATTTTTACCGCCACCTAAGACATTAATTGCACTTGCTATTTGTGAAAATGTACCTTCAATGGTATAAATATCATCATTATTAAAAGCATCAGCAACAAGAACGGCTTCATCTCTTTCGGCTTCAATAATATGCCCACCATCACCTACTTGAAATTTTCTTCCACAACCTGTTTCATCGTTACATTCGGAGTGTAATTGCCCTTCAATAATTCCACCCTCTCGGTATATTTTTTGTGTTCCGCTAATGCCTACTTCACTTGGTCTTAAATCACTTGAAATATATCCATACTCATCTGCTTTAATTCCACCTACTTGCATACTTCGGGTTTTTGATACTTTTCCAAAAGGTGATTTTCGTAAAACAACTCTTGCAGGTAAATAATCACAACCCATATTTAATGCGGTTTGTAATCGGTGATTACCTTCAATTAATAAAACGCTATTATCTTCGGTTGAATATTCTATAATTAATGGCTCTTTAATACCCTCACCTAAAAATGATTTTTCTAAACTTTTAATCGTAAGGTTACTATCATTTTTATTCCATTTTGGTTCTTTATATCGGTCAAATTGCTTGAATTTTAATAATTGGTTTAAAGGTACTAATTCAACTTTACTATCTTCACTAAACCAATAATCTTCCATATTTAATGGCACTTCGCCATAGGCACAAATAATTTTACCACCTTCTTCCTTTTTTGGAACATTGGCTTCACTCAAAGCGATTGCGATTGCCTGTTTAGGATTAGTTACTTTTTCACCATACGATGTTTTTAATTCGCCTTGCTTGTATTCACGCATCACTTCGGAAATTTTTTCTTTTTGTGCTTCCGTTTGACCGCCTTTACTATAATTTTCTACTCCTTGAATAATTTGGTTGTAATCGTCTATATTCAATTTTTTGTTGGATAAATTGGATATATTTTCAATTACTTTATGGATTTGTAAATCATTTTTTAATTCTTCATTTGATAGTTCCAATAATCTTGTCAAAAGTGAAATTGAATTAGTAACATACATTCCATTTTCATTTTTTAACTCACCCCCTGTTTCAAAATTATTTTCATTTTCAAAATTTATTAAATCAATTTCATTCGATTTAATTCTTTTCCATTCGGCTTCTAAATCCGTTCTATTTGCAAATTTTATGGTATCGCCACCAATATATTTTAATTTACCTAAATTTTTCAATTCGGTTTTATCAAGATAAGCACTACCACCAATACTTTCTAAATTACCTAAATCTTTAAGCGAACTATTAGTAAATACTGCAAATTGAATAATTTTTTCAAGTTTATTTAGGGATTGTAAAACACTATTTTTAATAACACAAATACCACCTATGTAAGTTAAATTACCCAAGTCAATTAATTTAGTATTTTCTTCTAATATAAAAGCACCATCCATTCTTTCTAAACTCCCTAAACTTGTAATTAAACTTGACTTGAATAGTATTTGACCTTTAACATATTTCAAGTTAGTAAATTCACTTATTCTACTATTTAATAAATTCACATCACCTAAAATACGTTCTATATTTTGTGTTGTTCTTGTAAAATTATTTCCGAAATCAGCATTTCCGCCTATGTAAGTTAAATTAGGAAAGGATTTTATTCTACTTGAATTAATACTAAAATTCGTTCCGATTCTCTGTAAATTTGGCAATTCATTTGATTGGCATTTATTGAAAATTGCTTCATTATCTATTTCTGCTAAATTAGGAAATGTTACATCTTTTGATGAACTACAAGTAATGCTTTTTGCTTTTACTAAATTACCTGTACTTTCTAATGCCGAATTTTCTCCAATAATTAAATTACCACATTCTTTTAAATTTCCTAAACTTACCACATTTGTAAATCTTGTAACGCAATCAATATCACCGCCATAATTTGTTAAGTTTCCAAAAGACGTTAAACCTAAATTTGTACCTTGAAATTTTAATTCGCCACCAATATATTCGATTGTATCAAAACTTTGAATTGTTCGGCTACCAATTATTAAATCGCCACCTATTTTTTTTAATTGACCAAAACTTGTTGAATCATTGTTAATGGTTAAATTTCCAAGAATTTCGTATAAATTACTATTTCCTAAATTAAATTCATTTGTATCACTTAAAACAATATCGCCTAAATAGTATATTGTATTTGGAGTTAAATTAGATAGATTATCTGCAAATTCTTCGGCTCTGTAAAATTCATTTGGTAAATTCCCTATTGCTCTATTTACGGCTTGAAAAAATTTATTTGTGTATGGATTTATTCCATATCTACCATTCACATCTTCTTTTGTTCTTAAAACGTAAGCATATTCTTCTAAAATACCTTCATACATTCCAATTTCATCTAATTTTTTAATTGTTTCTCCTACTCTTGCATTGTATTCAAGCATTTTAATATACTTTTCACCACTATTGTTCCCAATATTATTTCTACAAAAATTAATTGCTATTTGCGAATATTCGGCTGTCATATATTGTGCATCTAACCTACCACTTATTTCACCAACTTCTTCTAAATCCATTCTAATAGCAATTTGTGGGTCATATTCATTTTCTATTTTTATCGCAAAAACATAAAAATTACCACCCATATATCCACCACCACCATTTAATTGGTCAAATGCTCTAACGGTAGTACACCAATTTGTTTTTTGAACTAATGCCGTTAATCTTTCCGCATTTTCTTTAATTTCTAATTCATTTGCGTTTCCTTTACCTAAAAATGTAAACCATCTACCATTATCTTGTTCTACTGAAACAAGTTCATTTACTAATTCTTCTCCTTTTTCTGCCAATAATTGAACATAATCTTTAAGTAAAAAAACACTTGATTTTTGAAATAATTTAGCCAAAACACTTGCATCAAATGGCGTATAGTTTTCAGTTGTTTTTAAGGTTCTTTTTACAAGGTCATTTAAGTCCATCCTGTAATTAAAGTTCAATATTGCAGTTAGCATTAAATACTTAAATGCCGTTGGATAATCACTTTGTTGTAAATAACTTACCCAAGTAGAAATAGTGGTTTTTTGGGTTTGTGCAATAACTTCAATTTTTTCTTTTCTTTTTTCGGGGTTTTCACTATCGGCTTTAATTTGTTCAATATATTCCGTTGGTCTGCCTTCGTTTTCGGCTTGTCTTAAATCAATTAGAAAAAAGGTCGTAATACCTTTACTATCTTCTGAAATCAAATAATTTTCATAGGTATTGTAAAGTTCATTAAGGGCATTGGCTAATTTTAATTCCAAAGAATTTTTATCAAAATTTACACCTTGTATTCCTGCGGTAATATATGCTTCAATTTCGTATTTATCGGTAATACCGATACGAGCATATTTTTGTTGTTCTTGGTGGACAAAATCACCTGCGGTATTAATATTCCCTTGAATTTTACCGCCTTTTGCGAATTTATTTTCCATATTTTTATTTGTGTTTTCCATATTTTTATTTTTTTCTAAATTTCCCCCACCATCGAAACGAATATCGGGATTGCTACCATCGAATGTAGTATTTGTTCCATCAGCAAGTTTTATTTGATTGGGTTGAAAAACTACATAAGTATTTTGAACATCTTGAAAAACTTCTTTTATGTTTAAGGCAATAATTCCATCGTTTTTATTATCTATTGCAATATCAGTAGTACCTTTTAATACTTTATACCAATAATTTTCATTTCCTTCAACTATAAAAGCATTTCTAATGTTAAGAAAACATTTTATTACTCTTATGCTTTTGTATTTTTTTGAAAAATCTTTTGAAAATTGGTCTTTTTTTTCTACATATAATTTTTTCCAACTTTCCCAATCTTGTTGTTTTTTATATTCTTCTAACTTATTATTCCATTCTTGATATTCGTCCGTTTTATATTCATAATCTAATGAATATTCTTTTGCAGTAAATTCGGAATTGGAAAAATACATTCCATAATCCCTAATCCCCCATTCTTTTCTATACTTATCTGCTTTTTTGAAAACATAAAAATCTTTTGTAGTTCCGTGAAAAACCATTAACGGCTCACCATTTTCATCAACAACCTTACTTGCATTTGCAGGGTCGTTTTCCCAATCACCAAACCATTGTTTAAAAGCAGGTGTACGCACTAACTTATATTGTTCGGGTGTAAGGTTGCTTGGCTTTCCGTTTGGTGCTAATAATTTATTCATTAAAAAAATAATTATATTTGTCAAAGATAACAAGTTAAATTAAAAATTTTATTATGGATTTGGTTAATTACAAAAATTTGAAAAAAGCCGATTGGCAAACATTGGCTACAAAATTTAATGTTGAGTGGACAGATGAAAGTGTTGTTAGATACTTGGTTGAAAAAATAGCGGAAAAAATTGGTGTTGATGATAAAATTTCAAGCGACAACTTATTGAAAAAAGAAGTTTGCGAAAAATTATTGAATAATCCCGATTTAATGAATCAACCAACAAAAGAAAAAGTAGTAAAAGCAAAAACTACAAAAACAAAAGTTTCAAAACCAAAAGAAACAAAAGCACCTGTTTTATCACGTTTAGAAGAATTACGTTTGGAATGTGAAAAATATGGTGTTGCTTGGGTAGATAAACATACCGAAGAAGGTTTAGAACAACTATTAACTGCAATAAAAAGTGCAGGGGTTACTCCAATAAGTACCGATACATTTGAAATAAGTTCAGATAATGTGGATTCCATTAGTAGCGTAACTACAATTCAACAAACTGAATCAAACAAAGTAGAAACGCCTACAATTTATACATCAAATAATGGGGTTTTATTAAACTACCGAAATATTTATTTGAACGCAATTCGTGGTCATTTCCGTTGTTTATTTGCTCACGAAATTGAAGAAATGATTTCACGGGATAATGTGCCTTTCACTTATGCAGTAAAGTTAAACCCACAACAAAGAAATAAAGTCGAAATTATATTAACTATGGGTACTGAAAGTGTTCGTGTACCAAGTGATAATAATAATGATTGGATAGAAATTAACGGATAGAAAATACGCTTTGTTCAATCGTTCTTTTCTGAATTTTATTTTCCGTTATTACCCCGATTTTTTCGGGGTTTTTTTATATCCTATACAAAGAATCAATAGTATTTATAGGACTTTATGGAAATCATTGTTATCGGGATTAATTGCATATCCATTTCTAAACAACATATTTTTAATCATTTCAATATCGGACAAAAAACATACCCTTTCGTCTTTTGTAAATTCAGCATCGTTAGGTATATGACCGAAAATTAAATCGAAATTATTTTTCTCTGCATATTCTTGAATCATATTGAGTAATGATTTTCCGTTACCCCTGTTGCGTTTTTTACTATCAACTGATAAATTATTTAAGAAAATAGGTTTAGATGCTTTTAAGCCATATTCTTGTGCGTGTTCGGAAGTGGTTTCATAGAATTTAATCTCTAATCCTTCGTGTTCTAATTCTACTGATTTCATTAGTTAAAAATTGTTTCTTGTTGGTACTCCCACATCTTATATTCTTCGGCAAAACTATCTTTTAATACTACTATAAAAATATCTTCTTGAAATTCTACATTTTCAAATAATTTTTCCTTGTTTAGTTTACAAGTAATTTCATTTAATACATCGTTATATTCGTCTATGTAGGTTGGCGTAAAAAATGGCAAATGGCTTTTGTGATTTATTTTACTTTGAAATTCGGAAAATATTATTGACAATAACAAATTAAAACGCATTAAATAGTCGTATTCACTATTAGAACTTAACACAAAATAGCATAAATCATCTAAATCACTCTGCATTTTCGGATTCATAATCAACGCTATAAATATTATCAATTATTTCAACATTTTGCTCATTTATTGAAAAATTTTCAATTATGCTTTTATACGCATTATTTCCCATACGCTTTAACTCGGATTTATTTTCCAAGAAAAAACGTATTTTATCAATCATATCGTCTTTTTTATTTATCACGATTCCATTATCTCCATCACGCATTATTGCATTGTACGGAAAAGCATCAATTACCATTAAAGGTATTTGAAATAAACCTGCTTCTAAATACTTATTGTAGTTCTCCGATGTTTCATTAAAAGTGGTTTTTTTCAATGGAACAAAAAGTATATCAAGTTGTAGGTTTCTTAATTGCTTGTAGTAGTGAATTATTGTGCAAGGTTTTATTTGCTCGAAATTAAATCCATCGGGAAAACAATTTTTCTTTGTAAAGTGGTCTATACCATCAAATCCTATTAAAAAGAATTTTACTTTATCGCCAAATTCGGTTTGTATTTTGTTAAATGTGTCTTTGTAAGATGCTAAATCATCCCAAGTGTAATTAGTGGCAACAATACCTATTCGCATAGTTTTTTGTTCTTCTATACTTAATTCCTGTTGGTCTAATTCGATATTTTCTAAAATTATTTCTTCATCTACAAGGAGTGGTAAAGTACCTACTGAAACATAACTTTCTTGACCTTTGAATTTATTTTCGGATAAATCTTTTAATTTTTCTAATAAAACTTCCGTTAATTTATTATTCGTAACAAAAGTCAAATCCGAATTAAATATATTTTTTTCAATATTTTCTATTGCATTTCTTTCCTTAAACTCTTTTTGTAGGGGGTGATTTTTAGGCAGTTCATAGTAATTGAAATCAACATTAAATACAATGTTTATATCGGGGTTTATTTTTCGTATGCTTTCATAACTTTCGGTTAGGTCATCGAAAATAAATGGAAACACAATATAGTCCGCCCAAAGTATTTGAACTGAATGTAAAGGTATTTTTATTGGTTCATATTCCTTATTTGGCTTGTACTTATCAATGCTTGTAACGGCAGTTGCCCAAGCACTAAATTCGTACATCGAAATATAAGGTAAAATGTATTTGTAAAAATGCCTACCACTTAATTGTGGGTTTATGAACAGAATATTTTTATTCCAATGGATTTCTTTGAATTGATTATCAAAAAATTCCTTGTCCTTTAATTTGACATATACATCTGCTACGCTTTTCATAAATAATTCTGTTTAACATTTCAATAAATAGTAAATTAAAAAAATACTATCCGTTTACAATATCACCAAAGGCATCGTCTAAATTAACCTGTAACACTTCGCAAATCTTTTTTGCGGTGGTCATATACAAGTTATTTGTTCTACCCGATGTGATAAGGGATATTTTATACGCAGGTATTCCTGTCAAACGAGATAGTTCGGTTTGCGTAATATTTCTGTCCATCAAGATTTTTTTCAATCGTGTAAATCTTGTTTTTCTTACCACTTTCGTTTTGTCCATTTTTTTTTGTTCATTCATCATATTCAGTAAAATTTAATTCATATTCTTGTTTTTGTTTTTGAATAACATTTGGCTTTTCTATTTCGACTGCCCTTAAAGTGTTATACCATTTTTTATTATTGCTTTTGGCATCAATGTAAAACCATACTGCAATTTTATCCCCTTTCCTGTATTTACTTAATTCCTTTATTAATTTGCCCATTACTTCAAATTGTATTGAACGCATTTTTTTGTTCATCTGCTTCTTAATAACCAAATCAACTACTTCAAATTTATCGTTGCTACGAGTAACTATTTCGTGAGAATGTATCAGTAATATTCTACCCGTAACTCTTAACATTTATTTTTTCAATTATTTTTTAATTAACTTAATTATTTGTAATCGTTTATTGATATATTGAATTATTCTTTTCATTTATTTATTATTCTATTTCGTTTTACTATCTTTATTAAAATGAATTATTTATTTTCAATTTCAATTACATCACAAATATACAAATTTGTTTCAATTCACCGAATAGTACGAACACCAAAAAAACCACACATTTAATCATTATTGTTTTCAATTACCTATCTTTTCAAGGTATTTATTGAATAAAATAACGAAATGCCACCTAACTAATTGAATTAAATAAATTATTCAAAGTAGATATTTTTTTTTAATCTTTTTTGGTCGATTTTTTGAACGACAACATTCTGTCCAAAAACAACGCACAACCGATTAAATAACACAAAATGTAGCATTTAATCGAATGTTCCGAAATTAATCCACTCGGATAAAAAATAATTGAATAAAATACCAAAAACAATGGAGTTACATAAACTAACGTAACACCGAATAAAACAATCGCTTTTGCGAATAAAACTGCCCAATCTACTTTCATAATTATATTTTTTTCATCCATAAAATTTTTTGAATATGCTCGGTAGGTGCATCAAACTTCTTTAATTTTTCCGCTAACACTATGGGGGGCATACCTGTACTTACTGAACCTGCTGAATCAATTAAACCTTTATTAAAATGTTTTTTGGTTAAATCGTACACTTCATAAAAATACTCCCTGCGTGAATTGTTCCATCCGTAATGAATTTCTAACAACCCTTTTCTTTTAACATATCTACTCATAATTAATCGAAAAATTCATCTTCATTAAAATCAATTTTAACTTCTTCTTTTGAATTTGCTTTTCTTAAAATACGAATTGTTTTAGCGACTACTTCGGTATATCTTTCCGAATGATTGTCGGTATTTTTTACACGATAATTTAATCTACCTTCTACATAAATTAAATCACCTTTACCAATCATACTACTCAAATCGGACAAACTATTCCAAAGTACAACACTATGCCATTGAGTATTTGATTTTTTTTCTTTATTTATATTTATGAATTGTTCTGTTGTAGCGATGGACAAGGTAACTATTTTACCGCCACCATTCAAATTAATTACATCACTAACATTTCCAACATTTCCAATAATCATTACATTATTTACTCCGTTCATCACTTAATTTTTAATTATCCACAAAAATAAAAAATAATTGCGATAATTAACTACAATAATTTATGGTGCAAAAAATACTTATTCTTGGTAATAATCTTCACTAAAATCATCAAAACAAATAATTGGCGTTTTTTCGCCTATGAACATTCCTACAACATTAAAGTAAAAATATTCAATGGCTTCTTCTTTGCACATTTCTTTGGATATTATTTCTATGCACTTTTTAGACGAATATATTAACTTCATTTCATTTTCTTCAACTCCGATAATTGCTTCATCAAAACCATCAAATGTAAAAAATTCAATACCGTCATATCGTTCTGTTATTTTATCAATCATATAAAAATTTTAATTATTGTTTATAGTCATCTTCTTCCAAATCATAAAAATATTGGTCTTTACAATCTTTTGAACAAAATGAACTATTGAAACCAAAGTCCTCGTTTATCATTTGATTACATTCGATACAACGACACGAACAATCAATACAATACAATTTGTCGTTTATGTAATTTAATTCTTCTGTTGGAAATAAATCCAAACATTCATCACAGGGTTCTAAATATTCTTCTTTCATTGTTATATAAATTATTTGATAGGTTTGTAGGCATTAAGCCGTAATGATTCGTGTTCTTTTTTAGTCATTGGTGTAACCTTAATTGACTTAATTAACTTTCGTATTTTCGTTTCCTTTTTCATTGTTCTTGTTGATTATAGATTTCGTTTTGGCATCTTTTATACGCATTTATAACTTTATCTCTATTCATACCCGAATACCATTGTACAAAATCAATCAAATCATTTTCTTTTTGGTCTTTCTCCATTTCTTTGGCTTGTTCAATAATTTCTTTTATACCTAACATATTTTGGTTGTAATCTAAACTATCTAATAACCATTCTACTGCTGTCTGTTTCATTTTATTATTGTTTTCAACTATCCTGTTTTTTCGGATAGTTCGATTTATTTTAATTATTCAATCTTAATACCCAATCGGGTTTCTTTTTAATATCCGATAACATTCTCATTCTTAAACTTGGGTGCGGTGTATGTATTAATCGGGTGCAATCAGTAAAAGTATCATCGCCTTCAAAAATAGCACTATGAAATTTTACAGGAACATTTTCCCAAATTAATTTTGAATCAATAATTTTTGTTGGCATCCAATCCCATTCAAGGTCTTTATCCCAAATTAATATATCACCAACTTGTAATTTTTTTTCAAACGCAGTAAAAGGATAGTAACTGAATTTATCGTGCAACGTAATATAAGTACAAAAATCCATAGGCAATCCCAAACGCTTCAAAACGTAAGTTAAGCAAGTATCGTTTTTTGTGATATGAACATCTTTCAATTTAATTTTTTCCATTTTTTTAATAGTGTTATTCATAAATAGTCATAATTCAACAATAATTAATCAAATAAAAACTAATAATAGCAAGGTTTATAGGCGGTTTTTAGTGCTTAATTAATTAAAATTACTTTCCCAAATATGTGATTTTTCCTAATCCTCGTCAGCGTTCCGCTTTTTGTTACTTTTCACACGATTTTCGGGGTTGTAAATATTCCTATAACTATGCAATTCTCCGTTCTTAAAAAGTAACTCAAATCGTTTTGGAACGACCTCGTAAGAATTACAATAATCGCAACACCTACCCGAATTAATTGGCTCGGCATTGTTTCCATAGCCAACGTATTCTTTTTCGCAAATACTACATTGATTATTAGTTGTTTCCATAGGTTTTAATAAAAGTTAGTTCCCAATCTTCTGTTCTAATCCATTGATGTTTAGTAAACATTGATACCGCAGTTGTTTCCACATCTTCGCCAAATAAATTAATCCATTTTGTATTGGCATCATCTTCAAAATAAAGTTCTATTTTGTTGATTTTCATATATTTAGCAGAATTTTCAATGTGTTTTAAGAATATATCTAAATTCTCTTGTTCTTTGAAAAAATTAGGTATTTCCGTAACTTTTATTTTGCATAAGTTACTTTCCAAATTAATTTCTTCTTCAAATTCCAAATATCCATTTTGTTGCCATTCGCTTACAATAAAATCAACCTTATTATCAAATGGGTATTCACTTATTCCTGCTTCATCTAAATATACCAACCTTGATTTATCTGCAAAATTCTTAATAAAGTCGTAAACATTAGCGTTAGCAAGGTTATCATCGTTTACAATAGCATTTTCTATTGCTATCATTTTACTATACGAATAAATCAATACCTCTTTATCCATAGCAAATCCCATACAGGCATCCTTGTATTTTTCCCATAACATTTTTTTTGCTTTTTTAAAAGCAGGGTTTTCGTAACTCCCTACACTAAATTCTCCATTTTCTAAACTTCCGTACATAATATTTAATTTAAGATTATTGTCAAAGATAATAATAATTTTGATACGAACAACTACCTTGTATTAAATTTGTGATAAGTTATTCACAAAGATATAACATTGTTAATAACTTTATTTTCCCAAATTTGTGATTTTTTTGGGGCTGATTAGCCCCACGCTTGGGGCTGTTATGCCCCACGCTTGGGGCAAAATATTTATATTGTAAAAAATAGTTATTAACAATATCATTGTCATCTTAATTATTATTTTATTTTTACACCGAAAATACGTTTTCAAAACAAAAATTCTTTCGACAAGGCAGAAATTGTAAGTTATTTCTGCCTTTTTTTATTATTTTTACATCAAGAATTGCGACAGGGGTGGATTCTTTCTTCTATTTAATTTGTTTTTTTTTGTAGTTCATATT
>Ga0181346_1000526_pt1 | contig 16768 bp, 4 predicted proteins | sample Su13VDMM15DN_FD_130100 | JGI IMG/M metagenome (GOLD analysis project Ga0181346, IMG submission 130100) | Freshwater viral communities from Lake Michigan, USA - Su13.VD.MM15.D.N | ecosystem: Environmental > Aquatic > Freshwater > Lake | place: USA: Michigan | collected 2013-07-15 | reverse complement strand
CTGTCCGCTAATTGAATATAATGATTTTAATCTTGTTTTAAGAACAAACATATTTAAACATAAAGATTTTAATAAACCTATTTGCGAAGTTTTAATGAATCAGAAATGGTTTAACGGTGTTGGAAATTATTTAAGAGCTGAAATACTTTATCGTTTAAACATAAATCCTTTTCAGCCTGCCAACCAATTAACAAATCAAGATGTTGATCTTTTAAGCACAATTACTCATCTTTGTGTTAGAGATGCATATCAATTAGGCGGAGGCCAGTTAAAAGATTGGTATAATCCTAATGGTATAAGCGGTGATACATTTAAAGAATGGGTTATGTGTTATGGCAAATTAAGTTCAATGGTTGATAAAACAGGCCGCAAGTTTTGGTACGATCCAAAATGGGAATCTTACCGAGTTTAGCAATTAGATATATAAAACAAATCATAAGAAAATAACTTAGAAAAATGGCAAACATTACAATCACGGAATTGTTAGGAGGAGATAATATAGCAGGTTCTCGTATAACAATTAATGACAACTTTAAAAAAGTAACAAACGCAATCAATACTCTTGAAGGACGTTTGGACACTTCATTTAACCCAGGTGGCGCGTTAAACGTAGGTAACGCAATTATTAAGAAGTACACAAATCCTACATCTGCACAAATCTTTACATGTGAAGCAACTGGCTTATTCCAAGGTAACTTAAACGTTTCTTTGAATTTAGGTATTACACAAAGTGCAACTATTGCTCAAAGTTTAACAGTTAACAAAAACGTAGTTTTTGACGGATCAGCTGTTGGTGGTGGGACATTAACGTCTCAGGTACCTTCAATCTTTTCTAATGAATTCCGTAATTCGCAATTGTACACAGGTGGTTATCTTTTAAATCCTCAGGCATTAACAGGATCACCAAGTACTACAAGATCTTTAGCTGCTGGTGTATTAAATGGATTTTCTGTGTTAAGATTAAATCTTTCTACATACACAGGTTCTGCACCAAATAATTGTAACACAATTACAATTCCCGCAGGAACAAACGGCCAAATTTTAACTGTTATTATTAACACTCCCGCAGCTGGTGGTTCAGGTATGACAAACTTTACAATTACAAGTACTAATTTTGTACCTGGCTATGGTAATATCGTATTTGCTGGTACTGCTGCTAACTTTGAAACAACTGGAGCTAAAAAATTAGCTGTAACATTATTCCATGATTCATTAGGCTGGAGAGTTTTAAGCGTTGCTAATCCTGGCAGTTTATTCTCAATCACATACTAAAAATAGAGACTTTAAATGATAGCTCCATTAATTAAACCAATCCGTTTACAGGGTGGTACATTTTATACATTTTCATCAGCGTCTGAGGATTTAGGTTTATCTTTAAATAATTCACAAAAGAAATTTAAGTTTTCTACCTTTGGGTTATTGAACATACCTGATATTAAATCTTCTCCGTTAGGCGAAAATAATATTGGCTTATCTAATACACCTGGTGCATATAGCGTTATTGACCAAAGCAAGACATTAAATGATAACTTTGCGGAATCATTACAAAATTATTGTCTTAACTTAGAGTCAATGATAACATCAGATCCTGATTATGACCCAACATTAAGTCGTACAGTTTCTGAACGTGTTTTTTATAAATGGTTAAAAGAATTAGGAGCTATTCGTTTTCGTGAAGCAAATGCAAGCGAAATAAGTTCAAACATATTTGGACTGCGTTGGGTTGAGGAAGACGAATCACCAGTATATAAAAGAGTTGTACGTTATGTAGGTGACATTAACATTATTAACAGTGTTAGGAATAATTTTAATGCTTTTACTGAAGTTTATATTTATGTTCCTACATCACACGGTAATACACCAACTGTATTATTCAATTCAATTAATGATGCTAACTACGCACCTAATAAAGTTTTTACAAACTCACAGTTAAATCCTTTAGCTAACGAATACATAAATGGTAGAGATGCTGCATCGGTTCAGCCTGCAGGTTTAAGTACCTTAGCATTTTTTGATAGTGATACTTTTACTTACACAGTTGATGATCCACAAAGTACATTAGGTGAATACTATTACTATAGCCCTGTTACAAATTCTTACATACAAGAAGGATTTCCAGGATTCCAATGGTGGTTCCCAAATCCTATTGCGAATACTTATTTCTTAGAGCCTGCTGCATTTGGTGATTCAGGAAATGACAAGTTTAAAATTGAAAGTACTTATAAAATTGTAGAATATACAAGATCACGTCTTGATGGTATTTCATTGGAATTTAAAACTGATGTATATTCGGGAATTAAAGGTGCTATAACAGATTTTGGTACTTTTAACGAATCTGCTAATGCGCAATCTTTTGATTTTAATGCAGTATTAATTTATTACGATTTATACGACCCATTAAACCCAAGTGATTCTACAACTAACTTATTTGGAGTTTTATTCCTAGATAATGTAGATCCTCTTGCAAGTGGTGGAGGTTATATTCCAAGGCTAACAAAATACAAGCCTAACTCATTAACTGGTGATAACGGTAACTCTTATGCTTACCGTGTGAATTTAAAGTTTGACTTAAATACACAAGATACATCAATTGAAACTAACATTAATAACTATAACCCGTTCTCATTACAGTTGTACATGGATGCACTAAATGAAATGAACAGTGCGGTTACAATATTAATGAATAACAATCAAGTTGTTAATGATCTTTATGCTGAATTCCAAAATTTACAAAATCTTGTGTTGTCAAATGCAACAGCACAACAGATTGAAGCTAGGATGACAGCACTTGAGGATAGCATAACAAATAATGCTGCCTTATACGCAAACACTGCAAATATCTTGAACTTGATTCAAAGAAATTATGAAGAGATAACAAACATCTATAATAATCAGACCAGTGTTCAAATGTCTTATAACCTGGATCTTATACAACCAGGACAAGGAATTTTTTTAGATAAGAGTAATGCAGGTAGTGTTCAGATTGTGAATACAAATCAGCAATTTAATTTAGGAACTAAACCTCTTATTTCTGTACTGAATGACTTTACAACAAACCCAAGTAGTTTTGCATATGTTAAACCACTTATAGATTTTACAAACTACCTTAAAATAACTGACGGTTCTTCAAATAACCCACTTATAGTTGATCGTGATGTTGTTTTATACGTTGATGATACAAATAAAAGTTGGCAAAAAGGACAAGTATTAAGAATATCATTTGTGAATGGCATTGACTTGAATAACACAAATGGTAAATTTAACTTTATTGTTTATTCTGATGCAACTGACTATTTAAACACCGGTTTCCCTTATTCAGCTGAAATTGGTTTTATTACTTATCTTGATTTTGAAAATAAAGGAAATTCACCAATTATTGAACTTGTATGTATAGACCCTGCGACGTTTACGTTTGCAGTTGACATATTCTAAAAAATTAAAAAATATGAGCACACCTAATACGACTGAAAATAGTCTTGGCACAATATTAGCTAATTTTATTCGCTTACAAAATAACTCAATTGAGACGTTGCAGCAAATTCAAACTGCAACAACTTCTAATGCAGATACTGTAGCTATATCGGTACAAAATAATGATGGGACTAAAACATCATACACAGTCCCTTCTTTTGGTTATCTTAAAGGTAGCATTGACCGAATTGATAACACAATTCAAAAACTTACAGGATTTGACGGAAGTGATGCTTTTATAAGAATGCCTGATGGAACATTTAAAAGAATTTACCAAGCAGCTATTATCAAAAATCCTGCACCAATTGGTAATCTTACAGTTCCGTCAAAATTCATTACAGAAAATAATTATTTCTTTGAGAGTATGTACACGCCTGCTCTTAAAGTTAGTTTTGATGTAACTCCTTACATACCGCAACAAGAATCCAAAATTTATGCTCAAAGATTAATTCTTAATCTTGACGATAAAACTAAACTTGATTATTTTAATAACAACTTAAAAGGTAAAAATAATCTTAATTACATACAACTTCTTGTTGACTTACAAAAACAAAACATTAACTATTTTACAGATGATGCTGTTCTTGACATGCCTCTTTCAATTGTAAGATACGCAGGTGATTTTTTAGTTGTAAACATACAAGATAGAGAAGTAACAAATCCTGATGGTAGTACAGGCAAAAAGAGATGGTACTTATTTAATAAATTAACATATACTGATAATCTTTCTTTAACAAAAGATACGCTTTCATTAAAAATAGGTGATAAACTTGTTAAAGGTGAAACAACGTATGAAATTACAGAAATTGATTCTTCAACAAAATATGTTAGAGTTTCAAGACTAAACGGTTATGATCCTTTTATCGTTGGCGAAAGCGTAGGATTCTATTCTGAAACATTCTCTCCTAAAATTGCGAATGTAGGAATTGGGTTTAACGAATATAACATCATTTTCTTTAGAACTGTTAATGATGAAGAAAACTTAATCTCTACAATTTACTCACCTGGTGTTGCTTTCGCAACTAATGATTTGTCAACTGATACGTCAGCAGGCTCAATGGTAATGACAGATTTTTATCAAAAGAATGTACTTGATTTTGGTAACATTTTATTATCTCAAGCAAAAGAACATAAAATATCAGCGGTTGACGGTATAACACCAATTGCACCAGAACTTAATGCAACAAACTTTAAAGTTGTTACAATTAATGATCATAAACTTGACCAAGCTGAAATTAACGCAATCAGAAAAAAACAATCTGATAAAGTTACACTTGAGTCTGAAATTACTGAATTAGAAAAGTCAATTGATAAAAAGAAAGAAGAACTAAATTCGCGTAAATTTAATTCAGATACTGAACGTCGTGGTGTTAAAAACGAATTAGATAATTTAATTCGCGAGAAGAGCACTAAATCTTCCCTCTATTCGTCTATTGTAAAAGAGCTGACAGTTATTGCACAACAGAAACCTGCTGCATTAGACACGCCTAAATTTCGTATTAGAGGATTCTTTAATATGCCGGACCCTCAGTATAGTTTAAAAACAGGTAACCAAAGTGTAATACAGTTTAAAGTTTATTGGAGATATGTTAGACCTGATGGTAGTCAAAGCAATGTTCAACAGTTTGACTTTATTGATGCAAACGGACAACTTAAAAAAGGAACATATTCAAACTTAAACGAATACACGTCAGCAATCCGCACAAAAATATACGATGTAGGTACTGGTAAATATACATGGTCTTCAGAAGATATTGAAAATCCTGACGCTGTAAATATTAATCAAGTTGATATCCCAATCAGTAAAGGTGAAAAAGTTGAATTTTACGTAGTTTCAGTTTCTGAAGCTGGCTGGCCTGATAACCCGCTCCTTTCGGAAAATTCTAATGTAATGTCAATTGACTTTCCAACTGATCTTGTTACTGAAGATGAAGCAACTCTTGCTCTTCAACAAGCTCAACAAGAAAGCATACGAGTTCAACTTGATAATGATTTAGCTTCTAAAGGAATTGACACACACTTAGAAAGTTCATTCTTTGTAGGTGGTAAATATTATGCGCATGACACAGAAAAAATTTCTTCAGGATATTATACGCCTGAAGGAAACGTTATTTCGCTTTTACAAAAACTTCAAGAATATGAAACAAGAATTCTTGAATTAGAAAATCGACTTAACCGTGTTGCTGGTGTTCTTAGTGTATATCTTATCGACCCTGATAAGAAAACTAAAACAGCAATTACTAAAGGTGGAGTTATTCAGCTTTTTGCCGGATATTATTTAGATTATGTAACACTATTACCTGCTAACGAAAGACGTGGAGCAATTGTAAATAAGACATACCAAATTTCATTGGAAAATTCTGAAGCTACACCTTTACAGTTAGTTTCAAGATTCCCAGGCGGAATTGGTGCTGCATTGCCAACAACTTTGCCACCTCCTACGCCATCGTTTTCTTTAGCTCAGCCATATGATTCGTCAACATTATTTTACTTTACTAGTGATAGCGATTATAATAACTTTAGATTATACGACCAAACACCTATAGTTCAAACAGCAGTTAATGGTACTGATACAAATAATGGTAATAAGTACGCAACAGCATTTTATCAAAGTGGACAATCAAAAGGACAATATCTTTATAGTAGATTTAAAGATGTAGGTCTTGTTACTGATTTATACGTTAACCCAAAAACAGGAAGGTCTTATTCGCCTCAAACTTTACCTAGCGGTGGTGTTCAACCTTGGGTATGGAACGGCACATATGCAGGAACAGTTCCAGGTGGGGGTGGCGTTCAGTCAAACTTCTGTGTTCACGTTGACCACCCTGTACTTAATTCAGGTACTGCGTATACTTTAGCACAACTACAAGTGCCTAGTGTGAACATTAACCCAACAACTGGGTTTCCTATTGCGCCTGAAGTTGTTTCAGCTTTTAGACATGCAAAAAATGTTGATCTTGAATCAAGTACTGTAAATGGATATCAGCCACAATTAGGATACTATCAAGCATTCTTAAAAAATACTAAATCAGGAACTTCATACCCAACACCGTATCAGCCTTCAACTGTAGTAAATCCAAGTAATGGAACTTTCCTATCTTTAGATGAATATCCTGATAAGTTTGGATTCCTAGTTAATGATAGATACTTAGTAGGATATCAAACATGTGGCTCGTATCTTTTTGTAGGACCAAGTACTTTTAACCAATTAAATGTAAACGGAATTGACGCAAGATCAACAAAAGATGTTACAAAAGGTGATTCTGGCTCAATAGTTATTCCTATAGTTTTCCAATTTAGAATGGAAGATTATTGGGGACCTTCTGGTGGCGCAGGTGCTGGGATCATTGGTGGATATAGAGTTGGTTATACGCCTTCTAAAAATTTAACTTATGGTAGAAGAATAGGAATTGATATTAACGAACAAGATGACCAAACATTTTCTTTTGATATTCAAGTAAGTGCTACATATAAGAAAACTTCATTAAGTCAAGTTGTAGCAACTGCCACACCTTCATTTAACAAACAAGATAAAAATATTGTTTATGATAAAAACACAATCAAAACACTTATCTCATAACTTATGAGTACACCTAATTTTTATAACATAAATTTTGAGAGAGAAGTAGTGGTTCAAGGAAAGAACACTACTTTTCTTTCTATTACAAGGAACGAAGACGAGTTTAATCCTAACGATAACTTAGTTGTTGTCTTATATCCTCAAGTAAATACATGGGAACATTATGTAACCGTAAACATACAACTTGATGAGCCTGGAACTATTCTTAAAGATACTTGGAAGTTCAAATATGCTGTAGGTAGCCCAGCGTTACCTAATGTTAATGACCCATCGTTAAAACAAATTGTTTATGGATTAGAAATCTTAAATTGGGAAGTAATAGCTGCATCACTTGTAAATAACATAAATCCTAATGAAGGCATTCCTTTGGAAATAACTCCTTATGAAACTGGCATAGACTTAAATTACGGTTTTAGTATTAAATCAAAAAATGGTGTAACGTTTACTCCACCTACTAGTATTATTACTGGTGTTGAATTAGGAAAGTATAACACGGAAGAAAACAATTCATGGCAAATAAATGGAGGTGATACAAGTAAACAAGTTGCAGCTTTAGAAAATCAAGCTGCAACTACATATTGGCAGCCTTTTGATACAACTTATAAGAACCCATTTGACGGAACAATTTTTGGTACATACGGACAAGACACAGGGTTCTTTAGTAGAAAAAAAGCTGCTTGGATAAGTCTGCCATATGATAGTAATAACACAGAGAATAACGGAATAAGTATTCGAGTTGATTACGATGGAGAATTAGATAGCCATTTAAAACTTAATCTGATTATTGCTAAAATTAATAAGTTCAGACTATTGCCAAGAGATTTAATAACAAATGATTCCGGCTCCCAATTCACAACAGGGACATATGGCTGGAAAAATGGTGCTGATATTCCTAGAGATTATCAAGAAGTTCATTTCTTTGGATATCGTGAAGATTACGTAAAGACAAAACGTGATAACGAACCAATTTCATTTGATATTGAGAATCCAATTTATGATGACCAATCTTCTTATGCACTTTTAAAAACTAATCCGAAAATTAGCGGTAATGTTAAATTAACAACTGATTCAAATGGTGACATTTGGTTAAACTCGTTTGATGCAAATGATGAGCTTGCAAACTCAGCGTATAAAAAATATCAAATTAGTCCTACATCAACATACCAAAGAGATGTACATTATTTCTTTAATAAAGGTAAAACGCCAGCTAACGTTGTATTTGAGCCATACCAATTTGACACGCAATACTTAAATACTAAAAGAACATTTGACCAACAATACGATAACTTTTATAACTATGGAGTTGAACAATTAAGAAGTAAATTTTACGATGAAGATTTTACTTTTTTAGCTCCTCTTTGGTTAAGAAAAGATGTACCTGAGTTTTTCCTTATTTTTAGAATTGACGGTCCTTTAAATATTGATTCTTACTTAAATACAAGTAATGCAACAAAGTTTACAGATTTCTTTAACGGTGCAAGATTAATAAAAACTTTTGACATGCGCGCATCCGCAAAATTAGGTACGTATTTAAGAAATATTGTTAATGATGAACGTTATAAAGAAAGACCGCTTGAGGTATCTTGGGAAAGTGATGTTGCTACTTACTGGAGCGGTATTTCATATAAAGAAGGTACTATAACATCAAAAGGAGAATTCTTATATGACTATTATAGACAAGACCGCCCTGTTAAGGAATACGAAGATTACATTACAAGTGGATTTGAAAGAAACGGTATTATAAGTACAAACTTAATTAACTTAGAATTTTTATTTAATGATGAAGAAGCTGATCTTTACAGTATAAATCGATATTTTGGAATTTATGTAAAAGAAAATCAATTAGCTGAATTCCAAATTGAACCAAGTGTATTAGGTAAGATACAAGTTGCATCGCTTGCAAGTGCTGACCCTACAGTTTTACCTGTGTATCAGTCGCCTGCGCCTAAACTTGGTGTAGATGGTGAGCCATATAGCTTAAGAGAATTTACACAAACTAATCCTGATGGAATTCAAATTCCTATTCATTACTTTCATAATGAAACAGGTTCAACTAACACAACAAACATTCCTACATATCAAGGAGATGTTTTAGGTAAATTGCCTTTACCTGCAATGGTTGATGACCCGTTAAGATTCTTTTATGTAAAAGATAGAAATGATGTTTTTAAAAGAGTTAATCAACTTACTGAAGTTGATTATGGTATAAAAGGAACTGCTGATTATATTAGAGCAACACAGTTGCAGCTTTTCGATAGCCAAGAAAATATGAGTTCGTACAGTGGCGTAACTAATATCACTTCTCAGTATGAAGCTGAATTACTTGACTCTGGAAATTCGCAACTTGTTTTACAATTAATTGACCAAACAGGCACAGGTGTATTTGCTGAAGATGAAGAACTTGTTATTAATGTAGATAATTATAACAGTTTTGAAGATGATGTTAAAACTTATTACATACAAGTAACCGATGCTGTTTTAGGATCTTATGTAAAAGTAAAATACTTTATTGGTGATTTTTTAACTTCTACAACTATTTCAACGTTTAACCAACCACCAGTAAATGGAACAGTATCAATTGCCGTTCAGTCATCAACTAATATGTTTTCTGGTGAATTTATTTACATTATAGGTGGTGGGTACTATCAAATTACAGATGTTAATGATGTACTTACTATAAACACGCCAGCTCAAACTGTTTCAAGCGGGCAGTCTATTGCTACGTTAACTACTCCTGTGACAAATACTGTTATAGGTACTAATGGAACTTACACTGGCATTACACAATTATCAAATACTGGTGTTGGCGTAGGAGCAACATTTAATGTTGTAGTTAGTGGCGGAGCTGTTACAAGTGTTACATTAAACGCACAAGGAGCAAATTATAATCTAACTGATGTTATAACAATTAACACATCTTCTTTTGGAATTTCAGGCACTTTAACAATTTCTCCTGCTACGCTTGTGCCTGTTACGTATAGCGTAACAAATGCAACATCTTCAGGAAACGGTACAGGATTTATTTTTAACGTTACTTATAATGCTGCAGGTGCTAAGACAGTTGTTGTTACTGATGGCGGTCGTGATAATAACGCAGGCGATATAATTACTATACCAGCGTCTTCACTAGGAGGTGGGATAGCAACAAACATGACCTTTACAATTACTGCAGTTATACATACTATAGTTATTAAGAATTTAGGTATGACTGGAAATACAGCACCTGTATTATCTGTGTTTGGGAATGCTCTAATTGGTAAACATTTTGATAGCGAACAAACTTATTATGTTAACCCAATATCATCGCAATTACAGTTAGACACTTACTTGACAATTGATATGTATAACACAGGTGGTTATGTACCAGGAAATGCTTGGCAAGTTGAAGTAAATAACGGATCGGTTATAAAAACTTTATTAAGTGGGACTAATCCAATTGATGCAACTATACCACAAGAATATTCACAATTCAGATGGAGACTTAAAGCAAACGGAACAGGTCTTCAACCAGGTGATGCTTGGGATTACCCAGTATATGATCCTAATGGCGCTGACTTCATTACACATTTTTCACCAGAAGGAACACCAGCTCAAGTTGCTAAAGCAATAAGTAAAGCAATATCAACTTTTGGTAACATACCTGTTAAGTCATATTCAAATGGTGAAACTGTTTACTTAAAAAGTAAATTAGCATATGAAGAAGGAAACACAATAACATTAACAAGAAACTTAACACCACAAAGTTATTATACTAATTTAGGTTTTTATGAAAAAGGCAATTGTGAAAGAAAAGAAAGTTTAACACAATTATCTTACACAGGTTTATCTGATACTGATTTAAGTCCACGTTTTATAGAATTTGTTGACCAACCTACAGATACTGCTTATTATGTTAAAATAACAAAAACAACAAATGGCGCTATCGTTACAGGTGCGTTGAATTGTACGCCAACGTCATACGCAACACTTACATCTACAGGTACACCGTTTTGGTTTAATTATGTAGGTGACGTTTATGAAATGAATGGCTTACCTATATCGCTTGATATGTCAAACTTAACTGTTAATGAAACTGTTGAAGTTGCGTATTCATTAAAATCAACATCTGTAATATTACAAAACTTTATAGGTGGAGTAAAACGAAAAAGAAATCGAGCTAAAGTATCATATGAAAACGGTACAAAGTATTTTACTGATAGAAGAACTATTCGTTTAGGAAACACTGTATTAGGTTCTAAAATAATTAGTCTTGAATCTGAAGCTCTTTATGTTGGTGCAAGTATTAGTGGAAACGGAATTCCAACTAATTCATTTATAGTTGACGTAAACGCAACATCAATTACAATTAATAATGCAGCTACAATAACAGCAACTGGTGTTACATTAAACATAGGTGAAATTACATCTTTAAATAATACCAAAATTAGGGACCAATGGTTTCAATGTCAAAAAGGCCTATACAGCGAAATTAAAGGATGGAATGTTCAAGGTAAATTGTTATATAGTTTACCATATCTTGAAGAGCCTCTGTACGATGGAAACGATAATATAACTGAGTATAAGTCATTAGGAATTAGTTCAATTATACAAATTGAAAATCCTACACAGGAAATTTACACTACACCAGACAAACGAATTGTTGCATGGAGTATTTACAGACCTGTTTTAGGAATCTTTTCTTTATACCCAATTAAAGAATTTGATTTTGACTTTATATTATCTGACTATGCGTATACACCAACGATTGAAACTTTTCCTTATTTCTTAAAAGAAACATTACAAAATAATGAAGAACTCGAATTAAGTGTAAATGAAAATTATAAGTTATCGCAAAATTCGCCTACATCTTTTGAATTAAAGGTTTCGGTTAAAACACCAAACACAGATAACTGGTACATATTTGACACGTTAACATTTGATGTAGGTTTCATCGGTAGTCCAGAGCTTCAAGTATTACTAAATACATATTACCCTTTTTACCGTTACGACGAGACAGAATATCCTTACTTATCAGTAAATGGTAATTATAATTTTTATGTTAAGCCTTACGCATACCGTGGGACAGGATTAAGAAACTATCAACGTTTATATTTAAGAACTGGAAACGATGAAATAATTTATCCGGAGAAAATCAAAATAACATATGTTGGTTCTGGTTCTGCAAAGTTAACTATAACTAATTACAATTACGAACAAGATTTAGACATTACACAATTTAATGGGTTTGCTGGCTTACAAGACATAACAAGTATTGACGACGAAAATAAGATACAGGAATTAAAAGATGATGGCGAATACATACAAGCTTTTACTTATCAATTGCTATTTTCTGAATACGATCGTTTAAGAGAAAACTATAATAAAGATTGGGCTGTTAGGTCAATCGTTGTCCCTTACATTAATAAGTGGGTTCAAGAAGGAACCGATGCTAGAGATAATTACTATCGTTTAAATAACTCAATGGCATTTGGAATTAATAATATGTCTCCAAGTAACCAAATTGATTTTGTTGAAACATCAGTATTAACTAATGAATTTCCATATCTTGATAGTGTACCAAAAGATTACTTTGAAGATGCGCTTGAAGGCTCAAGATCATATATGTTTACGAAACTTGATGAAGTTGCAGTAAAAGGCAAAACATGGTATGAATTGTTAAAGAACGATGATACTAATGATTGGTTTACAAAATACTTTAGTGTTGGTTATCCATCTGAAGAAGTTTATTCAGGCAATAAAATTACAAAGCCACGCGAAGAAAGATTCACATTTTTTAAATATGTAAACGGTTTAGGTAAATCACAAACATTGTTTAGAGGAGTTAAAATTCAAGGAGTTGTGTTTGATGATAGCGGAGTTGCCCCAATTGAAATGAATGAATCAACAGTGCTTGATGATTATAAATTTGCTTCTGTTGCAAGATTTGTTAAACCAGGAATAGACTTTGAACTTGAAACGCCTATCAAAATTGAAGTTATTAAGAATGATAAGTTTAAGTCAATTGTGATGATTTTTACAATTTACATTAATGATTATCGTACTCAAAGTGGACATATGAATTATTTCTTATTGTATGCTATGAATGATATTCTTAAAAATGAAAATCAAAATCAGTTACCAACAATTGCTCAGGCAATTTTGCCTGTTTCGTTAAATATAAAAAACTTTTTGCCTTATGATGGATCTTTTAGTGGTACTGATATTCAAAATCAAGTATTACGTCCAAGACAAGGAATGCTAGGTGGTGGATATTTAGAATTAGGCAATAAGCGATTAGGTGGTAACTTTAATCTTTCATCATGTAATAATTTAGATCCTGTAACGGGTAAGATGGATATGGGTCTTAAACAAATAAACAATACTTATTTATTTAATTTATTAAACGAATTAAACACAACACGAAATAATTACATATATCTACCTTATAATTTTGTAACGCCTCCTTCAGTTATAACAGCAAAAAACTTAACAGTTGATGGCTTCTTTAGTTCATTTGCTGTAAGTTCAAAAGATTCTTTAGGTAATAGGTCAATACGAACATTCTTCGATTCACAAGATGGAAATTACATAAGTATAAACCCATTAAATATAACATTTAAAACAGGCGATATTGGTGGAAGAACATATGCAACAACTACATATTCTGCAGGTACATGTGGCTTGGAATATTCCCCAATACAATCGTTTAATTACCAAACAATTGATGCTGGGCGTGAAAAGGAAACTTATGTAATAAGCGGGGGTACTGATGGACATAATTCAATGCAAAATTATTTAACTATTGGGAACGTTCAAGCTCTCGTTAATACTCAAGATCCTGCTATTGAATATTATAATGTAGGCTCAAATAATATTGTAAATAATTATAGAATCCGTTTTGTTTCTCCTGACTCAATTATAAAAGAAGGACTGTTACAATTTGCTGAAGATACAGATAAGCCACAAGAATATCTTAATTCAGCTTTAATAGGTTATGATATAGTTGACACAAATACTCAAGAATATATGTTACGTCACAGAGGTTTTTATGAACCTAAGTCTCGTGATATTATAAGTTTCTGGGTAAGAGAAGATAATGAATTTTCTAAACATTATGAAAAAGATTTCTTGTTAGGTAATACACACATTAATACAAGTTTCTCTCTTTCAGGATTGTTAAGAAATTACGGTATAAATAAAGTAGCAACAAGTGGAGAAGTTTTAAAAATTGCTCGTGAATCTGCGTATAAAAGTTTATACCCTCTTATTAATGAAGTAGCTATTACGTCAACAACTGGCTTTGCGCTAAATAGTTCTTGGGATTCTGAATTTTACCGTAACTACTCAACAACTGCTGATTGGGTGCCTGTTGAAGGTATTGCCGAAATGAAAGAACTTAAATCGTTCTTAGCGTCAAAAGCAATGAATGTTCCAAAATCTCATGAATTTCAAACTTTTAGCTCAACAGAAGTTGTATATACATTAGAGGATCCTATTGAGTCAATTGGTGTTTCTTATTTAGAAACAATTACTGAGCAATACTTACCAAATGCAAATAAACCAAAACTTATTATTGACATTAACGTTAAAGCAAGATTGCTTAGACAATTAATTAATGATATTGATAGTGGAAATTACATAAATGAATTTGATAAGCTCCCGCTTTACTCACCTAATGTGTCTGTTCTTGCTGGCTTAACAACTGCGCAAATAAATGAACTAAAAACTAATTACTTTAATAAGAATATAATTAATCTATACAATGTTTCCGAAGTTAATCTTTGGGTTTTAAATAAAGAAGGAATTCAACTATTATCACTTGAACTTTCTGAAGCAGATAAAACATCAGCAGGTTATAAAATTGATAAAGATTGTGTTGTTACGCAAGTAACCGATTTTGATTTTAGGATAACAAAAACACTTGACGCTAAGATTCCGTCAGGATTTGCTATTTCAGTATTATTGAAAAGAATATGATCTTGAATATATAATTAAAGAATAAAAATACTAAACGGATGTTAACACTCAAGCAATTGCTTGAAAGCGATAGTTTAGCTACGGTAGTTGCTAAATTAAACCAAAACTTTCAAGTTTTATCAAACTCAAATGGCGGACCGCAAGGTATTCGCGGGTCACAAGGTATTCCAGGTTTACCAGGCAAAATGGGTCCTATTGGTTCAACAGGTGCAGCTGGGCCAACAGGTACAATCTTAGGTGTTATACCTTTTGCTAAAAATAATATAACCGACCCACTTGTTGGACCTAGTGTTGTGTTAACTACTCAATATGGTAATGTAGGTCCTTGGCCTTACTCTTCATATATTTGGTTAGACACTTATCATTCAACAGCAACCGCAGGCGAAATATTTATAGATCATAGAAATAATGGTTATTGGAAATACTTAACATCACCTGACGTTGATGGTGCTGCTTTCACAGGGTATCTTTCAGGTAACCCATATCAGTATCCTGTTGGAAATGACCCAGTAACAAGTAGCCCATACGTATATCCTAATTTAGGACCAGGATCATCACCAACTGTTGGTGGTCAACCAGGATTTTATGCAGGAGCTGGGTGGTACTTTTACCCAGGCCAAGATGCAACAACATCTGGTGCTGGCGCAGTATGGGTTGAAGATTACACTACATACTTACAATCTGCGTTACAAAGTGGAACGGGACCTTACAGAGTAGGTCCATTTGATGGAAGTACGACTAGCCCATTAAAAATAGCAAACGCTAGACTCGTTACAAAATACGGTACTGTTTGGATAACAAGTGGTAATGACGCAACAGATAACAATAGTGACGGCGATTTAAAGACATCAGTTATTGGTAAATGGGGTAAAGGTCCTGGTGGGGTTGACGCACAGCCTGGCCGATATAATGCCGGCGTTGATAGGATGTTGTTTAAAATGAGTATTGATGGCTTATCATACCAAAGTAATATAACAGCAAGAGGGTACACGGGACCGGCTACAATGATGGCGCCTACTCCGTCAAGTAGTGAAATGGAGGCTTCAACAGACTATCCTCAAGATCAAACTGGTTTCGCATTTCCTACTAATTCAAATAAATTTTGGCCTAAACCACAATATGAAATAACACTTGATAAATATTCACCTCTTCTATTCTTATCACATAGAAATGATCCTCAATCACCATCTGATGGGACATACGGATCACTAGGCATTTATTTATATACTGATACAACAACACCAGCAACACCAGAATACCCACAACCACAAGACCCATACGGCGCAGGAACTTTAAATGATAATAATGTATCTAAAACAATACATTTATTTACATCAAGATATTCACCGGATCCGATGGTTTCGTGGGATACCGATAATCAGCCATTAAACAGTGCCGCTAGTTTGAACTACGGAGAAATGGTTCTTGACTTTAGAAGAGTAATTGCTAATAATCAATACGTTTGTTCGCTGCCTACTGATATGAAATTATCAAGTGACTATAGAGGCGTATTGTTTTTTGTAGGTAGTCAGGTTTATGACGAAAACTGGACTATAAATGGGTCCCCTGCTAACACAAATAGATATAAAACTTTTCAAGGCTACATATCAGCTATTAATGGTAAATCAATATCGGGTGATAATGATTCTCCTTATTACTGGGAATACGGTTTAGGTAGTGCAGTTCCGAGCGGAACTGCTGGAACGCACGATCTTTCATCAGGCACGGCTGGTATGTTAACACGTCGTACATGGTACGGAT
>Ga0181346_1000525_pt1 | contig 16772 bp, 27 predicted proteins | sample Su13VDMM15DN_FD_130100 | JGI IMG/M metagenome (GOLD analysis project Ga0181346, IMG submission 130100) | Freshwater viral communities from Lake Michigan, USA - Su13.VD.MM15.D.N | ecosystem: Environmental > Aquatic > Freshwater > Lake | place: USA: Michigan | collected 2013-07-15 | reverse complement strand
ACGGGATTCTAGAGGCAGAATTATATATAACTATCAGCCTTCTCTTGCCGCTGAATTCAGAGCGCAGGGCGCGTTGGCGCAACAGATTCAACCGCAAGGAACCACTTTTGATCAAACCACTCTCAACATTGCCGCCGCACGACAAGCCGCAATTCGAGGACAAATTAGTGGTGGATTAGCCCCTACAAACTTTGCTAAAGAATAGGAATGCAGGTTGATTGCATCCTATCCTATCACCTAACCGAAGAATATGTTTTTGAGTGTGTTCAATCCGCGCTTACCCAGACCCATCAAGATTTGATTCTCCACATTGTGGATGACACGGGCGGAGAAGGATTCAACCAAAAGATTTGGGAAAAGTTTCCTGACCCCAGAATCCGATTCTATAAAAATCCTAAAAACATTGGCTTCTACCTTTCAACCAACGCGGTGTTTGACAATTTTAAAGGCGAGTTGTTTTTTGTTTTTGACTCGGATGATATTTCCCCCAGTTGGCGGATAGCGGATGCGCTTGAGGCATATCAAAAAGAATCATTTGATATCTACACGGCAGGAATCAGATGGATGACGGCAGATGGGCAAATCACCGACCAGTACGGAATTCCTAAACCTTACAAATTTGATCTACTTGGAATACATAGGGAGGGGGTATTTTTTAACCCTGCGTGCGCCGTTAGGAACTCTTACTTTAGAGACATACGGGGATATTCAGATTGCCATGTTGGAGGCGATAAAGATTTTTTTATAAAAAGTTATTTTTATGATGCTAAAGTTTATTATGACTCAATGCGGGTTATGGCATATCGAAGAGAGCATCCAAATCAAGTAACCAAAACTGATGCAACTGGAATGTGTAGCGACCGCAGAAAACAAATTAATACGGCAACCTACAAAAGAACTCTAAAGTACTACCTTGGCGGGGTCAGAAAAAGGATACGAAAAACTGGAATGTTGGGATTGACAAGTAAGCTAGAACCAATACCTATTTGAGTAAGGACATTTATGTTTACAGACTTTTCTAAATATTCTAGACAATCAAAAACAATTGACTCGTTTAGTTATTATGATGGGTATCAAGATGGGAAACTTAAAGATGGTCAAAAAGGCTCGCAATTTCAAAATGCAGACGGAAGTTGGTCTTCATATGTTAATGAGAATCAAGACAGCGCAAGTCCTGATCCTAAACCTGAGCCGCCTGACTATCCAAAACCAAAAGATCCGCCTCGTCGCGGCGATCCAGATTATAAAGATCCAAACCCTTATCAACCGCCTCCTCCTCCCCCTCGTAAAAGCGACCAGCAAAAACGCGATGAAAAAGCGCGTGAAAATCAAGAAAAAACTCGGCGTGAATATGAAAAGCAACGGGCGCAAAAAAAAGCCGAACAAGAAGAACGAAAAAAAGCTGGCGGTGGTGGTGGCGGCGGCGGCGGTGGTGGCGGCGGCCGAGGCAGCCCTCAACCTCAACCTCCCCCTGCGCCTCCCAAAGATACTGGCTCTCCTGCCGATTTTAGTAAAACGGGAACAGGCACGGACGCAAGTAAAGGTGGCATAGGCGCGGGTAAACCCGCAGATTTTAGAGGTTCATCTTCAACTGGTGGGACTAACCCGCCAACGCAACCACCACAACAAGCATCATTAGGCGGATGGGGAAGCTCATCATCAATTGGTGTAGGATCATGGGGCGGAACATCAGGAGGAAATATGCAACTACAAGAATCGCCCGCATACTACGGGCAAAGCGGGAGCAATCCCGCACAATATCCATCACAGCTAAATTCAACTCCAATCACTCCATCAGGATCAAGTCCGTGGATTACCGACTACAATTCAGTTGGCTTTATGCCAAGTGACACAATTATGGGCGGAAGCTATTCTGCGCCATCAGGTGTAAATTTCAGCAATACGCAGGGAACCAATCCTGCCACACAGGTTGGTATCGCTAATCCGCTTCAACAATCTGTTTACGATACTTTCAGCAATGTGACAGGTGCTGGAATTAATTACATGGGCGGCTCGCCCAGCTTTAATGAGTCAACTGGGCAGTACACAAATGTAACGAACAACCCGATTGCTAATCCTAACACTTTGCCTACTTCACTAAGCACATGGGATTTGTTTGGCACGGCAGGTGCGTCTAGCGGCTTGTTCCTTGACACGCCAACTATTAAACAGAATGCGGTTGGAACGACTGCGGCGGTTGATACAGCAGAAGGTACAGCAGAAGTTGCCGATCCAGCACAAGGAGGCGGGTTAGGATGGGTCACCATCGGATTGATTGCTCTTAAAGCATTATCGGTGATCTAAATGTTTTCTGATTTTTCAACAACAGATATTATCATTCGCCCAATGGGTGAGGGGGCAGAAACGGGCGATGAGGTTGAAGCGAATTACCCCATCATGGATCAAATCACCTGTCCAGAGGGGACAATTTCAAACGCTCGCGATGGGTGTTACTCCATTGAGGAAATTTATGAAGAAGAAATTGATCCCTGCACAGGAGTCAGGTGTATAAAATTATACAAACCCTGTGCCGAAGGTTATATTGACGCTGATCCTTGTTGTCCAAACACGGGCAATTGCGTTCCTGATCCTGACTATGTTGCAATAGATGAGACAACTTTACCTGTGGGAGAAACTCCGTCTTCTCAATTTATCACTCAAACTCCAATCGCAATTAGCAGTTCAACGCGTGGTGGGGTCAGCAATTCTACTACATATCGTAATACTTCAATTTCTGACTCAGAACCTGAAACTGAAACTCCTGCACCAGAAGAACCTAAAGAAAGCGGAATCGGCATTATTGCATTAGGCTTGATCGCTTTAGAAGTACTCGCTACCTAATCGTATATGCCCACTATTCCTTATTGGCTTGATCCATCCGTGCAAGGCACAGCATCTATTGTCCTTGCACAGGCTAACGCGCGCAGAACAATGCGCCGTCAAAATGGCGAAGAAGATTTTGTAGAACAGGGTGAGAATCAATTCTTGAACCCTGCCGATTTAATGCTTCTCAAACAAGATATCGGTGCTTATAACTCCGCGTTGGCAGGACAACCGACCAAAAGCAACACGGGTTCTCTAGCAATTGCTGGGGCATTGATTGTGTTTGGCCTTGTTCTTACTACGAGGAAATAATTTATGGCAACCAGCGTTGATGCTGTCCCTGTAGCGGATGATATTTCATTTGATACCAATCCCCTGTCGCGCCTGACTAACTTGAGCATGAATCCCACGGGAACCATGTTCACTTTGGGATGTGTGGTGGGGATTGCGATAGCATTTTTTGGTATCTATATCATAAGGAAAAAATTCTAATGGCTACTACCATGTTCGACACGGGGCTATCTTCTACCCCTGAAATTTCTGCATCCCGCGCCCCCATTATTAATATGGCTCCCAAAACCGCGCTGGATGCTTTATCCCTACAACGCAATATTGCCATCGGGGCGGCGATTGTGTTGTCAGGATTTTTAATTTACTTCTTCGCTAAAAACCGCCGATAACATGGCACGCAAATCCGCATTCTCCTTTGCGGCGATCATTCCGATCCTGCCCTATCTGGCAATCGGTGTTGTCGCGTTTATTATTTACCGCAAGGTTGCGGGCGGACAGGCGGGGTTTGACTTGACATCGAGTGGCGATATTCCCACACCCAGAAATCTTCCCCAGCCTGATTATGTTTATACCACCATTGCGGAGCGGCAATTCAACGCAATGAATATGTGGGGTACTGATTCGGATTCTCTCTTCGCCTCCCTCCAAGGACTCAACTCCTCGGAACTGGTCGCCGTGGCATCTGCTTTCGGTAAGCGCGCCTCGACGATCAGCCTTTTCCCAACCACCCAACAAAGCATTTCGTTTCCGCGAAATCTTTTTGAATGGTACGATTCAGAATTAAGTGGATCGGATCTTGACAGAATGCGCGCAATCTGGGCATCTACTGGACTCTACTAATGAAAAAACGATGCTGGAAAGGATATGCTCCCGTGAAAGGAAAGAAACCTTATTCAAAAGGAAGTTGCAGGAAGGTACGGAGGAATCCATCTCCTTCCGCCGCTCGTCTCCGCCGACAGGCCGAAATTATGGAAATGGATGAGCGTCTCGTTCCCAGCACCATGACCTACGAAGATATTAAGGACGATCCAAAGCTGATCGCGTACTACAAAAAGATCATGACTCCAATAGCGTGGAAGCAATTGGTTGATGATTGGATCAGGAGCGGAGTTACCGACCCCGCACGGCGAGGATTTGTTATTCCCAAACAAAGCGAATACCAGAGAATGGTGAGTCAAAATCCTTCCTGCGGCGTTAACATGAATGGTCGAAAAGCGGATAAAATTGCGAATAAAACCAGAGGTGTTGATGTTTTTGTTTTTATGAAAGACAAATTTGCGTACTCCGAAGCGGAGGACGATATTGATAAAATTTCAAGGAAGAATAAAGGACGCGATATTGGAGGCGGCACAGATATGCGTACTGGCCTTCGTGAAAAGCAGTATTATTTCAGATCAAACGGAGACGCTACCCGTTTTATAAAAATGGTAAAGAAGCTGGGCGTGATGAAAAGTTATCGTGCATCTTATGCAGATAGCGCGGATGAATGGCCTTATAAATCAAAACCAATTAGGTTGAACCCCGTCCCTGCGGGCTATCACACTATGCCTGATGGTAGAGTTATGGCGGACAGCGCGCATACAAAAAATCCTCCTCCCATGTTCAAAAGCGGCGGATTTATTGTGGTCAGAACCTATAAAAACGGGCAACAAGATTTTAGCAAACACCTAGAGACAATAAAAGAAGCCAACCAATTTAAAAAATACTTCCTTAAACAGGATGAGCAAAATATGCTGTATCGAGGAACAAGACTTCTTCAAAGCGTAGAAATTCTTCCTCATACCGAGGTACTCCGAAATCCTGCTCAAAGTGATCCAAACCTCGCTTACAAAAAAGAGTACGGGTGGACTTTTGTTGAATTTTTAAGGAAGCGATTGATTCCAGATTTAAGGGAATCGGGAATGTCTGCAACTATTGCCGACTATCAAAAGGGCATTACTTTTTATAATGACAAAAAGGGTTATCTACCGCTGACCCAGTACATGAGTTACTTGAAATATTTAAGGGAAACTCTGATCCCTGATTTAAAAGAGTCGGGCAACGATTTAACTGCGGCGGATTTTGAGAGGGTGTATAAGATGGTTTTGTACACAATCGACCGCCATCCGAAGTCTCGCAGTCGCTAACCAATGCGCCCCCAGAGTCTTGAAGATCTGGGGTTAGATGCCCCAACCCACAACGGCAAAGTTGCCAGAGTCATCCCTGATTATGTTCCGCCCCGTCTTCCCTTTGGGGAAGAGTTGGCAATGATGCACAGGAAGTGTGACGAGTTCCTAGCCAAACGCGGATATGTAAAGATGACCAAGACGGAGTGGCTTTTCCCGAAGAACATGAGGGATAGAAATAAACAAAAAAAGATGTTGACGAAATCAGAATAGTTGAAAGTTATACAAGTAATGAGACAAATCGTCTTGGACAATCCGCCCTCTGCTTCGACTTCTCTTTTGCTAAAGAGAATCAGGAAAGATGCGACTGCCAAATACCGCAAGGTAAGACGGGCGGTTAAAAAAGCCGCTAAACAAATTCGCAAAGCCGCGAAGCGGAAACGCAAAACGGCGGCGAGAAAATCTAAACCCAAAGGAACATCTATGGCACGAAAAAAATCATCTCGCAGTCGGAGTCGTCGGAAGAAGGGCGCAGTTCGCTCTACTCGTCGGCGTACTCGTCGGACTCGCAAATCAACACGCGCACGGACAAGTCGTCGTCGGCGGAGTCGTCGGAGTCGTCGGTCTAACCGCATCATCGTAGTAGGACGCAGATTAAGCGTTCGGAAAGGTTCTATTCTAAATATGAATCCGTTTAAAATTAAATCATTCGTCAATCGCGAAAACCTCGTGACGGCGGGTGGTGTCGTTGCGGCTTCGATTGTCACCCGTTTTGTGGCAACCGAACTCGCCAAAAGGAAGATCGCTCTTCCCTTGGCCGCGCAGTATCCAACTGCCGCCAATGCAGTCTATAACCTCGCAATTCCAGTTCTGGGTGCGGCATTAACTCGCCGCTTCAGCCCCGCTCTGGCTCGCGGTATGATCTTCGGAGGCTTGGCCGCTTCGATCAGTTCGCTGATCACTAGCTTCAATCCTTCTTCAGGTTCTACAGCGTCAACTGGTCGCTACATGAGGGAATATCTTGATCCCGTCCGTTCTACGGGCGCGTATCTTGCCCCTCGTTCAGCCGCCACCATGCCCGTTCGCGGGATGGGAGCCTATTCGGGCTTCAATGCTTGGGCTTAACCCCTAACCCATAAGGAATAATTATTTATGGCAACCTCAAATATTAACCTCGCCTCCCTGACGCAGAGTCAGCAAGTGCTTCGTTCGCTTCAGGCGAATTTCGGCACAATGCAACTCGGCAATTATCAGGCAGTTCGTCGTCAATTCTATTCATACATCCCGTATGGTACTGGCAACACGCAGTACAACTTCTTCGGAAGCGCAGTTGGCAATGTGGGACAAAATTCCCAGTTGACCAACTTGCCTACCGCAGGATCATTTGGCACTTCCTCGTTCCTCGTTAAACAGGTTCGTTGCAAATACTATGTGAACGGCAATGTTAACACGAACACCTACGCTGGAACCGATGCCACTTCGGGCTTGTACGCCGATTTGCTCAACGGGTTCTTCACGGCAGGAGTTCTTCAGCTTGTAGTCAATGCGAAGACATTCGTTACAATCAACAAACCTTTCCTCAACGCTCCCGCGTCTGACGGACGAGGCGAATTGATGAGTAGCGGAACAACCAGCACAACCATTGGGCAATTCCCTTACGCCGATATGTCTCGTCGTTCGGAAAATAGCTACATGGTTGATCCTGAGATCTTCATTGCGGCTCAACAGAACTTCTCACTCAACATCACTTACCCCAGCGGCGTTATCGCCCCTATCTGCACGAACCCAGCGTTCGCTACAACAACGATCGGATTCGTTGGAGTAAGTCTTGACGGAATCGAATTTCGTCCAGTTCAGTAGGATTAAATTAAAAGGAGATATTAAAATGACAAGATCAGAAGAAATCCTATCGACGCTTCAGGGTCGGTTCGGGACGCAAGACCCCAGCCAACTCCAGATCCAGAAGTGGGAATATTATGACTATGTGCGCTACCCCGTTGCAGGAACAACCCAGTTGGCATTCTTCACGAATCCTCTTGGCTCCAACATCGGCGGCGTAACAAAAACCTTGGAACAGACGAACATGACGCGTAATGCGATGTTCGACTACCCATTCATCATCACCGAGATCAAGACTCACATCTTCTTGCTCCCTAAAGCTCGTCAAGCCGCCGCTGTCAGCGCGAATACCTCGCTGATTACTGGTGGTGGCGCGACTGCCGCTTACGGCGCACCTAATGGAGTCTACAACGCCCTCTGGAATCTTTCTGGACAGGGAGTTCTCAATGTTCAATTTGGTCAAAAGACCTATTTCGACATCGAACAACCTTTCCGATTCTGCCCAACGGGATTCGGAATTGATGTTATCAGCACCACAGGCTTTGGCGCGGCGAATGTCACAAATTCCGCCGTGTGGCAACAGAGTGAAAACCCTGATGATATCTACAAGGTTACTCCTCCAGTTTTGGTTGAGAAGGATCAAAACCTTCAGATCGCCATTAACTTCCCGAATGGGACAAGTACCACAATTCCGCAGATCAGCACAACTGATGTCTTAGTTGATATCGGTCTGATATTTAGCGGATTTGCGATCCTGCCCACTCAGTAATTATCATGACAAGGGGAGTGCAATCAATTTGGGTTGCGCTCCCCTCTGTCTAAAAGGAGAAAACTATGACTTCATCCAGAGATGTAATTCCGTTCATTTACTCGGTATCGATTGCTTTAGCGGGCAACGCGTCTGGTTCAAAGACGCTCGTCCTCGGCATTGATTCTGAATTTGAACTTTACGGGTTTGAAGCCAGAACAAATCAGGACATTGATTTGACTAATCCTCGCGTGGCGGCGACAAGTCAACCCGATGTCTTCACGATTTTCATCACCGACACTTCCACAGGGCGTAATTTCTTTACTGAACCCATTGGTCGTTCGTTGATCGCTTCAAATTCAACGCAGAACTTTACTCCCGAAGGCGTGCGGATTCGGTTCCCGCGTCAGGAGCAGTTTCAGTTTGATTTTGTAAATCTCACAGCCGCCGCCTTAACTATCCAGTTTGGGTTTCGTGGTTACAAGATTTTCAATCCAACACTAGTATAATTTAGTTGGTTACCATGATGACACGGCGGGTTTGGCTTGATAGCTGAACCCGCCTTGTTATTTATAAGCTATGAGCTACACATTTACCCAATCCGATCTTGGAGCGGGTAACATTCAATTAAATGTTTTGTGGAGCGTTAATGCCCAGCAATATATTCTTCAAAGTAATTTGCAGTTTACGCAATTACTGCGAACAATTTTTGATGTTGCAGACACTCTGTCGGCAAACGCGCCTGATTATCGGTTGTTGCGACCTACCCCAGCGACACAAAACGGGGCGGGCAACGGAAACACCGCCGCAGGGTTAAATGCTCTGGGGAAAGTAACATCAGGTACTCAGAATACTGCTTTTGGTGCTTTAGCACTTGAGGATCATACGGCAGGAAACGGAAATGTAGCATTTGGCGGGTCAGCATTAACGGATAATACAGGCGGCGCAAACAATACGGGCATTGGATATCTTTCCCTCAGACAAAATATCACGGGAAATTCTAATGCTGCGGTTGGATATCAAAGTCTTCAGGCAAATCTTAATGGAATAGAAAACACGGCAGTAGGCGCAGGTTCTCTTTTAAGCAATCTTGGTTCTTATAATACTGCGGTGGGGAAAAATGCTCTTTCGAGCAACACCACGGCATCAAATAATACGGCGGTGGGTCATTATGCTCTCAACGCAAACAATAATGGAATTAGCAATGTTGCAGTAGGCAACAATGCGCTTCTTTTAAACACCTCAGGAGGTCTTAATGTCGCACTTGGAGGGCAAACTCTTCAACAAAATCTAACTGGATCGCTAAATGTTGCCGTTGGAGATGGCGCGCTTTTAGCCAATATTGTATCCTTTAATACTGCTGTTGGCTCAAATGCGCTTCGATTGAATATCACGGGAGCTTCTAATGTTGGGGTGGGGTATAATGCGCTTACTACAAACTCAACATCATCCAATAACACAGCGGTGGGTCATAATGCGCTTAAATTAAGCACCGCTGGCGATAATACGGCGGTGGGGGCGAATGCGCTTCAAAATAACATCTCAGCGGGCAGTACGGCGGTGGGGGCGTATGCACTTAGCTTAAACACTACAGGAGCAGGAAATACGGCGGTGGGAAATTCTGCGCTGTCAAATAACACTACAGGAATTTACAATACGGCGGTTGGGTCTGCCGTGCTTGTCAATAATAATGGAAATTACAATGTGGCGGTGGGACAGGGCGCACTTTATGAAAATATTTCAGGAAACAATAATATAGCAATTGGGCAAAGTGCGCTTAATCAAAACACGACTGCAAGTGACAACATAGCGATGGGATTAGGTTCGCTTGAGAGCAATAGTACAGGTCAGAGAAATCTGGCGTTGGGAACAAACGCACTTCAATCAAACACTATAGCATCGAACAATCTGGCGTTAGGATCAAACTCACTTGAATCAAATACTATAGGAGACACAAATACAGCAGTCGGGACAAGCACGCTTGAATTAAATACTACAGGCTCAATTAATGTGGCTATAGGCAGTGGCGCACTTCAAGCAAATCAAGGAGGAAGTGAGAATGTGGCAGTAGGTGTAGATTCGCTTTTAGGGAATACTTTGGGAAACAATAATGTTGCGGTAGGAACGGGTGCAGGAAGTGGAATTGCATCAGGTTCAAGCAACACTCTTATAGGAGACAACACAAATGTTGATGCGGCCGCAAGATCTTTGTGTGTGGTACTTGGAAAAAGTGCAATATCTCCCGCAGTTGACGGATCTCTTTCCATTGGCGGAACAGCGGCAGATGTAATGGGCAACCTCAATGTTGCCGCCGCTGGAGGAGTTGCTGTAGGCGAATATTTAAACCTTTACATAAACGGGGTACAGCGTAAAATAGCTTTACTACTACCATGAGCTACATCCTCACACAAACCCAACTTGGCGCGGACAATATTCAATTAGATGTTTTGTGGAGCGTCAATGCTCAACAATATATTCTTCAAAGTAATTTGCAGTTTACGCAATTACTGCGAACAATTTTTGATGTAGCGGATTCTATTGTAAATACCACAATTCCTGATTATCGGTTGTTGCGTCCCACGCCAGCAACAAGTGGAACATCAAAAAATGTTGCGGCAGGAGAGAATGCGCTCGTATCATTGGCTGGGGGGTCTGAAAATGTTGCAGTAGGCTATCAAGCTATGATTGGTGCAACCACTACTTGCAGAAATGTTGTTATTGGCGCAACGGCAGGGTTTGCACTTACCACCGCCCCAAGCTCAAATGCGGGTGGAAGTGTACTTATCGGATGGGCGGCAGGAATTGCAATTACTACAGGTACAAACAATATTGCTATTGGTAGAAACGCAAATTCGGTTACCATTTTAGGAGATAACAACCTTTCTGTCGGTCGAGATTCCGCGCCTCTTAGTTCTAACCTTAATAATACTATTGCAATCGGTCGCGGCGCAATTGCTGGAGCGGGTGGCGATGGTGAAATTGCAATCGGATCTGCAACTTATCCTATTCTTTTGGCCGCTACAGCGGGCGGATCATCAGGACAACATTTAGTTCTCAGACTCAACGGGACGCAATATAAAGTTGCCCTTTTAAACGCATGACCCCTGCCGAAGCATTTAAAATTTTAGAGGATGCAACCGCTCGGTTGCAACTCATTCGCGCCGATCATATAACTATTGCAAAGGCATTGGATGTTATTAAACAAAAAATAGAGGAGCAATAATATGGCTGACATTAACTCATTATCTAAACAAACTATTGAATCCAGAATGCTCATCGCTTCTGCCACAGGCGCAGATGTGCTTGCGTTTCCTTTTATTAAGTTACTGGCAAGTTACGAGTTTATCTCTGACACAGGCTTGATAGGGTTGACAATTTCATCGTCAATAATTAATACCACTACGGGCGTTGCTGGAATTTTTATTGCTCAAAAACAGGCTGAGACACTTAACTTGACTCAATCTAGTCAGACATCAATTCCCGCCAACATTTACATTAGCCAAATCACGCATCAGAACTCGCCCTTAGGAACAACTGCTCCAGCGGCGCGAACTAATTCACTCGCATTTGGTGAGACAAATTCTATTTTAACTCTTCGTGCGGGATCGGGAATTGGAATTTATGGGTGTGGGGATATTAGCACCAACAACAGGTTTGCCGCCGCTCTTTCTATTTACACAATCAGCCTGTAAATTTTATGGCTAGGCAGTATGACGCAGGGGGTCAAGAATCTTATCTTGATCTTGCAGGAGCATCGGCACAAGCAATAGCTAACGCTGAAGCCCGATATCAGGCCGCATCGGCACAAGCAATAGCCAACGCTGGAACCCGATATCAGGCCGCATCGGGGATGCAACAAATGGGGTCGCTCATTAACAGAGATTCTATGTTCCTAATTGAGGAGGTTACGCAATTGCCCGCGCCGTTAACTTCATCGGGCATGATTTTTAATTATTCTACAACTGCTGACATGGCAACAAATCCATCGAACTATAGGGCATTTGCCCGCGCCTTTAATAATGATCAGGGCGATACCCCTATTTTAGCGGGACAGCGAAGAATAGTTGGACAAACAACTCGTTCGCCATCTAGTACACCTGCGGCAGGACTTAACGGGACAAATACATTTGCGTGGACGGGACAAGCATGGGCTGGGCAAACGCGATATTCTTATTTTAACGCAACCTCTCAATTTGTTGCACCTCTTGTGGAAAGTCAAGTTGGCTATCAACCTAGCAATTTAACAGCAAACGGAATCGGAATTGATCTTTGGATAAATTTTAATTTTAATTTGCCCAAATTATGGAATTGCACATTATTTTATTATGATAGCCCATTTGTTGGAGCAGTTCTTCAGTCAACAAATTTATGTATCAATAATGTTTTTCAGTATCAAACAATTAATGATGTATTTGGAAACCCAATTATTATTACCAATCAAAAACCCGTGCGATCTACTGACATAAATTACAATGCGGGCTATAGCAATTTGCAATTGTACTTTACAATTTATGGGGCGGTAAGCCCCCCGCCCACAGGGTTTGGAGCAATTCCAGCAGGAGTTTTTCAATTTAATTCTGCTGTTCGAGAGGAGTGGCCTCGATTACTTTGGACTTGTGTATGAAAACACCAGACAGCGGAATGTTTGAAACTCTCTGGGTCGCTACGGCAATTCTGGCGGCAATCCTTTTTGGCTTTGCCATGATTGGATGTAGCACAACCGCGCCAACTATTTCTTATACGCCGATCAATTCCTCTATCTCTTCCGCACGCAATTCAATCCAGAAGGCTGGGATGGTTTTGACAAATTGTAATCCCGAAACTTTGCAAGCGGCACAACTTGAATTAGGCATGGCATCAACGCGTTTAAATATGGCTGAAGAACTTCTGAAAGAACAGGCGACAGAGGTGTTGGAGTTAGAGAAGCTGACCCGACAAATTCCTGAAATGAAACTAAAAATAGCAGAACAAAGAGGTACAATATGGAAACTGATTCTTATCACATCGGGTGTGATCTTGGGGACGATAGGTATATTCATCTTCCGCCAAGCACTTTTAAACATTCCAGTAATTGGCTGGGGCGCAAGATTGATTGGATTATGAGGTACGAATGGCAGGTAGCGTTTGCTGGTCTTGCCCTAACTTTTATCATGGCATTGATCTCCCTGACCCGTAGCGTGGTCACGCGGGACGAGTTTGGAGAATTGACCCGCGATGTGAAAAACATCTCAGAGAAGGTCAATCTCATGGTTGGCCGCCAAGAGATTTTGATGGACAAGTTCAAGAAATAACGCTCTTTATAAGGTGTAAATGAAAAGGAAAAGTTATCGTCGCCGCACTACCCCGTACAAACGCGGAAGTTATTCTCGCCGTTCATCTTCTGGATCGAACACCCTCCCTATGCTCCTCGTCCTCGGTGGAGCGGGTGTTGCGCTTTACGCGTTTACCCAGAGCAGTAAGAAGACTCCGTTGCTTGCGGCGGGCAACACTTATGTTCCGCCCAATACAAGCAACATTGTCAACAGCTTCTTCAAGACAATCACAAATCTATTTGCGCCAAGTGGCACACCTTCCACCACGGGTCTGACAGGAACTTCGACTTGGTACGATCTTGAATCGGCATTGGGCAAATATCCAGTAGACTTATATCCGCAACTTTGGACTTCCGACCCCGTTACACGGCAACTTCAGTTCCGTGGCGCGTTTGACATCGATATTGCTTTAGCAACGGCGTAATCCTATGCCAACCGCAGGAGTAAAACTCAACGCGGAAAGTATTTTTGTCGCCGCTCTTGTTGGCGCATTAGTTGGCGTTGCCGCACTTACCATTCAACATTTGGTGCAAAATAAATTGCGCCCTGCCCTGTTAAATGCAAAATATTAAATACATTCCCATACGGGCGTTGTCAGCTTGTACAGAGAAGTGCGATAGCGCGGGTGAAAATTGTCGTTGTCCAGAAGATGAAACGGATGGTGGTTATAGTGATCGCCCAATTAATACCGATCCAGACAACCCCGATGATGCTCCTGAAATTGATTATGATGCGGATGCGAGATACTGGAAACCAGATCCGCAAATTAATCGCGAAACACAAAGACCATACAATAAGCCTACTCCTAATGAAGACACTTGGAGCCGAGACAGGTCAGTACCTTATAAAGGCTATCAGGGAAACGAAACTCGCGCGCTTATGGTTGATCCGCAATTGGGAACACTTCGATATGCTCCCAACCAAGACTATTACGGAAATCCAAAATATGGAACATCGGGCGGATGGAATTCCGACTTTGGTGGCGGCGGAATAGATGGTGGGCGATATACCGATTTTTCAGCAACTGGAGCCGCATGATTTCTTGGCTTAAAAAAATCTGGCACAAGGCATCGGTTTGGGCTTTTGGTTCCCTGATCGGTTTTGTCTTTATCGTCAACCCGTGGCTTGCCCATTATCAGGCATCCATCTCCCCCGAATTTATCGGGCGCATCCCAATCAAAATTTTATATCTGGCAATTGCCGCTCTAGTTTCAATTCAAACCGACAAATGGATTTGCCCGACTATCGACAAATATACGAGTCATCTAGTAGTTGCAGGTAGAACGCAGTTTGAATTGGACTTTGAAAGCGGTGATGACAAACGAATGATTCGCCCAGCTATTGCGCTAGCATACTACACGATCATCTTTTCGGTGGTCTTTATTGGATTATGTCTATGAATAAGTATGTCGTAAAGAACATGGCAAAAGCTCTCAAGCTGGTCATGGACATCGGCAGTTGCGGATACCATGTGAAGTGGAGTCCCGCGATGCCGACAGCGGTCATGACCGATGCGCCTGAATCGCTGGTGCGCCAGTACTACAAGGTGCGCTCAAATCCTGAGTTGTCCGAAATGGATGCAAAGAAGAGCGTCACCTATAAAAGTATTTTTAGTACGACTAACGCAAAGGCGTACAAGTCGCAGGTGTTGGGTTATTTAAACGCGGTACATTACCTCGCCCCCGCGAATGAAACAGGCGTAACCAACAAGGGCGTTGAAATTAATATCTGTCCGTCCGCCAGCGATGCGTGTCGTAAAGCGTGCCTGTTCACAGCGGGCAGTCCCGCGTATCTCCAATCCAAAATTGCCTCACGGATCAACAAAACGATTTACCTGTTTAAAGACCCGCAGGAATATCTTTACCTGTTGGCGCGCGGCATTGATTTTATCCGCAAAGAATCAATGATGAAACAGATGACCCCGTGCATCCGCTTGAACGGGACAAGCGATTTGCGGTGGGAAAAGGGAATGCAGATTCCGCGTGGAGATTTTATTTCATTCCGATTTAAAGAAACCGATTTAAATCTTTTTCAAACTTATCCTGATGTTCAGTTCTACGATTACACAAAAATATTTGATCGGGTTAAACCCAACTCTGAAGCGATGCAGTACAAGAATTATGATCTGACTTATTCCTATTCAGGCGGCGATGGAATTCAGGGCGGCAATGAAAGCAGGTGTCGCCAAGCATTAGAGATGGGTATTAATGTTGCCGTAGTGTTTGATCTTGGCAGAGCATTTACATCCTACAAAAGGTATGAAGCCAAGTACGGCAAGAAGTACGAAAAGTATAAAAAACAATTTCCAGTAACATACTTTGGTTACCCTGTGGTTGACGGCGATGTGACCGATTTACGATTCACCGACCCGAACCCGCGACAAAATCTTGCGGGCAATCGTCCATCAGGTATGCCCGTAGTTGTCGCGCTAGCGGCAAAGGGCGATGCCTTTGCGGATGATCAGGGATTTGTGATTAAGAATTGGAAAGAGGAGAATAAATAATATGAGCAAAAAAGAAGTAGTAGAGGAAGTAGCGGTTGAACCCGTGAAAGAATTAACCATTGACGAAACTTGGACGGCTATGTTTGGAACGCTTAGATCAAGAGAAAAATAATATGTACCTCGACTCAATAAAATCATTTGGTGTGGATCCAACTCCCGTACTCGGTGGAGCGGGAGGACTTGTAAGGTCGCCAGCTTTATATTCATATGATCTGACGGGAACTCCCGCAACATGGAAGTATGGATCATGCAGAACTGGATATACAAAAAGAGCATCAGGAAAAGCGCATCCCAATGCTTACACTTGTTTCGCATCAAATTCCGCACCAGCAACAACGCGCCCATCGCCAGCTTGCCCCCCATCGCTAACTTTTGAAAACATCAAACAGCAAGTGATTTCGGAAGCCTCTGCGAATGCGTATCAAGATCACTATGCGATGCAGAATGGGCGAAATGCGAATAGCTCAGAGACATTGAAGACCCTGCAACCCTGCCCATTTTACGCACAAAGCGCGGCACTCTATGTAGCGGAATATCAAAAACAAATTAAATCACGCCCGCAAATAGCATACGCAAGATGATCACCTTCGACAATCAAATCTCCACAGGCATTCAGGCATTCGGACATTGCGGCAGTCCGACCTGCACGATGACGAGCGCGTTCGGAGCAAATCCTGAAGATGCTCAAACCGCTTACACTCCAGAACAAATTACAAATCGTGGCAACACTATGATTTTGGGACTTGCAGTTTTTGCGGTGGTTGCCAGCATCCTGTTCACAGGAAAACTTAAATGAATGAAATTATTCCCATTGCATCTCTTGGTATTTCTTTGTGCATTACATTCTGCCTCGGTTATTGGGTCAGAGGATTCTCTTGTCAATGTATTGAAAAGTCAGATCGGACAGACCGAACATCCCATCGGATCGAATTGGGGTCAGCCCGTTCAGGAATACTTGGAGGCCGCAGGAATTAATTATCCCGCGCCGTGGTGCGCGGCATTCATTCAATGGGGGCTTATAAAAATCGGCAGAACAGGCGCGGGGGCGTATGTTCCAAGTTGGAATCAACCGAGCCACAGGATCGACCGACCGAGCATTGGATCATTGGGGTTGGTTTGGTTCCCCCAGATGAAGAGGTATGGTCACATTT
>Ga0181346_1000524_pt1 | contig 16772 bp, 29 predicted proteins | sample Su13VDMM15DN_FD_130100 | JGI IMG/M metagenome (GOLD analysis project Ga0181346, IMG submission 130100) | Freshwater viral communities from Lake Michigan, USA - Su13.VD.MM15.D.N | ecosystem: Environmental > Aquatic > Freshwater > Lake | place: USA: Michigan | collected 2013-07-15 | reverse complement strand
CGTGCTACGGCTGAACGAAATTCAGGCAATGAGCAGCAAGCGAAAGCCTATGAGACCTGGGCTCAGATGGCCGAAGCCAGCCCGCAAACAGCACAGAAGACCATCGGGATCATGCTTGCAGGTATCCCAGGCGGGGACAAAGTGATTGAGGGGACCGTTAAGGTTGCAACGGAAGAACGAACTGCGCAATTACAACCTTTTAAAGTGCGTCAAGAAACCGCAGACGCAATATTCAAGGAGATTGAAGCCAGATTTGCACCTGATAAATTCGGCGCTGAATTGAATCTCACCAAGGCTCAAGTCGAACAGTCTAAAGCGGCGCGTCGTGCGTCTGATGCTGCTGCGGCAAAATCTGGGGCAGAAGCCCTTCGTGCCCAGGCAGAAGCCAATCAGATGACAGCCGGCATCATTCCTGCCGATAAGCGCCCAGAGGCCGAAACAAAGTTCCGCAAAGAATATAGCGACCAGACCAAAGGCTACCAAGAGGTCAAATCTGCCTATGGGCGCATCCTGGCATCTGAGGACAATGCTGTTGGTGACCTGTCCCTGATCTTCGGATACATGAAGATGCTGGACCCTGCCTCTGTGGTGCGCGAGGGTGAATTCGCCACGGCGCAGAACGCGACAGGCGTGCCTATACAAATCCAGAACATCTACAACCGAATCATTAGCGGTGAACGGCTTTCGCCTTCGCAGCGGTCATCGTTTAAGGGTCAAGCCGGCAAATTGTACGAAACGGCACAGACGCAAGAGAACCAAGTTCGCCAGGGCATTGAGCGCATCGCCAAGGGCTATGGTTTGAAGACGGAAAACATCTTCTACACGCCAACCGAAACGGCACCGACTGCGCCTGGTGCCCCACCTCCGGCCCCTGTGAGTGTTACAGCTCCAAATGGACAAGTACTCACATTCCCAAATCAGCAGGCGGCTGAAGCCTTCAAGAAAGCAGCGGGGATTCGCTAATGGCAACCGACTACGAAGCATTGGCACGACAATTCGGCGGCGCTGCGGCAGGACCGGTCTCTACGCCTGCGCCTGCTACGACTACAACGCCTGTTGATTACTCGACCATGGCCACACAGTTCGGTGGCCAGGCTGCACCGACAGAACCTCCAAAGATGGGGTTTTTTGAGGGTTTGGTAGAGTCTGTTACAGGTTCGCAGCGTGCGACGCCTGAGACTCAGACGCTGCCAGAGTGGACCTCAATGCCGGAACTCAATCAGATGAGCCTGGCATCCTTCAAGACCGCTCTCGGAACGTTGGTATCAAGCCCACAAGAGACCGTTAAGGTTCTACAGGCAAATTTTCCAGGAACGCAAATCCGGCAGGATGCCAAGGGCAACTTCATCATTCGATCATCCATCGACAATCGTGAATACGCCATTCCGCCAGGATTGTCGAAGGGGGACATCCCACGTGTGATCGGTGGGTTGCTTGCGTTCACTCCTGCCGGACGGGCTACAACGATCCCAGGGGCTGTTGCGGCTGGAGCAGGTACTCAGGCTGCTATCGAAGCAACTCAGGCGGCCACGGGGGGCACTTTTGACGCTGGCGATGTAGCACTTTCTGGGGTGGCCGGCGGAGTTGGTCAGGTCATACAACGCGGCGTGCAAGCAGCGGTCCCGGCTGTCAAGCGCACCGTGCAGCGTGTCACTGACCGTGCGACTGCGCCAGCAGCACCGGCAGCAGCAGCCCCAGCGGCGCGTCCTGCTGTGCAGGTGACGGCTGAAGGTAAACTGAATGCTGCGAAATACACAGGCGACAACGCAAAGTCATCCGACGCCGTGGTAAACCCACTTTACAAACCTTCGGCTGTTAATGAACAGGACCTTGGGTTGTCGAGGATAGATTTTGAAAGAGCTGACGTCCAACAAGTCCCGGTGAAAAATATCATTTCACCACAAGACAACGTCAATCCAAGGAAGGTGAACAGGATTGCTTCGGAGTTCGACCCAACTGAACTAGATCCAATCTATGTTGTGAAATCAGGTGACGAGTACACGGTACTCCAAGGAAATCACCGTGTACTCGCTTCAGAGATGCGCGGGATAGACTACATACCTGCACACGTGATCGAAATACCGACCAAGAAACCTACCCCAAGCATTCCTGGATCTGGTGGCGCAGCTGGTGTTGATTTGGCCACTCTGCGACCGATGCCTGCCCAGCCTGCCGTCCAGGCTACCACCAAAGCCTTCGAGGAAGTTGGCGACCTAGTACGCAAGGCATCCGGCAAAGGCCCAGGCTCTGCCGCTGCTCAAGCCCGGCTGGCCGATCTGGCCCAGGTGAACACCGAGGCTCGCGCTGCTGCCGAGCGTCTTGGCATGGACCTTCCATTTGACGTCTTCAGCGACAACCCGCAAGTCCGGGCTGCTGTGGGCCTGACCCGGTCCGTGGCTGGTGGCGAGGCCGAGGCGGCCTGGGTGAACACCGTGCGCAACGCGATCACCAAAGCTGACGATGTGGTGCAGCAGTTTGACGCTGCCTTCATCGAAGGCCGTCCAGCACCAGGCGCGACGTCCCAGCGCATCTTGGACAGCCTTAAAGGTACGCAGTCGCAATTGGCCAAGGATGCCAGCACAATCTACCAGCGCGTCGATGAAGCCATCCCAAAGACGTCGACTGTGCAGTTTCCGAAGCTGACCAAGACTCTGGATGAGGTGCTGGCCGAGGTTGGCGAAAAAGGCCTGTCGGCGCAAGAGAAGAAGCTCTACGAGTTGGCCACCGACCCGACCGCCACCTACGGCCGTCTGCTGCGCGAGAAGAACCTGATCGGCCAGGCTATGGCTGGCAAGGAATCACCCTACGGCAACATGGCGGCAGGCGATCTGAAGCGCCTGTATGCTGCTTTGGCTGACGACCAACTGACAAACGTTGGCGACCTGGGCGGCGATGCGCTGCGCCAGGAACTGCGCGCGGCCAACCTGCTGACGGCCAAGAAAAAGGCGCTTGAGAACCGTATCGTCGGTGCCTTCGGCAAGGAGATCGACGGCAGCGTGGCCACCCTCATGCAGTCGGCCATCAAGTCGGCGGCCAAGGGCGATGCGGCGCAGTTCAACAAGCTGATAAAGGTCGTCCCGCCTGAGTTGCGCAAGGAGACCATTGCCACTGCGCTGGCCTCTGTCTCAAGCTCTGGCCGGGCAGCACAGGAAGGCGCGTTCGGCTTTGCGGAGTTCGCCAAGACCTACCGTGGCCTGCGCGCCAATCCTCCCGTCTACAAGCAGGTGGTGGAGACGCTTGGCAAAGACGCAGACGCTGTGATGCGTGACCTGTACGAGGTCTCCAAGCGCATCACCGACGCACGTTCCCAGGTGCTCACCACTGGCAAAGCCAACCAGGCACTGGTGGAATCTTTGAAAGCCGAAGGACTGGTCGGCAATGTCATGCAGAGCACGATGGCCCAGCGTGCCGTCACAGGCGCTGCAGCAATGGTGCCTGGCGGTGGTCTGGTTGCACCGGACATTGTCAACTTCATGGCCAAAGGCAATGCCGATGCCGTCAAGGCGGCTGGCAAGCTGTTCGCCAGCGACGAGTTCCAGAAGCTGGCTGTCGAGGCTGCAACCAAGGCTGAACCAACCACAGCAGCCCTGCGGCGCACCGCAATGAGTAGGGCTTTCGGGGATTTCGCAAAGGCAGCAAGACTGCCACAATCTCTTGACGCTCGAGTTCAATGGCTGCAATCTGCAATACAAACTGAACGACAATTCGACCAGGAGAACCAGTAATGTCAGCACTCTCAATCCAGCCAAGCTATCCGATCTTTACTGAGACCGATGGACAACCTCTTGAGGATGGTTATATCTGGATTGGAACGGCCAACCTTGACCCACAGGGCAATCCGATTAATGTCTATTGGGATTCAGCCCTAACCCAATTGGTCGGACAACCTATCCGTACTTCTGGCGGCTATCCGGTAAATAGCGGCACACCTGCCCGCCTGTACGTCAACAGCGACTACAGCATCCGCGTGATGAACAAAAACGGTGGTGTGGTGTATAGCGCACCGGCTGCGATTGAGCGATTTGGTGATTTAATCAACGCCAGCCAAGTGGTGTACGACCCAGCAGGCACCGGAGCCGTCGCCACTAACGTCCAGGCCAAACTGCGCGAGACGGTGAGCGTCAAAGACTTCGGGGCTGTTGGGGATGGGGTGACGGACGACACGGCGGCGATTCAGGCGGCAGTAAACGCTGTGCGCGCAGCAGGCGGGGGTACTGTGTATGCCCCCGCCGGCATCTATCTGATTACATCAACCATTGACCTGTTTCAGAGCAGCGCAGTCAACATAGTTTTGCGTGGCGCTGCGAGGTCATCCACTACATTCAGAACAACGGCTGACATTGTTGTATTTAGCCACGCCGAAAACTGCGTGTTTGAAGATTTTGCCGTTGAGCAAGCAGGCACTGCAAAAACAGGCCGAGCCTTTTCAACGCCAACCAACAAGCAGGCGGCATATTGCGTTTACAGCAGAATCGCAGCCAACGACTTCAAGTACGGTATCTGGTGGAGGTACTCGCTTTGGTGTTCTGTGCGTGATGCTGTATTTACAGACTGTGGTGTGGGCATCAAGGGGTCGAGAAACGCGCTACCTAACGACCAGACTAATCCTGCGGCCCCCGGAGGGTGGAACCTAGACCCCGGTTTTTTCCACAATCAAAATACGTTCGACAATGTTGTGTGTGATGGTGGGGAGGTTGGTATTTGGGGGACGTTCAACGGGGCGTCCTTTGACAATGTGACATGCCAAAACCAAACGGGGACAGGTTCGTCAAACACTGTCGCACCTGTAGGAACTCCTGGGGTTGGCCTGTGGTTGCAAAACTCGGGATCAGGCTCGTCCAACTTCGGCGCAAACTCAAACGTGGTCAACGCATATTACGCGGAGTTCACTCAGCAGCCGATGGTGTTTGAAAACTGCGATGTGGTGATCGACGGGTTCTATGCTCAAGGCAGTGGCGCGATTGGCTCCCCTTACGAACAAGTGGTGTCTGCCGTGGGCGCGAATGTCACTGCATTCGGTGCCAGCGCGTCGGACTACTTCAAATATCTACTTGTCGCATCTGACAGCGCCATCGTCACGGGCAATGTGAGCGTTGGTTCGCAAACCATCGCTGCGGAGTACTTGTCAACGGGAGCCAAGTATTTCAAGCACGTTTCCTCTGCTGGCACAAACGTCAACATTTCGCCTGTTGGTGCAACGACCACGGGCGTTTACACAATGACTTCACGCCGTAGCTACCTTGTAACGGTGGCGGGGATTTATGACGGATTTCTTGCGGTTGGGTGCAGTTTTACCGTGCTGCATTTTCAGAGCGGGTTTACGACTGTTTTGACGCAATCAGGAGGATCGGCCATTGTGACCTGTACCGTGTCTGGAGATACGTTGCAAATCAATACGCTGAATCCCAACGCCTATAATCTTTTCATTTCCGTTGTAGACCTGTCCATGCTTGGAAACGCTGGGGTGTTCTGATGCTCTACCTCCTGATCGCCCTCCGCTAACCCCACATCACCATAACCTTCAAACTCTCCACCCGCCCCTGTAAAGCACTCGTCGGCGTCAAGCCGCAGTTTGACTAACACCCCAAGGACCCGGCCATCCGGGGAGAAAGCGCAATGAATGAGCAACGCACGATTGTCTATGCAGACAAAGTGCGTTTCTTAGTAAGATTGCACACAACAAACCAGTTCTAGAATGATAGGAACCCTTGTGGACAACCAAACTATCTTTAATGCTGCGGTCAGCGTCGTGGGCTTCTTTGGCGGCTGGATCCTGAACAACATCTACAAGGCCATTGAAAGGCTGGAAGAAGATGCTAGATCGACGCCTGCCAAGTACGTTCGAAGGGACGATTACAGGGAAGACATGAACGAGGTTAAGTTCCTGTTGTCCAAGATCAGTGACAAGCTAGATCACAAGGTTGATAAGTAATGCTCACCCTCATTAGCACAATCTTTTCGTTTCTTGCCGGTGGCATCCCAAAGTTCTTGGAGTTTCTCCAAGATCGAGGCGACAAGCGACAAGAGATTGAGCTTTTGAGGATGCAGATTGAGAGAGAATTGGAGCTGAGAAAGATCGGCTTTGATGCCGAGGCCAAGCTAGAGGAGATTAGAAGCCTCCAGCTTGAGATGGAAACGACCCATCGTGAGTTGCAGACTAGGATTGGCGCTCAGTCTGACGAGATGAAAAGCATCTATCGCCATGACGTTGACATTGGCGACGGTGCAAGTCAGTGGGTGATCAATCTTCGAGCTTCTGTCCGACCCGTAGTCACATACGGGTTTTTTATTTTGTTGGTGCTGATTGATCTTGGGATTTTCTTCTACGGCCTTTCAGTCGGAGCAAGTTTCATTGATGTTGCATCGCAACTTTGGGACGAAAACACTCAGGCTTTGTTCGCCTCGGTGATCGCTTTCCACTTTGGTGGTCGTGCTTTTGGCAAGCGATGAAGATCTCTCAAGCCGGCATCACATTGATTAAGGACTTTGAGGGTGTCCGCTACAGGCCCTATTTGTGCCCCGCTAAGGTCTGGACGGTTGGCGTAGGACATGTTCTGTATCCTCGGCAAATACGGATGCCGATGGAGCGTCGCGTCGGTATAAGTCTTTTAGCGTCAGATCGAAGAACCTTCACCGAGGATGAAATCAATGCACTGCTTGCAACTGATCTTAAGTTTTTCGAGTCTGGCGTTCATCGACTGTGCGGAGGAAGCCTCACGCAGTTTCAGTTTGATGCTCTGGTTAGTTTCGCTTTCAACTGTGGCTTGGGCACTCTCCAACGATCCACGTTGAGGCGCAAAGTTCTGCGCAAAGACTATATCGGTGCAGCCGATGAGTTCTTAAAATTTTGCCGAGCAGGCGGGAGAATCCTGCCCGGCTTGCAGCGTCGGCGGATTGCCGAACGTGCTCTATTCTTAAAACAGGTAAAAGATCCCGAACAAGAATAGCGCAGTCATCAGAACCAACAGGCAGTTGGCAATGAAGGACATGACACCCTCCATCTTCTGAGAGTAGTCGTAAATGTCAATCAAACAGTCGCAATCGCGGCCTTGGTTGCAGCTTCCGTCACACATCATCCTCTCCTTTTAGTCGTTGTACTACTAGGGTTGAATAACCTGCTATGTCATGCCAACTGTCGATATAGTCGGGGTCGCCATTGATGATCCTGGCGATCTTGTGACAGATCATTTCCAATGCTTCTTGTTGGTCTGGTGCAAGAACCTTGCCTCTGTGACGCAGATGCATAGAGATCATTAGCTTTAGATCTTGTGAGACCGTTGCGTGACCGGAGAACTTTCCGTATCGATCACCACGCTCTGTCAAAGTATTCTCAACACTCATTTTGGCTCCGTTGTCTGGCGGGGGCGCCGAACTCATTCGGGCTTACCTGACTACGACCCCCAAAACTTTAGTATTTCATGTTGTCGAAGATGTCTTGCGCCACCTTGTGCAGGCACTTATTGCGCATGTTCATCACGAACCGACCCAATTCCTCGTAAGTCATCTTCTTGTCTTCAAGATCCCGGCAGGCCTTGAGGATGTCGTTCTCCTCGTCAAACATCTCCTCCAGTTCGTCACTATCAAGAGCCTCATCAATTGCAAGCTCCCAAGCCTTGTCATCGGCTTCAAGTTTCTGGAAGTAACGGTTCAAATCAGCATCAACAGAACAAAACATTTTGAGTCCTCAGGTTGTTTGTTAAGACAGAAGAATGTTATCTGAGTCACTCTTGAGTGTCAAGATGTTCAAGGATGAACTCACCAATCTGTTGTTTTGCGTCCTCGCAGCCCTTGGCCACCAGGCAGTGATACTGGTGCCCCTCGAGGTAATCAATCCAGCTTTTTTGATCTTCGCTCAAGACACCGCCCTTTTCGCGTTTCATCTCCACCCACACGCCCCAGGCTGGGATGCAAAGATCGGGTACACCTCGACAGACGCCTTCGGCTTTTAACTTTGCGGCTGTTGTTATCGAGCGTTGGCCGCCGTTTGGGATAGCAAAGATGCGAGTGGCCGGGAAGCTCTGACGGAACCACTTCACGAACTCGCGTTGTTCTTCGTGTTCTGTTCTCATTTGTCGTCCTCAAACTTGTCATCAAGTGCTCTCTGGACACCCTCAAGACGCATTTTTATATCCACCAGCTCATAAAGAGTCTGTCTGTATGCCTCCCAGGCTTTCTCTGCTCTTTGTCTTTCAGCCTCGAGCAATCGCTCAAGCCTTTCAAATTTGAGTTGTTCGTTCTTGGTCAAAAGGGCACCTCCTCGAACCAGCTCGGGCACTGATCCAATGACTCGGCGAAATCTTTGGGAACCGTTTCATCGAACATGGTGCAATAACTGTTGTCTGAGTAGTGATCGCATGTGTAGCAGCACTTGGGCGGGTATGGGCGCTCTTTGACCTTCTCTCGGTACAGTCTGACAACTTCAGGCTCTATCATCGTCTCTCCATTCTCTGTTGATCACTCGGAAAAACTTCCCCTCTTTTCTGTACTCCACGACTGTTGGCGCTTTTGCGCTGTTCATCGCCTTGACTGCTTCTTCCAGATCATCTGCTGATTGCAAGTCGGCCCTGGATCGCCTAGCCATCGTCAGTAGCGTCTGAATCGCTTTCTGACCGGCATATCCTTCATGCATGACTGCGATGTACTCTGTGACCGGAGCATCGCTTAGAGCCCCGTAATACGTCACTGCTAACATTTGTTTACCTGAGGCCTTGCTTGTGTGCTTTCGCCAGATCCAAGACCTTACGGACATCTTCGTGCCCTCGATGCCCATGATATCGTCACTGTGCAAGAGCAGCGGCTTTTTTTCTGGCTCAGGAAACGGCGTACCACACGCGGGACATCGCCTGGCAGAAATCGGGCACAGCTCATGGCAGGTTTCACAAACCTTCACCGGAGCCTCGCCATTGCCAGACCCTGATTTCTTCGGAGGCTGGACGGCTGTGATTGGCCCATGCGTTGACACCACGCCTGCGAAGTCCAGCACCAAGCAATGATCGGTGTGACTCTTTGGGCGCATCCCTCGTCCTGCCATCTGTACATAAAGGCTCGGGCTCATCGTCGGCCGGAGCATCGCCACCAGATCAATATCGGGGTAATCAAAGCCAGTCGTTAACACATTCGCGTTAGTCAATGCCCTGATCTCGCCACCTTTGTAGAGCGTCAAAATGCGTTCACGCTCCGCTTTTGGCGTATCCCCTGTCACGCATTCCGCAACGATCCCAAAGCCTCGTAGAACGTCACGCACATCCTGTGCATGTTGAACACCGGCACAAAAGAACAACCAAGCCTTCCGATCTCCAGCCCGTTGGATGACTTCAGAGACGATCGCCCGGTTCTGTGGATCGGTGTTGACGGCGGCTTGCAGCTCGCTCTCAATGTACTCTCCGCCACGCTTCTTCACGCCTGAGACATCTAACCTAGAGTCCGTCACTTTTGACCGGAGGGGCGCAAGAAACTTCCTGCGCACCAGTTCATCAATGGACACAGGCTCAATCAGGTCTGAGAAGATAGCCGGTTCGTCCGTAATCAGGCCATGCCCCAAACGCCACGGGGTAGCCGTCAGACCAATCACTCTCATGTCCGGGTTGATCTGCTTCAGGTCGGACAATAACGTTCTGTAGCCGCCTTCGTCTTTGTGTCCGACTAGGTGACACTCATCAATGATGCAGAGATCCACATGCCCAATCAGCTCGGCTTTGCTGCGGATTGACTGGATGCCGGCAAAAGTTATAGGCTCGCCCAGTTGCCTGCGGCCAATGCTAGCGCTATAAATACCCATTGGCGCACCCGTCCAATGGAGTCTCATTTTCTCCGCGTTTTGCTCAATCAGCTCCTTCACATGAGTGAGCATCAGAACACGGGTTTCAGGCCAGTTCTGCAAAGCATCCTTGCACAGTGCCGCCACGATGTGACTCTTGCCCGATCCTGTTGGAAGAACCAGGCAAGGGTTGCCTTCATTGCCGCGTCTGAACCATTCGTAAAGCTGGTCGATGGCGCGCTGTTGGTAGTCACGGAGCATTTAGCAGCCTCCATGCTGTTGCTGCCACTGCTGGAACTTGACCGTTTCCAATGGCTTTAAGTCTGTCCACCCTTCCGGCCACCCCATAAGCCACTCGACCCATGGTGGGTTCAGACTTCCACCAATTTGCTCCGATAGAGGTCTGGAATTCCTCTCCATTGTTGCCTGGCTGGCTTTCCCGCTTTTCCAGTCTCTGGCTGTTGGGGTTGCACACTTGAATACAGCCGTTGCCAGACCATCCCCGCTTGTCTTGCTGGCTCCCTTCCGGTTGTAATTTCCGCATACTGTTGGAGTTGGCCACAAGCCAGAATCTATCCCGTTGATGCGGTGCTCCAACGTCGGCAGCTCCCAGCACTGTCCATTTACAGTCATACCCGAGCGAGGCCAAATCACCAAGGACTCGCCCAAGTCCTCTAGTAATGATGGCTGGGCTGTTTTCCACGAAGACGAAACGGGGTCGAACATCGCCAATGATCCGCGCCATGTGTGACCACATTCCCGAGCGTTTTCCGTCAATGCCTGCTCCTTTCCCGGCAACACTGATGTCTTGGCATGGAAACCCGCCAGATACAACGTCAACGATTCCTTTCCACGGCTTTCCGTCAAAGGTTTGAACGTCATCCCAGATCGGGAAAGGCGGGAGAAGCCCGTCATTTTGTCGCTGGACAAGAACGCTTGCGGGGTAGGGCTCCCATTCGACGGCACAGACTGTTCTCCATCCGAGCAGTTTTCCCCCGAGAATTCCTCCACCAGCACCCGCGAAAAGAGCCAACTCATTCATGCACCCTCCGGAAACATCATCTCCAAAGCATCGGTAACTGCCTTTTGAATGTGCGGCCAGTTATCCCTATCAATCCAAGCCCGGATCTCAATGCTGGCGATATCCTCACCTACCATCTCCATGGTGAAAACGGCAATGTGATCATCGTCAAAAGCATCAATCTTTGGCGGTATTAGTTTGATGTTCATGCTGCCATTTCCTGTGTTTGCTGTGCCTTCGGTTTCCGCTCGCACAATTTAGAGTCCCCTGCAATCATCTGAATCACCTTCATTTGCTGTTTCTTCTGTCGGTGCCGTCTCTGTTTGTCAACAGAACTTAGCTTCTGTTTCTTGGCGTCGGGCTTGTTTCCAAGGGCATAGATTCTTATCTGGTCAGTTCCTCTGACATCCTTCTCCCAAGCCTTGATGTACAACACACCTGCCCGATACATCTCCCGGGTATAGGTCAGAACAGTGACGTAGTGAAGACCTGATTCTTCTGCAAGTTCCTTGCAAGAATAGATCCCTTCAGACAAGAACTTGATTAGTTGGGCCAGAGACATGGCATTGACCCGGCAATAGTTCCTACCCTTATTCTTCGGAGTTACAGGGTTGTAATTAGTCACGGCGGCGTTCTCCGATCTCTCTAGCTGCCTGCTCCAACACCTTCAGGCTCATCGTTCGTTGATAGTTCATTCCAGATTCAAACCCGGCTGAGAATGCATCAGCTCGTACTAGACCTGCAAACTTAATGAGCCTCGGAAGATCCAGCTCAATCATGAATCCACACTCCCAAGCCAGTTGTTGCAGATGTTCTGTGGTTTGTTCTTTCATTCTTGGCTCCCTATCCCGTGTGCTCGCTCAATGGCGCGGGCGAATTCAAAGTGGCTGTTTGGTAAGCCATCCTCGTCAATCGCAAGCGCGTCAATCTCCTCATCCGTCAGCGGCTGGCGCTGGGGTGGGGATGTGTAAAGGGGTATGCGATCCATTTTCGTTTCGTAATGGTTGAGCAGTCTGATGTTTCCTCTAGCATCTCTGTATCCATACGCCACCGGCTGGTGACAATCTTGATAGTCACTAGGTACTATTTGCTGCGCCAGTGCTTCGCGTAAAGCGGCTTGTGCCTTCAACACTGTTTGACGATCTTCCGAACGTGGCGTGGTCGCCACTTCAAGCGCCTCAAGCGCCATCTCTGCCGCTTTACGTATTGTTGTCATTCTTTTGCCCCAAAAACACCGCGTGGGCGGTACTCATATAGAGACGCTCTAAGATTTCCGAGCGTTGTTGATCCACATATCAGACCGGCCAGCATCGGTTTCTTTTTTATAAGTTCGTCAATCGCCAGCCTGCACTCTCTTAAAAGCGCGGCTTGCTCTTCAATCAATACATCATTACCGGCTTCAATAGCGTCTTGCATTGTTGTTTCACGTAGTGTGGTCATGTGTTCCCCCTTGCTCGGATCGCTTCTTCTATGCTGCGACACTTATACCAATCTTGGTCTCCGTCGTAGCAATGCTCTTTGTGCTCGTTTGCTATTGCTGCGCAGGCTTCTCGCTCTGCTTCGACAGCCGCCACAATGTGATCGGAAATTTGACGATCCGTTAACTTTTGCGCTTCCCACAAATCTTTGCAGAATTCGCGCTCAGCGGCGGCAACAAGAGCGGCGAAGCGTTTAACCTGCTCGCTCTTAATCCACGGGTCAGGAATCCCCGCCTCGCGTGCCATGCGGATAATCTCTTTGTCCGTCATTTGCTCTCATCCCTGCTGATAAACGCGCTGTCTTTCAGCAAGTCATACGCTAATTGTTCTAAACACGATGGCGGTTGCCCGAGTTCGGCTCGCTCCTCCATACCTTCCAACTCGGCAATACACTTGTCAATAAACGCAGGATCGTAGAACGTGCCTTCATTTAAATGCATATACACAAGCGGTGACGAAGCTCCGCACCTAGGTTTTATGTTTGCGCGCATGCGCTCAATAATGCTGGTCATCTGTCCCCCCTTGCTCGGATGACTGCGGCGCATTCCTTAACTCCGTATATGTTCGCCAACTCCCGTTCGTCGCATACTTTGGCGCACGTCTCCCGCTCGGCTTCTGCAACAAGGGCGGCGAAGCGTTCAAGATGTTCGTCTAGCTTTCCGCTTGTGTGCGTACCGCCAAGGCTGTTGAATTCAAAACCAGCCTCCCGCGCCATTTGAATGATGTCGTCTCTGTTCATAGGTCAGGATCCAAGTTAAAGCCAGAGCCAAAAATCAGCGGGATCGGGTCATAGTCAGGCCCTTCCGCGTCTTTGATGCGCGACTGCAGATTGAGGCAGCGTTCGTGCAGGTCCATTACCTCGGCGTACAGGTCTTGCCCACGCTCCAATAGTGCGTTGTGTTCTTTCTTAAGGTCGTTAATTTCTTTCGGTGTCATCTCACAATCTCCCTCTCCAAAACTCTGACAGCTTCATCTAGGTCGTCCAGCAGGTATTGAGGTATCTCCGGTGTGCGTGTCATGCCTAGAGCTTCCAGCGCAGACAGCAGGCGCATGATGCGCAAGAGTTCTTCTTTGGTCATTCTTTGTTATCTCCCAGTGCGGATAACAAATCCTCAATCGGTGCGACAGTCAGAGGCTGTGGCATGACTCGCTCATAGCGAACTTGATCAATCACAAGATCGGTTCCGTTTTGAAGGAGCCTTCCCATTTCCGCACAACTCGCTGTGTATCGCGTTGGTTCCGGGCCAGGTGGGCAAATCGTCAATTTATGATTCATTACTAACCCCCAACAGTTCAGCACTCGACACAACCCCAAGCCCAGGTTCACCGTTTACAACCTTGCGCCCGTCCACAAGATAGACCGCTCTCCAGCCATTGCCATCGCTGCCGTCCAGCTTCCACGGAACTAGATCCGGGTGAACAACATGGGACGAGCATCCCGAACGCTGAAAATCTAGGGGGATGTCGTTGCCCCACTTTGCGCATTGCCAGACCCCGCTAGCAGCAGCCGTCGAATGGGCGCATGTTCGGCAATTCACCTGCTTCGTGATCTTCGTTTTGTGGCAAAACTCTCGAGCCGGGCAGAACTTGCACTCCCACCACGTTGGATCGGTGCTCAACGGTTCCGGCATACGATCGGCCTCGGAGATTCGCCGGCCACGGTTTACAAGCCTCTCAGCCGCTACGTTGTCGTAGTGAACTCGCTCGGTGTAGATCCTGTCATCATCCTTGCAGACCGCCACGTACAGTGCCCGGTGGATGCCTAAGCCATGCATGTAGAGCTGCATTTGTGCCCAATGCATCGGCTTTGACACTTGAACACCTTTGGCGGCCATTTCGTTAAACGACTTCAGGCTATGGGTTTTGAACTCGGCAATGTGACGGGCCCGAGGGGCTTCAGGAACGCCAGAATCAAGAACCGCATCTATGGATCCGCCAAGATGCCCACCCAAGTTCACGCGAATCTGCTCATCGGGCGCATGAACATCAATGCCGATCAATCGCAGATCCTCGACAATAGTCTGCTCCTCTCGCTGTCCACGCCGGAACATTCGCAGGATTCGACCTGGAAACTTTTCAATCACAGCCCACCGGAACGACAACCACAACCAACGATCACACGGATGACCCAGCATTGATGCGCCCATGTGAGGACGGGGCAACTCTTGTTTTGCCTCATGTGCGGCATCTATTGCTTCAACGATGCGATCCGGTAGTAGAATCTCAGCCATATCACTTGTCTCCTTCCGTTGTTTCGGAAATTGAAGCCCTCTCTGCTCACAAGCATTGAGGGCTTTTTCTTTACTTCTTCGCCCAAGGGGGGGCGGCCTTAGGAGCTGGGTCAGGCTGAACAGCCAAGGCAGGCATAGGCAGATTGCTTGGAATGCTCGGCACTTGGCCGCCTTGCACCGCCTTGAATCCGCGCACTTCGTTCTGTTCCATAGACTTGTCATCGTCGCGGACGGTGAGCTTGATCATCAGATCCTTGCCAATCAGTTGGTCGGTGTTAGAGACTTTGCCAACGCCAATGGCTCGCATGAGTTCGCCCAACTGCTGCCGACCGATCTCTTCCGCCTTCGGATTCGGGTTGCGAATGTTGATGTTGCCCCAGACCGTACGCCCCTGGTGGGTCGGGCCGGTGATTGAGTAGCAAATATTGATGTACTCGCCAGTTCCCGCCTTGGTGGGCTTCACGTCGGCTTTTGAGATGGTGGCCGAGTACCAACCGGCCGGAAGAACACCGTAGCCCTGAGATTGTGGGAGGTCGTTGAGATCAAATGATTGAGATAGGAACCCCATGATTAGTCATCCTTTCTGGTTATGGAGTAGGACGGCCTTGCAGCCGTTGTCGTAATAGCGTCCAAAAGTGGGCCTGTGATTGATTCGTGCGCGGCTTTCCACGCAACGACGTTGATCTCGGGCTTCCATCTGAACAAACTTGACAGGTGTTCGGTTAGACCGGCTTCCTGTGCGAGTTCTTGTAGTTTATCCGCATTCACCTTTCGGTCAAGCCTGCCCGTGACTTTTATTCTGTAATGCCCGACGTTCTCGGTTTTGGCTCCGTCCATGTCTTTCTGTAGAGCCAGAATCTGAGTGATCTGGTCCTCAATCGCACGGCGGCGAGCGATCACTTGAGCCTCGGCGGCTTTTATCTGCTCCCACTGCTCTGCTAGCTTTTCCAGCTCATTCATACGCATCCCTTTCGTTTGTCATTTGTCGGATCCGTGTTGCTAGCTGGTGGGCTACATGCTGACCGTCTCCCTGCCATGCATCACAGACCCGAGCGCATTGTTCTTGGGTCGTCCTAGCAACACCGGCACCGAACAACACCGCCACATAATCAAGCGGCTCGTAATGTCGGTCCAGCGTCGCTTTCCAAAGATCAAGCAATTCGTGATTGTTCATCTCCTCCGCCCCCTTCAATTTTTCGAATGATTGCACCGAGATCCGGAGCCTCCCACATTTCAAGCCGACCGGATCGGTCTTTTGCCAACCATATACCGTCACCATCACACATCAGTGCTCTCTGAGTGTTACCGTCGGCATCCCTTTCAACTCTAAGTGCCAGCACTTCATCGAAAAAGTACGGCAATTGTTGGCCCGTTTTGTTGCCCGGCATCGAGGGGGAATACAGTATTCGAGCCATTTCATCTTGGGTCTTTTCTAGCTTCGCAGACATGTAGACGTGCCGCCCAGGCAGATCTCGAAACGCTCTTATGATGTCGGCCATCTGTTCCTGCATCGCGCCGTAGGCTTGCCTCGGGTCTTTTGTGTTCTTCTTCTCAGTGTTAAGAACGACCTCGGCAATCTCTGATATTGAGTCCAGCGCCACCGACTGGAACGCTTTAGCTTCGTCAGACTCCGCCAACCATGACCAGGCCTCGCGCAGGCTCGCCATGTCGCTTATTTCTATGTAAGGCACATCGGCCCCGGCGATTGAGAGAAGGCCACCCTCGGCAGATAGGACTACGGGGTTTGGCAAAGTTGGTATCAGCGAAGTCTTACCCGCGCCGGCTTGGCCGTAGTCGAGCAGCTTGACTCCTGATGATGCTACGAGCGATTTCGTTGTTTTGAGGTTGATTGCCATAGTGTTTCCTTAGAAAGGCGCAGGTGGCGCAGGTGGTAGAGGTTCCTGACGGAACGGGGTTTTAGGGGGCTTCGGAAGTGGCATTCCCTTGTAAGTAGGGAAAGGCCAGTTCGGGGGAGGGCTGTCAATCATGTCTCCCCCTCGTGTTACTTAGAGGTAGTCTTGACGGAATAGACCGCCGTGGTCTTTGTGTGACGGGACACCACGTCAGCAGTGATACACAGATCAGCACACAGTGCTTTCCAGTCGGTAGTGGCTCGGTTCGACTCAACAACAGTGCTGCGGAACAGCACACCTTCGTGAACACCGCCAGCTTCGCGCATGGCTTTCTTGATTGCATCGGCTTGCTTTTCCAGCACATCAATCTCAGCCAGCAATTGACCCAGTTGGTCGGCTTGGGTCAGGTTCAGGTCGTTGTTTTTCATGATG
>Ga0181346_1000523_pt1 | contig 16780 bp, 19 predicted proteins | sample Su13VDMM15DN_FD_130100 | JGI IMG/M metagenome (GOLD analysis project Ga0181346, IMG submission 130100) | Freshwater viral communities from Lake Michigan, USA - Su13.VD.MM15.D.N | ecosystem: Environmental > Aquatic > Freshwater > Lake | place: USA: Michigan | collected 2013-07-15 | reverse complement strand
ATCTTGGCCAGGGTACGTTAAAACTATCGAAGGAATTGGAAAGATTCAAAACAAAAAACATGCTTGTCATATGATAACTTCTGATATATGGGGTTATAAAGAGGATATAACAGATAATAATGTTTGTATTGGTTCACTAAAATCTAATTAAAAAATTATGGATAATATAGTATTTGTACCTGACGACATAAAAGAAATGGTATCTCCGGATATGGATTATTTAAGCATGATGAAAAAAATGAGAGATCTTGGGGATTTTGACTCTTCTTATAGAAAAAGAGATCAATTCAGAGTGGGAACATCATGGCATGTACCAACACAAGAATTGGTGACTAAATTATTAGAGTATGGTCCGATAGTTTCAGTTGGATCTGGTTTTGGCTACACAGAAAGCATAGCAATTGTACAAGGAGCTGATATCATAGCAACTGATATACGGCCAAATAAAAAAAATGGATGGTGTAGGGATGGCAAATTTCACTGTGAGGTTGAGGAATTAAATGCTAGTGAAGCTGTAAAAAAATATCACGATCGTAATGTTTTTATGGCTTGGCCTCCTTATGACAATCCAATGGCTCATGAAGTTATAACAAACATGAAAGAGGGCACATATTTAATCTATATTGGGGAAAGCGATGGGGGATGTACAGGTGATCATAATTTCTTTGAAGCTCTTTATAGTGATTTTGAAGAATGTGACTATTTTAGTATACCCAAATGGGCAGGTATAAATGATGCTTGCTGGATCTATAAAAAGATTAAATAATGAAAAGCTCTAGAGGAGGTACATTCAAAAAAGGCCATATTCCTTGGAATAAAGGCAAAAAAGGTGTTAACGGAAAATCCGATACTGTATTCACTAAAGGAGATCACCACACAGGGGAAAATCATACATGTTGGAGTGGAGGTGTTCAGGTAATGAAAAAAGACTGTACTTATCTTTGGAACGGTACAGGAAAAAGAGCTAGAAGACCTAGAGTTGCTTACGAGGAAACATTTGGGCCTATTCCAGAAGGGCACGTTATTATACATATAGATGGCGATCGATATAATGATGATCCAAATAATTTAGAAGCAATATCAAGATCAGAAAATCTAAAAAGAAATAATAAAAAATAAGATATATAGTCTATATTAATATATAGAACATGAAATATCTAAAAACATTCGAATCTATGACTGGTCAGGATATGAGCAGTATTGACCGTATGAGATCAAAATACCCTAACGGTATAGAAATTCCTACGGCGGTAAAAGCAACTGGCTCTGGTAATTTTAAAATAGGTGTAGAATCTTTAGATAAAGCATCTAATAAGTTTACTGAAATAGTCCAATTAATTAATGATCTACTACTGAATACTAATGGCACAGTTAAAGTTGTTGTTGATGGTGGTGCTTCTGCAGTAGGACCTAAAGGATTTAATAATCAAGGATTAGCAGAAAGAAGAAGAGACAATACTATAGAGGACATACGTAATTATCCATTTAGTGATAAGAAAAGAATTGAATTTGTTAAAGGTAAAGCCACTGTAGGTAAAGCCACTGTTAAAAATTCACCAGAAGCTGAAGCTGAACAATATGTTATAGTTTCTATATCTGGTACTGGTAGGATAAACGCTCCTATAGTAGGAGTACAGGGAGATAATACTAATATTTATAGACCGGAGTTATTTAAGAAAGATCTTATTAAGAAAAATATAATAGATGATGACAATCTATTTAATATTAAGATAAAAAGAGTTTGCGTACAAATGCCCGAGCAATATGTTGAGGATTTTAAAAAAGCTGTATGGAAATTTAAGAAAGATCAAAGTATTACCAATCTTCCATTAGGAGTCTATGATATAGAACCTAAAAAATAAATAAAAAAAAAGATCAATGAAATATCGTAACATATTAAATTTTAGCAGCTATACCCAAATATTTGAACAAGAAGCAGCAGGAACTGGTGCAACTGGTGGAGGTGGTACAGAAACAGAAAAACTTGCATTAAAGAAAGCAGAAGAGCTTTTTGGCTCTAGTAAAGGAGCATCTGGAGCATCTGGAGCATCTGGATCTACAGGTGGAACTGGTGGAACCGGAGCAGCAGGGGAAACATCAGGAACAGTAAAAACTATAAGCGAAGTGATATCTTTATTTTTTAAGTGCTATATGTTTGCAGCAACTAAGACATCTAATTACCCAGATGTACTTGCGGATTTATTATCAGTATCGGATGAAAAAGATCCCGCTAAAAGAGCAGATACTATGGAATCTGTAATTAAAAAGGTTTCTGATAAAATGGATGCTAAATATGCACCTGTAAAAGAAGAGGCTAACAAAGCAGCTTCATCTATTAAAGATCTTTATAATAATGTTGCTTCAACAGAGGAAGCTAAGAAATATAATGACGTAATCAATAAGATGGTTACTAGTAAGATCATAAGCTACCAAGATATTCTTAAAAACCAGCCATTAAAAGAAAATCGTAATGTCTCTCCTTATAAAAATCTATTAGGATTTGACAATTATCATTATCCTTCACTTTACGAGAAAAATACATTTGATGACGAAAGAGATGCCCTTTCAGATAAAATGAAATCTATTTACTCTGAAATGATCTCTCAGCAAAAAAATCCTAGCAGTGAGACCTTAAAAGCTAAAGCTTCTGAGGTTATTAGTAAATTTGATGAATACCAAAAGTTACTCTCAGATAAAGGAGCTTGGGAGAAGATGAAAAGGAAAGAAAGGAAAGATAAACTTGAATCAATGAATTCAGAAATTGATGGAATAATACAAAAAACTAACGATCTTCAAAAATCAGAATTAACTAAAATCGGAGTTGATAAGAAAATAGCAGATAGTATGTCTACTATTATCACAAGTATAAATTCCATGTCGGATAAAGCTAAAGAGATAGATGATAAAGCAATTGCTGATGCTAAAGCAAGTGAGTCGGAAAAAGCTATAGAATATAAAGAGGGAGATATAGTTAAATATAAAAAAGAAAACGGAGAGGAAGCGCAAAGCGAAATAATTAAAATTGAGGGCGATAAGGTGTTCTTTAAAGATAAAGATGGAAAAGAATTTACTAAAGATAAAAAAGATCTTACAGGAAAAGTAGAAGGAGATAAGGAAGAAAAAGAAGAAGGAGAAGGTGAAAAAGATATTAAAAGTGGTAACGTCGAAAAAGGGAATATTAAAAAAGATGGACCTAATGCACCAGCTATCAAAAAATTCCAAGAAGATTATAACAATTTAGGAATAGGAATAAAATTAGTAACAGACGGAGCATACGGTAAAAATACAGAGAAAGCTATAGTTAAAGTTGCCAACATGATTAAGAGCCTATCGGGAAAAGAGGTTAAAGTTGAGGGAGGTAAGATACTTACAGGAGAACTTCAAGGATTAATTAAAAAACTAATAGAAAATAAGGATAAGATTAGTGGTCTTTTAGGATAAAATTTAAAAAAAACCCCGGAACTTTAAAATTCTGGGGTTTTTTGTGCGTAATGGTAGAAACTTAAGATCATATTTGGTGTATAAATTAATATTATTAAACTAAAAAAATGAAGTCGATATTAATACTTGATGCTTTTATCACTGACGAGGTGGATGAAAAAATTTTAAACAACTTCCTTGATTCCTCAAAAAGCTTTGGAGATGATGTATTATTAATGACCAATACTAAGATTTCTAAGGAAACCCAAGATAAAGTAGATTTTCTTTTTTATGATAAAAGAAATCAGCTTTTTACTGGTGAATATGAATTCGATAATAGTGAATTAGTTAGTTATTATACCATTAATGAATTATTTAAAGTATCAAACATTTTTACACACTCGCAGCCTCATGGTCTTTCAGTTTTGATTAATATATTTAATGGTGTAAAAATTGCAAAAAATCTAGGATATACTCATTTTTACAAAATGGAATATGATGCTCTATTAGGTAATGAGACTAAAAATAGGATTAAAGAGATGAATAATTCTTGTGAATTAAATAACAAGAAGGGTGTTTTTTTTACAGGAAAAAATGGGAAAGGCGGAGTTGAAGCACATTATTTCTTTTGTGAGATTGATTTTTTCTTAAATAATTTTTGGAATATTAGTAATGAGGAGGACTATATCGAATATTTGAATCAAGAAAATAGTAATCGTGATTTTGTGACGATGGAAGAATTTATGTATAAAAATTTAATAAAATCAAATACTGACGAATTATACATCTATGAAGAACTGAGGGAAGTATTTTCAGATACACATTTAAACACAAAACACACTAAGGTTTATTATAATGAAAAATTTAAAGATTGTTACACATGTTTTTATTTAATTAGGGATAGACCTACTGTAGCTATTTATAGTGTTAATAAAAAACCAGCACCAGATTTTAGAAAGATTATTGTAGTCTTTACTGATGGAAATCAGATGGAATTCAATCACGAGTTTCGGTCTTACGGGGAGTGGTGCTATCATATAGTTGATAGTAATATTGAAAAAATGATGGTTTATGATAAGGATGATGTATTCTTATACGAAGATTATTTTAAAAACATAGCAAACGAAATAGAATTTTATTAATATGGCACAAGGAGTCCATAAAATAACTGAAGACTTTGAGAAGGCTCTGTGTGATTATACAGGGGCTCCACATGCGATTGCATTAGATAATATGAGTAATGCTTTATTCTTAGCATTATACTATGAAAAAAATATAAAGAAAAGTTTGTCTTCTGGCAAAATAGATTGCCCATCAAAAACATATCCTTCTGTTCCTTGTGAGATTATTCATGCAGGTCTTAAGGTTAATTTTACTCCTGTTAAGGGAGATAAGATTAAAGGTGCATATCAGCTATCACCAAGTAATGTTTGGGATTCAGCATTAAGATTTGATGCTGATATGTATATTCCAAAGTCACATATGTGTCTTTCATTTACAGGTCCGTATAAGACATTAAAATTAAGTAAGGGAGGCGCAATTTTGACTGACAATTACCAAGCTATGCTATGGTTTAAAAGAGCAAGGTTTAGTGGGAGAAGAGAGTGTTCCTATCATGATGATAATTTTGATATGTTGGGGTGGAATTTTTATATGATGCCAGAGTTAGCTGCAAGAGGATTATTAATGATGAGTCAATTTTATAATTTAGATGGCTCTAAAAAACATAATGTTGATTTGGAATTACCATACCCAGATTTATCAAAATTTGAAATTTATAAGAAATAATATATGCCAACAAGTACTGAAATTTTTAAGGATGTAATTTTTAATCACATTAATTATGTTACACAAACTTTTACTAATTTTAAAATTTTAGATGTGGGTGCGGGATATGGTACATTTGGAAGAGCGTTAAATCACTTAAATATAGATGCTATTGAAGTTCATGAACCATATATTGTTGAATACGGGTTAGAAAAATTTTATAAAAATGTCTATAACTCAAACATACTTGATTTTGATATCGATAATTATGATTATATCATTATGGGTGATGTTTTAGAACATATACCAAAAGAAGATTCACAAAAATTAATTCAAAAAATTTTTGATAAAAAAATAAAATGTTTAGTTGGGGTTCCTTTTTTAATGGAACAAAGTTCTAAGTTTGAATTTTTAGGAAAAGAATGGGATGTTTTGTCAGAAATACATCATCAAACTGATTTAACTGAAAGAGTTATGATATCGAGATACCCATCACTAAATCCGTTTTTAATTTTTAAAAATGAATACATTCAATATGGGTACTATACAAACTATATTAAATACGTATTATAAAAAATATGAAAATAGATAAAGTTATAATGTCTTGTGATGATAATGAAAGTTATTTAAATCTTTGGCCACACGTGTCCAAAGTATGTAAATTGACATTAGGTATTACTCCTGTTTTATTTCATATTACTAATGAATATTCTGATTTTGTACCTGACAAATACGGAATTGTGAAGAAAATAAAAAAACATACAGAAATACCAACATCGTTTCAGTCCCAAATTTATAGAATATACGGGACGAAATTTTTTTATAATGAAAATTGCTTGATATCGGATATAGATATGTTGATTTTCAATAAAGAATATTTTATTAATCAAGTTCAAGAGTATGATGAAAATAGTTTCATTGCTTATTTAGATGATGCTTACGATTTGTCTAGACCCGAATGTCAACAAATGTGGGCGCTTAATAGAATTCCAATGTGTTATCTTTTGGGTAAAGGAAAAACTTTCTTTAATCTTTTAGATTTGAATTGTGATTTTAATGAATTTGCGGAAAGGATTTATAATTTTGAATTTGGGTATGATGTACCCGATTTTCATAAAGATGAAGTTTTTACCGGAAAAATGATGTTTAGAAATTACTCTAATACCGAAATTATAAGATTAAAAAGAAATATAAAAGATGTTTATGACATTCCAGGAAGAGTTGAAAAAAAAGATTTTTATAATATGAATCCAAATTTAATTTACACTAAAGAACTAATAGATTGTCACATCCCAAATGACTGGAAATCAAACATTGATGTATTCAATAAAAAAATAAATAATATTTTGATGTACGCTTAAATTAATAACAATTATGGAAAAAAATAAAGAAATGAAATATGAACACAGAGATGATTTAATTAGTGATTTAAAAAAATTAATTCCAAGCGGTAAAGGAGTTGAAATTGGTGTGTTTAAAGGAGAATTTTCTAAACACATTTTAAACAACTGGGAAGGAACGCTTTATATGGTTGATGTTTGGAGACCATTGGGTGATGAATATGAAGATTCAAGTAATCATAAAAATCATATGGAAGCTTATCAAGATACTATGGAAAATATTAAAGGTTTTGAGGATAAAGGTATTATGGTAAGGGCAACTTCAGAAATCGCTGCGGATATGTTTCAAGACGAGTCATTAGACTTTATTTTTATTGATGCTAATCACGCTTATGATTTTGTTGTTGAAGACATTAGTTTATGGTTCCCAAAGTTAAAAAAAGGCGGTATATTTTCAGGACATGACTATATTAATATGGATTGGTATAATGACCCAAATTTTGCTCCGAACGGGAAAGATAAATATATTTATACCTCAAGATTAGATGGTACTCCAATATATGATGGGATTTTTGGTGTTAATACTGCTGTTGATGAGTTTTGTAATAAACATGGATACACTCCTAATTTAACTAAAGAGTGGTTTGGTACTTGGTGGTTTATTAAATAATAAAATAATATATTAATAATATTATGTACGATCATAGAGCTGATTTATTAAAATTTAAAGTTTATAATCAATGAAACAATTATTTTTAGAAGGATACCAGGATTATCTAAATCATATGCGGGGGGTAATACAGGATTATGATAATTCTGTAGGACACGGAACTCGAAGAAAACAATGTCAAACTTTAATCGATTCAATCAATGACAGCTTCAAATTTGAAAATATTATTTTTTTAGAGACTGGTGCTTCTTCAAGTTATGGGGATGGGTTGTTTGGTTTGTTTTTAGGTTATGTTGCAAAAAAAACAGGAGGTAAAATGATCTCAGTTGATATATCTCCAGATATTACAGAAAAAAGTAAAGCAATATTTAAAAATGCAATTCCCGGATTAGATTACTCTATTCACGTTGATGATTCTGTTTCTTTTCTAAAGGGGCTTGAAGAAATCCCAAATTTAGTTCATTTAGATAGTTGGGATTTTAATTTATTTAATCCGTTCCCAAGTGCGTTACATGGATGGGAAGAATTCAAATCAATCGAATCAAAAATGGAGAGTGGAAGTATTATAATAATCGATGATAATTATCGACAAGGTACTTATCTTGAATGGTTTCATAACGATGGCCAAAGGGCTGACGATGTGATTAAATATCCAATGATCGGTAAAGGAGCTCATGTATATCAACATGTGTTAAATAATGTTACTGATTGGAAATTGATTGGTGCTCACTATGATACTCACGATAACATTAAAATTATTATTCAGAAGAAATGAAAAGGGCATTAATCGGATATGGTGGACACGCAAAAGAAGTCATGGCTCAAATGTGTGTTAAATTAACTTGTTTTGTTGACGATGAATATGTTGTGAACGGGACAAAGCCAATATCTGAGTTTGATCCAAATGAATATGTTGTAATGGTTGCTGTTGCTAATTCAAAAGACCGATTTGATATTACCCAAAGATTGCCTAAAGAAACAAAATATTTTACTTGGGTTCATCCAACGGCTTTAATCATGAATGACAATATTGAAATAGGCGAGGGGAGTTTTATTGGTGCTTATTCAATTTTAACTACAAATATAAAGGTAGGTAAACACGCAATTCTAAATAGAGGTAATCATATTGGCCATGATTGTGAAATTGGGGATTACTTTAGTGCTATGCCCGGTGCGATTGTTTCTGGTAATGTAAGAATATATGATTGTGTATATATGGGTAATAACTCATCTATAAGAGAAAAATTGTCAATCCATAGTTTATCCACGATTGGCATGAATAGTTCCGTTGTTAAACATATTGAAGAACCAGGAACATATGTTGGATGTCCATCAGAAAAGATTAAATAATATGGTATTAAAAAGTGGTGAAAATAAACTAACATTCATAGTAAACACGATGATCTCAATTGGGTTAGAAAATAAGGGAGCGTCTTTTGCATTACATAAATTAGCCTACGAAATTGCATTAGCGGGTCATTATGTTTATGTGTTCAATGAACCAAAATACCCTCACGAAAATATAGAAGTCATACCAACAATAATAACTGAATCATTTGATCATGGGTGGAGAAATAATTTTAGTTGGGAAAGGTTTAACTTTAATTTGGGTAATACGATATCTATTTTTTCTCAAGCAACTTATGGTAATCCATTTAATACTATACACAATGTTAGGTGGGTTTTACATGACTATTCTCAAGAACAATGGAATACATTTGACAGTAATGATGTTATATTTAATTACGGAACATTTAAAGTACCCGAAGGTACTACTCAATTACCTTTAACTGTTTTTGATTATAACTTTAATAAGTTTTATAATACCCACAATCCAAATAGAAAGGGTTTTGGTCACATCATACATAAAAATACTCCTGATTGGGGTTTAGAGTTTTTAGATAATTTATGTTCTACAGAAATACCTCATTATAATGGAAAGAAAGACATAAACTATTTGCTAGATGAGTTTAACAAATACGAATATGTTTTAACTTTCGATGATAAAAGTTACTATACAAGTGCTGCTGCTTTATGTGGAGCTAAAAGTATAATACTAAACTCAGATAAAGATATTACACCTATTGAATATCGATTACAAAACCCAATTCAGATGTGCGGGGTTGCTTATGGTATGAATGATATTAAATGGGCCGAACAAACAATTGGGTTAGTTAAAGATAATTTATTAGAATTAGAAAAACGAGATGGTAGAACTATTGATGGATTTATAAAATATTGGGAAAATAAAATTTTAAAAAATGAATAATAAAATAGTTTTAATACAAGTTTGGTTTGGTAAAATACCAGACTACTTTTGGTTTCATTATGAAACCACGAAAGATATTATTGGGTTTGACTTTATATTATTCACTGATCAAGATATTAAATTAGATTCTAAAAACTATACAGTAGTTAATACAACAAAGGATGATATTGAAATAAGACTGTCTGGTAAATTAAACTATAATATTAAGATATTGAATAATAAAAAAACTTGCGATCTAAAGGCAGCTTTCGGTGATATATTTGAGGAATATCTTGTAGATTATGATTATTTCGGTTGTTACGATATCGATACTTTATTCGGTGATGTCTATAATGGGGTAAAACAATATTTGGATCATTATGATTTTATTACTATTGGCGAAGAAACTTTCCATAATAGATTATCAGGTCCATTTTTAATTATAAAAAATACTCAAGATTTACGGGATCTCTATAAAAAAGGAGATTTTATTGGATGTATGTTAAGTGATAATGTTGAGTGTTACGAAGAATGTACTTTAAGTGATTTGGCTAAAGAAAAATACAAGGTCAGGATCGTCAATTCAATGAATTGCGAATCCGAAAATGGAGGTAAGAATACCTATGATGTTTGTTGGAGTGGAGGTAAATTAATGGTTGGTGATGTAGAAAAGCATCTCTATCATTTCATTAGAAAAGATCACACAATTTTTCAAAAAGTCGGAAATAAGATCTTTGGACGATACGACAAGAAGTTTATTGACGATTTTTATTGGGTGTTTGGGTTTACTGAAAATTATTCCCATACAATTCCATTCTTAATGGATTCAATAAATAAGTACTCCAATAGAAAATGTATAATTTACTCCATCAATTTTGATTACAACATACCAAATAAATTTTTAACCAGTGATCAATTCATCTTTAAAAGAATTGATATAGAATCGGGGAAGAAGGATTCAAGAGGAAGGGATGAAAATATTATCAGTTGTAAACCAAAATTAATGGTAGATGTTATTAATTTCTTACCGGATAAGAAATTTATATTCATTGATAGTGATGTGTATTTAACAACCGCTTCTGACGACTTCGTATCATATTTCAGTGAACTTGAAAATTATCCTCTAATTAATCAGCACACTCATGATAGATTGTATTTTCGTAACTCAGAGTTCGTAGACTGGACTAGTACTGTTGACATTTTAGCTGAAGCAGCAAACGTAGAAATTAATGTATTCCCAAGAAGAAAAACAAACGTAATGCTATTTGATAAAAACTCAGAATGGTTTTTCAAGGAACAATTACAAATGTATGAAGAATATAAAGATAGCAGACCAGGTATTTTTACACTTCACGACGAGGATTCAGCAAATGTTATTTTATCAAAATATGGTTTAACCAAATCATTGCATTTGTGTGACATTGAGGAATCATCAAACATTAATATGTCTAAATTTACAGATATGAATCACCCATTTCATATATCGGAACTTTCCGAGCATTTAATATTACCTAGTCATCAGAATGATGTATTTTGCTTTCATGGATTAAAACACGATTGGCAGTATAAAAACATTCAAGATGATTATGGCAACTCTGTAATTGATTGTGAAGAGATTTTGGTTTACTATCGGAATAATTCTATTTTCTTTGAAAAAAATTCATTCTTAACGACTAAGAAAATTAACGAGACTGTTGACTTTATTGTTAAAAATAATACCGGAGAAATAGTAGTAGAGCTAAAGAATCAAAAATTATTTGAATACTGGATATTTTTTGTATCAAATATTTGGCTTAATAATGAAACATATGTAATAGAAATACTAAAATCATTAAGTAGAGAAAAAATTTATAATAATTTAATTAAGATATGAATAACCAATTAATTTTAAAAAACTATTTTGAACTGTCTAAAATTCCTTCGGACATCAATGAGCATTTAGAAACACTGAAAAAATACACAGAGGAGTGTGATATTGTCATTGAAATGGGTGTTAGACAAATTGTTAGCACATGGGCTTTTTTGGCCGGAAACCCAAAAAAATTAATAAGCTTAGATTTATATAATCCTGAATATTTTGGTGGCAATCTGCAAGAAGTTTATAACGCAGTTTCTTCCACTGATATTGATTTTACCTTTGTTGAACATGACTCTTTAACCTATGATATAGATTCATGTGATTTATTATTTATAGATACCTGGCATGATTTCTTGCAGTTAAAAAAAGAATTGACGAGACATCATACTAAAGTTAAAAAATATATTATTTTTCACGATACAGTTAGTTTTGCTTATTCGGACGAAAAAAATGCGGACGAGATAGGGATGTTAAATCAGATAGAAACCAATTTACCAAAGGGATTGTGGCCAGCAATCGAAGAATTTTTATACCACAATAGAGATTGGGTTATTTGGGAAAAAAAACCAAATAACAATGGATTGACTATTTTAAAAAGATTATACTAGTGGAAGTTGGTAAATATTTGCTAAAAAATTCTCCAACTTAATTATATTTACTGGCACAGCAATGAAAATAAATAAATAGATGTATCTATAGTGATATGATATATTAGAAATAAACCAATAATAATAAAAAATAAAAAAATATGCACCATTCAGCTTACGTAAATACAGAAAAATTTTACCACAAATATTGTGTTGAAAACATTGAAAATAAAAAAATATTAGATATTGGTTCCTACAGTGTTAACGGTAGCGTGAGACCAATTTTTGAAAGAGGCCATTACATCGGAGTTGATATGGAACCCGGCCCGAATGTTGATGTTGTAGCAAATGCAAACAATCTCCCATTTGAAAAAAATCATTTTGATGTGATAGTATCTATATCGTGTTTCGAGCATGATGATATGTTTTGGGTGACATTTTTAGAAATGTGTAGGGTTTTAAATGAGGGTGGTTATATGTACATTAACGCACCATCTAATGGCCCTTACCATGGACATCCCGGTGACAATTGGAGATTCTATAAAGATAGCTGGAAAGCTCTCGAAAAATGGGCAGAAATGAATGGGTATCCTATTGAATTAGTTGAAAGTTATATTGACAAAACGACACCGCATGCACCACACGAAGGTATTAGAATTTGGGATGACTCAATTGGAATTTACAAAAAACTGATATAATGAAAAAAGTTGCATTAATAGGTTCTTATTGTGATACTCATGAAAAAATTGAGGTTTTAAACAAAAATATTAATATTGTTAAAAATTTAGGAGTTGATGTTATAGTCATAAGCCCAATTTTTTTACCAGAGACTACAACATCCTTGTGTGACTACTATTACCAAACAAAGGATAATTTATTATTAGAATGGCCAACTAGAGCAATGCTTATTTGGAAAGAAATATTTATTGAGGGATCTAAATATAGGATGTATAAAACATACGGAGATTATGGATGGGCTGGTCTCCACCAAGTAAAACAACTTAGCGACCTGGCTTTGTCCCTTGAATATGATCAGTTTTTTCATATGATTTATGATCTAAAAATTGATGAGAATGTAATTGAAGGATTTAAATCTAACAAGACTTGCAGTATTTTTCCTTCAACTAGGAATGGACATATATGGAAAGCAGGACTACATTTTATGATTTTTGATAAAAAAAATCTATCCAGATTCATTTCAAATATACATCTGGATAGCTATTTGAATTTAAGAAATGGTGATGCTTTTGACTGGCTGGAAAATCTCCATAGTATATTTCCTTATAATTTTGAGAAAATCCCGGTCGAAGATGAAATATACTACTACGAAGGACACGATTTCTTTAACTACTCTCCAATAGAAGAACAACCTTTTTTTGTCATCAAGGACTATGAAGCACTAGAAACAATTAAGCTATTATTTTATTCTGTGGAGGAAGAAAATTTTATTAAAATTAAAGTGGAAGAAAAAAATATAGAAGAAAAAATTTTAAATTACAAAATAATAGATTTAGGATTTAATAAAATGAATCCAAAATCGGTTTTAATACTCTATAAAGATAGAGAATATGATATTACAAGCACGATAGATAAAATTAAGCATAACATCTTTAGACCTGAATAATATGGAAAATATACACCTTTGGGATGCAGATAGAGGAACTTATTTTGATCGAAATGTCAATATAATTTCTTGGAGCGATGAATATAAGATCAACGTTGGAAAGTATTGCTCAATAGGAAGGGATTGCAATTTCTTTTTACATGCTAACCATAGATCTGATTGGATAACAACAAGTTCTCAGCTTCTAGGACCGGTTACTAATGAGATTGCAGAAATGCACATGGGAATGGGACATCCTTCTTGTAAGGGAGATATAACAATTGGAAATGATGTGTGGATTGGTGCTAAATCAACTATAATGTCTGGTGTTAGCATTGGTCACGGATCAATTGTTGCTGCAGGTTCTTTAGTCACGAAAGATGTTGAACCATATTCAGTTGTAGGTGGAAACCCAGCAAAGCATTTAAAGTATAGATTTGAAGATCAGCAGATAATTGAATTATTAGACATAGCTTGGTGGGATTGGAACGAAACTAAGATAAAAGAAAATGCTATGATAATGTGGAGTCAAGACATAAATTATTTCATTAAAAAACATAAAAAATGATTACTGTAACATATAACACTGAGGGTATTAAAGTTAACGTGGGTGAAATTAGTAAATACAATAAAAATTTACCGCTAAGATTAAAGATAAAAAAACACGTAAGTGGTGAAGAGCAATGGTCTATTGATTTAAACGATAATTGGTTTGCTACTTACCCAAACACTGAAATGTTCGATGTTGAGATATGTGATAGCACAGATAGGTTAGTTTATAAAAAAGAATGGGACATCATGGAGCATGGAAATCATTTTTATAAATCTCTATACATATTTAATAAGAGCATTATATCAGCAGGAAAATTTCCAAGAGGACTTGTTATAGGAACCCATGACGGTGAGTTTGGAGAATGGGTACCAATTGCAGAAAAAAGAGAGTGCGAGATTATACTGGTCGAAGCTTCAGATAAACAATATAATAGATTAAAGAATAACTACAAGAATAATTCTCTAGTTAAAACCGTACAGGAATTAGTAACCACAAATGGTGAGGATGTTGAGTTTTTTGAAGGTGGCGAGGGATACACTAATACGATTGTCGAGAATGTTATCAGACACTGGGAGACTGAAGAAATTAGTTCTTCGAAAAGAAAATCAATCAGTATTACTGATTTAATTATGAATGAATGCAAAGGGCATATTGATTGGCTACATTTAGATGTGGAAGGACTAGATGCTGAGCTGATTATGAGTATAGATGAATCCAAGATTAAATTGCCAGATCTTATCATATTTGAAGATTATAATTTAACACAGGATAAAAAAGAGGAAATTTATAACTGGTTTCAAAGTCGTGGATATCAAACTTATTCTGATGGTGGAATTTGCGAAGCAATTAAATAGAATCACTCTTTTATTTTGTGTGATTTTTAAATATAGAGAAATCATTTTTTTATAAAATAAGAATTTTCTACTTTAGCGTTTATAAACTTTTAAAACCTAATAGATGAGACAACTTAAAATCACACAATCCATTACTAACCGTGCGGATAAGTCTTTGGAGAAATATCTGAGTGATATTTCAAAAGAAGAGATGATTACAGCAGAGGAAGAAACAATATTAGCAAGAAAAATTAGGAATGGAGACCAAAATGCTTTACAAAAGCTAACTAAAGCAAATTTAAGATTTGTTGTATCTGTTGCTAAACAATACCAGAATCAAGGATTACCTTTAATAGATATTATAAATGAGGGTAATGTGGGTTTAATAAAAGCTGCTAAAAAATTCGACGAAACTAGGGGATTCAAATTTATTTCATATGCTGTTTGGTGGATCAGACAATCTATACTAGAAGCTCTTTCTGAAAAATCAAGAATAATAAGAATACCGCTGAACCAAGTAGGTGTATTAGGAAAAATAAACAAGGCAGTATGTAAATTGGAACAGGATTTAGAAAGAATGCCTACACACGAAGAGATTTCTGATGCATTGAATATATTAGAATATAAAGTTTCCGAGACTATTACTGCATCATTAAAAGCTTCATCTATTGATGCACCTTTAGGCGGTAACGAAGATTCTTCGTCTATGCTTGAAGTATTAGTTAATAATGATTCTCCTTTAGCAGACAGAATGTTAATACAGGAATCATTAAAAATTGAAATAGAAAGAAGTCTTAGCACACTAGATCCCCGTTCTAAAGATGTAATTAAGATGTTTTATGGAATAGATCATATATGTCCAATATCTTTAGATGAGATTGGCCATAAATTAGAGATCACTAGAGAACGTGCAAGACAGATAAAAGAGAAGAGCATTAAGAAGCTCAGAGTTTCCACAAGAAGCAAATTACTAAAATCCTATCTTGGATAACATTTTTAAATTGGATATATAGTTAGTAAATATTATTATTATGAGCTATATAGAATCTTTTCAGTCTTTTCACTTAAGAAATATGGGAATAGACTACGATGATCTTTTTTCTTTGCAAGAAAATAAATCCCAAGCAAAATATTCATTCGAAGGATTTAGAAATTACTTCTCTGACTTTCTTTTAGAAAGTGAGGGATATATTGACGAGTCTCTTTTAGAGAATTCTTTTGCTTTTTATGAATGCTCTATGCTTTACGAAGCAAAATCACATTGGTTTGAAGGAGCTGGAATTGGTAATTCTGATTATTTAGATTGTGGTACACATGCACTTGTTATTAAAGACGGTGAAGGATTTTTAATAGAGAAGATAACATTTAATAAAATAAACGAATGGCTTACCATGGATGATATCCATAAAGCTTGGGGAAATTTAAAAAAATCAGTAGGTAACGCATGGGATAAAGGGGAAAAGATTATAAAATCCGTAGGTAAAGCAATATCTTACGGAGCAGGGAAAGCTTGGGACTTTTTAAAATCTTGCGGAAATGCGATAGTAAAATTCGTAAAAGGAATGACATTTTTAGAATGGGCTGCACTAGCATTTAGTTTACTTTCTGCAGTTCTTGGTATAGCTGGAGCTGCTGCTGGAGCTGTTACCGGGATTGGAGCAGCACTTATACCAATTGGGGGTGTTTGCCAGATGATTTCTGGAGGTATTCACATATATGAGGGATGGCACAGATACGAAGGTATGGTTAAAGCATTTGGCAAAGGGGGTGTTAGTCCAGCTGGTAAATTTCATGCGGCTATAGCTACAGCTATTCCTGAAGGTCTAGTTGGTACTTTGTTGCTTCTATTAGGAATAAATGACATTATAACAGGATCAACAGGATTAGTTGATCCTACTGCT
>Ga0181346_1000521_pt1 | contig 16854 bp, 14 predicted proteins | sample Su13VDMM15DN_FD_130100 | JGI IMG/M metagenome (GOLD analysis project Ga0181346, IMG submission 130100) | Freshwater viral communities from Lake Michigan, USA - Su13.VD.MM15.D.N | ecosystem: Environmental > Aquatic > Freshwater > Lake | place: USA: Michigan | collected 2013-07-15 | reverse complement strand
GAGAAATTTTTTCCCTCCCCGAAGCCGCTTTACGCGACGACGACTAGCGACACGCTTGTGCCAGTGCCGGATTTCCTGCTGTACCAAGATCAGGCGATGGAGTTGGACATCCTGTCCGACCGCATTGACGGGTTGGTGAAGGCGCTGCGCGTGCGTGGTGTATACGACAGCAGTCAACCGGCGCTGCAACGACTGATGACCGAGGGCGACAACAATGCGCTTATTCCAGTTGATAAGTGGATGGCTTTCAGCGAGAAGGGCGGCCTTAAAGGCAGCATTGACCTCCTTCCGCTCGACACCCTCGCCAACGCCCTCATCCAGTGCTACCGCGCCCGGGAAGACATCAAGTCCCAAATCTACGAAATTACGGGCATCTCGGACATCATCCGTGGCACCTCGTTCGCCAGCGAAACCGCGACCGCGCAGCAAATCAAAGGCCAATACGCCGGATTGAGACTGCGGTCGATGCAGGAGGACGTCGCCCTCTTTGCGTCGGAACTGATCCGCTTGAAGGCGCAGGTAATGTGTCTGCATTACCAGCCCCAGACCATCCTTGCCTACGCTGCCGCGCAGCAGATGACGCCAGCCGACCAACAGTTGATCCCGCAGGCGCTAGAGTTGCTGAAGGACAAGCCGCTGCGAAACTTCCGCGTGGATATTGCTGCCGACAGCCTTGTGATGCTGGACGAAAACCAAAACAAGCAAGACCGTATGCAGTTCTTGCAGGCGTTTGGCGGGTTCCTTGCCCAAGCCCTGCCGGTTGGTCAGGCCAGCCCGCAGATGGTGCCAATGATGATGGAACTGCTGCGCTTTGGTATGCAGGCGTTCAAGGCGGCCCGTCCGATTGAGGGTCAGATCGACGCCACGTTGCAGCAATTGCAGCAGGCGGCCATGCAACAACAGAACCCTGAGCAGCAAGGCAAGCAAGCCGAGATGCAGCAAAAGGGCCAGTTGGAGCAAAGCAAGATGCAGATGGAATCTGCGCTCACGCAAGCCAAGATGCAGCATGAGATGCAGATGGAGCAGATGCGTAACCAAGCCAAGATGGCGATGGAGCAGCAGAAAATGGACTTTGAGGCACGCCTCAAGGCTGCCGAACTGCAACAAAAGCAGGCTGCTGACCGTTACCGCGCTGACCTTGACGCACAAACCAAACTGGTCATTGCCCAGATGGGCAAGACGATGCCAACGCCACCGTTTGAGCAATGAAACGCACTTACGTATACGTTGACGGCGAGTTTGTAGAGCGTAAGAAAGACGCTAAGGGGCGTTATCACTACGTTATGCCTGACATCGTGCCGTACAAAAGCATGATCGACGGCAAGATGGTTACCTCCCGCTCGGAACACCGACGCCACCTCAAGGCAAACAACTGCATTGAGGTTGGCAACGAAGACCCGAGCAAACACGGAAGGCGCGAAACGCCGGTAGACACCCGGTTGGAGCGCATCAAGCACATGGTCAACACACGCCTGACCAATGAGCAAGCGGATCGCATACTGCGCGACCTGCGCCAGCACGCTAATTTCACCAATCCCCACAGGAGAGGCTAATGGACGAGCAAGTAGAACGAGACGAAGCCCCACAGGCAGAGGTTACAGACCGTCGTGCGATGCTGGAACAAGGGTTAGAGGCAGCCGAAAAGGGCGAGCCGGTTGATGGGCGTGACGCACAGGGCCGGTTTGCGCCACGGACGACTCAAGTTGAGCCACCGGAGACGGAGGCAGAACCGCCGGTGTGGCGTCGTCCGCCTGCGTCGTGGAAGAAGGATTACCACGAGGTTTGGCAGAAAGCCGACCCGAAGATGCAGGAATACGCATGGCAGCGTGAGGAACAGATGCGGGCAGGGGTAGAGCCGCTGCTTTCCAAGGCGCAGTTTGCCGACACCATGCAAGAAGCCATCGCGCCGTACCTGCCGACCATTCAAGGCATGGGGTTGTCGCCCGAAAAGGCGGTGTCGGCCCTCATGCAAGCGGACTACACGCTGCGTACCGCCCCGCCACAACAAAAAATGCAGTTATTTATGCAACTGGCACAGTCCTACGGCATCCAATTGCCTACGGGCGGCCAGTCGCCACAGCAGCAGCCGCAAGCGCAAGTTGACCCGCTCGTATGGCAACTCCAAAACGAGTTGAACAACGTGCGCGGCGAAGTAATGGGCTGGAAACAGCAGCAGGAAATGCAGCAAAACCAGCAACTGCTGGGTGAAATCAACCAATTTAGTATGAAGGCCGATCATTTTGAAGAAGCCCGCCCGACCATGATCCAACTCCTACAGAGTGGCATGGCCGAAACGCTGGACGAAGCATATGAAAAGGCTATTCGACTGAACCCTGACTTGTTTGAGCAAATCAATAAGGCCCAACAGGCTGAAGTTGCTGTTAGACAAGCCAAGGAGCAGAACAGGGCAGCGAAAGCCGCCCGAGCAGCAGCGGTGAGTGTCAGAAGCGCCACACCCGGCGTAAACACGGCTCCCAAGGCAGCAAACCGTCGTGCGCTCTTGGAGGAGGCATTTTCCGAATCCGAGTCGCGCTTATAACCACTGATATAGGAGCATAAAAATGGCATTTGCCAACTCAAGTATCAGCGACATCATTGCTACCACGATTCAGAGCCGTAGCGGTGAACTCGCTGACAACGTGACGAACAACAACGCTTTGTTGCGTCGTCTCAAGGAGCGCGGGAACGTCAAGACGTTCTCGGGCGGTAACGTGATTTTGCAAGAAATCATGTACAACGATCCGACCACCAACAACACGAATTCCTACTCGGGATACGAGGTGTTGAACGTCGGCCAGAACAGCCCGATTTCGTCGGCGCAGTTCAGCATCACGCAGTACGCTTCTGCCGTGACCATTTCGGGTCTGGAGATGATCCAGAACTCGGGCAAGGAGGCCATCATTGACCTTCTTGACGGTCGCATGGAAGTCGCGGAAGCCCAACTTGCTAACCGCATTTCGGGCGACCTGTACGGCGATGGCACCGGCAACGCGGGCAAGAACCTCACGGGCCTTGCTGCGGCTGTGCCGGATGACCCGACCACCGGAACCTACGGCGGCATCAACCGCGCCGTGTGGTCGTTCTGGCAGTCGAAGGTGTTTGATGCCTCGGTCAGCGGTTCTGGCGTTGTGTCGTCCACCACGATTCAGGGTTACATGGACGCTCTGGCCGTCCAACTCGTTCGTGGCACCGACAAGCCTGACCTGATCGTTGCTGACAACAACTACTACCGTTATTACTTGCAGTCGCTGCAAGCCATCCAGCGCATCACCGAGTCCGGCTCGGGCATGGCTGGCGCAGGCTTTGCCTCGCTCAAGTACTACGGTGCTGGTATGGCGTCTGACGTCGTGCTGGACGGTGGTATCGGTTCCTCCACCTACAACTCGGGTGCTGGCAACGCGAACCATATGTGGTTCTTGAACACCAAGTACCTGCATTTCCGCCCGCACAAAGATCGTAACTTTGTGCCGATTGGCGGCGAGCGGCAGGCCGTTAACCAAGACGCCATTGTGAAGTTGATCGGCTGGGCGGGTAACTTGACCTGCTCGGGCGCTCAGTTCCAAGGCGTGCTGATTGACTAAGAGGGCAAACAAATGTCTATCTCTGTAAGCAATATGATTGGTGTGTCGCTTGACTACACCGACACCTCGCCCTCGTTCGCCGTTGGCACCGTCGTCAACCTGAACGACGGCGGACAAGCCCTGTACGTGCAGGCGGCTTCAACTTGTGCAACGTGGTCGGCTGTGACCGTCTCCGTTGACAACAAGGTGGCTCCGCTGACCACGACCAACTCTGCCAATTCCAAGGCGGTTGGTTTCGCACAGGTGTCCATTGCCTCGGCTTACTACGGCTGGGTGCAGTTGGGCGGCAAGCCCCGTGTTAGCGTGTTGGTCGGCTGCCAGCCGAACGTCCCGCTGTTCACGACCGCAACCCCGGGATCGCTTGACGATGCCACGGTGACTGCGGGCTTGGTGGCGGGCCTTGTGGCAACGACGTCGGCGGCCTCGGCCTCCGCTGTCACTTGCATTGCCGGTTATCCCCATGTCCTGACGGGGTTGAACGCGTAATGCAGCCTCTGGAGATCACGGTACAGGCGGCGGGTACGGAGGAGGAACTATGTTCCAACATCCGCTCGGCGCTTGCCCGTGGTCTGCCAGAACTGACCCTCGCTCCCACCAAACACGATGGCAACATGGTGTTGGTGGCGAGCGGGTGGTCTATGCCCGATTTCATAGACGAAATCAAAGCGCACCGCAGGGCTGGACGGCCCATTGTGGCAATCAAGGCGGCGCATGATTTCTTGTGTGAAAACGGCGTACAGCCGGACTTGTGGATCAACCTTGACCCGCGTGACCGCACGAGCGGCATCAAACTGCTGAACGATCACACGATTTATATGCCAGCCTCGCGCTGCCCGCCCTCGACGTTTGACTATCTCAAGGGTAGGAAAATGCTGTTGTGGCACTCGTGGGCGCCGGGGCCGGAGATGGAAGCCATTGGCCCGGGCAAGGTTGCCGTGGGCGGCGGCACGACCTCTGGCCTGCGTGCCGTCAACATTGGGTACCTGCTGGGGTTTCGTAATTTCACGATGTACGGCTACGACAGTTGCAACCGTGCAGATGGCCTAAAGCGGTTTACGGGCGAATACACCGGCCCCTCGGTTGACATCTGGGTGGGCGGCCCCGAAGGCAAGAAGTTCAACTGCAACATGGCGATGGCCCAGCAGGCCAACGAGTTTCAAAAACTGTTTTCGGTTATGGGCGATATAACGGTAGACGTTAAAGGGCCGGGGCTGATTGCTGAAATCATGCGTGTACGCCACGAGCGGAAGGCAGCCTAATGGCTATTCCGTCCCGCGTGCTGAACAGCGGCGTTACGCAACTGTCCACCGTGTCAATTTGCGGCGATGGGAACGCAAGCGTAACGGCAGCGGGTACGTCGGCAGGCGATGCCACCACGCTGACGTATGTATACAACAACGTCACGACCGTAGGCGCTGGCGCAGGCGTCAAATTACCGCCGACCGAGATGGGCGAAACCATCATCGTCAAGAACACAAGCGCCAATCCGTTGACGGTTTACCCATACAACACGAGCAGCAGCATCAACAACGTAGGGTATGGCACGATCAACCCCGACTGCTCGGCCTTGTTCTTTGCCGTCAGCAATACGCTATGGGAGGAACTGCAAGGCTTTGGCCGCGCTGTGCCAATCCTGCATTTTGGTGCGTTCAGCGACACCACGCTACAAACGGCGGCATCTATCAACACCGCCTACGGCATGGTTTTTAACACCACCGACAGCAGCAATGGCGTGTCCATTGGGTCGCCGTCGTCCCGTTTGGTTGTGGCCTACCAAGGCGTCTACAACGTGCAGTTTTCGGCACAGTTAGACAAAACCTCGGGCGGCGTAGGCAACATTTATATCTGGTTGCGTAAAAACGGCACCAACGTCGCCAACACAGCCACTACCGTCGCCATTCAAGGAAGCGCAGCGCGTACCGTCGCCGCGTGGAACTTCATCATCCAACTTGAGCCTACTCATTACGTTGAATTGATGTGGGCGACGGATGATACAAGCGTTAGAATTCTTGCAGCCAGCGCCACAAGCGTTTGGCCTGCGATCCCCTCGGTCATTTGTACCATCACACAGGTCAACAACCTGTATTCCCCACAGGAGCAAGGACAATGCCATTAGACAGCGATGTTTCTAACGCCGACGCACAGTTGCACGTTGAGTTTTACGTCAAGGACGATGGGCCGGGTAAGGGCAAGACTTATTGCCGCATCATGGCCCCGGGCGATAAGACCAACATCATTGACCAGCCAAGCCGCGACGATCACAAGGCGCGGTTTCCGCGTCAGTGGCTGTACTTTCAGACGCAGCAAAGCGACGGTGTGGCGGCAGAGATCGGCACCCCGCTGTCGGCATGGCATAAGGACGCTCCCGAGGAGATTACCCGCGACCAGATACAGGAGTTGGTAATCCTGAAGTTTGTGACGGTCGAGCAGTTGGCTTTGGCGTCGGACGCGCAGTTGCAGCGGATCGGCATGGGCGGCGTTGGGCTGCGTGAGCGGGCAAAAATGTACTTAAACCGCAAAAACCGCGTAGAAGCCACTGCCGAATTGGAAGATACGAAGCGTCAACTGGCCGAATTGCAGGCACAGATGGCGCAGTTGTTGGGCAGCGAACCGGCCAAGCGCCGTGGACGCCCGCCCAAGGAAACCTTAGCGGAGGCATAGCATGGGCAGCACGATGGTTCAACTTGTCCAGCAAGTAACAAACGAATTGGGCATCCCTACTCCGCAGACCGTAGCGGGAAACGCGAGTCAGGACATCATCCAGATTCTTGCGTTGATGAACGCCTGCGGTTACGAGTTGCTCCGTCGTGCTGATTGGCGCGAACTGACCCGCCAGCACACGTTTTACACAGAAGCCATCACGACCACGGGAACGTGGGCCGAGGACGTTGCGGTAATCACAGCCATCCCGACGACCGCAGGGCTGTCTACGCAGTACCAAGTGCAGGGCGTGGGCATCCCCAACGCTACCTACGTCACGGCTGTGACAGGCTCTACGTCGGTCACGCTCAACTACGCCCCGACGTCCTCGGTTGTAGATGGTCAGGTCATATTCCAGAAAGTGAAGTACGACCTGCCTGCCGATTACGTCAGCACGGTCAACCGCACCCATTGGGACAAGAGCAAGCGTTGGGAAATGCTCGGCCCCGAGTCACCGCAGCAGTGGGAATGGCTGCTGTCGGGCTATATCAGCACCGGCCCGCGTATCCGTTGGCGTCTGCTTGGCAAATATTTCCAGATTTGGCCGGGCATGAATGGCGGCGAGTTGCTCGGGTTTGAGTACCGTAGCGCCGCATGGGCCGAAAGCGCCCTTGCCGTGCCAAAAAACAGTTTTACCGCCGACAACGACACCTGCGTTTACCCCGACCGCGTGATGGTTCTGGGTACAAAACTGAAGTATTTTGAGGCCAAGGGCTTTGATACGACGGCTTTGTACCGCGATTATCTTGCGGAACTTGAAACAGCCATCGCGCAGGATACGGCAGCGGCCAACCTGTCGTTTGCCCCGCGTCCGGGTACGGTGTTGATCGGTTACGACAACATCCCTGACAGCGGTTACGGCACGAGCAGCACGTAATGGCATCGCCCGTTCGCAGACGGCTAGTACAGCGCACCACGGCCAACGTGGCGTCCTTGCCTGCCCCGGTGGGCGGGTGGAACGCACGCGATGCGCTGGCAAACATGGCACCTACGGATGCCGTGTATTTGGAAAATATGTTCCCGAGCGTGTCCAACGTCAATTTGCGCGGTGGATACGTCAAACACGCGGTCGGACTGCCTGCCGAAGTGCAGACGCTGATGACCTATAACGCAGGGTCAGACGTAGAACTGTTTGCTATCAGCGACGGCAAGATTTTTGACGTCACCTCGGCGGGTACGGCAGGGTCGGCGCTGGTCGCCAGCCTGTCCAACTCGCAATGGGAGTACACCAACGTCACTACGGGCGGCGGGCAATACCTGTACCTTGCCAATGGCGTGGACAAGCCCTTGTTGTTCAACGGGACAACATGGACGCCCATTGACGGTGTGTCTACGCCAGCGATCACGGGCGTCACGACGACTAACCTAATCCAGCCGACCTTGTTCAAGAACCGAATGTGGTTTATTGAAAAGGACACCTTAAAAGCATGGTATTTGCCGGTAGCATCGGTTGGTGGTGCGGCAAACGTGCTAGACCTGTCAAGCGTCATGCACTTGGGCGGCAAGTTGCAGGCAATGGCGACTTGGACGATTGACGCGGGCTACGGCGTTGACGACAACCTTGTGTTCATTTCTGACCAAGGCGAGGTGGCCGTATATCGCGGCACCGACCCAACGAGCGCGTCCACATGGTCGCTGATCGGCGTCTGGATCATCGGTGCGCCAATTTCCCGTCGCTGCATGGCGAAGTACGGCGGTGACCTGCTGATTTTGACGCTGGACGGGTTGATCCCGTTTGCCTCGGCGCTGCAATCGTCACGGCTCGACCCCAACATTGCCCTATCGGACAAGATACAGGGCGCATTTGCGGCTGCCGCACGCACGTACAAGGACACGTTTGGCTGGGGGTTGCTCTACAACCCGCTCAACAACGCCCTAATCGTCAATGTGCCTGTATCGACAGGGCAACAGCAGTTTGTGATGAACAACATTACGAAGGCGTGGTGCAACTTTACGGGTTGGAACGCGGCGTGCTGGGCGCTTGTGGACAACGAACCGTACTTTGGCGGCAATACCTACGTCGCAAAGGCATGGACGACAGGCGATGGCGGGTATGCCGACGATGGCGAACCCGTCCGCACCAAGGCGCTGCAAGCGTTCAACTACTTTGAGACACGCGGCGTTATCAAATACTTCACCCGCGCACGCCCAAGCATCTTCAGCAACGGTCAGCCTAGCGTGGTTATCGGTATCAACACCGATTTCCAGACGGCAGACCAGACCGGCGCGGTGTCATTCTCGCCCACGGTGGCGGGTCTATGGGGCGTCGGGTTGTGGGACGTCGCGCTGTGGGGTAGCGATGTGGTCATCACCAATAACCAGTCGGGTGTCACCGGCATTGGCTATTGCGGGGCCATATCGTTCAACAGCAGCAGCGAAAACTTGCAGATTCAATGGGCATCAACTGACGTTGTGTATCAAATCGGATGGGCTGGAATATAGTCAGCGGCCCCCATGTGGGCCATTGGGTCATGTCTCGCACCGACGGGGCGTACAACGCTGACCGTTCAGCCGCCATTGGGCTGGAGCGGGACGGCGAACTGGTCGCCGGTACGGTGTACGAGATGTGGAACGGCAAGTCAGTCGTATGCCATATCACTTGGGATCAGATCACCCCGGCCTACTTGGCAGCGGTGTACGACTATCCCTATAACGTCGCAAATGTTGATAAGATCATAGGGCCAATCAGCAGCAACCATACCCGGGCGCTCAAATTGGTCACGAAAATGGGGTTTTCAGAGGAAGCGCGGATTAAGAACGCGGCTCCCGATGGAGACATTGTTTTTATGACGCAGACACCAGAACGGTGTCGTTATTTGGAGCCTCGGTATGGGCAAAAGATCACCGGCACCGCCGCCAACACCTGACTACGCCGCGATTGCGCGGCAGCAAGGTCAGGAGAACATTGAAGCCGCCAAACAGTCGGCTTATATGTCTAACCCGAACGTCTACACGCCGACAGCGCAGCAGACGGTTACGTGGCAAAAGACCCCGCAATTTAACCAGTCGGAATACGACAAGGCGATGGCCGAATTTCAGGCCAAGTCTGCGGCTGGCGTAGAAAACGTTGCCGAACCGACTAAGGATCAATATACGTCGTTTGTTGAGCAGCCGACCGTCCGCCAAGAGTTAGTCGGCCCGGCCAAGGACATTTTTGCCACGCAGCAGCAAGCCGAGCAGGCGATGGGCCTCTTGGGGCTGCGCGAAATTGGCGACCTTAACAAGTTTCTTGCCCAAGACTTCCAAGCCCAACTGCCGCAAATCCAGACGGCATTGGCAAACTACGGCCAAGTCGCGCAGACGCCAAACTTAGCCCAGTACGGTCAAGCGGGCGGCGTTGCAGCAGGCACGGGCGGAGCGGTCGCGGGTGCGCCCACGCCGACAACCTTGCAAACCGGCTTTACCGCCGACCAAATGCCCGGTGCGTTTACCTCAACAGGGCAAGCAGGATCGAACGTCAACGCTTTGACGCTGCCAAACGCTTACGACCTATACCAAGGGCAGGCGTATTCCAATATCGGCCCCACGGGCGCTGTAAGCGGCGCACCGAACCTTGCTGGCATGGGTCAGGCAGGTACGGGTGGCGTGCAGGCTGGGGCGGGAGTCCCCGGGCAGGTCAACTTTGCCGCGTATGGTCAGGCGGGTGCAAACGTCACCCCGACAAACGTGGCTTACGGCCCGCAGGCGGGTCAGTACGGCATGGCGCAGGGTGGCCCCGGCGCGTACGACCTCGGCCAATTGAACCTTGCCGGTGTCGGCGGTGTGCAAGGCGCACCCACGGGCGGGCAGTTTGGCGCCGCAACGGGTGGCCCGGGTGGTGTGCAGTTTGGCGGCCTTGACCTGTCTGGACTTGGTGCAGCGCAGGGTGGCCCGAGCGCAGGTCTGTATGGCTTTGCAGGCGCTGGCCCCGGTGGGCTGAACCTCGGCGGGTTTGACGCCAGCCGCGTCGGCGGGTTGGCAAACGCCCCCTCTGGCGATCAGTTTGGTCGAGCCATTGGCGGCCCTGCCGCGCCGTCGCTTGACGCAAACCTTAACCTGTCGGGTGTGGGCGATGTGTCGCGCAACGTGCAGGAAGGCCGGTTTGGGTACGCACGCGGCGACCTTGCCACGCCAGAACTGCAACGTCAGTTAGCCACGCAAGGGTTGGCCGCCATGCCGGTTAACGCTGGCATGAACGCTCAGAGCGCCATCATGTCGCGCCTTGACCCGCAGTTGCAGCGCGAACGGGCGCAGTTAGAGCAGCGCCTTGTCAACCAAGGCTTGCGACCGGGCGGTGAGGCGTACAACGCCGAAATGGAACTGCAAGCGCAGCGTGAAAACGACTTGCGTACCCAAGCCGCGTTGCAGGGCATTTCACTCGACGCTTCGATGCGGCAACAGGGACTGGCCGAGCAACAAACGCTGGCCGACTTTGCCAACCAAGCCGCACAACAACAGTTTGGTTTGGGCGCACAGGGTCTTGGCCTTTACAACGAAGCATTGGCGCAGAACTTCCAGCAATCGCTGGCCGCGCAATCCGCGCAGAACATGGCGCAGCAACAAGCGTTTCAGCAGCGTCTGCAAGCCGGTCAGTTTGGACAAGAAGCGCAGATGGCGTCTTTTGGCATGGGTCAGCAGGCCCAGCGGGCGGTTAACGAGGCGCAAGGTCAAAACTTCCAACAGGCTCTTGCCGCACAGCAGGCGCAAAATGCAGCACAACAGCAAGGCTTTGCACAACAGTTGGCAGGCCAAGAATTTGGGCAACAAGCCGCTTTGGCTGGATTTGGCACACAGCAGCAAGCGCAGCAAATGGCTAATCAGGCTGCCGCCCAAAATTTCCAACAAGCGTTAGCCGCTGCACAGCAAGGCAACCAAGCCCAGCAGCAGAACTTCTTGCAGCGCGTAGCCGCAGGCGAGTTTGGCCGCGAGGCACAACTGGCGACGTTCCAGACGGGTCAGCAAGCCGCACAAGCGCAGAATCAAGCCATTGGGCAGAACTTTCAGCAAGCCCTTGCTGCCCAGCAGGCTGCAAACGCCGCACAGGCGCAGCAGTACGGTCAGGCGGTTGGTGCTGGGGAATTTAACCGCGATGCGTTGCTGGCCCAATTTGGTATGGGTCAACAGGCAGCGCAGGCGTCAAACCAAGCCATCGCGCAGAACTTTGCCCAAGCCCAAGCCGCTGCACAGATGCAGAACCAAGCGGGCGCACAGCAGTTTGGTCAGCAACTGTCGGCGCAGGAACTAGCGAACCAAGCGGTTGCACAGAATCAATCCGCCGCAGCCCAGCAGGCACAAGTCAACGCCGCATTGCAAGGTCAGACCTTTGGTCAGCAGACCCAAGCCGCGCAGTTGGCGAATCAGGCATTGGCGCAAAACCAGCAGACGGCGTTACAGCAGCAGCAGGCCGCAAACCAAGCCCAACAGCAGCAGTTTGCACAGCAAATGGGGCAAGCCGAGTTCGCCAATCAGGCGCTCGCGCAGAACCAGCAGGCCGCTTTGCAGCGTTACCAAGCCATGTTGTCGGGCCAAGGCCAGCAGTTTGGTCAACAGGTCACGGCGCAAGAGTTGCAGAACCGCGCCCTTGCACAGAACCAGCAGCAGGCACTGGCGGCGTACCAAGCCAACCTTGCCCGTCAAGCGCAGGGCTTCCAGCAGGCTGGGGCGCAAGCAGAATTTGGCAACCAAGCGCAATTGCAGCAATACCAGCAAGCATTGGCCGCGCAAGCCTTTGCAAACCAAGCGCAGCAACAGCGGTTTGGTCAGGCTATGGACATCCAAGGGCTGTACAACGCATCAACTTTGCAAAACCAGCAAGCCGCGTTGCAGCAACAAGCCGCGCAGAACGCCGCACAGCAGCAAATGTACAACCAAGCCGCTGGCGCGGGTACGTTTGCAAACCAAGCCGTACAACAAGCGTTGCAACAGCAACTTGCCATGCGAAATCAGCCGCTCAACGAGATTTCAGCGTTGTTGTCGGGATCGCAAGTGCAAATGCCGCAGTTCCAAGGCTACAGCGGCGTATCGGTCGCCCCGACGCCGTACCTGCAAGCCATGCAGGCACAAGATGCTTCCGCAATGCAGCGTTACGGCATCCAAGCCAACCAAGCCGCCAGCAATATGTCCGGCTTGTACGGGCTGGCAGGCGCATTTGCTGGCGCACCTAGCGGTGGATTTTTAAGCGGATTGTTTGGGAGATAATAACCATGAACGGACGACGCCCAATGAATATGCCGATGCAGCCTGATCGTCGCCCACAAGAGTTGGCGCGTATGTTGGCAATGCAGGAACGCAACAGCAGCCTTGACAGCCCCGTGCCGCCGCAGCCTATGCGTCCGTCGCAGGCTTATGCTGGCGCAACGCCCAACAGCGCACCCGGTGTCGCCCCGCAAAGCATGAACTTTAACGGCCCGGCTGGCCCGCAGCAGTACCGTGGCCCAATCAGCAACCCCGCAATGAGCGCAGCCGCTCCGCCGCAGCAAGGCGCACCGCAGATTGGTGGCATGAGGCGGCCAATGGGCGCAGGCGCACGCGGTTATCCGTCCTCCCCCGGCATGACGACGCCGCAGGGAGGAGCCTACCGAGGGGACTTTGATGGAAACTGAAAACAAACGAGGCGGGTTAAAAACCTACGCCAATTTTACGCCCCCGTCGCCCTACGAAATGGAGCGGCGCAAGGCTGAACAGCAACGCCGGTACGCCGAACTGCTGCAAGAGCAGGCAATGGCGGAGGATGAGCCATATACCTACCAAGGCATCCGCGCAATGCCGTCCCCGGCTGCTGCGCTTGGTAAGTTGCTAAAGGCATACGGCGCAAAGAAGGCAAGCGAAAAAGCAGACGAAGCCGAAGCCCGTAAGGCGGGCATGGAGCAACAAGCGTCACAGCAGATCATGGGGCGGTTGTTTGGCGGTGCGCCGATGTCGCAAGCCGACACGACGCCCGATAAAAGCGGGTTGGCCGAAGTGGCCGTGCAGTCGCAGTATCGCCAAGACCCAACTGACGCCATGCGCTTTGCTTCAACGCCGCAAGGCGTTGGCGCAATGAAGGGCAACCCCATGTTGGCCGCGATGCTGCAACGACAAATGGAAGCGCCTGCCTCTGAAGAATATTACGCGCCAACCGAAACCGCAGACGGAAAACTTGTTCAATTTGGCAAAGGCGGTGGCAAGCGAGAAACCGGATATGTTGCGCCATCAAAGCCGGTAGCCGGTTCGTCGTTAAGCAAGTTAATTGCGGAGCGTGATGCGTTGCCGCCAAACAGTCCGTTGTTAAAAACTTACAACGATGCCATTGCTAAAGAAACAACCGCGTCCGCGCCCGTAAGAATTGACCTTGGTGATAAGGGCAGCGCAATAGGGCAAGAGATATTTCTACAAGACATTGGGGAAATGCGCCCAAGGGCTTACGCCGCTACAAACATCATTCGCGCCGTAAACAACTTGGATCGCTTGACGCAAAAAGGCACTTATACAGGGTCGCTTGCGCCAAACGCCGTCGGCGCTGGGCAGTTCTTAAATAGCATCGGTATCAAGATTGATCCAAAAACGCTGCAAAACACCGAAGCATTTAGCGCACAAGTAAGCGATTTGGTCATGTCGGCACAGGCGGCGCTTGGCGGCGCTCGCGGGTTTACCAAAGAAGAAACTGCAATCTTGATGCAGATGTTTCCGCAAATCATCAACAGCCCAGAGGCTCGCGTTACGATTGGCAACATCATCCGCAACAAGCAACTTGAAGTCATTGATGAGTATGATTCGCTTATTAACGACTATAAAGAAACTTACAAAGATTCAAGAATTCCGTACAAACCTATTGATGACGAAGAAGTGCGTTATCAACGCTGGAAGCGTAGCCAAGGGGGTCGCTAATGGACGACTTCACGCCAGAAGAAATTGAACGGTTTAAAAAGCGTTTAGCCGATGAACAAGGCCGCGCGTCTGCCGAAGCAATGACCCATACGGTGTCAACGCCTGTTACTCGTTCATCGTCTGCGCCGCAAGCGCGTATGTATGACTCAAAAACCGGGACTATTGGCGGAGAGGTTAATCCGTTAGTTCGCGCATTGATGGGTTATGGCGCGGGTGTTGGGCGTAGCCTTGCTAGCGTTGGTGAACTTACTGGGCTAATTTCACCAGAAAAATACGCACAAGAAAAAGAACAAACCGAACCGTTTACGCAAGGCGCAGCGGGTGAGATTGGGTCGTTTCTTGGTGAAACGGCAGCATCTACTTTGTTGGGAGGCCCAATTGGCCGCGTTGTTCGCGGTGCTGGCCCTGTATTGAGAGGCGCTATCGAAGGCGGCACAACAACATACGCAACAGCAGAACCGGAAAAAAGAAAAACAGAGGGTTCTTACGGAACAATTGCAGGAGCCGCATTGCCTGCTGGAAGCAAAGCGGTTCGCGGATTAGTTCAGGGCATAAACATTTCCAAGGCAGCGCGAAAATTGACTGCTAAAGGAGTGGAACTGTCTCCCGGGCAAATTGCCCCTGATAGCACATGGGCTATGGTTGAGGAATCCATGATGAACATTCCGTTCATCAAGCCAAAAGTTGCTGCGGCAAGGCAGCGCGGTTATCAACAAACGCAACAATTGATTGCTAAAGAGGCCGCACCGCCGGGATTTACGCCGCCTGCTCGTTCGGATGTGAGAGACACATACAACGACTTAAAAACCGCTTACAACGAAGCATATGGACAATTAAAAGGTTATCCATTGCTTCCCGTTTTAATGCGCGTGCAAGGCGGAAACGTGCCGTTGTCTCAAGCAATGGCCGTTTCGCGCCAAGCCGCCGCTGACCCAAAGTCAAGGCGATATGTTCAGTCTTTTATTGATAACGAACTTGGAAGGATTAAAGGCCGTCAGTTAACCAGCGGAGATTTGTTGGAAATTAGATCAAACATTCGCGCCAAATTGCGTGATTTGTCTGATAACGATAATTTCCCAGATGCTGAAAATTTGTTAAAAGCCGCTGAAAAAAAATCAACCGAAATACTTGAATCACAGTTGCCGCCTGACGCTATGAAAGCGTTGCGCGAAGTAGACGCTAAATATGGCAACTTTAAGGTGCTTGAAGATGCCATTGTCCGGTCAAAAGATCGGCCAGATGCGTTTACGCCAGCGCAGTTTTCAATGGCAGTTAAGGAAAGCACAGGAAACAAAGGCCAATACGCTGCGGGCGGCGGGCGTATGCGAGATATTGCGGCGGAATCTGCAGATGTGTTTTCTCCGCGCAATCCGCTTACTGGAGCGCAACAACCCAGTCAATTGGTTGGTTACATGGCTGCAATTCCAGCGGCCGGGATATACAGTGAAAAAGGCCGCAAATTAGGCAAGGTTTTGGCAGGGCAAACGGAAATTCAACGAAAAATTCAAGATTTTGAACGAACTTTCCGTCGTAAATTATCTGCACAGGAACGCGAAGATTTGGCGCGGGTTTTACGCATGGGCGCATCACAGTATGCTGCACAAGAGCAGCCTTACTTTGCGACGACACAGGAGTAAGCACAGATGTCTTTTAACGGTTCCGGTACGTTCGTCATCAACTCGGCAGGCCAGCCTGTCGTCGCTAACACCGTCATTTCGGCCACGACGTTCAATGCGCTAACGTCTGACCTTGCTAACGGGTTGTCTACCTGTATCACCAAGGACGGGCAAAGCACGCCGACCGCCAACATTCCAATGGGCGGGTTTAAGATCACGAACCTTGCCACCGGCACGGCTGCTACAGACGCGGCTACGGTCGCGCAGATTCAAAGCAACGGCGCTGCCCTTGTCACGGTCACCGGAACCGACACGCTGACGGGTACGCTGACGCCTGCATTGGTTGCCTACGTCACAGGCGCTGTGTACTACTTTGTCGCCCCCGCTACGAACACGGGCGCTGTTACCCTCAACATCGACACCCTCGGCGCTAAAGCCGTTACACGCGACGGTACGACCGCCCTTGTGGCCGGTGACATCGTGTCGGGCGAAATGGTTGCCGTGGTTTACGACGGCACGCGCTTCCAGTTGATTAGCGCGGTCAACAGTTTTACCAACCTGAACGTTTCCGGCACGCTGACGGTGGCCGGGGCAACGACCCTTAACGGCAACCTTCAGGTCGGCAATGCGGCTGCGGATACGGTCAACTTTCAAGCAAGCGGCTGGACGCTGACCAACAACGTATCGGTCACGGGAACGTGGGCTGACATTGGCACCATTACGACTGCCGACATCAACGGCGGAACCATTGACGGCACGACCATCGGCGGCGGCACGGCGGCTGCGGGTACGTTTACGACCGTTGGCGCAACGACCGGCAACATCACGACGGTCAACGCCACGACGGTGGACAGCACCAACCTTGAAGTAACCAACCTCAAGGCCAAGGACGGAACTGCCGCAGGCTCTGTTGCCGACGCTACGGGCGTTGTGACGCTCAACAGCGTTGTGGCGACCACCGCCGACATCAACGGCGGCACGATTGACGCTACTACTATCGGCGGATCGTCCCCGGCTGTGGGTAACTTTACGACCGTCTCGGCTGCCTCGGCGGTCTTTACAACGGCGACCATTACTACCGTCAACACGACGACCCTTGACCTGACCAACCT
>Ga0181346_1000519_pt1 | contig 16900 bp, 29 predicted proteins | sample Su13VDMM15DN_FD_130100 | JGI IMG/M metagenome (GOLD analysis project Ga0181346, IMG submission 130100) | Freshwater viral communities from Lake Michigan, USA - Su13.VD.MM15.D.N | ecosystem: Environmental > Aquatic > Freshwater > Lake | place: USA: Michigan | collected 2013-07-15 | reverse complement strand
GTCTTTCTTTCTCTTCGTGTTGAACAAATTCATCAAAACTCATTTCAAATATATTCAATTGCTTGCGAGTCTTCATAACTTTACTTTACAACACACTTTATAACAAGTCACGTTTAACCAAATCTACCATTGGACAATCCGATAACCAACAATCGCAAATCAAACACTCACCATTATGATCCGGTCTGCAAGGAAATCCAAAAATATTGCCAATCACTTCGCACTTGACTGTAATTGGATTGCCAGCATTACCCAGCCTATCATTTGACTTGGGAAATGAAGAATATGTAGAAACTTGAAGACCATTATTTTTATCAGTATAAACTACATGCTTAACTACTCCAAAATAATCAAAGCCTACGGCGTCGTTCCAGCCTTCAAAATGCGTTTCTTTGATTATGTCACCTTCGTATATGTTGTTTCCTTTACAATCGGTCAATTCTGTGTATTGCTGGACGACAAAACTTTCATTATACAACAATATAGATAGATCATATAAATTAGCCTCACCCTCTAACTCTTTACCGTCCAAGCTGCGGGAGACGTGCCAATAATAGACACCTAACTCTTTAAGATATTGTCTATCTACTTTGTCCCAAACTCTAAATTTTATTTCTCTCATATTATTTCTAATTCAAGATTAAAAACACAAAATTATACCAATAATAAGCAAAATCCACATTACAAATGTCGGCCACCCATCCATTACTTCATTATCTTCGTCATTATATTTCATTTTTCTATTAGATGTTTATGTTCAAAAATATTACCGATGATTTTAATATTGCTCACCAACAAATATCCAAGTTCATCATTATTTTCATCCGAATAATTCAAAAAGAAAATTCCAGATGTAAATCCAACATAACCGATGTTGGTTCCATTTCCATGATTATATGCAAGTATATCTCCTTCATAAATTTCTTTGTTAGTAGAATCGTGACAACCTGTGTATTGTTGGATGGAATATTCATGTCCTCCCACATGAGGAACAAAGAATAAATATTCTTTAATATTACTCTCACAATCTAAATTCAACGTTCTATGCGGAAAAAAACTGCACCACTTGCCTTCTAGTTTGTCCCACGCTCTAAATTTTAGTTCTCTCATTTTAGTAGCTCCTTATTTTCAAAGATATTACCAATTACTTCTACTCTGTGTGATGATTTATCAAAACCTTCAATGTCATCATGTCGGATATGTTCGTAACTCACAAGATATTTCTGAGTATTCCATCCCCATAAAACTTGTCCAACTTCAACTTCACCATCATCAATAAATTTATAGTCAATTTGTTTATTTTCATTAACGAATGGTCGGGTATAGCATCTATTAATTTTTACAATATCTCCCTCATATACGTCTTTGCCATTCTTATCTTTCAAGCCGGTGAATTGTTGAAAAAAATAATTTGACTTATCTTGTCCAGAAACTACCCAATCTACGATATTTACATAAAGAAAATTACGAAAAAGCTTCGCTGACGAATCCCATACTCTGAATTTTAGTTCTCGGTTCATACTAGTTACTTTACCACGGAAATACCTGAATGTCAACAAAAGATATACCCCATTTTTTTCAGAACATCAATAGATGGAGTATTGTTTGTTTTTATGCATAGATTAATCATATCACGAAAGTCTTTTTCACAAGCATTCAACAATTCCATACCAAAATCATCCGTTCCCCACATAGAAATTCTTGAGCAAAATTTATGATAATCATCTTTCTTCTTCGTTTGTTTCTGAAAATTAATAGTTACCTCATCTTTTTCCCACGGGCCATCAAATCCAGTTGTAACAAAAGTAAACTTCTTTTTAAGTTTTTCTCTCTGTTTAAGACAATGTTTCATACACTTACTTTACCACGGAAATACCTGAATGTCAACCTTGAATATATCGTATGCCATCTTCAAAATTTTGTTTTCTGGTTTGTTTGTCAATGGTTACACCCGCCTCTTTTAAGATTTCACCCAATGGCTGTGGCCACGCAATATTCTTTTCATCATCCACAATAGTCATATCAAATTCATTGACGCCACACAATTCACCATCCTCAGCTTCAACACCATCTTCATAAATATGAATGCCTCTAGCTAAAATAGTACCAGATTCTAACCATTTATTGTATGACTCAAGCGTAATTCTTTTGCCATATTCATCAGAATCATAATCAAACACTTCTGTTGCCGCCTTAAACCAAGTATTGGGCCTGGCAATCAATTTAACATATTTAGTCATATTCAACCAAGAATTCCATCGCCAAAGAACTTGGTGCCCGACGGCACAGTACGTTCACCGCCATCGCACCAAATCGGCGAACTAGGATACCCAGGCGTGGCAGGAACTGTCACTGGCCACGCAGGCCAAGGTGCCGTAGGTGCTGGATTCATCGGATATTTAAGCGTATGATCGTACACACCAGCATCTTTTAGTTTATTAAACAATTCAATTGCCTCACAATCACTCAGAATAAATGTATGACCTTTGATTGTAACCGTGATATTTTTGCAGACCGTAATTTCATTCATATTATTTTTCTTTACTAATTGTATTAAAGATGTCGCGAACCACTTGATTGTTGTAATTAAAACTAGTCAAATCCCTCGTATGCTCAATACACGTTGTCTTGCTCCAACCATGTAGATTTCTACCAACAGTTTCATCCATTCGTCCACACACCTCGCATGTTTTTGAAGAAATAGATTCTGAGAATGCAATCATTGCATCCGTATATTTGTCTCCACCAGACGAATAAATCCTCAAACTTGAAAACTTTTCTTTGACTTGAGTGAATACTACCTGAGGAATATGTCCGTCGGGTGCTGGTTCGTACAACTGACAACTTGAAAATTGCCGGCGGCGGCGGCGGCGGGCGGCGGCCGGCGGGTAAATAATTTTATTCCAAACTGTTAGATTCCATAATGTCTTGGCATTCCCCGCAAATTTTTTCCACCCCTTCACAGGTTGATACGGAGGATTATCAATATGGCGTTGAATGCTATAACAAAGGCTATCAATAATAGAAAACCATCCGTCTCCAGACCCCAACCCCCAATGCATACATGACTCTTGTGGACTCTTGTTCCGTTCAGCGAAAATCTTTGGGTATTTCTCACACAGATATTTGTCTAGTTTCGGGTGCATATTTACTTATTTTTGGTTGTAATAGTTTCTGTAAAACGCCATCACGATACCGCTAGTGGTTCCTACATTCAGTGATCGCACACTACCATATGCTTCAATGGTAACAATCTTCTTGCAGTTGTCAAGAATATACTTGCTCAAACCACACTGTTCTTCGCCAAACACAAACAAAGGTTTGTTGCCAAGACCATAAAACACATCTGGGGCAAACAAATCATCGGTCTTGTGACTATATTCTGGAATATTGTTCTCCACAGCAATCAATTCATACCCATTATCATCAATATACTCCATCAACTGCTCTTCTGTCTTTATATGCATTAAATTGGTGTAATGGTGAGTACCTACACTTCCCCTTCGATCCCAATTTTTACTGCCACCAATATACATCACTTGAGCGAAACCAAAAAAATTGGCATTGCGTACAAGTGTGCTCAAATTGAAATCGCCATTTACATGCAACATAGCAACACTGGCATCAATACAAGTGGTGCTGCAATAATCCTTGATTTGTTCAACCGTTTGTGTCTTCAAATGATCCAATACATTCATATTCTTAACTATATCACCATTTTAGAGAAAGTCAATCAAAAAACAAAACAAAAAAGAGGATGGCTTGTTTAAGGCCATCCTCTTGTAATTAACTGCGATGCTTACTTGCGGTTTTTTACACCTGCATCATAACCCTTATTGTAACCTTCCTGATAACATTCGGAATCATCTTCGGACCAATCACTGTTATTTTCAGAACTTGCACCGTATGATTTGGAATTGAATGCGTCCCGATAACCCATCGCATATCCGGCATCATACAATGCTTCTGAATCTGACTCATCGTCCTCTTCAATGCGATCCGCTTCGCCGTCTGCATAACCTGCGGCATAGCTCTCAGACCAAATTGTCAATTGATATTGTGGTAGTTCAATACAACCATCATATTCAACATCACATTTCTCACCATCATAACCATCATTCCAACCAGCTTCAAATGCTTCTTGTGCAATGTCATCATTTTCTTGAAGAACCGATTCTTCGTCATCGTGATCTAGGCAACCATCATCGCCATCGTTTGCACAAGAAGAATATGCATCACAATACGTGTTGTTCAGCGGAGAAACATAATCTCCGATTACCTTGTAAGCACACGCCCGCAGCTTCATGCAACCACAATCATTTGGAATGCTAACAACATCAATAGGATTGATTTCCACAAGAACCCTACGACTACCCCATCCAAGTGCATAATCCAAACTTCCGGCATGAAGCCCTTGAGCACAATGAATTTCTTTATTATCACACACTTCGTTTCGGGGAACTGAGATATATTCTCCAATTCCGTTATAAATATGACCAGTGTTATTTTCACCATCCGCCTTACCAGTCAACAGAGTAATGGTTCCTGAGTGAACACTGTAATAACTAGTTTGAACACCTTTGTAGGCAATAAAGTTGCCATCCGGTGTAATTGGCATTTGACGATGTTGTAGAAAACTATACAATTCGTTGATTGCCCGATACGAAGGGTTGATCATCAGCTTGTTGATAAACTTCAACATAGGCACAGGTGAAATCTTCTTGGCAATAAATTCCAAAATATGATCTACCACCAAGCCATGAAGAACCTTGTCCTTATAATATACATGTCCGTTCTTGACACTCACATGTCCCTCGGCAAATGCCTCAATGCTCTTGGAGATATTACAAAGCGATTCAATGGCGAGTTCGTCACCATTGCGAATTGCATCCAATACATCGGCGTAATTTGGATGTGAACTTTGAATTGAATACACCTTGTTACCGTTTGAGTTTGTAACGACAACAGTGATACTATTGCTTGTGATACTGGTACTAATCATATTATTTATTTTTTATTTGTTTTTGAGTTACTTAACACTTAACTTGTTTAAAGAGCTTACACCATTTTATTGAGCTTGTCAATACTATTCACGTAGTTTGTAATTTGTGCGATTGCCGCGTCGTCAGGTACATCAGCGATATACTTGAAACCATTTACATGTTTCATAAATGAAATCATAGGATATTGAATCTGAATATTGTCGTAAAATTCCGACAATTTTTTCTTGATTTGTGTGTACATACCCGTTTTATCGTAAAATCCAAGTACATCAAGACTAGACTGTATTCTACTAGCATCTTTGAATTCCAATTTTGGAAGATAATTGTTCAAGTTTATAAAAATACTGTTTTTATCTTGAATTCCAACAACAAGCTTTTCCAAACAATTTTTGTTCAGACTAAATGTATATTCAAATTCGTTCTTGAACACCAATCCAAAAATATTGGATTTGAGATCACACTTATTTTTTACAACTGTATCAAGATACGCAACAAAGTCAGTCCAGTTGGCACCATTTTTGACAAACTTCTTGCTGTTTTTAATCTTGGGGCCAAACAAAAACACTTGTTTCACATCAAATTTGAAAGTTTGACTCAAATTATACATTTGTTCTTTGAAAGTAGACACGTCTACCTTTTTGTTGTTGATGGTTACTAGACCGTCTTCAAGATACAAGTAATATCCTTTTTCAGAAAGATCCACATCAGCCAATGTACCACTGTTTCTATATTTGCGGGAATGACGATAAAAATAACTATTTGGGTCGTACATTTCAGCACTCACACAATTGTCATCCACCTTCTTGACGACTCTCTTTGGAAGATTCGCTTTGAAATCAGGAAAAATGTCACTCAACTTTACAAGATGTTCAAGTCCCGTAAGATTGTTTTCCTTGAAGAAATTTGACTTGACGACATCGTTGTTGAACTTAAGCAAATATACAGTTGTAAGACTGTTCTTTTCTGCATAATTATTTATACATGATTTGATATGAGTCTTGCGGGTCATATCCATGATGATGATTCCAGTTTTAGAACCTGCAACAATTGTTGAATTGTTACCACTATAACTGGCAGCACGATAGCCAGAGCTTCCTTTTGAAGACATAGTTGTCAATACGGGAACATAATCAAATGGAACGCTGTGATTGCTCTTGAGCTTAACAACATCAACCTTACCACAATTTGCATCCCAATTGTGCAAATCAATATAATCACCTGATTTTGTATTTAGACGAGACAACACCAAATCTTTGATAATATATGATTCGTTTAGTCCAGAACCATAACCATAAGTGTCATGTCCAAAAAATTCAATGAACATTTTCTTGGAGTCCCATTCGGTTTTACAATTGTTGATTTTGTCAATTACACACTGTTCCATTTCATCAATCATTTGATTTATGCGATTAATAATGTTGTTTACAGTGTGGTCGGTATATTGCAACGCTTCACGGCTAGGAGCAATTTCCAAATCACCAATATGGAATCGAACCACAACTCCGTTGTTGATAATAAATCGCAGAACCTTAGAAAATTTAGATGCTGTATGTGTATTCTCAATCTTCTGTCTTACCAAATCCCAAGCGACAGGGTATGAAATATTTCCCATTATTGCAACTGCACCGGAGGTTCTATGCTCATAACGATCAGTCTTTTTAATAAACCAATTTGTACCACTAAATGCAATATTTTTATCTAGACTTTCTTCAATGCGAGTTTTATCAATGCCAATGATTTCAGGATAAATATCCCACTACTTGAAGAAATTCAACGACTTGGTGGCAAATAAATGATCGTCACCCTGCTTTACTGGAATGCTAACTTCAATGCCACTTGGCTCAGATGAGTATTCACTGTACAGTTTGACAATTTCACGTTTCGTCGCACTCTTTACTGCATTATAAACGGTTTTGGTGTTATTGTGATACGAAGTCACCACAAAGTTGTCGCCGTAAGCAAATCCACTCTTGGAGCCAATTCCAAGTGCTCCAATGAATTCATTGGAATCACTCTTGGTTGATTCACCATAACTGGTGTATACTTCCTTGATGTCAGTTTCACTCAGTCCTTGTCCATTGTCACGAACCTTGAAGTTAGGTTCCAAACGACTTGGCATGAATACTTGGATTGGAGTGTTTCGTTTACCAACAAAAACATTTGCATCATATGCATTGCACGAATATTCACGAAGTACCGCCAGAATCTTATCGCTGTAAATATCATTTTCAACAATATTGATGATCTTTGCCAGATTTTTATCCTTGATACCAAAGGAAGTGGCAGTGAGATTGGGACTATTGACGATGGTGTTGTTTAACGAAGTAGTTTTCATTTGATGTAACCATCTTACCTTGCTTTTAAAGAAAGTCAAGAATTTTTTTACGCACTAAAGGAAATTTCTTCGTTTTCTGCATTTTCAATGACGTTTTTAATAAATTCCTCTAGCAATCCGCTATTATTTTTGTTCTTCAAATCTTCGTCAATTGCATAACGTTTCCAAGGTGGATACGACTCAAACAATCGGTTATATGACATTTGATAACGATTGACCTCAGTTTTGTTATTCTTTTTCTTTACTTTTGTTTCCATAAAAATCAGAATAGTTGTTCGTTGATGTACGGAAGATTTGAAAATTCACTTTTCTTGTAAGGAAACAAACTGTCTGCAACAGTGGTAATTGCTCGTACATATGATAAATTGTTATATCGTTCACGTTTTTCTTTGAGTTGACGTTGAAGATTTTCCACTACTTGATTGATATTATTTTTTGTATTGCTCATATTATGATTATTATTTATTTGGTTTTACGAAAAAAATCTTGTGCATACCTGTAATATACAAAGTATTAAGATCCATATTCAATGCTCTACTTTCAAGCGACCCAGGCCAAAATCCAGTCCAACGAGAAAACGCAACATCATGTTCACCCCGTTTTTCTGTGTCACATTCACACGAAATGTATTGTCCTCCACAAACACTACATCTTTGTATGTCACATCCAGATTTATGTATATTACCCGCTTTAACTTTACAATCAGGACACTTATCCAATTTTAAGTTAATTGCATTAATTTTTGGAACCTTTTTCATGTTTAACAACAGTGTCCCTTTTTACCCAACTTTTTATTTTTGTTCAATTCAATTGCTCTGCGAGGATCATTGAGAGTATACAATTGAATATACATTTCTTGTATAAGATTGTCAATATTTTTTACAACCCTTGCAATTCGTTGATCTGTATCAATTTGTTTTAATTTTTTGCAATACTTTTTAACAATAGCATCGGCGTCAAGTTTTGTTTCCATTTAGGTTAATTTATTTTTTCGGTTTTGTGAATACGTCCGTCAGTATCATAGTATATCTTATAAGTATTTGTCTGATATACATAAGTAATAAAATCATTGTTTACGTCAACGATTTTTGCACAATCAGGAACACTCTTCAATGCAACATCATAACGATATCGTAAACATCCTGTCAATAAAAAACTACATACTATGGTGCTAATAATTTTCATTCTTTGACAATCACTTCTTCCAAATCATAATTATGACTTTCTTTAAAATCACTCACATATTTTTCAGCATTGGATTTGTACAAAAATACTTTTTCAATGCTACGACCGTTGCGATCAGAAACAACAAAATATAACTTAATTCCCTTGACTTCGGAACTAGCCAATACAGTTACAGCCGTCAACAATAATAGAATTTTAACAAACTTATTCATATGATTATGATACAACAATAAACCTATACATTAGTTTTTCATTATTGGCATCAATACACTCCACAACAACATCAGCTTGTGGGCGATCGGGACTAAGCCAACAATTGACACTTTTATACCCCATGTCAGATGCAAATTTTGCTTCTACTTGCTTCTTGAGCCAATCAGATACTTTATCACCATTTGTTTGCATATTTTTATAATTTGTCTTTAATAAAATTATCGGTCACTTTTGAAGCAATTTGAGGGATCAATTCTTGCGTACTGAGGAGTACCCAAACCTGTAAGGCCCATGTACAGAAATGTTACGGTTTTACCCACCCAATTATTCTTGTTCTTCAAAATCACAGCACGCTTCTCATAACTACCCTTGAACACACCATCAAACGTTTTGTTCTTCCACTTCAATGTCACATTAGTAGCAGCACCCTTCCAGTTGCCATCACCATCAGTAATATCAAGAATAATACCTTCACTGTCATCTTCTGATTTTACCTTGACCAGATTCTTGGACCGCTTGTGTTCATAACCAGAATCCATCTTACGAAGAATACCACCTTCCTGTTGGTCAGACAAAAGAGTCTTAAACAACTCGTTCATGTGGTCATTTGACTCAACAATCTTGGTGTCAACCTCAACAAAATAGTCGGACAATGGAATAACCACCTTGTCAATCCAATTCTTGCGTTCACTGTAAGGAACAGCTTCATCCAGAATATCAGACTTTCCAGTGAAATTATAGCCATCATATATATAGAACTTGACCAGCTTCTCACTTGCAGCCAGATCCGATGCATCAACGTTCTTGGTTTTACGAATCAACTTGCTGATTTCATTCAACTGCTGACGAAGATCATTGTTGAACAATTCACCATCCAAAACGGCGAGTGGATACTGCTTGAAAAAGGGTTTCAACGCATTCTCAATGTGAGGAACCGACGAATACTTCTCACCCTTTCGGGTAAACAAACCGTCCTTGGTAGCAACACAACGATTGCCATTGAACTTGCATTGCATACCCCACTGCTCTTTGGCAAAGTCAGGTTGTTTGCTCAACTTATGAAGAGTCTGAGCCAACATCGGTTCCACGTAAGATGTACCCTGGGCAGCATTCTTTTTTTCCGTGTGATAACCAGTTTTCAATTTTTTAGTATATTGTGCGTCAATTTCAGCAGTAGCTTGATTCTCGCCAGAGGTGGCATTACTTTTGCCAACATTCTTGGGATCAGCACTGGACCAATCACTGATTACGATTTTGTCGCTTCCTTCCACGCCACTGTGGGTACGGTATTTGTTGCCATTTTGCTCCATAGACCAAACACGCACGTTGTCGTTGGAGTCAACCGAGTACAGAATAGGATACATCATGAAACAATCATAGCACAACTTGAGCATCTGTCAACCAATTTTTTAATCACATCAATTGAATTTTGCAAATAAACATTGACTGTCAATGCACAAAAATCCCCACCGGATTTCTCCGGTGGGGATTTCAACTATGCTACAAATTACTTATTGGTAATTGACAGATTCATGAACGGTACAGCACTACCAAGTCCATTATATAACGGCAACTTGCCATCCCACCGGAGCAACGCTTCATATTGAACCAAAGCGGGACTCAAACTCTCGCTCAAAAGTTTGTTAGCCTTGGATTGAGCTTCTGCCTTGGCAAGAATTGCCTGAGCTTCGCCCTCGGCAAGTGCCTTTTTGCTACGAGCTACACCTTCGGCCTGAGCCACCGCTTGATCAGCCTGAGCACGAATTTGCTTGACCTGCAACTCACTCTGAGCCGTCTTCTGCTTCTGTTCAATGATACTATTGATGGATGCCTCAATTCGTGGGTCCATACGAAGCTTTCCAGCAAAGGTGAGATAATCAACCACCCACCATTCGCCAACACGACCGGCAACCTCCTTGGTCAAAGCATCCAGAAACTCAGCACGCTTTTCACCAATAACATCCATAGGATCATACGTACCAGCAACACGACTCAGAGCATCACGCACCTCGTTGCGAAGATAACTGTGAACAATAGTCTCGGGGTCAGCACGAAACTTGACAAAGATGAATGGAACCTTCTCAATCTTGAACTTGCCACTCATGCTAACGTCAGCCGTAATAGCAGCACCACCCTTGCAGTTGAAACTAATACTTTCATCAATTGCCTTGCCTTCGTGACGTGATGCAGTCCAAATTACATTCTGCTGAAACGTAGGATACTCATAAATCGTGGTGGTGATTGGATTGTAATATGCCCATCCAGTGAGCAACGGATAATCCTCAACACCCTTATTGGAGCCTGCCTGATTTACGGCAATACCAACATATCCAGGTTCAATTCGGTTGCATCCAGTGGTGAGCGCAGCACCCACTGCAACCATAAGGACCATAATAAACTGCTTCATCTTGTTCATATTCTATTGATTATTCTTGGTTTGTTTTGTTTTCTGTGTTCTTTTTGACGATGAACATACTCAACTTTTCAACGTCACTCCACAAATTTACCACTGTGCCTACAAAAAGTCCAGCGAAAAATACGAATCCCACAAGATTTTCTACATCGTTCTTGGCAGACGCAAACTTTGCGGCAAATTGCCAACCATACATCACTGTAATTGTGATGCAAAAATACTTGAATACGTACCATGCAAATTTAAGTTTCATAATTTTTTTATTTTTCGGTGTTTGTTAATTTTTACGATAACAGATAGTCAAGTCTGAATTTTTAGAATTTTTTGTAATTGTTTGATTGGTTGGTCGTTTACTGCTGTTTAGATAAAAAGTTTCAATTTTATAATAATTGATGTCATTGTGTATTTTTTCAACATCTTCAATCATTTTAAATTTACCAAAATTGGCAACATTCCATGCGCTTATTACATTATCAGTACCACGTTGAATACAATTATTAATTACAGGATTCAAAAATTGATCTGACCATTGTGGATAAGTTTGATTATTTTTTACAGACTGTGTTGTTTCGTCGCTGTATATTTCCAGATTGTAATATGGTGGACTTGTCAATATTAAATTTGCTTGAGGAAAATCATATTTGTTTATGTTTTCTGCAACGTCATTATAGATTGTAACAAAATTTGATATACCTAAATAATCTACAATCTTTAGTAGATTTTCATACGTAAGTGTATTTGGTTCAAATCCAATATAATTGGCACCAGCTGCAACTGTTCCCATCATTCTACCACCCCAACCACAACATGGATCTAATACAGTAGAAGCATTATACTTTTTAACAATTGTTTTTGTTAAACCAGGTCTATACATGGTACTCTTTGTCATACCCGTACAAAAATATATACCTCTTCGTATTTCGGACAAATATGGAGTGGAGTGACTTTTTCTATTCCACACCAACACTTTTTTTAGATTTTCATATGACCATTGATTTTCAAAACTCTTTCCTTTTGCGTTTTTTATGCACCAAAAATTATTCATGAAGTGTTCTGAAATCTTCATTCCACATCTGATTGAACTATTAATGGTATTATTTAAATTTTGAAATTTACATAATGATGTCCAATCCTTCAACAAAATACGATTTTCATATTTATGATTATAGTTATAATTTACAAGTTGTTTTGCCAAATCATCACAAACATCTTCAAATTGAGAATCTGTCAGATTTCTCAACGAATTTTTAATGTTTAAGTAATCTTCTAATTTATGCATATTTCATAAGCTTCCAATATATGCGGCGAATCATAGTTTATCTTATACCATAATTGGTCACTACATTGTTTTAAAATTTTAGCCGTAAAAAAATCAGATTTCATATAATATCCACTTTTGTTTGTCTCCCATTTAAAATTCTTGAATTTGAGAGGAGTAAAAACAGTTAAAATGTATTTTTTATGACTATTAAATAGTGTGGAACTCAATGAGTATACAACATCTTCGTGTTCTTCATCAATATAATTTAATTTTTCATCCAACGTTTTGTATTTTGTAGTTCTATAACTACTAATTTCAATTGTAGCAATCTCGTTTTGTTTATTTAAATAAATTTTACCCGATTTGCATGATACTCCAATATCACGCCCATCATTGAATAGGTTTTTTACTTCCAGATCCTTACCAGACACATGATTTTCTACATCATATTTGACAGTGAAGCCAATAGTTCTATACGAATCTGTTAAAATATATTCCCAATACTTATCTTTAATTGATAGTGTCTTGTACAGCATATGATGTATATTAATACGCTTTGAAATTTCACTTAACAATTCACTTGAAACGATTTTTTTATTATTGGTATCCTGTTTTTTTACTATCATAAAGAGTCTGTTCTATAGTTTTATTTTTTACAATTTCTCCATTTGTATCACTGTACCACACCTCTCCAACATTAAATTGCTTGATTACACCTTGACAACCACAACACGGACGACTATTCGCAAGTTTGTCATTACGATCAACTCTGATTACAATCATTCTATAATCTCGGAGGTTACTCTTGCCACTCTTCATGCACACCGACAATTCAGCATGAATACCAACAAGCTGATGATTTTGGTATGCATACTTTAGAGTTTCAGGATGACTCTTACAACTATTGGTTCCAATATGTACAATTTTACCGCTTTTGATTAAAAAAGCAATATGACTACAACGATGTTCCATATTCAACGGACACAAAGCCTTGGCAATATCAATGGTGCGGCAGACAATCTTGTTGTTCATTAGACACAGAGTCTACCGCACCATTTATAATAAGTCAATTACTTTCAATCACTGCCCAACAAATATGTATTGCTAATAGCCTTGAAACTAAACTCACGATCAAGACCGCGCACCACCACACCTTCACGATCAACATCTGCGTTCAATACACTCTTACCATCAGCATATTGCAACATGGCGTCCACCAAATTCTCAGTAGGCAATTTGTCTATGGATATACCATAAACATATTTATGCTGTTCAAGCACAGGCACCATCGGTACTTCCAACCTAAACAACAACCACTTTAGTTCATCAAAGTACAAGCGACGCCCGGTATCAATATCGTAACCAGTAAAGAAATACAACTTGTGGTCGCTCAATTTATACAAATTACCATTGATACCAGCACCAATCAATTCTCCTTGAAGCGCGATGTTTTTGCCGTGTGCAGTCAACTTTGCCTGCAACTCCAACATTTTAGCCATACGCCACAAACTGTTGTCGTCAGTGTCACTCAATTCCCAATTACGCCCACACACACCAAATACTCCATTGTTGAAGTAACAAGTGAAACTGGTACCATCCAACTTTTCAGTGATGTACACCCGCTCACCCAAGGGCAAAAAGCCGGTGTCACCTTCAAAGTTCTGTATACGAGTTTCATCAGTCTTGGGAATAAAACCCGGAAATGTACCTTTGATGTTTCCTGCCAATTGAGCAGAAATAGGTGGCTCATACTTGACAATATCAAGTGCCTGTGTCAAGTCATCACCTTCCTGAGCCTCAACTATACCCTCCAGAATCGGAGTCAACAAACCCTGGCTAATTTGTCCACGCAAACGAATGGTCTTGAGACGAAACCCATCCGTGGTTCCCATACGCTTATAACTACTTTTACGAAGAAACTCAAACTGTGGACGAATTGGCAAAAAACTGTCAATCTCGTAATAAACAGCCAAATCACCAACTTTATATTTGTTGATTGCGTCTACAACCCACCATCCACCAACCCTATATGCACAGATTTTATCTGCACCAACAATAGGTTTGATTTCTTCAATTTTTCGTACAGATGCAAGTTTTCTTTCCATATGATTATATATACCACAATTTTTGCCAGTGTCAACTGTTTTTAAATTCGGTACTTAAAATATATTGTCGCCCCAACAAACGTTAACCAAATAAACAAAAACAATATCAATCTTTTTGGAAGTTGCCAATTGAGGGATAAAACAATACCGGATATGATTCCAACACACAACCCCGCATGAAAGAACCAATATCCGCCAATGTCCCAATACCAAATCGCTAATTGATGAAAATATTTTTCAATTTCCATATCAATGATGGTCGTCTACTTTTTTATGTAATTTACCGTTCATGATTGATTGTACCTCGTCAAAGCTAAGAGGCTTGTGATGACCTTCCCATCCCAAATCAAGAATTCTACCTTGTTTATAGTCAATTCGTGTATTTGGATTGGTGTAGTGAGAATGTCCTGAAAGACACCAAGCACCTTTTTGTTGTTGATTCCAAATTTGGAATGGATAATGACTCAATACAATCATTTGACCATTTACAATCAATTCTTTATAATAACCCAAAAATGTAATATTACGATATGTGATAGGATATATTTCCAAATCACGACGACCAGATTGTTTTTCTATAGTGTCTTCATACACATTTCGGATTCTGCTGTTGTGATTGCCCCAAATATACAATATGTTTTGGCATTGAATCCGACTCAAATATTCTTCAAATTCACTTGAAGTTGTATTTAAACAAAAATCACCAAGATGAATTAGAATATCTTGCGGTCTTACCAATTCATTGATTGTATCAAACAAAACATCATTATGCTGCGTCACCGAAGTATATCCGCGCTTTTCATAAATGAAACTTTTGTTGTGTCCAAAATGGCTATCACTAGTGAACAACACTCGTTGTTGTTCATTGTGTTTTAGAATTAAAGGTCTTTCAAACATAAATAATTTCGTTAAATCCTTCCTCGGTGGTAGGAGGTTCGTATTTGTTAAGCATTTTCTCAATTACCCAAATTGGAACATTACGCCCACCAGATTCACCGCGCTTAATGTTTCGTTCAATCAATTCGTCTTTGGTTGCGTGACATACCAAACCAATTACTGTTGTATTGTTTTGTTTGGCGGTATCAATATAGTATTTACGATCTTTTTTATTAATATTGGTTGCGTCAATCAATACACTATTACCCATTTCAAGATATTCAACCACTTTCTTTTTGATGTGATCAAACACTTGATTTGTGCAAGTTTGGTCGGATTCTCCACTTCCAAATTTTGCACGAAGTTCATCACTACTTAGATATTCAATGTCTTTATCTTTAATAAAATTCTTTGAATATGTAGATTTACCGCTACCAGGCGCACCAATTGTGAGATACAGTGTGTTCATGTAAATATTTTAACGTAACTTTCTATAAAGTCAAGAAAATTGTTAAGGAAATGTAAAAGATGTTTTTTCATGTGGGTGGCATAGTATGTATAAACTGTAATCTATAGTGGTTACTAAACGAAAGGAAAATATATGTATAAGTATCTATTAGTGTTGGTTGCAGCATTTGCCCTAAATGCACAAGAAGGTCCAAAGGGTCCACGCCACCAAGATGGTCCACCCAAAGAACACCGTGAAGGTCCGCCACGTCCAAAGTTGACGGATGAACAAAAAAAACAGCGTGATTCAATCGTCGCCAAGTACGATACCAACAAAGACGGAAAGTTGGACAAGGAAGAACGTGCTAATGTTAGTGACGAAGATCGTAAACTTCTAAGAAGTTTTGGTCCACCTCCTGGTGGTCCAAGAGGTCCAAAGAATGATGGTCCTCCACCAACTAAAGATGGTAATAGACCAAGTAAACCAAAGAAAGATTAAATCAAAGAAAAACCCCACTAAACTAATAGTGGGGTTTTTGATTTAGTTCTTTAAACGATTATTTTTTACAAATAAAATCTAGATAAACATTATTTGCTTTATCTACAGCAGAATGAAGTGGAATATCTCCAATATATTCAAGTCCAAGTCCACGTTTTTCAGCATTGTATTGAGCTACTTCTTTTTTAGAATACCATTCATCTTTGGTAAGACTAATCATTTCTTTGAGAATATCCCAACGTAATTCGTAGGGAGTTTTATTATTATCTGCCATATTTTTCCTTTGTGTGTGTTATGATAGCCGTATTTGACTATCACTTATACATAAAAAAGAAAAACCCTACAAATTTATTTTAATTGTGGTTATTAATAACTTCTTATATTCTTTCTTAATTAATGTTAGTCATATATATGATGTATGCGTACAGAGTTGTACGTAATTTAATTTAGTTGATACTAAGTAATCAGTTGAATTATAATAACTATAACAATAAAAATTAACGACACAAATAAAATATGGCAAGTACAATACCTTACGATCCAACCTTAGTTCTTGGTAACTT
>Ga0181346_1000518_pt1 | contig 16925 bp, 16 predicted proteins | sample Su13VDMM15DN_FD_130100 | JGI IMG/M metagenome (GOLD analysis project Ga0181346, IMG submission 130100) | Freshwater viral communities from Lake Michigan, USA - Su13.VD.MM15.D.N | ecosystem: Environmental > Aquatic > Freshwater > Lake | place: USA: Michigan | collected 2013-07-15 | reverse complement strand
TAAATATAGTTCAGGATAGTATTGCCCTTTTCATGTTTTGGATCGTATGGACAATGCCTACAACCGTTACCACAGCACGATCCGCGTCGTTCGTGATATGATTCGGTGAATACTCGATAACCGTTTTCATAGTAGAAATCTGTAGGAAGCATCTTGTTTCCAAACTCCCTCACATACAGTTGTTGTACCCAATCTTTTGATGCTGATTGTATCATTACTTTTATGTTAATTCACACGATCCGCCAGAACAGGCTAGATTTTCACTTAATTCGGTGTTATCATCTAATTCAATTATATTTGATAAATCGATGTTTGATAAACTCTGAAATAATCGGTCATATTCTTCTTTTGTACAGTCTTCGAATGGAGCTTGTATATAAGTATGGTTTGAATATGGTAAAACTGATAATCCATTGTAATGTTGACGTTCATTCCACATCCACTGTCCTGCTAAGTCCCATTCATCATCTCTTAATGATACAGTAGCCGATACATTGTGAGTATTGTTTCCTGAACGATGTCCTGGTTTAACCCATTCTAAATGTACTTTCTTAATACGATCTAATAATTGGAAAGGAGATTCTGTCCTCATAATTGCTCCTTCTGGTGCTTTTTGTGGAATAGAAATTACTGCAGTATCGTGTGGGCGGAAATACTCATCTTCAATTAATTCTGGGTGATTAATTGCTAGGTATGAATAAATTGCTTCATTCTTTCCAACACGAATACGACGAATATAATAATCATTGTGCCATGCGTGAATTCCAGATGATGTTCCTAATGCTAATGAGGTTGTTCCTGCTGGTTTTACGGTGGTTGTACGAGCTGAACGATTAATTCCTATAATACCAGCGACTCTTTCATTTTCTAATTTAACTGCTTTAGCCGCAGCCTTCATATCATATCCTAATACCGTTCCAGATCCAATACCTGTCATCGAGACTCCGATAAGTGCATCTTTTTCAGTGGTTCTTTGCCATATTGGACGAAGGTAATGAAAATTAGTATATCCTGCTTGAAGCGTTCCAATAAATGCTGCTGCTTTTACCCGCGCTTCTAGGTCTTCTTGTGATTCAATATCCGATGCATTTACTTCACATAGGTTACAGAATTGGAATGGTCGGAGTGCAATCTCGCAACACGGGTTAGTTCCCCAATCTTTGTCATTTGTAAGATATATTCCAGGTTCTCCTGCTCCGGACAATTCAACACGCTTCCAAAGATCCATGAAGAATTCATTTGTCAATTTATGACGCATTAGTGTTGCAGAATTATTTGCACGGCCTCTTTGTGGATTATTTTCCCACCAACTTCCTGCTTTGCAAGAAATCATGTCTTCATCATCTGCTGAGAACAAAGAAATAAGTGCTGCTCTGCGAATACCGCCGGCTAATACTGCATCTGCAACGTGACAAACCATATCGTGCACTTCTATAGGAGATAATTTATCGCCATCCTCTTTAGAATCCAAAATACCTTGAAGTTTAATCAAACATTCTTTAAGTGGTTGTGGGCCTGGAGCTTTTCCTCCTGATGTTACTAATCTTGCACCTTTTAAACGAATATCAGAAAAATCAAATACGAATGATGATCCTCCCACAAAATACGACTTAACAAGTACTTTAACGGCATCGGCCCACCCTTCAATTGAATCCGCAATTAGATATCTACGGTTTTTCTTTGGGTTTGGTTTGTGTATTTCTGGTAATAATTCAACATGGTGTTTTTGTACGGAATATCCTACACCAGTTCCTCCTAATAACAAGAACATTGCCTCACCAAATGCTCGGTGATCATCAATTGGCAAATAAGCACAATTATAAATTCGGTTAGGGGAGATTTCAATTGGTTTTCCACCAAATTGCAAACTTCGCATCGATGGTAATATTTTCTTACTATAAACAAATTCATATGCTGCTTCAATTTCCTCAGCTAACTGTGGATATTTTTTTAGATGCATTGCCTTGTTACGGGTAACTAATTCATCCCATGTTTCTCTGCGATTGAGTTCTGGGACATACTTCGAATACTTCATGTAGACGGTGATTTCACTTAAAATTTTGTTTGAAATTTCCATTGTTTGTAATCTTCTTGTTATAAATGTAAATGTTTTTAGATAAAAAAAGATCGGATATTTCTACCCGACCTTCAATCTAATATAAATATAGTTTTAGCCAAAACTTCCACCCATATCTTTGAACTTTTGTGCTAAATTTTTCTTCACAATATTCTCCCCGGTTTTCATAACTTGTGTTGTCTGTTTACCCTGGGTTGTCTGTGGTTCAAAGAATTGGAATTGGCCATTGTTTGTGTTAATTTTACATGGTAGTGTTATACCATCTGGTCCGAATCTATTTTTAATAACGTGACCTCGACCAGTCCCTGACATTTTATCTTCTACTTTTCGGGAAAGTGACATCAAAAAGTCAGCTACCATCACTTTACCATAAGATGATGCAATTTTATCGGCTTCAATAATATCTTCTTCTAACGCACTTCTACCTGCTTGTGATGCAGTCCATACTGGAACGTCATACTCACCAGCCATACCTCTTAAATCCTCGTACAGCTCTTCTAAAGCCTCGTGCTTGTCCTTTTTTACATTGATCTTCAACAAATCACCATAATCGACAATTACTAGGGCTGGTTTTTTACCCAACATGATTGATTTTTCTAGGTGAGCTTTCAATCCCATTACTCCGACTGATTTAGTTGGATAATATTTGACAATCAATTCACCCTTAAGGGTATCCATTTTATCTTGTACCGTGTCCTGATGATGTTTCAATGTTTGGGCATTAATTCCGGTTAATACAGAATCATAGCGTTGGCCAACATATTCTTTGTTTAATTCCAATGTATAATGTATAACCGTGTGTCCTGCTTTAATGGCATTTGCTCCAATATTAATAAGAAGCCATGATTTACCAATACCGGCAGGTGCCATTACAACTCCTAATTCGCCGTTAGCTAATCCGCCATCCATCAAATCATCTACAACATCCCATCCGGTTGTGATAGTGTGCCGAGCAGCTTCATCATACCGAGCAGCTACGCTAGTTTTATAATCTAATCCAATATCAGTATCAGCTCCAGCTTTCATGGCCTTATCCATATTGGTTTTAATCTGATCGTAATTGCCTAGTTGCAATAATCCAACCGATTCCATGATTGCTCGTTTAATTTCCTGATTCTTGCAAAATTTAAGAATCTCATCTTTAACAAAGGTTAAATCATCAGATTCCATAAATCGGAACACTTCTTTAAGTTGTTCTAATATTGCAGCTTTCAATACTGATTCAGGGCCGTCATCATGCAATTCCGTTAATTTAACTTTTAATACATCTTTTGACGGTGGAGCTTTATATTCCGTGAAATGTGTTAGTATCACATCGAGTAACCAACTATTTGCATCTGACTCAAAATAATCGGCTTGAATTATATCTGAAATTTGTTGTAAAAATATTCTATCGGTAAACATTGCTGCGAGGACCTTAACTTGGAAGCCCCAACCGTATTCACTTAATTTATCTGTCATGTAACAATTATAATAAAAATATTTTTTAAACCCAACCGATTATTTGTGTGTTTGCTGTGCGAATGCATTCAATGAAAGCCAAGTGTTACTTAACCACTCAGGAAGATTCTTCATTGTAGACCACATCTTATCTTCCATAAACAATCTTTGGAATTCCATTTTATTTAGTCCAGGAATTGGTTGTTGCATTATCCCTCGAATTGTCGCTGAATTTCTTGCTGGAATGTTTAGCAACTTGATATTCATTAAACGATAGTTCTTATCGATTGTCTTGTAATTATCAAGTACCTTTTGATAGTTTTTTGTTTCATTCAACGAAATTTTGTTGTTGCATTTAGCTTGTAAGTCCTCTAATGTGAACTCTTTGGAACTTAATAGCTCCGGAAATGTTTTTAGAATTGTCTTTGGACCGAATCCATCAACACCAGGAATGTTATCAGAGTTGTCTCCGGTAAACGTTCGATAGACAACATAATTGTTTGGATGTACCCCAAACTCTTCAATAAGTGCTTGTTCATCATACATTTTCTTTTTAATAGGAGACCATACCTGCAATGTTGGACTAATCAATTGATAGAAATCTCGATCGGTTGATACAATGGTAACTTTCTTGCTAACATCCTCATACATCTGTGCAATATATGCAATAGTATCATCTGCTTCAATTCCATCAATTGATAGAAATGTAACCGGTAAATTATCTAGATATGATATTAGTCGACTAAATTGCCAACGCATTGCTTCTTGCTCATCTTCGATTGTTGCAAATTGCTGATGATCGTGTCTACGCAATCTTGTTTTATTTGCTCTATTCCCTTTGTAGTCTTTGTATATTTTCTTTCGTCTGGCAGAACCGCCAACACCATCAAAAACAATAACGCATCTACTCGGCTTAAAGTCTCTTACTGCTTTTCCAATAGAATACAAAAATCCAGTAATACCTCCGATATGTTCGCCATCTTCATTAGTTGATGGAGTAGCACCGAAGCTTCTTATGAAAGTATTTAATCCGTCAAACACCATAATATGATCATCGACATTTGACGGATTAGATTCTTTTTCTTTTTGTAACTGTTTGAATAATTGTTGATATTTATTCATACTTTTTTGCTTGTTAGCCTTCTTCGTCTATAACATCATCTGTAATAATAACATCATCAATTCCACCATCTACGTTAGCTTGGTATTTGAAAATATAGGCTTCACATAGTCTTTTATACAAACGATCTTTTATTGCTGGAATATTGATTACCTTATCAACAAAGTTTTTGCTTTGAAATTTAACTTCACCAAATGTTTCACCAGTTTCGTGATCTACATCTTGCAATGTGTAATGGGCTCCTGCTTGTGTAACAATATCAAATGTTTTCATGATTGTTAACCAACCACCATAATTATCAATTCCACTGTCATAATAGATTTCATAATCTACTTTGCGGTGTGGCGGTCCGATACGATTTTTTACAACTTGCACATTTGTTTTGCTACCAACGATTTGTTCAACCCCATTAATCTTAGCTTTGATTTGGCCGGTATTCTTAAGTCTTAATCTAACCGATGCGTGGAATGGAATTGCCTTACCACCCGCAGTTGTCCATGGATCTCCAAATGATACACCCAATTTAGTTCTTAACTGATTAGTGAATATCAAGCAGATTCTTTCCCGGGCAATCCAATTGGTTACTTTACGCATTGCCTTTGATAAGATGATAGATTTACTAGTTGCATATCCATCCTTATCATATTCAGCCGCCATTTCAATTTTAGTCGACGCACCCATTATTGAATCTACTACAATTGTAACTAATCGATCTTTATCTGACTTACGAACACCGTCAACGATTGTTTCGATAGTTTCAAATATTTCTTCAATTGTTTCCAATGGCACATACAACATAGTTTTTAAGTCTGCTCCAATTGCTTCGAGAAACTCGGCACTAGTTGCTGCTTCAGTATCAATATACACTGCCAATCCACCTCTTTTTTGTGTTTCTGCTAATGTATGGGCTGCTAACAATGATTTACCTGATGCTTCTAATCCGGTAATTTCAGTAATCCGACCTACTGGGAATCCTCCGTTCGGTCGGTTTGAAATTGCTAAATCTAGCATCGAACATCCTGACGAAATAAATTCCGTTACATGTGTCGGTGCATCATTGTCGCCGGCAAGAAAAAATGCTGTTTTTAAAGCTTGACCTTTAAACTGCTTGTTAATGCTATCTGCTAAGGTGTTTGCTAAACTATCAGACAGTTCTGATTTACTTTTACTCTTTGCCATTTCCTACTCCTTAATTGAATAAGTCGTTAAATGCTGAGGCAACATCTTCTACTTTACCGGCAATTGCTGGTTTAGCAGTTTCTTCTTTCTCAGGAGCTGCCGGTGCATTTGATTCAGTGGTATCTGAGTCTGCATTTTCTGGATTCATCCAATCTTGAAGACATTGCTCTAATTCTTCATAAGTTGGTTCCGGGAAGATATCAGTAATCAAAGGTTGATTCATGATTTTCTCAGCAATTGCTTTATCTTCAGTTGCTGGTTGTGTATTCGGTTTAACACGAATATTTGTTTTTGGGAAATTTGCTCCTTCTGCTGGAGTGAATTCTACATCGATATCACGACCATTCATCAAATCAGTGATGTCACCATAATCTGGATCCGATACAATTGATAATAATTCTGTGTAGATTTGTTTTCCGAATCCCCAGAACTTAACTCCTTCGGACTCTTTTCCGCGGACGATAACAGGAACATATGTTCTCATTTTAGGTTCGATCTTACGACCCATTAACCACTCATCTTTGTCACCAGTCTTTTTAAGTTTTTCTGCAAACTCTACGATTGGATCTGAATTGCCAAATGATACTGGAGATAACATTGATCGTTTTGCAATGTCGTAATGAAAATACAATTCTAAGAACGGATTGTCTTTTCTGTGTACATATGGGACTATGCGAATTCTCGTTTTACCTGCTTCCGGTTTCCAAAGATTCTGCTTTTTGTCATCCGCTTTGTTTAATTGGTTCAGCTTGTTTTTAATTGCTGCTAAATCTAACGCCATAATTTTTCCTTTTTTTTTTGTTAATTTATTTATTTGTTTATTACTTACTATATTATAATTAATTTATTAATTAAATCCAAGAATTATTAAGTTATTTTGTTTTATATTTTTTGCCTAAATGTGCTAATCGCATTTTCTCTCTAGTTGCATCAGTTACAATTTGCACTCCTGTAAGGCCTTTGTTCCATGGAATATTATTTCCATTTCTATTTCTAGTTTCCCATACTTTTTTAGTATGATCAGATGTCTTTTTTTTGCCGGTGAGTGCTATTTTTATTTTTAATTTTGTTTCTTCTGAATGTGGAGTTTTTCCGCCAGTTTTTATTTCTCGCATTACACTAGAAGCTGTTTCTCGTATGGATTGATATTCTCGTGAACTAATTTTATATGTTCGTTGATTTTTTTTAGATTTATATACAACCATTGCCCATAATGCTAATTGGATTCCTTTATTTGTCGGATATAGTTTACATAGTAGTTTATGTGCAATAAAATGTTCTCGAGCTGTTAAGTTTACTAGATTTAATTTTGAGTTATCGCCTCCAATACATTTTGGAACAATGTGATGGCGTTCTTTATAACCAGATAATGTACGCGGTAACGCACGATCTATTAGTTGTTGATATATTTTTTCGTAATTCATTATGGTTAATTATAATATAAATAATAAATGGGTTAATTCAAAGTAATTAGTTAAGTTTTTTTATTTTGAGTAATCTGGCATGATTATAATATGCTTAACGGCAGGTAGTTGTTTTTTTAATTCAGTTTCAGTAAATGCAGTTGAATTTAAAACCATATTTCCTCTAACCGTTAAATTAGCAGGAAATGAAGATAAGTATTTACAGTAAAGTAATATCAAATCGCCATTTACAACTAAGTTGTTAGGTAAATTTTTTATTTTAGTCTTACTTAGATCTAAATATCCATCAACTTCTAAATTATCAGGTAGTGTCATTATAGTACTTCTAGATACATCTAAATAGCCATCTACATAATGAACATCTTTTAATACTTCATCAGGGTTAGTAGATTTAGATAATTTATATCCGGTAACGGAAGAATTTTTTCCTTTTATATAATCATCGAGTGAAGAAACTTTATTTAATTTAGAATTATGTTCTCTTTCAGAATTATCAGGATACCCGTTATTATTTAGATCACCATCTTCATTTAATAAGTTTTTTAATTTAATCATGGTTTACGGCGTTGTTTCTAATTTTTATTTATGAGTATGCTTCAATATCCCACTGAATTCTATCTAATGGATCTACATCAGGGTTGTTGTATTTTACCCAATCAATTAGTTGTTGATATATTTTTTCGTAATTCATTATGGTTAATTATAATATAAATAATAAATGGGTTAATTCAAAGTAATTAGTTAAGTTTTTTTATTTTATTTTTGTTACGATACATATATGTAAACAGTTCCACGGAATTCTTTAAATTGCCATTTAGTATATCCGGAGATTCCTGACCAATGTAATTTACCATTGGGTTGTAAATGAAGTGTAGTTCCTTTCGCATCCTGTGTAGGTTTAAACATCGGAGCTTCTCCAGAACCATCAAACTTTGCTTCGAACGTATTTTTATCAAACTGATCAGCATTGAAGTTTGTTTTCTTCCAGAATAAATAATACGCGGCGGACATAAATTTTGTGATTTTTGGGATTGAAATACGAACATTAGTGGGAAAATTCTTACTTCGTAATGCTGTGTTATTTTCCATAGTTTGAATTAATTCAGGATTTGATCCTAATGTATTATCCCATATGCCGGAGCGTTGTTCAGTGAGATTTTCACCTATTTGTCCAATAAATATTAATCGAAGTACTTCATTTACATCAGTGTCATCGCCTTCAACTCGAACGACGTCACCTACATCATACATTTGTCCATTGCTACTATCATGAAAAACATATTGATAATCATGATTGCCAATCTTATCGATATCAATCTCTACCTTTTTTCCACGGTATGATACCATTAAAGTTTGATTATCCATTGTGAAATTAGATTGATAATCAGAATCTAATTCTGTTTTCAAATTTCGTAAGATACGGTGTTCTGGAGTATTTGGTGACTTAAAGTCGTCTTCGCTTAATAAGTTTTTTAATTTAATCATGGAATCCTTAATAATTTAATATAAATATCAGTTCCAAGAAATTCGTTTAAAAAATATCAGGTCAATAACCCGGTATCCGGAGTCATCTGTAAGTATAAATGAATTTTGATATATACTCCAATCTAATTGAAATGATTTATCCAATACGCCGTTATTTACGGTTCTAATAACTTCGTTAAGGGCATTAACCGTGTATAAGGTATTAGTTTCTTTTTTGCGATGAATACTTATGGTATTTTGACCTCTCCTTGCAGTTTCATTTGCGTTATACGTACAATACAAATTATCAGATACCTCTGCATTCGAAAATACAAATATACGGCGTTCTGGAATTTCGTAATTGTGTTGAATATATTCAGATACTATGTTTATATCTGAACGATGTGCAAATGTGCAAAGTAGTTGCGTTTTCAATTCATGGCCTCTTCATTGGTAATATCACCCAAATCAACATCGATTGGATTAATGGCTTTTTCTATTATACGTATCTTTCCGGTATCGATTACTACATATTGAAAATCACTAGTTACGCGTACTCGGTCTTTTCTAAAAACAATAAATTGTAAGTCTCCTACAATTGTATCAACTGCTTCTTGTAAATCTACATTTAAATCTCCGGGATTTCTTACATATTTTAATCTGCGCAGTTCCGTATTAATATATGTTATGTTATGGCTGTTATCTCTTACTGGTTTAACTATAATCGATTCTCCGGCAGCCCCGCTAATTGGTTCTATTGACATTTCAATTGGCTTAGCATTAGGTCCTCTCAAAATTACATTAGTATATCCTTGTATATCAGTTTGTAATAGATTTGCTTCTTGATAAAATTGATCTAAATATTTTTTATCTTTAAGATTTAAATTACCAGCTAAAATAAATTCTCTACGGCTATCTAGATATGTAATTGCCTCTAATAATGGTTGGTCAAAATATTCACGTAAATCAAATTTTGGATCTTGAAGTGTTCCTCGGAGCTGATTTAATCGTTTCATGGTTGTTACAATTTCATCCCAAAATGGAAATCTTGTTACGCTAGCTTTCGTACCTAATCTAATCGAACTATTTTTAAGATGATAATCTTTTACCTCATATGGGCGTCCGTTTGATAATAAATCAAAGCTTTGGCCAAATCCTTGCATTGCTGCACCTTTGATTAACGCACTTAATAATATTTCACCTTTTCCTAATCCTTTAGGCTCTAATTTAAATAATGCTCCAGCTACACCCGTTTTATAATTTGTATTAGTTAATTGTTCTTCATTAACTTCAGTTTGTGAGTATAATAAATTAGCAAATTCTATAGAATTATCAACTGATAGATTATTACAATATGCAAGTACTTTTTCATTAGCTTCTACTGGTAGTAATTGTAAAAACTCGCGGAACTCAGCTAATTTATCATATTCTTCTAGTACTGAAATTAATTGTCTATTTTCGATAGAATCAAACTGAACTGCTTCTGTAATGATTTGTGATTTTATATTTTGAGCTCGTTCGACAATTTGTCGAGCGTGTTCTGGGGTAACTTTTGCTATTTCTAAAATTACTTGATATAGAGTCTCATAGTCTTTAGAACAAGTTGGATATCCCGTTGGTAATCGGAAACACCATTCAGTTAATATTAAATCTATATTCATAATGTGATAGTATTCATTTTATTATAATTATTACCAAGTTGAACTTTCACCGGAAAGTTACCCGTTTCAATTACCGCTTTGATTGCCGGTATTATGTCTTTTGCTTCGTGTATCGGAACATCCAATAATATGGAATCATATGTATACAATATTATACATGTTTCCCGATCTTGCAATATGGCTTGAATTGCTTGAAGCTTCTGTACAGATACCTCAGTTTCAGTGGCTTGCAAATAGTAATTAAATAGCTTGTTTGCTGTCATATTTTGTACTGATTCCGTTGTTATTTTTCTTTGCAATATAGGTGTTTTAACATGGTGCTTTGCTTTCCACTGTCTCCATAAATCATAGATAAAATCATTTACTTGTTTAAAGAATGGAATTTCTAAGAATTCCTTGTCAATTCCTCCATATAGCAGCCGGAATGTTATCTGTTTGCTTTGTTCATATTGTTCGGTCGTTAACTCGGTAGTATCAAAATAAAACTTGCCAAAATATTCATGCACCGAACCTGCAGGTAATTTATATCCAATTAATCGGGCAATCAATCTAACATGGTATGCATCGAAATCCATCTCAACCAATGCACCGCTAGCAAATCTAGTTACAAATGCTGACCTGGTGCCGTCTTCCTTGTTCATTGCCGCATAATTGAATCCTCGATATGCATTGCTGGGTCGGCCTGTTGTTGTATGATAATTATAATTTGTATACACTTTATTTACAGTCCGTAATTCTGGCATTCTAAAGTCAGCTGTTACTTGCAATCCAACTTTTTCTATCTCAGCAAATACTTGTGGATATACTTTATTAAACTGCAAATATGATTCCGTAAGTTTAACGTTAATACACATTGGCCATGCATATTTTCGAATCTTTTGACACATTGCTAAATGTTGCATTATCGGTATCACGGTATTAACATTTGGTAATGCAGTATGTCGTCTCCAATAAAATTGATGGGCTGGTGTATAATAATGAGTTTCATCATATGATTCATTATACGTGTACCACCACAATGTTTTTACATCCCATACGGCGGTGTTACCTCCCATTTGAAGCCATTGCTTCTTATCATATATAAAGATGTCTGTTAAGTCCAGGAATTGCTGCAGATGTTCGGAAAAACCTTGTATTTGTTCAGTATGCCGGATTGGAACAATACGTTCTACCTCATCTTCGGTATACACATAAATACACGATATATTATTAACCGATGCATGACATTGTGAATCAGCCAGTATTGGTACTAATAATATTTTGCGATTTTGTATATACTGAAATAATGCGTCTAATTCTAATTTAGTATCCACTATCATACATTAATATAATAAGGAAACTTTTTCAGAAATCCAAGTTATGAATTAATGTCTTTTGGAACTTTGAAATCTATATCGGTGTATAATTCAATTGGATTTGTAAGTTTCCCGAAAATTCCAGGAAGAGTATTTTCTGCTAGTTTAATCTGATTTAGATTCTTTGTGCGAACACCAAGTTTAGATACGCCATTAACCGTTTCATCGGTAACTGGGCCGGCAATTTGCCATTGTAAGCTAATAGCTAAATATACTAATGGATCGATTCGTTTTGTTTGCCATAATGTATATGTTTGTTCATCTATTTCAAATATATGGGTATCATTAGTCTTCTTCATGAAATATCTAGTAATAGAACCAGTCATTCGTTGTTGCTCGGAAATTGTAATTATAGCAAGGGCTGGGGTATGATACTTTGTTATTAGATTCGATTTCAATCCACGATATACTAGATTATCGGTTTTTATTTTCACAAACGGAACTAACTTCAGTGATGTTTTTGCATTCCACACAGAACCAGTATAGATTTCATTGGTTATATATCGATGATATGCTCCAATATATTCGGTGTTATCTTCGGTCATGTATTGCCCGCCAGGTGTATATAGATCGACCGTTATCTCGTCAATAGTATATCTTAGTTTATTCCTCATATCAATCCAAGCTAGGTCTCATTATACATCTTACTAAAGTAGTCCAAGAACCATCAGATCCAACTGTGTGTGTTATTCCTATAATACTAAATACCGTATTTGCTGTGTATTTAGCTGGTAATGCCTCAAACTTTAATACATCTCCGTAACGGAATCCACTAATTCCATCTATAGTAAATTCAGCATCAAATGGAAATATTGGCGCAGTCATTTGAGCTGATTTTGTTATATCATCCGTTGGATATTTAACATATGTCGTTAATACTTTATGCATAGCTTGTCCTAGTTCCGGAATCATTGGAGCTTTACCTAATGCAATTCTAGTAGTTTGTAGATTTGATAAATTTATGTTATACTTTTTTTTATAATTAGCAATCATTTCATTAACGATTTCCGGACTTTTTGAATTATACATAAAATTCATATACGGTGCAATATCTTCTTCTGAAATATCATCGCCACTATTTAAAACATATGCTAAATTTTTAGCATTTTCTGGTAACCGAGCCTTTAATGAAAATTCTCTTACAATCGTACCAAATTCATGGCCGGCTAACATTGGGACTGAATATGGATATACTTTTTTATACTTATTGTCTTCAACTGTTTTTAAAAATTTAACATCAGTAAACAATAATCTAGCTTGATCATTTGGGTGTGTTATTAATTCCATTAAAATAGCTCCACCAGATGCCCATGAAATTTTTTTAGAAATTTCGTTCATGAATGATCGCAATGTCCACCCCTTACTTCCACCAGCTGTTAAGCCACCGGTGTTATTCACCCCTAATAATATATCATGGATTATATTTACATTTATAAAAATTCTTGAAGGATAAAATATAGTAGGAGCACTTTCATTCCCAGTTATCGTCGTTTTTACTGATTCTAATTTTGCAACAGTTCCTGGCCAGGCTGGATCGATACTATCCATATTTTTATAATATATTAAATCGCCATATGAATTAATACCATCTGGTTGTTTAGGGTCAAGTGGCATAAATAATATATCATTTGGTATACACGATACTAATTGTTCATAATAGTTGCTGAAGCAATTTTTATCATCGCATATTATATTAGGTCCTTTTACACTCCCGGCAATTTTGTATAATACGTTTAAGTTAATAAACTCAATTAATGATCCTAATGTAATATAACGATTGAAATTAGTTTGATTCTTATCATATGATTTAATTAAATCAATACTAGCCGTTGCTTTTAATTTTGGATTATCCGGCATAGCAATCGGATTGCCAATTCCACCGGCTGCTAAAAATGCTGCTTGGGCGATACTAGCGGTTGCATCAGTATTAAATTGTGCGATAGCTATAGCATTATTTTGTATAATTTGATCATTAGCTTTGTTAAATAAATCTAAAGTATTAGTATCAACTGTTTGCGGATATGAATCACCAAATAATAAAAATCGATCGGTTGATTTTGTCGTTGTAGTTAACTGTACAATTGCATTAATATCTTTCGGAGCATTTGGAGTATTAAGTCGATGTGTTTTTTCAGCATCTTCAACCTTTGTAGATAATGCAGTATAAAATTCAGTTTTCCCGGTGACTGTAGCATCTGCAGTTGTATTGATAGATATTCCTAACATATCCGGTTTTTCTGCTTCTTTTTTTGCGGCAGCTTCTTCTTCAGGAGTTGGGGTTTTTAGCCACATAGATACATCAGTATACACATTACTAGTACCAGTTAATGATATTGTAACATCCACAGTTCCATTTAGTTGATATGAAAATTCAAATGATGTTATTAATCCATAAAATCTAAACTCATTCATTTTTCGTAAATCGGTTGATAATGTACCAATATCAGCTAGATTATATAATTCTTTTATTTTTTCATCATCTGGAATAATTGTTGGTTCTAATAATCCTCCGTTATCATCACGTGTTATGATAGATTCGTCTGGATGTACTATATCTATTCTAACGTTTCGGCCTGGGCGTAACCATATCTCTTCAATTTCATCTAAATCTCGTTGTGGATTGGGAATTGATATTGTTATATTTGCTTTATTTAATAATCCCATTGAGTGATCACCAATCTGAACGTCAACTGATGTAATAACTGGTGCAATGCGCATTGATCGATCTTTTAACTCAATTCCTTGATCTAAAATGGCAACTCCGGAGGAGTTTATTATAATACTAGATGGCGAGTTATATGATGTTTCTGTTAAATACCCATTTGGACCGGTTGGTAAATATCTACCAGATCTTACATGGGCGCCACCCAAAACTCCATGTTCTGTATTAATAATAGCATCATCATTATAAGTAGATCCAGAATATGCTGTTATCTGTACATTGGCAATTTTTTCGAGCATATACTGTAAATCTTTATTAGATCTAGTATACCCAGAAAGTCCTCTAGCATTCAATTCTGCTTGCAGTTTAGCATCTACTTGTGAATAGAATATATTACTCATCGTGTGGTATTTGCGTTATTTATTACTTGTTGTGCGTTATTCATTGCTGGAATTCTAATCGTAGAATTTTCTGGAACTACCAATGTTCCTTTGCCTAAGCCATTTGCTGCGGCAATTAACCACCATAATGTAGAAGTTCCATAAAATGTATTAGCTAATTTATCTAGTCGATCCGGTGATGTCGTTTGTATGTAAATATCACCAGAGCTATATGGCATTACTGGTATTACCGTTGTTGATATCCGACGTTTATTTGTCGGAGCCATGATTATTGTAGAGGTTGCATATCGATTCATAATAGTATCCGTTCTTTATTTTTTTGTTATATTTCCAGCTTCATCAACGGCACCTTTTCCGCCTTTTCTGTTCCATTTCTTCAATTCTCGATCCGATACCAACGTTGAATTATCTAATGAATCAGACAGCCAGTTATTAGTTCCAACTTTAGCACTACCACTAGCATCCCATTCCTTAGCTAGGGTATAGAATCTACCATTTTTCTGTGGTAAATCATCGCCGATAACCGTGAATTGACATGATACTGAAACTTTGTGTGGGGCTTGCATCATGGTTGGATCATCTTCAATATTAATTTCCCATGTTGTATCAGCATCTTGCAATGTATATGATAATGAAGTTAATAGTACTGGTGTTTTTACAAATAAATCTCCAATTGTTATTCGCATCCACGGTGCTTGTAATGCTATGCTGGTTTTTGAGTATGTTGGTGCAGTATATCCAGCAAGTGCATTTAGTTTTCTCCAAATTGGCTGCATTTCATCTCGGTCAGTTGCGTAAACTGTAAAATCTAGGCTTAAGTCTCGACCAAATGCAGTATATTGATAATTTGGATCTGCTCTACCGATCATTGGTACTGGTGACCAATTGGCATTATATGAATCAGATAAACTATTAATACTTGCACGGAATACCATAATATCATCCTCAGTTTTTGATGGTGCTCCGTTAAATAGTTTTGGGCCTGTCATGAAAAATTTAATAAAATCTTGAGTTAGACTAAGCTTATTCATTTGTTTTCCAATAAATTTTTCAGAATTGCCTCGACTAGGTTTCCATAGATATGCATCATCCATTTTACGTTTTCCAAAGTCAATAACATTAACTCGATCTCCTCGAAACGGTATTAACTTTTCTGCAAGATTGCTTGTCGGAATAAATGCACCTGGGTTTCCATAAAGACCAGGCGTTTCTTTATCCCATTTTTTTGCGACATGGGATCTTGCGGTAAAGTCATTGCGTATTGCGTATGGGTTATCCTGATCTCCCCAGCCATAACCTGTTTGTCCAGCACCATTTAAATTAAATACAGAATATGCACCAATTGGTGATGCTGCTAATGCTGCGTATGCTCCTGCTTTAAAACTTCCTCGGAATGCAGCACTAGTTCCGTCGACACGAATGCCTAATGCATCTTTTCCAAAGTTTTTAGCGGCTTTTCTAGAGCGGAAATCTGAATACAATACGCCCGGGAATGGTTTTAATTGATCAATTGTTAATGTTGAGTATTGTGGTATGTTGATAGTATTGTCTCCATCTAATCCATTTTGTATTATAGATTGACCAAATTGAGCAACTTGTGGAATGCCTAAACCACTTGCTCCTGCTAAAATTGCAGCACCTATCAATTTAGATGCATTTCCTCCAGCTGTTACGTTAGTGCTAGCCGCTTCTGCGGGTTGAAACAAGTTCCATGCCGAGTTTTTATTTATAAATCGAATATCAGATTTGGTATAAGTGCCAGAAGATATACCGGAAAGAAAATCAGTAAAAGATATTCCGTCTAATGTTCCAGGAATTGGTGGTGTGGATGTTGCATTGATAGTTGGCGACCAATTTTCATATGTAGTTATAAATGAAAGTAATGGCGGCGTTGCTACTGCGGTTGGATTTGTATATATTACATCTGGCAATATATTAAATGGTGCAGTAAATTGTGAACCTGCTGTTAATGTTGGGTTACTCATTTATTTTCCTATATTACTTTGAATATCGATATTCTAGATTAGGTCCTATTGTTCCCCCAGATTTTATTGCGGCAACAATCATTAATCCTACTTGCATCATTGTATTTTCTAATGAGGCATTATCTATACTTGATTTATCAAATAAATTTGTTCCTGC